>Ga0307373_10003249_pt1 | contig 28483 bp, 26 predicted proteins | sample OX2MG_FD_202534 | JGI IMG/M metagenome (GOLD analysis project Ga0307373, IMG submission 202534) | Soil microbial communities from Risofladan, Vaasa, Finland - OX-2 | ecosystem: Environmental > Terrestrial > Soil > Coastal area > Acid sulfate soil | place: Finland: Risofladan, Vaasa | collected... | reverse complement strand
AGTCTGGGGCGGACCGGTGTTCAACCCCTGGACCGGGGCCTGAACAGAGCCGCGCCGGCCGCAACCAATTCCTCCCGCCGCAAGTCAGAGGCCGCAGGTCCGAGAGCCCCAATGTCAGCTATTGGCTCTATGCTGGCTTCCGCGGCCGGGGCCACGCCACGTGGGCCGTAGCGCTTCTCTGCGGCGCGCCCTCGCGCCTCGCGGGCCTCGCGCGGCTCGCAGCGCACGTCGATTCCCAGAACCCCGCCTCCCAGCGGCTCGGCTTCGTCGAGACGGAGACCGCCGCGGACGAAGCGATGGCCAGCGGCGTGCGCGCGCTCTACGTGCTTGGGCTGGACGGCGCCCTCGCCGATTAGATCGGGATCGGGCCGCGACAGCCCGACCTTCGCAGGTCGCCAAGCGCCGAAGGCCGTCTAACCCCCGGAGGGTGTCCAAGAAACCTGGACAACCGCGGTGGCCACATCCCGGCGCCCTGACGGCCGCTAGCATCCCCTGGCGTCTGGCGCGTCAGCGTCCTTGGGTTTTCCTCGTTCGCCGATGTCGAGCGCCTTGAGATGGTCTCGCACCGTCTTCAAGAACGCATCTGAACGTGCGGGATCCGCGACGACCCGGGAGAGCGCGAGCGCGCCGACCATCGCGCTGACGGCGACGATGGCGCGCTCCTGGTCTCCGTCGAGGGCCTCGGACACCGATGCGATGAAGCCCTCGATGTGGCCGGTCATGACCTCGCGCGACGAGATGTCTGCACGTGCCACGTCAGAAACGAGCGCCGCCATGGCGCACCCGCTCTCCCGGGCATCGCGATGAGCGCGGCTGAGATAGCTGCGCGCGATGGCGGACAGGCTTCGCGGGCTCGTCGAGCCCTGCGCTTTCGCATTCGCCTCGCCTTCCAGGAGCGCACGTTCGAGGGCTTCGGCGAGAAGCGCAGACCGGTTCTCGAAGTGCCCATAGAAGCCGCCATGGGTGAGGCCCACGCTCTTCATGAGCGTCCCGACGCTCACCGATTCCAGCCCGTCGCGACGCACCTGGCGCGACGCCTCGGCCAGGATGCGTTCGCGGTTCTGCGCCTTCTCGGCCTGCGAATGTCCCATCTGCGCGACTCCTCGGTTGACGAACAGGATTATAACCATCATTGTCGTGAATGACGAACATAATCCAGATTGCCGAGCCTTGGTGCGTCGGCGGGAGGAAAGGCCATGAAAGAGAGCGCCGTCGTCGAAGGCCGGGTTCGGAGTGAGCGACACGGCCACATCCTGAAGATCGTGATCGACAATCCGGCCAAGAAGAACGCCTTCGTGCCGGAGATGATGGCGCCGCTCGCTGCCGCCATGACCGAGCTCGATCGAGATCCGGAGCTATGGGTCGGGGTGCTCTGTGCGGCAGGAGACAACTTCACCGCGGGTCTCGACATGCCGAAGTTCTTCGGGCCGACCGCGACGCCGACCCATATCCCGATGACCACGTCGATCCGTTCGGCATACGCAACCAGTGCCGCAAGCCGCTCGTCACGGCGGTGCAGGGCATCTGCTTCACAGTCGGTATCGAGATGGCGCTTGCCGGCGACATCGTCGTGGCGGCCGAGGGAACCCGGTTCTGCCAGATGGAGGGCAAGCGCGGCATCGCCCCGCTAGGCGGCGCCCACTTCCGCTACATCGCCCGAGCCGGGTGGGGGAACGCCATGTATCACCTGATGCTATGCGACGAGTTCGGGGCCGCAGAGGCGCACCGCATCGGGCTGGTGCAAGAGGTCGTGCCGCCCGGGCGGCAGGTCGAGCGCGCCATGGAGATCGCCCAGATCATCGCCGCCAATGCGCCTCTGGGGATCCAGGTGACCAAGGAGGCCGGGCGCAGGTTCACCGAGGCCGGTGAGCAGGCAGCCATCGATGCGGTTGCGGCGATCCGGCGCCGGGTAATGGGCACCGCCGACGCCGCCGAAGGCATCCGCTCCTTCATCGAGCGACGCCCCGCAGTCTTTCAGGGCCGATAGGGCCGTCCGAAAGGAGCACGGCAATGGCCGCTCTCGACTTCTATTTCGACTATAGCAGTCCGTACGCCTACCTCGCCCAGACCCAGGTGCGTCTTCTGGGCGTCGAGATCGCCTGGCGACCGTTCGAGATCCTTCAGTTGATGGACCAGATCGGCAATGTGCCCACCAGCATCACTTGCAAGCCTAAGGGGAAATACCTGGGCGTCGACCTGCAGCGTTGGGTGGCCATCTACAAGGTGCCATTTCAGCGCCATCCCCAGGGCGCCGACATCGACGGCCGCCGGCTCTTGCGGGCCACCCTTGCGGCGGCGGAGCTGGGTCAGTCGGACGCGGCTGTCGAGGCGATCTTCGGCGCCTATTGGGGATCCGGCGCGCCGCTGGCGACGCCCGCCGAAGTCGTCGCCGTCCTGAACGGCGGCGGGATCGACGCGCCAGGACTTCTGACGCGGATCGATGACCCGGCGCTCGATGAGGCCACGGCGCAAGCGGCGACCCGCGGGGTCTCCGGCGCACCGACCATGTACGTCGGCGACGAGATGTTCTTCGGCAACGATCGGCTCGACTTCGTCCGCGCCAGCCTGGGAATCGCCGCATGAAACCGCTCGCGATCGTCACAGGCGTCGGGCCTGGGACCGGCGCCTCGATCGTCCGTCGCTTCCACGATGGAGGCTATCAGGTGGCCATGCTGGCCCGCAGCGCCGACCGGCTGGACGCGCTCTCGAACGAATTCCGGGACGCCTTCGCCTTGCCCTGCGACGTATCCGATCCCGTCGCCCTGCAAGCCGCGTTGGACGCGGCCGAGACCCGCGCCGGCACACCAAAGGTTGCGGTCCATAATGCCGTCGGCGGCGCCTTCGCCAATTTCCTGGACGTTGATCCGGCGGTGCTCGAGCGGAATTTCCGGGTAAACGTCATGGCGCTGATGCACCTGGGCCGATGGGCGGCGCCGCGGATGGAGAAGGCAGGCGGCGGGGCGCTGATCGTCACCGGCAACACCTCGGCGCAGCGCGGCAGGGCAAATTTCGCGGGCTTCGCCCCGACCAAGGCGGCGCAGCGCATCCTTGCCGAGTCGATGGCGCGCACCATGGGACCGCGAGGCGTTCACGTCGCCTACCTGATCATCGACGCCGCCATCGACCTGGAGTGGCAGCGAAAAAACAATCCGGAAAAGCCGGACGACTACTTCTGCCGCCCCGCCGATATCGCCGACGAGATCTGGCACATCGCCCACCAGGCCAAGTCGGCATGGTCGTTCCTCTCGGAAGTCCGGCCGTATGCGGAGGCATGGTGATGGTGGCGGCGGCCGCTATCGACGACGCCCCCGAGGGCTTCCAACAGCGGGGCGCGATGCTTGCCGCCCTCGGCGCCTTTGCACTGCCTTACCGGTCGGCGTCGATGCGCTCGGCGCCTTTCTGGCTGTCGGTCGGGCGTGCCACCGGCAGATTCCATCCGAAGCGGATCGCCAGCAGGCGAAGCGCGAAACACGCCACCGCGCCTGCGACGGTGGTCGGGACCACCGGCAGATGCAGCACCCGCCCGGCGACCACCAGCCCGGCGCCGGCCAGTGCAGCCAGAGCGTAGAGATCGCTCTTCAGAACGACGGGCGTCCGCGCGACGAGCAGATCGCGCACGATGCCGCCGCCAATTCCGGTCAGCATGCCCATCAGCGCCGCCATCAGTGGATTGAGGCCGTGGGTGAGCGCCTTCTCGGCGCCGGCGACGGCGAATAGCGCCAGACCGGCCGCGTCGAATATCAGGATGGGCTCGCGCAGGCGAGTCATCGGCGAGGAGCAGACGAAAGTCAGCAGCCCCGCCGCGACCGAAACGGCAAGATAGCGCCAGTCGCTGATCGCCGCAGGCGGAACCGCGCCGATCAGGAGGTCGCGCACGACGCCGCCGGCGCTGGACGCCGCGAACGACAGGACCAGGATTCCGAATATGTCGAGGCGGCGCCGTACGCCCAGCATGGCCCCGCTGACTGCGAACACAAAAGTCCCGGCGAGATCGAACGCCAGCAGAAGATCGTGGACCATCTTCTGTTCAGGAAAGAGGTTCAGCGCCAACGACGCAAGTCTCGAGCGTCGCCGGGGCGGCGGGTCGATGTCTCACTGGGCCAGCCACGCCAGTGCGCCCGCGACCAGGGCCTCGACGCCCGTCTCGAGGGTGGGATGGATCACCGGGGCGAACTTCGGACTGTGATTCACCGGCAACTCGTTGATCCGTCCCTCGGCCTTGGCCTTGGCGTAGATCTTGGGGTCGGCGCCGCCGACAAACCAGTAAACCGACGGCGCATTCCACTCTGTTCCAAAGCAGCCGAAGTTCTCGCTGGCCGGGGCAGGCCCCGTGTGCCGCACACGCTCAGGGCCGAAATGGCGGCGAAGGGCATCGACGACTCGGTCACTCGCCCGTTTGTCGTTGACGTTGAGAGGATAGCGGTCGAGCGGCGTGATCTCCGGCGCCCGCGGCGCGCCCGACGCCTGCGCCTCGGCGTCGACGGTCCGCTCGATCGCCGCAAGCACGTCTTTGCGAACACCTTCGTCGAATGTCCGCACGTTCAGCTTGATGAGGGCCTCATCCGGAATCACGTTCTCCTTGGCGCCGGCTTGCAGCACGCCGACGGTCACCACGGCGGCATCGGTCGCGGCGATCTCACGCGAGACGATTGTCTGCAGCCGCAACACGATCGCGGCGGCCATGACGATCGGGTCGATGCTGGCCTGCGGCATGGACCCATGCGCGCCGCGCCCGAAGATCCGGATTTGCAGACTATTGGCGGCGGACGTGATGGGTCCGGCGCTGCCCGCCACGGCGCCCGCCGGTCCCACCATGACATGCTGGCCGAGCACGACATCACGCTTCGCGAAGCGTTTGAACAGGCCATCGTCGATCATGGCCTGCGCGCCTTGCGCCGTCTCTTCACCGGGCTGGAACACCGCCATCACCGTGCCGCGCCAGGCGTCGCGCCGCTTGGCGAGCAGGGCGGTCACGCCCGTCAGCCAGGCGACGTGCATGTCATGGCCGCAGGCGTGCGCCACGGGGACGGCGTTGCCCTCGGCGTCGATCGCCGTGACCGCGCTTGCATAGTCGACGCCGGTGGCCTCGCGAACGGGGAGGGCGTCCATGTCGGCGCGCAACATGACTGTCGGGCCTTCGCCGTTGCGAAGCAGGCCGACGACGCCTGTCCCGCCGAGACCGGTGGTCACTTCATAGCCGTTGTCGCGCAGTTCCTTCGCGGCGAGATCCGCAGGGCGCGTCTCCCGCATGGACAACTCCGGATGGGCGTGGATGTCTTTGTAGAGCGCCTCGAGCCTTGGCAGCAAAGCAGGAAGATCTGCCAGCACCAAGCTTGATGGATCAGGTGAAGCCTTGCTCATCGCAGCGCCCTGGCGCGGCGCCCGCGCCACCCGCGAGCGTTCTCGCAAGGCGTCATAGCACAGCGATCAGGCCGTCGCCTCAGGCCGCGACGGGGCGATCCTCGTGGATCGGCGCCTCGATCGGGTCGGGCGGGGCGCGGCCCAGGATCATGTCGGCGGCCTTTTCGGCGATCATGATGGTGGGCGCATTGGTGTTGCCGCCGATTAGCGTCGGCATCACCGAGGCGTCGACCACGCGCAGCCCGGCCAGCGCCTGGACCTTCAGCTCGGCGTCGACCACAGCCATCGGGTCGCCGGCTACGCCCATGCGACAGGTTCCCACCGGATGATAGATGGTCTCGGCCGAGCGGCGGATCCAGGCGTCGATCTCGGCGTCGGAGGCTACGGCCTCGCCAGGCGCATCCTCGCGGCCGCGGATCGGCGCCAGCGCCGCCTGGGCGCCGATCTCGCGCACCATCTTGACCGCCTCGCGCAGCGCCCGCCGGTCCTCGGGCGTGGCGAGATAGCCTGGCGCTATGGCGGGATCGGCGAAGGGGTCGGCCGAGTGCAGCCCCACGCGGCCGCGGCTCTCGGGGCGCAGCTGGCAGACATGCACCGAGAAGCCGTCCTTGCCGGCGCTCTGCTTGCCGTGATCGCGCATGATCGCGAGCACGCAGTGAAGCTGCAGGTCGGGCCGGTCGAGGTCCGGGCGCGACTTCAGGAAGGCCCCCGCCTCCAGGAAGTTCTGCCGGCCGAAGCCCCTGCCGAACAGCGCATACTCGAGCCCGGTGGTCAGGCGGCTCAGCCCTTGCGAATAGGCGTGGGCGGTCTTCACGCCGCGGGTCTCCCACGCGAGGGTCACGTCGAGGTGGTCCTGCAGGTTCTCGCCGACCCCCTTCAGGGCATGGACCGGCTGGACGCCGGCGGCGGCGAGGCGGTCGGGATCGCCGATCCCGGAGAGCTGCAGGATGTGCGGCGACTGCACCGCGCCGGCGCAGACCAGCACCTCGGCCGCTGCGCGCGCGGTGCGCGCCTGGCCCGCCTGCACGTAATCGACGCCCACGGCCCGGCCGCGCTCGACGATAATGCGCGTGGTGCGCGCGCCGGTGGCCAGCGTCAGGTTCGGCCGCCGCCCCAGGATGGGCGCGAGGTAGGCCGCTGAGGCGCTCCAGCGCCGGCCGTTCTTGATGGTCAGCTGATAGGGGCCGAAGCCTTCCTGCTGCACGCCGTTGAAGTCGCCGGTGCGCGCGTGCCCCGCCTCGATCCCGGCCTCGATGAAGGCGCGATAGATCGGATGCGGCGAGGCGGCCCTGGAAACGTGCAGCGGCCCCTCGGCGCCGTGGTAGGCGTCGGCGCCGCCCTCGAAGCTCTCGGCGCGCTTGAAATAGGGCAGCACGTCGGCAAAGCCCCAGCCGCTCAGCCCCATCTGGCGCCACTGGTCGTAGTCGCGGGCGTGGCCGCGGATATAGACCATGCCGTTGATCGACGACGAGCCGCCGAGCCCGCGCCCGCGCGGCCACCACAGCCGGCGTCCGTCGAGATTGGGCTCCGGCTCGGTCCAGAAGCCCCAATTGTAGTCGCCCTTGGCGCGGATCAGGGCGCCGACGCCGGCCGGCATGCGCACCAGCAGGGAATCGTCCCGGCCGCCGGCCTCCAGCAGCAGCACGCGGGTTCCCGCATCGGCGCTGAGACGATTGGCCAGCGCGCAGCCGGCCGAGCCGGCGCCGATGACGATGTAGTCGAAGCCCGCGGCGGCCACGCTCAGCGCCCTTTCCACTGCGGCCGGCGCTTCTGCGCGAACGCCACCGGTCCCTCGACGAAATCCTCGGACCGATAGAGCGCGGCCACGGCCTCGTAGCGGCCCTGGGCCTTCAGAGCCGCTTCCAGCGACGGCTCGCCCAGGCCCTGCATCACCGCCTGCTTGGAGGCGCGGATCGACATCGGGCTGCACTCGCAGATGAGGTCGGCCCAGCGCCGCGCCGCGCTCATCAGTTCGGGGAGCGGAACCACCTCGTTGACGAAGCCGAGTTCGAGCCCCTCGGCGGCCGAGACGCGCCGCGCGGTCAGGATCATGCCCATGGCGCGCTTCAGCCCGATCTGGCGCGGCAGCCGGTGCAGGCCGCCGGCGAGCGCCGCCAGCCCGACGCGCGGCTCGGGCAGGGCGAAGACGGCGTTCTCCGAGGCGATGATCAGGTCGCAGGCGAGCGCGATCTCGAAGCCGCCGCCCATGGCCACGCCGTTCACCGCCGCGATCACCGGCTTGGCGAGGTCGAAGCGCGCCGTCAGCCCGGCGAATCCGGAGGGCGGCGAGCCCAGCTTGCCGCCGCTCGCCTGGTGCTTCAGGTCGTTGCCGGCCGAGAAGGCCTGGTCCCCCGCGCCGGTAACGATGGCGACCCACTGATCGGGATCGCGCGCAAAGCCGTCGAACACCTCGCCCAGTTCGGCGTGGGCGAAGGAGTGCAGGGCGTTCATCACCTCGGGCCGATTCAGCGTCACCGTGGTGATCGGACCGTCGCGCTCGACGCCGACATACTCATAGGCCATTGTCGTTCCTCCCGCCTCCGCCGCTTCGCCGGGCGGAGGTTCGCCACATCCTGGCTTCGATGACCAGTCCCTTTCGGAGGCAAACGCCCATGGACGTGCTCGAGGCGGCCGGCCCCAACGCCGGCCAGATCGCCTATTGGAACGAGACCGCCGGCCCGAACTGGGTCGCCATGCAGCCGGCGCTCGACCGGGAGATCGAGCCGCTGGGCCTGGAGGCGATGCGGGCGCTGGCGCCGGCCGAGGGGGAGACGCTGGTCGACCTCGGCTGCGGCTGCGGCGCGACGACGCTGGAGCTGGCGCGGCGGGTGGGCGCCGGCGGCTCGGTGCTGGGCGCGGACCTCTCGGCGCCGATGCTGGCGGTGGCGCGGGCGCGCGCCGCGGCGGCCGGGCTCGGCCAGGCGCGCTTCGTCCAGGCGGACGCCCAGGTGCACCCGTTCGCGCCGGCCGACGGCGCCTTCTCGCGGTTCGGGGTGATGTTCTTCGCCGATCCGGCCGCCGCCTTCGCCAACGTCCGCCGCGCCCTCGAGCCCGGTGGGCGACTGGCGTTCGTCTGCTGGCGCGCCCTGGCCGAGAATCCCTGGATGACGGTCCCGATGGCCGCGGCCCGACCGCTGCTGCCGGGGCCGCCGCCGCCCGCGCCCGACCCCGCTGCGCCGGGACCCTTCGCGTTCGCCGACCGCGATCGCCTGGCGGACATCCTCGCCCGCGCCGGCTTCGCCGACGTCCGGATCGAGCCGCATGACCGCAGCGTGGGCTGGGGCGACCTCGACAGCTCCACCGACACCGTGCTGCGCGTCGGGCCGCTCGGCGCGGCGGTGCGCGAACACCCGCAGCTGAAGCCGGCGATCGCCGCGGCGGTCCGCGCCGCCCTCGAGCCGCACCTGGGCGCCGACGGCGTCCTCCTCGGCTCCGCCACCTGGATCGTCCTCGCCCGCTGAACGCCGGCGCGGGTCGAGGCGAGCCTCACGCCGGCGCCAGCCCGGCGCTGAAGCGCTTCCAGTTCTCGACATAGTGCAGCGCGCCCAGGCCCATGCGCGCGGCGTGCTCGGGCGCCAGTTCGCGCACCACCCTGGCGGGCGAGCCGAGGATCATGCAGCCATCCGGGAACGTCTTGCCCTCGGTGACCAGGGCGCCGGCGCCGACGAGGCAGTTCCTGCCGATCCGGGCGCCGTTGAGCACGATCGCGCCGATGCCGATCAGGGCGCCGTCGCCGATGGTGCAGCCATGCAGCATGACCATGTGGCCGACGGTGACGTTGTCGCCGATGATCAGGGGCGAGCCGGTGTCGGTGTGCAGCACCGAATTGTCCTGCACGTTGGAATTCTCGCCGACGGTGATCGGATCGTTATCGCCGCGCAGCACCGCCCCGAACCAGATGCTGGCGTTCCTCTTCAGGATGACGTTGCCGATCACCTGGGCGCTCGGAGCGATCCAGTATTCGCCGGCCGGGGGCAGCGTCGGAGCCCGGTCGCCCAACCTGTAGGCTGTCATCGGCGCAAGTCCTCTTCTGGCGAATTCGGTTTGGGTGGGGGATCGGAAGGCGCGCTAGGATCATTCTAGTTCGGCGATTCGGGCGGGCCAGAGCCCTCTCGCATCCCACCCCGCGGGGTGCAGCGCCTCGCGGGTCTCCTCGCGGACGGAGAACCGGGTGTCGCTTGCGGTGTTCGGGCGGACGAGTTTCCCGCCCCCGACGCGTCGAAGCGGTCCGCACGAGCGGCGGCGCCCAGCTTTTCCTCTCTCCCAGTCGAACCCGAAGGCGCGGCCGGCCGGCGCCGCGCTCAGCATCAACTCTGCCAAGCGGAGGCTTTCGATGACCAGGCGAGCCTTGAAGCGGATGGCGCGCGAGGGCGCGTTCGAGACCATCCAGCCCGAAGACGACGGCAAGGTGCGGCGCCTGCCGATCTCGCGCGCCTGGAGCCCGGTCGCGGTCGAGGCGGGGCGCGAGCAGGCCTATCTGAAGACGGTCAAGCCGAAGTCGGCGGGCCAGACGCGGCTGCTTGAAGCCATGGCCGCCAAGGCCCTGGTGCTGGCGCTGGGTCCGGCGGGCACCGGCAAGACCTACCTCGCCATCGCCAGGGCGGTCGAGGCGCTCGAGGCCGGCCGGGTGGCCCGCATCGTGCTCTCGCGCCCGGCGGTCGAGGCGGGCGAATCCATCGGCTTCCTGCCGGGCGAGATGGAGGACAAGCTCGCCCCCTATCTTCGTCCTCTCTACGACGCGCTCTCGGACCGGATGTCGATGAAGCAGGTGCGCGCCCTGATGGCCGAGGGCGCCATCGAGATCGCCCCGGTGGGCTTCATGCGCGGGCGCACCCTCAACAACGCCTTCGTGGTCATCGACGAGGCCCAGAACTGCACCTACGGCCAGCTGAAGATGCTGCTGACCCGGCTTGGCTGGTCGTCCACCATGGTGGTCACCGGCGATCCCGGCCAGTCGGACCTGCTGCCGGAACTCTCCGGTCTGGCCGAAGTCGCCGGACGGCTGGAGCGCATCGCCAACGTCGCCGTCGTGCGCCTCGCCGAGACCGACATCGTCCGCCATCCGCTGGTGGGCGAGATGCTGGCGGTGCTCTGAGGAACCGCGCTTCGCTCTCTCGCGGCGCAGCGGACTGACCCTGTCGGGCGAAGAAGACCGCCGCAGAGAATGCTCAGGCGGCCTTGCCGTCCTGATCGATGTGTCGCGGCTCTTCCAAGGTCAGATGCGCGACGTAGCCGGACCGGCTTTCGCCGGCCGCCTGAGCCATGGCGTCGAGGCGTTTCAGCACGCGGCGCGGCAGCGTGATGTTCACGCGCTCCGTGGCGTCGTCGAGCAGGGCCGGATCCAGGCTGATGACGCCGAATGTCCATCCCGCGTAGTCGGGGTTCCGGCGCAGGGCCTCCAGGCTGGTCGGCGCGGGGATGGCCCCGCCCGCGTCGAGAGTGGCGTCGATCCAGGCGGCGGCGGCTTCCTCGGCGCCGGCAAGCGCTTCATCCAGATCATTCCCGGCCGAGAAGCAGCCAGGAAAATCAGGCACGACGACGCCGAAAGCTGCGCTTTCGGTGCCGGGTTCGATCACGATGGGGTAACGCATGATTCCGCCCTCCTACAGGCCGGCTTGCTTGCGGATCGCGGCGATCAGCCCGACGCCGAGGTTCTTCTTGGGATGCGGAACCACGAGGTGGTCGGGACGGTCGGGGTGTTTGAAGACGTGGTGCGAACCACGAATCCGATCCAATACCCACCCGGCGGTCTTCAGTTGCCGGATGACCTCCGCGCTCCTCATCATGCACATCATACACACGCTGACGTCGTTGGCAAAGAGACACGCTGAACTTCAGCAACGCGGCTGGATTGCTTCGCCTCTCCCGCGAGCGAAGCTCGGTTCGTGCGCCGTCAGACCGGCCGCTCGCCGGCCACGGTGGTGCGGTGCATGACGCGCAGGTGGCCGTCGTAACCGCCGGTGGCGTTGTGGATCAGGCGCCGGTTGTCCCACATGGTCAGCATGCCTTCGCTCCAGACGTGCCGATAGACGAAGCGCTCTTCGGTCATGTGCTTGAAGAGGAAGCCCAGCAGGACCGCGGCTTCCGCCGCCTCGAAGCCCTCGACGCCGACGGTGTAGACCGGGTTGACGTAGAGCGCGGTGCGTCCGTCGAGCAGGGTGCGCACCAGCGGATGGGCGAAGCGCTTCTCCGCTTCGGCGCTGGGCAGGATGGTCATGCCCGTGCGGCCGGCCTCGCCGGCGTAGAAGCCCGAAGGCCCGTATGGGCGCGCCGCCGAGTGGATGGCCTTCAGCGGCGCGATCATGCGCCGGAACGCCGGCGTCAGGGCCTCGTAGGCGCCGATGCCGTCGGCGAACAGCGTGTCGCCGCCGCTGGGCGGGACGACCTTAGCGACGAGAATGGTCGCCAAGGGCGGAGTCTCCTGGAAGCTCCAGTCAGAGTGCCAGGCCGCGCCGAACGGGCTCGCCCGCTCGTCCGGCTCGCGGCGCACCTCCAGGATGTGCGGGCGATCGGCCAGCGGCGCGATGTAGGGGTCGTTGCCGAACTGGCCGAACTGCAGCGTGAACGCCTCGAGCGCGTCATGATCCAGCCGCTGCTGCGCGAACCAGAGCACGCCGTGGCGCAGGAATGCGGCCTTGACGGCGGCGAGGGCGGGCGCCGCCAGCGGGCGGGAGAGATCGAGCCCCGCGACCTCGGCGCCGAAGCCGCCCTGGCGCGGCCGCACCCTGAGCTGCTCGGGCATGGCCGTGCCTGGCATCGCGCCCTCCGTCTGCCTCGGTCGCCGGAGTCGGGAGAATGCCGCCAAAAACGCCAGGAATGAAAGGGCGCCGGCCTAGCCGGTGATCGAGTAGCCCCCGTCCACGGCCAGGGATGCGCCGGTGACGAAATCCGAAGCGGCGCTGGCGAGGAAGACCGCGGGACCGGCGAAGTCGTCCGGCTCGCCCCATCGCCCTGCGGGCGTCCTGGCCACGATCGCCCGGTCGAAATCGGGTGCGCCGGTGCGCGCGGGCCGGGTCATGTCGGTGTCGATCCAGCCGGGCAGGATGGCGTTCACCTGGATGTTGTCCCCGGCCCACGCTGCGGCCAGCGACTTGGTGAGCTGCACCAGGGCGCCTTTGCTGGCGGCGTAGGCGCTTATGTAGGGCGCGCCGAACAGGGAATACATCGAGCCGATGTTGATGATCTTGCCGCCGCCGGCCGCCTGCATCAGCGGATAGGCGCCCTGGGCGGCGACGAACGCCGCCGTCAGATTGGTCGCCAGCACCGTGTTCCAGTCGGCCAGGCTCATGGCCTCGGGCCGGCGGCGGCGGGCGACGCCGGCGTTGTTGACGAGGATGTCGAGCCGCCCGAAGCGCTCGGCGGCGACGCCCGGCATGGCCCGGCACGCGGCCTCGTCGGCGACATCGACGCGCAGGGCGTGGTGCGGCGCGCCCAGGGCGACGAGCCGCGCCAGCGCGCCGGCATTCTTGGCCTCGTCGCGGCCGGCGATCACCACGCTCGCCCCGGATGCGGCCAGGCCCAGCGCCATGCCGAGCCCGATGCCGCCGTTGCCGCCGGTGACGAGGGCGACGCGGCCGCTCAGATCGAAGAGCCCCGCCGTGCTCACCCCCGCATCTCGCGCCGCTGCGCCAGCGCGGCGACGCTCGCCGAGCCGATCGGGCCGGCCTCGTCGTGCAGCCAGCACTCGCCGATGGCGACGCCGTCGCTCGCCTGGTGATTGACCACCTCGAAGCCGATCCACTCGGTGGCGGGCAGGCGATGCAGATAGAGGCTGATGTCGCTGTTGATCCAGCCGAGGCCCGCGTCGCCCGAGTTGGCGAAGGGGCTGGCGAAGTCGGCGGCCAGGGCGGCGCGCGCGAACGGCGTCAAGGGCTCGCCCTGGACGAGGTCGCGCACCTCGCTCATCCACAGCTGCTTGCTGCCGACCGTCCCGAAACCACCGCTGATCGGCCGCGTCGCCCACATGCCGCCCATGGCCGCGCGGGGCTCGGTCGGCGGCTCGATCTGCGACGGCGGCGGCGCGTCCCAGTCGGGCGGACGCCAGACATTGCCGGGTGGGTTCTGCGAGCGGCGCAGCAGCTGGCAGGTGGCGCGCGCAAAGCTGACGCCGCCGCAGCTGTATTCGGCATCGATCACCCGCAGCCTGTGGCTCTCGCGCACCGGGCGCACCGCAACCTCGGCGGCGGTGAAATCGGGCAGGCGATAGAGATCGACGGTGAAGCGGGCGGGCGTGAACTCCGCTCCGCCGTGGCGGCGTTCGATCTCGGCGGCGAGCAGGCCCGCGACCACGCGCCCGTGCAGCGAAGTGGGGCTCCAGGGGCCGCGGCTGACCGGATTGGGCGCATAGAGTTCGCCTTCGCGGCGGAAGAAGGCCTGATTCTGCATCGGACTCTCTCATGACGGATTCGACCCGGTTGTCGAGGCGCCCCTGAGGTCACGGCTGGCCAAAGCTGAAGCTTGGCGTAGAAAGCTCGTCAACCAAGACGCCGGATCGCCGGCGCATCGGCAAGGGAGCTTTCGGGATGAGGGGCGCGCGCATCGGGGCTGCGTGGCTGGCTGGCGCCGCGGCGGCGCTGGGACTTTGGGGCTGCCAGCGGGCCGATGGGCCGGCGGCGGTCGATTCGGCCCGGATCGCCGCGGCGGACCAGCATCCCGGCGACTGGATGAGCTATGGCCGCACCTATTCGGAGCAGCGCTTCAGTCCGTTGAGGCAGATCGACACGAGCGACGTGGGCCGGCTCGGGCTCGCCTGGCACTATCAGTTCGACACCCATCGCGGCCAGGAGGCGACGCCGCTGGAGGTGGGCGGCGTGCTCTACACCACCACGGCCTGGTCCAAGGTGTTCGCCTTCGACGCGCGCACCGGCGCGCTGAAGTGGTCGTTCGATCCCAAGGTGCCTGGCAAGCGCGGCTTCGACGCCTGCTGCGACGTGGTGAACCGCGGCGTCGCCGTGCGCGACGGCCGCGTCTATGTCGGCACCATCGCCGGCCAGCTCATCGCGCTGGACGCCGCCACCGGCAAACCGGTCTGGACGGTCCAGGCGGCCGATCCCGGCCAGCCCTACACCATCACCGGCGCGCCCAGGATCGTGAAGGACAAGGTGCTGATCGGCGAAGGCGGCGCCGAATATGGCGTGCGCGGCTATCTGTCGGCCTATGACGCGGCCACCGGCAAGCTCGACTGGCGCTTCTACACCACGCCAAATCCCCGAGGAAAACCCGACGGCGCCGCCTCCGACCAGGTGCTGGCGCGAAAGGCCGCCAGGACCTGGGGCGGCGGCGTGCCGGCCTCCGGTGGCGGCGGCACGGTGTGGGATTCCATCGTCTACGATCCGGGCCTGAACCTCGTCTATTTCGGCACGGGCAACGGCACGCCGTGGGCGCCGGTGCACCGCTCCGGCGGCAAGACCGACAACCTCTTCCTCTCCTCGATCATCGCGGTGAACGCCGATACCGGCCGGTACGTCTGGCATTATCAGACGACGCCCGACGACGCCTGGGACTACGACGCCGACCAGCCGTTGATGCTGGCGGATCTCACTATTGGCGGTCAGCCCCGCAAGGTGCTGATGCAGGCCAACAAGAACGGCTTTTTCTATGTGCTCGACCGGACCGACGGGCGGCTGATCTCGGCCGCGCCCTTCGTGCCGGCTTCGGCGATCACCTGGGCCAAGGGCGTCGACCTGAAGACCGGTCGGCCGATCGAGAACCCCGGCGCGCGCTACGGCGCCAATCTGACCGTCGTCGCGCCGGCGCCCTACGGCGCCCACAACTGGCAGCCGACCGCCTTCGACCCGGCGGACGGGCTCGTGTTCATCCCGGCGATGCAGTCGGCCTACGCCTATGGCGTCGATCCGAACTTCAAGTACCGGCAAGGCGCCTGGAACCTCGGCCTCAACTACGATTTCGGCGCGCTCCCCGACAGCCGCGCGCAGCGGGCGGCGATGAAGGCCTCGTTGAAGGGTACGCTGGTGGCCTGGGACCCGGTGGCGCAGAAGGTGCGCTGGAGCGACGAACTGCCGGTTTTCTGGAACGCCGGCGTGCTGGCGACCGCCGGGGGGCTCGTCTTCGAGGGCAACGGCGACGGCAAGTTCGTGGCCTACTCGGCGACGACCGGGCGCAAGCTCTGGAGCTACGATGCCGGCGTCGGCATCACCGCCGCGCCGATGACCTATCGGATCGGCGCCGACCAGTATGTGGCCGTGATGGCCGGTTACGGCGGCGCGGCCCCGCTCGCGGCCCAGTTCGCCCTGCCGGATCGGCCGCGCCTGCCGGGACGGCTGCTGGTGTTCAAGCTCGGCGGGACCGACACCGCTCCGGCCTATCCGCCGACCCAGGTCATCCCCATCGACCTCGAGGGCGTCGCCTCGACCGGCGACGCCAAGGCCGGCTTCTCGCTCTACAACGCCAACTGCTCCACCTGTCACGGCCCCAGCGTCTCGGGCCGCTACCTGCCGGACCTGAAGACCTCGCCGATGATCCTCACCGCCGACGGCTTCCGCTCGGTGGTGCTGGGCGGGGCGCTGAGTTCCTACGGCATGGCGAGCTTCAGGCGCTTCCTCACGCCAACCGACGTGGAATCCATCCGCGCCTACGTGCTGCAGGAGGCGAGGGCGGCGCAGGCGCGATGAAGGGTCCGCACGCGCCTAATAGGCGCGCGCGATCAGCACGTCCTCCACGGCGGGCGCGCCAGTGAAGAGGCAACCGCCGCCGGCGCGCCCCTGGTCGAGGGGGGCGTTGCGCAGCGTCAGCTTCAGCGACTTCAGCCGCGCCTCGACGGCTTCCAGGGCCGCGCCGGTGGGCCGCGACCAGGGCGCGCGCACCCAGCCCTTGAAGGCGCCGCCCTCGTCCTCGTCGACAGCGGCGCCGAAATGCTCGGCGAGTTCGTCGAAGCTGGCGATGTCGGTGCGGATGTTGTCGTCGAGCCGGCGCTTGGCCTCGGCGAAGAGGCCGGCCTGGATCTGCGCCAGCAGGGCGGGCGCCTCGCCCACGAAGGCGTCGCGGCCGAGGCTCCTCGAGGCGATCTTTTCGCCGTCGCGCAGCGCATCGCGGCGCATGAAGGTCACCTGGCCGGCGGCCGCGTCGCGGGGCCCTACTTCGACGATGATCGGTGCGCCGCGCCGCACCCAGTCCCAGCGCTTGTCGGCCGAGCGCAGGCCGCGCCTGTCCAGGAGTGCGCGCAGCGGGGCGCCGAGCGCGCTCTGAGCGTTCAGGGCCTTGGCGAGGGCCTCGCCGTAAGCTAGCACCTCGCCGTCCTCCGGCCGCTCGCGCAGGATCGGCACGATCACCACCTGCCGCGGCGCGATCGCCGGCGGCAGCCGCAGGCCGTCGTCGTCGCCGTGGGTCATCACCACGCCGCCGATGAGACGCGTGGTCACGCCCCAACTCGTGGTGTGGCAATATTCCAGCTCTCCCGCCGCGCTCTGGAAGCGGATGTTCTGGGCGCGGGCGAAGTTCTGGCCGAGGTAGTGCGACGTGCCGGCCTGCAGCGCCTTGCCGTCCTGCATCATCGCCTCGATGGAAAAGGTCGCGACGGCGCCCGGGAAGCGCTCGTTCTCCGGCTTCTCGCCGGCGATCACCGGCATCGCCAGGGCCTCTTCGGAGAAGGCGCGATAGACCTCGAGCATCCGCATGGTCTCGGCCCTGGCGTCGGCGGCATCGGCGTGGGCGGTGTGGCCCTCCTGCCAGAGGAACTCCGAAGTGCGCAGGAACAGCCGGGTGCGCATCTCCCAGCGCACGATGTTGCACCACTGGTTCAGCAGCATGGGCAGATCGCGGTGGCTCTTGATCCAGCGCTGGAACGCATCGCCGAACAGCGTCTCCGAGGTGGGCCGCACGATCAGCGGCTCTTCCAGCTCGGCGTCGGGATCCACCTGCAGCCTGCCGTCCTGCGACTTCAGCCGATGGTGGGTGACCACCGCCATCTCCTTGGCGAAGCCCTCCACGTGCTCGGCCTCCTTGGCGAAGAAGCTCAAGGGGATGAGCAGCGGGAAATACACGTTGACGTGGCCGGTCTCCTTGATCCTGCGGTCGAGGTCGCGCTGCAGCTCCTCCCACAGGCCATAGCCCCAGGGCTTGATGATCATCATGCCGCGCACCGGGCTGGTCTCGGCCAGATCCGCCTCGCGGACGATGGCCTGGTACCACTGCGGAAAGGTCGAGCGGTTGCCGGTGGTCCGGCCGACGCTCAAGGCGTGCTGCATGGAGGCCTCCTCGGGCAGGCTCCTTAGCGAGGCGCGGCCGGACGCGCCACCCTGGGCGCGGACGGACGGACGCGGTGCGGCGAGGATCGAGTTGTTTACAAAAGTGAAGGTGCGCGCGATTGTGCAGAGGCGGCGCCGTGGTGTCCTCGCGATCGCCGAACCTTGCAGGGCGCCTTCACCGCGAAAGGGGGACCGGTCCGATGCTGGCCAGTTTCGAACTCTTCGTCGATGACGACCGCTATTCGGTGCCGACTCTGCATCTGATCAGCGCAGAGGACGAGGCGCGCGCCAGGATGCTCGCCGAGGGCGTGTGGGGCGAGAGCCAGCATCATCTGGGGGTGGAGCTGCGCCAGAGCGGCGAACGGCTCTTCGGCACCGGCTCCCTGGCGCAAGGTCCTGGAACCACGGGGGAAGCCCGGGCGCCCTGAAGCCGCAGGCCGGGCGCGTCGATCCGCCGCCATGGCTCAGGCGACGCGGCGGCCGTTGACGACCGCGAGGCGCAGACGCGGCTCGGCCGCACCGGCCGCGCGCCCGTCGAGCCCGAGCAGGGCGAGTTCGCCCACGGCGCCGGCGCCGGCGCGCGTCAAAGGCTGATAGTGGCCGAGGAACCGGTCCACGCGTCCATCGGGCCCCGAGAGCGGCGCGAACAGGATCTCCAGGCGAAGGGCGCGATGGTCGCCCCTCGGGCGTCTCGGGGCTTCGGCGGCGACGACCAGCGCCTCGGCGCAGACCAGGGCGGCGGCGAGCGCGCGCGAGAGCGGCGGGCGGTGGGGCGCCGTCCAAAGGCTGGCGAGGCTTGTCCCCTGGAGCGCGCGACCGTGCAGCTCGATCACCGCTTCGCCGGCGATTCGAAACCGGATGTCGCCGTCGTCGTCGCGCTGAACGACGAAGACATGCGGCGCCAGCGCGGCGAAATCGGCGGGATCGATCTCGGATCTGGCCGGCGTCCGCCGCTCGCCACTGCGACGACGCCAATAGTCTATCAATAGTTGGGTGTTCAAATGCGCCATTCGCCGGTCGCCCTTCGGCCTTCGCGCGGCGCCTGATTCGGGTGGCCGCACGAGGGTTGCAAGGCGGCGGTGGGCCAGGTCGGGCAGGCGCCAGAACGGGACACTCCGGGGCGCGCCGACCGCGGCTTCGAGGACGCGGAACGAGGGGAGCCCATTGATGGCCAACCGGATAAGCTTGATGGCGCTGGTCGCGAGCTTCGGCTTCTGGCTGATGCTTGTCGCCGCGCCGAGCGCCGCGCTGGCCGGAGGGGCCGGCGGCTGCAACTGCACGCCGCCGCCTTGCTGCGCGCCGCCGACGCCGCCGCCGCAGAGCCCGCCCTGCTGCTCGCCGGCGCAGAACGTCTTCATTCCAGGCGTCAATGTCTTCGTCGCCCCGAGCGTCTCGGTGAACGTCACCGCCAACGCCACGGCGGTCTCGAACGCGGCCGCCGTGAGCGGCGCCACGTCGTTCGTCGGCGGCGGTGGCGGCGGATTCGTCTCCGCGCCCGGCCCGGTGACCCTGATCAACGGCCTCGACGTCGAGGGAGGAACCAAGCGCACCGCCTTCCAGGCGACGCGGACTCTGTTCGAAAAGGTCGAGATCCAGGCCTTCTGCTTCGACGACAAGGACGTACCGCACCCCGCCTCGCAGGTGTTTCCCGCGCGCGACGTCGATGCCGACTACGAAGGCGAGATCTACCGCTGCATCGCCGGCACCCACATGCAGGTGACCATCGCCAAATGGAGCGAACACGTCTCGTTCGGGGGCGGCCAGACCATGACCTGCCGCAAGTTCGAGGCGCTCTACTACACCCCGGAAAAGGGTGGCGGTCGCCTCGAGTGCCGTCCGCAGAAACCGGCCCGGGACTGCAACGAGCGCTCCCTGCTGCGCCGCTTCGGCGCCGGGGTGAAGGTGCTCACCATGATGATCACCGAAAAGTACACCGCCTATCGCGAGGAGGCGAGCCAGAGCTCAGCGGCTGGAGCGATGAGCCTCGACGGCGGCGTCGGCGGGGTGGTCTACTAGGCGCGGGTGCATCGAGGCGGCGGCCCGCGACGCAGCTGGCCGGTCCGCCGCCCCGGGCGTCCATCGCTCCGGACCCGCCAGCCTCCTGGTCGCCGATCTGGGCCGGTCCAGCCGCGCGCCGGCGGACTCGGCGAGCCAGCGGGTGAACCCGGCGTGGAGGCGTTCCGCGCAGAAGTTCGAGCCGATCACGCCCAGGGCTCGCTCGCCCAGCACGATCCGCCGCGGCTCGTCGGCGAGGAGTTCGATCACCGCGGCGGCGAACGCTCGTGGAGAATCGGCGAGTGCCACGGCGTCGCGCGCTTCCTCCTCGATGCCTTGCAAGGTGACCGAGGTCGCCACGCACGCCTTGCCGTGGGCCATGGCCTCGATCAGCTTGATCTTCAATCCCGACCCGCTGATCAGCGGCGAGATCACCACGCCGGCGCCGGCGTAGAGTTGGTCCAGCCTGTCGACAAACCCCAGATAGCGCACGCCCTCGGCCGGGGGCAGTCTGGCGCGTGACACGCTGCCGGCCACCAGCAGCTCGACATCCGGCAGCGCCTCGCGGATGGCGGGCCAGGCCTGTTCGATCATCCAGGCCATGCCCTCGACATTGGCCTCGGCGTTGCTGCCGACGAAGAGAATCCTGCGCGAATCGCCAGGTTGCGGCGCATGCGCCGGGTCGGCCGCCTTGGGGATGACGAGCACGCAATGCTCCGGCAGCAGCCGCGCGATCTCCTCGGCTTCCGTCTTCTGGATGGCGATGATGGCGTCGGCTCGCCCGAGCAGCCGGGCCTCGTCGTCGCGCGAGAGCACCGGGGCGGTGGACGCCGGGGCGTCGGACTGCACCCGGCGATGGAAGAGATCGTGCATGATCACCGCCGTCCTCGCCCGGACGTCGAGGGCGTAGGGCAGGGCATCGGTCTGCCAGGCGTAGTCGGCGATCAGGAGCCCGGGCCGGCGACGGATGGAGCGCGCCACGTGCAGAGCGTCCTCGCCTCGCCACGGCGCCGCCGCTGAGAACGGCGCCGGCTCGGCCTTCAGCCAGGCGAACGGCAGCCCGATGGCCTGCAAGCCACGCGCCGCGATCGCTCGCGCCGCGGCTAGCCACACGCGGGGGTCGCGTGCGAACACCAGCGTGCCGACGGGCGTCAATCCGCGCCAGCTGATCGAGGCGAACACCTGCATCTCCGGCCTCAGGCGCAACACCGGCCAGCGCCCGACGACGCCGGGCGAGGGCTGCAGCAGGTGCGGCTCGAATCCGGCGCGGCGGACCGCCTCGGCCAGCTCCAGCAGATAGATCGAGCTGCCGTTGGTGCGCCCGACCAGGCGCTGGCGGGTGATGAACCAGACGTTCTGGCCGGCCGGCGGCGCGCGCCTCGCCGGGACGAGGCGGCGGCGCCAGCGGCGGGCGGCGGCGAGCAGGGGCATGCGGAACAGCATCGCCGCCTGGGGGCGGCGCAAGGCGGCGCGCACGGCCGGGCCGGGACGCCCTGCCTTCAGGGCCTCGACCGCCTGCGTGAACACCCGGGCGGTCTCGATCGAGGCGCTGTATCGCCGCATCGCCCGGGCCAGCCGCGGCGACGGGTCCAGCCCGGCGCGATGGCCGGCGTCCGCGCGCGCCAGCTGGTCGAGGGCCGCAGCGCTCAGTCTGTGGGAGGTCGAGCCGCAATGCTTGCGGTAGAAGTAACCCGGCGAGGGGTCGATGCGGCATTTGAGGCCCGCCGTCAGCAAGCGCAGCAGCAGATCGCGGTCTTCGCCGATGGGCATGGCTTCGTCATAGCGCACGCCCGAGGCGCGCCAGGGCGTCAGCCGGATCACCGGCTTCAGATATCCGAGGTTCGGCGCGCGCCCGAAGAGCCGGGTCTCCAGGAGGAACGCCTCGAGCGTGAGCCAGGTCGGGGCCCGCGAACGACCGCGCCCGAGAAGCCGACCGACCCTTGCGGGGTCGGCGTCGTCGAAGATCAGCTGGTCGTCGGCGACGATGTCGGCGCCGTCCTCCCGGGCGCGCGCCACGAGCTGGGCGAGGCGGCCCGGATGCATCAGGTCGTCGCCGTCGAGCACCGCCAGCCATTCTCCGCGCGCCAGATCCAGCGCCCGGTTGCGCGCCGCGCCGGGACCGTGGCGATGGCCGAGGCGCTCCACCCGCAGCCGCCCGTCGCGCCGCGCCATCCGCTCGGCCCGATCTGCGCTGTCGTCGTCAGAGCCGTCGTCGACGACGATGACCTCGAGTTCGCGCAGGTCCTGGCGCAACGCCGAGGCGATCGCGTCCTCGAGGAATCGCGCCCCGTTGAAGTTGGCGATCGCGACCGAGACGAGGGGAGCGCTCACGCGACCGGCCCTGCGCTCGACTCGGCCCCGTCGTCGGCGCTGGCCAGGGTGCGCCGCTCTCGCTCCAGGCCCGCTTTCTCGCGCACGAAGGGCGCCGGATCCTCGAGCACGAACTTCAGCGCTTCCCAGGTGGCGCCGCGAAGCTTCCATGGCGTCGGCAGCGCCGCGAGCATTCCCTTGGGCCAGCGCAGACTTACCGATTTCGACAGGATCGCCGGCGGCGCCTGCCTGGGGCCGCCAAGGCCGAGCGCCAGGAAGTTGATGCCCGCCAGCATCGACATGTCCATCTTGTAGGAGACGCGCGGATTGCACTCCAGATAGAATACCCGGCCGCTCGCGTCGGTTCTCATGTCGAAATTATAGACACCGCTGAGGCCCAGCCGACGCACCAGCTTGTCCAGTTCACGATAGACGCCGCGGTCGAAGTAGGTGGTGAAGACGCCGCGCCGATAGTGATGCACAGAGAATGCTTCTATTCGCCCGGAGCTGCAGAAAAGGTTCGCAGCAATGTCGCCGCCTTCAATATATCGCTGAACCAATATCGGACGATAAAGGAGCTTGCGAGCAAGAACTCCTGGCGCCGAGGCGCCGATGCGCACGCAGCCAATGCCGCTGTCCATGCTGAGGGGCTTGGCGATCAGGGCGCCGCCCAGCCGCCCCTGCGCAAAGGCCTGCTCGATTTCGCCTGGCGTCTGAAACAGCCAGGTGTCGGGACAGAGAATGCCGGTCTCGTTGCAGAGTTCGGTGAACCGCCACTTGTCGTTCAGGAGGTCGAATTGCGCCAGGCTGGGCATGGGAAAACACGCGGCGTCCACCAGCGCCTCGACGCAGATCAGGCTTCTGGTGGAAGGGGCGTCCGCCGCGATGACGAGATCGATCGAGTGGCGCCGGACCAGTTCGTTGATCTCGGCGGCCAGAGCGGCGTCGAAGCGTCCGTCGATCGCCCGGCTGCTCGCGGTGAAGCCTTCGCAGTATCGCGAATGCCGCAGGCCCTTCGATTGCCTCCCTCCGAGCACGCGGATCTGCGCTCCGGCCCGGGCGGCGCAGCGCAGCACCCGATAGGGGAGCTTGAAGAGGCTGGAGACCAGCAACACCTTGGGGGGCGCCGGCGCGGTCTCGCCGCGGCTGCGCAGTATTGGGCGCTGGCGCGGCGCGGCGCCCGCAAAGGCCGCCACCTTGGCGGACACGATCGAATCGTCCACCTGGCGTCACCCCCTCGACGCGGCGAGCATCTGTTCGCCACGAACCGGGTCGCTCTGGTGCGACCGCTCGGCGGCGAAGCGGCGAGCCAGCCGTCTCGACGGATGATAGGCGCCGAAGACGAAGCGGCTCACCGGCCCGAAGCTGTCGGCCGCCGCCGGGCCGATGACATGCAGGCCCGGGACCGTGGTTTCGTAGTCCCTGGAGAGGACCGGAGCGCCGCGGACGGCGCGGATCGCACGCACGAGCTCAGGCCCGAGAAAGCCCAGTCGCGCCAGATCGATCCGGTAGCCCGTCGCCGCGATGACGTGATCGGCCTCGCGCACGGTTTCGGCGGCGTCGGGCTCGCCAAGTCGCAGCCGCACACGGCCGCCGTGCAGTTCGGCGCCGCGCAGTTCGCATCCGAGCCGCACCGTCGCCGCCTGCAGCCGTTGCTTCATCCGCGCCGCGCCAAGCGGGCCGAGCGTCGTGGCGACGACGCGGCGGCGCAGGCGCCCCGGCAGCGTGCGGAACAGTCCCGGTGCGTTCGCATACGCCCAGAGCACCCAGCCCGATCCGATGCCCGAGTCCGGGCGCGCCAGCTGCCGCCACCATGGCCGCTCAGGCCCGGGCGGCGGGGCGAACCGCAGACGAGGCGCGCGCGCCACCATGGTCGCCGACGCGCCCGCTTCTTGCAGCAGGGCGGTGAGGTCGATCGCCGACGCGCCGGACCCGACGACCACCACCTCGCGGCCGGCGAACCGGTCCAAAGGTCCGTGATCGCCGCTGTGGCTCATCGCCTCGGGCGGCAGATCCGCAAGCGCCGGGGCCACGTGCTTGAACGGATGGACGCCGATCGCAAGGACGACGCGCTTGGCATCCACCACTTCGCCGTCGTCGAACGTCGCCCGCAGGCCCACCGCGATCGACCTCAGATCGACGAGCGTCTTGGCCGCAAGCTCGGGAGCGAACCGCTGCTGGAAGTCTTCGCCGTATTCGACGAAGGTCGAGAGCGGAACGGCGATCCTGGACGGATGGTGCGGCAAGCCCCGGGAATTGTAGAACTTCTCCAAGGTGAGAGCGCCCTCCGGATCGTAGATCGTCGACGACCAGGGGTAGGACTTCAGCAGCATCCCGGCCGGCATGCCGCGCCGCCACGGGGCCATCGTCTCTCCGAAGATCCGGAAGCCGACCCCGGCTGCTCGCAGATGCGCGGCGAGGGAAAGTCCATAGGGTCCAGCCCCGACGATCGCTACGTTGATCAAGATATTGGCCTCACGCAATTCACCATCCGCGGCGCAGAGGCGCGCAGGAACGCCGAGCCTCGAGACCCGCGCCGCCGCCAGCCAGTCATCCCGATCGGCCGGGCGCGGGCGCTACGCCCAGCCTCCCGCCCAGCCCGGAACCCGGCTCGCGATCCGCTGGCGCTGTCTTGCACGGACGCCCTGCCTCCTCCTTAGCCGCTGAAGTCGGAGGCGGCCGATTTCGTTCCCAGAAAACGGGGCTGTCGAACGAGGAGCCTGCGTCCCGTGACTTTTTCGACCCGCGCCGTCAGTGCGGGGGCGAGCGCGCGCGCAGATGGGGGCGCCCCCACCCGGCGCCGGTAGCCGCCCCGCGCACGCGCGAGTATGGGCGGGGTTCGACGTTTAGTGGGCCTTGCGGCGCCTCAGGCCTGTCGCAGCGATCTTCAGCGGATGACTCGCATCCCGGCCAAAAACCTGTTCGCCTTCGCCGCGTCGATCGGCGGCGCGTGTCAGTTCGGGGCGCTCGAGGAGGGGGAAATAGCTGGCGACGGCCTGGACGCTGCCGGGGACGGAGAAATGCCCCTCGTCGGCGTAGAGCAGGCGGCCATCGGCCCGGTAGGGGCAGACGTCCGCGGTGCAGAGGTGGGCCAGGGGATCGATGAAGCGGTCGCGGCCCACCACCGCGGCGAGCCGCCGGTTGAGGTCCGGCGCGAAACTGATCGGCCATGCGCCCGAGGCCCGATCGGCGCCCTGCCTCAGGGCGATGATGTGAACGTCGGCGGTGAACATCGGGCTCTGGCCGATGACGTAGACGGTGACGCCCAGCCGGGCGAGCGCGTCGAGGGTGCTGTCGAGCTCTCCCAGGCCGCGCCGCTGCAGGTCCACCCAGCGCGCCGCGAGCACCACGGCGCCGATATGGTTGCGCCTGATGATCGAGATGGCGTTCTGGTTGAAGCGCTGGCAGTTCGGACGGTTGTAGGCCGAATAGGACAGCACCGGCGGGCAGCCGGCGGCGGTGTACTGGATGATCGTATAGGGGATCGCCGACGCGAGGGTCTCGATGCCGGCGACGTAATGGGCGGCGTAGGAGTCGCCCCACAGCAGCACTCGGCCGCCGCCGCCATGGGTGATGGTGCAGGCCGCGGCGTTCCACGAACGCAGGTGCGGGTTGTTGCCGAGGAAGCAGACGTTGTCGCGCCCGAGGCTGCTCGGCTGCTGGCTCTCGCGCTCGACCGAGCGCGGAAAGCGCCCCGGCAGCCCCTGGGTCGCGACCCCGGCGAGGCCCACGCCCGCGGCCAGGGCCATCGCCGCGGCGCCGCCGCCGAGCCAGGCCCAGCGCGGCAGCCGCAGGTTCCGGTTCCGGAACGGCTGCTCCACGAAGCGCCAGGAGAGCGTGGCGAGGACGAGGCTGGCGGCGAGGATCCAGCCGGCGTCCGCCGCCACCGGGGCGCGAAGGTCGCAATAGGTCACGAACGAGACGATCGGCCAGTGGACCAGGTAGAGCGAATAGGAGATCAGGCCGACCGCGACCAGCGGCGGCAGGGAGAGGAGACGCGTCACCCACGACCCGGCCCCCGACCCCAGGTAGATGAGCAGCGCCGCGCCCGCGCACGGCGGCACGGCCGCCAGCCCCGGGAACGGCGTGGCGGAGGTATAGAAGAACACCGGCCAGGCGAGCAGCGCCAGTCCGCCCACGGCCAGCAGCTCTCGCAGCCACCTCCACCTCAGTTGCGGCGGAGGCCGCAGCGCCAGCACGGCGCCGAGAAGCAGCTCCCAGGCTCGCATCGGCAGAAGGAAGAAGTTCGCGGTCGGGCCGATGTCCGTGGCCCAGATGCTGAGCCCCAGCGAGGCCAGGGCAGCGGGCGCGAGCACGAGCAGCCAGCGTTTGCGCGCGTACCGATGGATCGCGAAGAGGGTGAGCGGAGCGAAGATATAGAACTGCTCCTCGATGGCGAGCGACCAGGTGTGCAGCAACGGCCGCAGATTGGCGCCATTGGCGAAGTAGCCGGAATTCTTCCAGAAGTAGAAATTGGAGGTGAACGTCGCCGCCCCGATCAGGCTTCGGGAATAGTCGACGAGGTATGACGGCAGGAAGAGCACGGCCGAGGCGACCGATGTCGCCATCATGACCACGAAGAGGGCGGGGAATATCCGCCTGACGCGGCGTTCGTAGAACCCGGTGACCGAGAACTGGCCCTTCTGCAGGTCGGCGACGAGGCTGCGGGAAATGACGTACCCTGAGATGACGAAGAAGATGTCCACGCCGACGAAGCCGCCGGGGGTCACGCCGAGGCCGATGTGGTAGAGCACCACCGAGAGCACCGCGATGGCGCGCAGCCCGTCGATGTCGGGCCGGTAGGCGCCGCGGTGTGCGGTCGAGGCCGGCGCCGCCGTCCTCGCGCGCCAAAGGGCGCCGACCCTGGCGAAGAGGCGCTCGGGCGATGCGGCGCGCCAGGCGCCTCGCCCGGCCAGCGGCTGCGAACGCCGCGCGGGGGTCGGGCCGACGCTCATCTGCGGTACGCCAGCGGCTGGGGCGCCGCCGCCGCTGGCCGGGCGCGCCAGCTGGTCGCGGTCTCGGTCCAGAAGCCGAACGACCATCCGGCGTGCATGATCATGGCGGCAGGGCCGCACAGCAGGGCGCAGCGGCTGCGCCGCGCCAGCGCCAGCGCTAGGCCCATGCCGCAGCAGACGATGGCCCAGGCCGCGGCCGGCGCCGCCGCGGCCGGCCATGCAGGCGCCGCCGCGAGCAGGGCGAGGGCGGGAGCGACGAGCGCCGGCGCTAGCTGTCGCGGGGCCGGACGCTGGCGGTGCAGCCACAGCGTTCGGGCGCGGCCGCGGCCATAGCGGAAGTACTGCGCCAGCAGCGCCCGTGGCCGCTCGCGCGGGAAGTAGCCGATCTGCACGGCGCGGGTGAGCCAGATGCGGCCGCCGCCGCGCCGCAGCCTTGCGTCGAACTCGGCGTCCTCGTTGTGGGTGAAGCTCTCGTCGTATCCGCCCAGGCTGCAGAACCGGGCCATGTCGAATAGAGCATGGTGCCCATGCTCGACGAAGCCGGCCTTGCCCGGCCGGCGATGCGCCGCGCCGCCGGCGCCGAGCCATGAGTTCTGCGCCTGCGCCACGGCCCGCTGGAAGCAGCTGCGTCCCTTGGCGCGCATGGAGACGACGACGCTGTCCGCCCCGGCGCCGCGCGCCTCGCCGATCAGCGTCGTGACGAAGCCGGGGGGATACTCGGCGTGCGCATCGACCCGGACCAGCCAGCCTCGATCCGTCCCGAAGAGCGCCGCGGCCAGGTTCACCGCCGCGGACTGCAGGCGCCGGGGATTGTGCACGAGCCGCACGCGCCGGTCGCGCGCCGCGATGCGCTCCACGAGTTCGACGGTCCCATCGACGCTGCCGCCGTCCACCACGACCACCAGCGGGTCGATCCAATCGGGATCCTCGAGGATGGTCTCGACGACGCGGCCGACGTGCGCACGCTCGTTCAGGCAGGGAACCACGACCATGGCCGCTGCGCCCGAAGGCGTTGATTCGCGCATCAGGCCGCGCCGGCCAGGGCCTGGAGCAGCTCGCGGCCGTCGCGGCGTCCGGCGGCGAACCAGGCGCGGGGCGCGCGCCGGCTCCGCTCTTCCAGGGCGCGGTAGCGTTCGGCGTCGAGGCTTTCGAGGAACGGCGCCAGCTCCTCGGCCGGCTCGCGCATCACCACGCCCAGCCCGCGCGCCTCGAGCCAGTCGCCGGTCTCCGAGCCTCGCAGCGCGATCGGCGTCGCGGCGTGCAGGCCGCCTTCATAGATGCGATTGGGCAGCAGCCACGCCGAGTTTCCACCTTCCTCGAAGTAGTCGATGGCCCAGGCGAAATGCGCCTGGCGGTAGAGGCCCGCGAGCTGGTCGGGGGCGTAGCTGCCGATGAAGCTGATGCCGGGCGAGGCGGCGACGACGGCCTCGAAATCCGGAAGTTCGCGGGCCGATGGCCGCCCGGCGATCATGATCTCGACCAGGCCCGGTCGGGCCTCGGCGAGCCGGCGCAGCAGATCGAGGCTCTTGTGGCAGCGCAACATGCCGAACCAGGCGATGCGCCAGGGCGGGCCGGGAACGCGAGCCGGCGCGCCCGCGCCCGGGCTGGGCCGCAGTTCGAGCACCTTGTTCTCGACCAGCAGGGTCGCAGGCCCGCGGC
>Ga0307373_10003248_pt1 | contig 28487 bp, 19 predicted proteins | sample OX2MG_FD_202534 | JGI IMG/M metagenome (GOLD analysis project Ga0307373, IMG submission 202534) | Soil microbial communities from Risofladan, Vaasa, Finland - OX-2 | ecosystem: Environmental > Terrestrial > Soil > Coastal area > Acid sulfate soil | place: Finland: Risofladan, Vaasa | collected... | reverse complement strand
GTGTCGCTGACGCCTGAAAACTGACCCTTTAGCAACGTCTGAAAGTTGACCCCCTGCGGTCACCGGGCGTGGCAGAAGGGGTCTGTGATTACTTTGGATGAGTGGGCTGAGATCCGGCGGCTGCACCGGTCGGAGCATCTGGGGATCAAGGCGATCGCGCGGAAGCTGGGGATCTCGAAGAACACGGTGCGCCGTGCGCTGCGGTCGGAGGAGGTCCCGCGGTACTCGCGCCCGCCGAAGGGGTCGATTGCCGATCCGGCCGAGCCGGCGATCCGGGAGCAGCTGAGGCTGTGCCCGACGATGCCGGCGACGGTGGTCGCGGAGCGGATCGGCTGGGAGCGGTCGATCACGGTGCTGCGGGAGCGGGTCGCGGAGCTGCGGCCGCTGTATCTTCCGCAGGATCCGGCGGGCCGGACGTCGTATGAGCCGGGGCAGCGGGCGCAGAACGATTTCTGGTTCCCGCCGGCGGAGGTTCCCCTTGGGCCCGGGACGGTCGCCTCGGGTGACGGGATGCCGCCCGTGCTGGTGATGGCGTCGGGGTACTCGCGGTGGATGCTCGGGCTGATGATCCCGTCCCGGCATGCCGAGGACCTGGTGCTCGGGACGTGGCAGCTGCTGCAGCAGCTCGGCGGCGTCCCGAAGCAGCTGGTCTGGGATAACGAGGGCGGGGTCGGGAAGTACCGCGGCCAGGGCCGGCCGCCGAAGCTGTCGGCGCAGTTCGCGGAGTTCCGCGGCCTGCTGGGCTGCGAGGTGAAGGTGCTGCCGCCGCGGGAGCCGGAGCACAAGGGGATCGTCGAGCGGAACAACGACTACCTGGAGACCTCGTTCCTGCCGGGCCGGTCCTTCACCTCGCCGGCCGACTTCAACGTCCAGCTGGGCGAGTGGACGCTGCTGGCGAACTCCCGTGTCAAGCGGGTGCTGGGGTGCGCGCCGGCGGACCGGATCGCCGCGGACCGGGCGGCGATGGCACCGCTGCCCCCGCTCAGCGAGCAGTCGCTGGGCTGGCATAACCGGATCCGCCTGCCCCGTGACCATTACGTGCGGATCGACACCTGCGACTACTCGGTAGACCCGTCGGTGATCGGCCGGCACGTCGATGTCCGCGCGGACCTGACGCAGGTGACGGTGCGGTGCGATGGCCGCCTCGTCGCCTGCCATGACCGGTCCTGGGTCGCGCACCAGACCGTCACCGACCCGGAGCATAAGGCCGCGGCCGACGTGATGCGCGCCGCCCGGCTGCGGGAGAAGCTCGCCGCGCCGGCCGCCGTGGTGGAGGTCGAGCAGCGGGACCTGTCCCGCTACGACGCTCTGCTCGGCGGCGGCGAAGTCGCCTGACCTTCTCTTTCTTCCCTTCCGTTGTCCCCGGCGGCCGGCGTGCGCCGGCCCGTGATGCGAAGCGAAACGAAATGAAGCGAAACTCATGGAGGCACTGTCATGACCACGACGGCCGTGATGCCCGCGAACGGGAGCGTTCCCGCGGGCGAGAGCGGGTTCTGCAAGCGCGCGGGGTGCGGCAGGCCGCTCCCGCCCGGCGACCGGGGCCGGTCACGCCGGTTCTGCAGCGACGAGTGCCGCATCCGGCACTACAACGCGCAGCGCGGGCAGCCTGCGGCACCCGCGCCGCCGGCGGACGGGCCGGAAGCCGTCCTGGGAAAGCTGTCGCAACTGCTCACCGACGCATCCCGTCTCGCCGGGCAGGCTGCCGCGCAGGTCGCCGCAGCTGATCCGGGACGGGTCGCCGCGGTGCTGGCCGAGGCCGAGGCCGCCCGCCGCCGCGCCGAGGCGCAGGCGGCCACCGCATCGGCGCAGGCCGCCGAGTCCGCCGAGTCCGCGGCGGCTGCCTGGGAAGCCGCCGACGCGGCCGAAGCCGCCCGCGGCGAGGCCGGGGACCGCGCCCGGGCAGCCGGAGAGCAGACCCGTGACCTGCAGGCGAAGGCAGCGGACCTGGCCGCGCAGCTCGCAGCCGCCCTCGCCCGGGCCGGGACCGCCGAACGGGAAGCCGCCCAGGCCAGCGGCGAGCGTGACGCTGCCGTCCGCGAGCGCGACACTGCGGTCACCGCCGCCAGGCACGACGCCGAGCGCGCCGCCGCAGAGCTGGCCGCAGCCCGCAAGGCCGGCGAAGAAGCCGCCGGACAGGCCCGCAAGCAGGCCGAACGCGAGATCGCGGCACTTCAGGCCGCCTGCCAGGCCCAGGCCGGAGCCGCCCGGTCCCTGGCCGACACGGCGATCACGCGGGCCGAGCGCGCCGAGGCTGCCCTGGACGCCGAGCGCGCCGAAAGACGCGCCCTCACCGACAAGCTCACCGCGGCAGCCGTCCCGCCGCAGCCTCCCCGGACCAGGACCCGTACCGCCGCAGAGCAGGAGAAGCAGCCATGACCAGCAGCGACACCGACAGCCAGATCGCCTACCTCGCCCGCGTCCTGAAAGCCCCCGCGCTGCTGGACTCCGCCGGGCGGCTCGCCGCCGCCGCCCGCGACGACGGCTGGACCCACGCCGAGTACCTCGCCGCCTGCCTGGAAGCCGAGGTCGCCGCCCGCACCGCCCACGGCGCCGCCAACCGGATCCGCGCCGCCGGGTTCCCCGCCCGCAAAATGATCGAGGACTTCGACTTCGACCACCAGCGGTCGGTGAAACGCGACCACGTCCTGCACCTGGCCGGACTGGACTTCATCACCGCCAGGACCAACATCGTGCTGCTGGGGCCCCCGGGCACCGGCAAGACCATGCTCGCCACCGGCCTCGGCATCAAGGCCTGCCAGGCCGGGCACCGCGTCCTGTTCGCCACCGCCGCCGCCTGGACCGACCGGCTCACCACCGCCCACCGCGCCGGCCGCCTCCAGGCCGAGATCACCCGCCTCGGCAGATACCCGCTCCTGGTCATCGACGAGATCGGCTACATCCCCTTCGAGCCCGAGGCCGCCAACCTCTTCTTCCAGCTCATCTCCGCCCGCTACGAGACCGCCAGCGTCATCGTCACCTCCAACAAGCCGTTCAGCGGCTGGGGCGAGGTCTTCGGCGACGACACCGTCGCCGCCGCCATGATCGACCGCCTCGTCCACCACGCCGACATCCTCAGCCTCAAAGGCGACAGCTACCGCCTCAGGAACCGCGACCTCGGCCGCATCCCCCGCCCCCACGACGCGAAAGGCAGCACCAGTGACCAGTGACCAGCCCCGCAGCGGCGGCGACACCTACGACCTCATCGACGACGCGATCCTCCAGCTCGCCGAGCGCCGCGGCAAATGGCTCGGCGACCCCCTCGCCGCCATCACGCTCACCGCCAGCCTCATCGACCAGGCCGAGCGCATGATCCCCCAGCTCGCCCACGACGCCCGCGAGAACGGAGCCACCTGGCACGACATCGCCGCCGCCCTCGCCACCAGCCCCGAACAGGCCGAGCTCCGCTACAGCCCCGACTCACCCGTCGCCGACAGCAGGTGGCCCTACGACTACGACTGACCCAGCCGAAAACCACGCAACGTAACCAGCCACCCGGCCCAGGGGGTCAGAATTCACCCGTTGGAAAGGGGTCAATTTTCAAACGGTGTTGACAGCTTGCGCAGTTCAGCAGCGAACGCCTGAACTGGTCCTGCAGCGGGATCTAACGGACGTTCAGGTCTCCCCATGACCTCTCCTCGGACAAGCTGCTGGTGACATACTTCGCGCAGATGCACACCGGCTACCCGCGATGTGTGGCTGGTTGTGTCGCCCCTCTGCGCTTGGCCCGTCAGGCAGGCTGTTAGCCGTACGATACATAGCAATCGTTCGCCATGTAAATAGCGAGCATCTGTTATGTTTGCTGCCATGGCCAGAAAAGCCGGACCGAACCAGGAGTCCCGGGAGAGGTCGCGGGCGCAACTGCTCCAGGCAGGCGCTGACTTGCTCCTGGATCAAGCCGTGCAACACCCGTTCGCCGCTCTGAGGCTGCGTAGCCTCTGCGGGCGCGCGGGCCTGTCAACCGGAGCGTTCTACGTCCACTGGGCGACCCTCAAGGAGTACTACACCGAGCTGGCCAGATACCTGACCGAAGAGGACGAGCTAGCTTTCCGGGCCGACTTCGAATCGCTGTCCGCCACTGCCGAGCAATACACCGATCAAGACCCCGTGGCAGCGATCACTCGCCTGGCCGAGCAGGACCTCCGGCTCCTCATCTCCAACCCCTTGTGGGACGCCATGGAGCTTGTGAGCCTGACCTGGGGCCGCACGCAATTTCGCGATCAGCTCGTCGGTGGATATGCCACCGTGGATCACAAAACCGGGCGCATCTACGGTTCATTCCTTGCCAAGCATGACCGCGAGCCACGCCCACCATTTGACTGGGACGGTATCGGCGCCATACTTCAGGCGCTGGCAGAAGGCCTAGGCCTGCGGCACAAAGTCGACCCCACAGCAGCCTCGCCTTCTGCGCAGTCAGTGTTCGAGTTGTATGCCATAGCTGTAACAGCTGTCCTAGCGATCCTCACCCAGCCAATCGGCGAAGACGACGCTACCGTCCAGAAAGTCGCCCAAAGGCTCCTCAACTACGCCCCGCAGCCTGGCGGCGAGGCGAACGCCGATGGGGCCCGCTGAATAGCGGCAATGGCCATTCGGCGTTCTGAATACCGTCCGTGAGTAGCCACAGATCCAGTCGTTGCCGTTAAGAGCTGGACAGCTCGACAAGATTAAGCCGGGCACCCGCGCCCAATGCCGTGTTCTGGACGATTCGAGTACGCGCTCTCATCACCCTCTGCCCGCGCAGAACGGCGGCCATCGGATGCATCCTTCCTAATCGCCAAGGACCAAGCCGGGTGTCAGCAGTTGGGCACTTGCGGGTCGACGAACGGCGTCCCCTGCAGCGGTCCGGTAGTTTGGCCGTTGTTGTAGAACGCGTCGGCTGAAGCGTAGTAGCTGTTGCTCCACGGGCTTGACGCGATCCGGTACCACCAGGTGTTCCCGTCGGCAACCTTGAAGCCAGTCAGCTTGCAGGCGATCTGGACTGTTTGGTAGGCCGGGATAGAAGAGCCTTCTGTCCCCCCGGCGTCGGAGTAGTCAGTCCACGTGTGCGTGACGCCTCCGACCGTCTCGGCGTAGGTGGTAGGCGGAGGTGGCGGTGGGGGTGGCGGAGCGGATGTTGGTGTACTGGCCGGTGTCGGCGATGTGCCCGGGTTGGACCAGGAGACTTTGTTGCTCATCACGCCACCGGCCGTCACCCAGTGCTGCGGGCCGTCCGCTGAGTAACACTCATTGTCGGTGTACGCCGAGCCGTTGGAGCCGGTGGTCAGGTTGAAGGAGTAGAAGCCGCCTGGGCTGACGCTGTCGAAGCATTCGATACTGACAGCCGTCCGTGGCGCGAACCCTGACAATGTGATCGCGTACCGGTAGCCGCTGGGCGCCGGCGGGCCTTGCGCCAGGTTCACCGAACCGCCGCCCCCCGGAGCTGATCCGCCCGGAGTGCTAGACCCACCCGAGGATGGCGTGCTGCTGGTCCCGCCTGCAGGCTCCTGCGTGGGCTTGCCCGTCATTTGGCAGGCTGGCGTTGAGATCTGGGACGCCGTCGTGACCAGGGACGCATTTATGAATCCGTCTTGGCTGCTGTCGTCGACGCTGACGTAGAACCATTTGTTGGTGTCGTAGTTTCCGTAACCCGGGGGCGTGTACGCCGAGAGCCAGCACAGCATGGTGACGCCGACCGTATTGGGCACCGTTGCCAAGACCGGGCAGGTGAATCCCACCACCCCATAGCCGGCCTGCCACGGGCACATCCGCAGGTGCGCTCCGGGCGGGTCAGCATCGAGAGCGCTGACTGTGCCCGACTGCCAGAGTGCGCGACCAGTGCTGCTGTAGATCACGATGTTTGCATCGTTTTGGACGACGAGGTGGGCGCCCGGATTGCCGGCGGTGCCGCTGGCCCATAGGACCTGATTACTGGCGCTGTACAAGACGAGATTGCCGTCGGATTGCATGACGGCACGCGCGCCGGCACTGGTGCCGGTGAGCGGTCGCTGCCAGATCTGGACGGTGTCATCCGGGCCGTAAATGCTGCCGTTGAGGCCGCCGGAAGTGGGAGCGTCACTGGGGTCATACTGCACCTGGTAGATCGGATAGACCGAATGCACAGACTGCTCGGCGAGCTGGCCGTTCGTGGTGACTAGGAGCCGGTAGTCACCGTTGGCCGAGGTGATCGGCGCCTGTGCAGCCGTCAGCGTGGCGCCGGGCGGTACGACGCCCGGCGACGCAGCAGCCTTGGTCATCTGCAAGAGGGTGCCGACCGTAATACCCGCGGCTACGAGCAGCACTACGGCTGCCGCCGCTAGCCAGGGGTGTCGCCGTGGCCCGCGTAGCCATGTTCCATGCGAACTGGCACCCGCTGATGGCATCCGCTGTCACGACCTCTCTGCCGAGCAAACTCCGCGGGGCTGACCTCGCATGATTAGACGCAGAGGGTGGACGTCCAGTTGACACCGAGCGGGTGAGACTCGCCCCACAACACGCAAGGACCTTCTGGTGTCAGACGCTGTCATCAACACAGCCGGACCCGGGGATCGAAGAACGGTGTTCCCACCAGGCTTCCGCTGACCCGGCCGTTGTTATAGAACGCATCCGCAGAGGCATAGAACCTGCCGTTCCACGGCGCGGACGCCAGCTTGTACCACCATGAGTTGTTGTCATTGGGAACCGGCAATCCTCTGATCCTGCAAGCCACCCGGATAGTGCTGAATGCACCGATAGGTGGCCCTTCGCTCCCGCCGCCCGTGGTGTAGTCGGTCCAGGTGCGGGCGACCCCGCCGACCGTCTCCGCATAGGTCACCTGCGCGGAGTGCCCGGCGGACGGCCCGATGATTACTGTGGTCGACCCTGATCCGCGATTAATGGCAGCGGCCGCTACAGCGCCAACGATGCCGCCCGCCGCAGCGATGAGCGCGACCACGATCGCAACCTGATAGTGCCTCGCTAATCCTGACCACCAGCCCTGCTTTCGGCGAGGCGGCCGAACGTTAGACACAGCATCCTCCTGATGGCAGACGCGGCCTGGGGCTCATAGATCCACCTTCGTCAGGTTCGCGGTGAACATCTTCTCACCGGTTGCCCCCGGCTCGCTATGAACCGCGGCACGTCCCAACGCGCCCGCCCGGTTGAGCAGCAGAGTGGGTGCTAACAGCTGGTGCCGGAGCTGCAGCAAATTGATCGGGCAAGCCCGTCAGCTCACATTCAGCTCTGCCCTGGCCTCACGGAGCTTCAGCACCGCGGCTGCCTGACGGTCAACGATCACCATCTCGAGGCCATCCGACCCGGTCGGTCCCGGGCAGTCAGCGGCACCTGCCTACCCTCATCGCCGCAGTATGCGGAGGTTATTAAGGCGCCGCACAGCGGGTCGCAAGTTAGCTACTCACCTACCCAGGACGGAATGCAGGGCGTCTTCCCAGTCATGGCTTGATGGACAAGCTGCTCCACCTGGTCGCCGTCGACTTCGCCAGCTTGTAGCAGCTGCGCGCTAACGCTGACGACAGCCGTGGCGACCGAGTCGACGAACTTCTCGCAACCCTGCCAGAAGCTTCCTACCTCCTCGGCGGCATCGAGCCGATTACCGAACCGTTCGACAACTATCGCCAGGTCAGCGGGGGCGTCGACCAGATTCGCCCGGTCCATTCGTGACGTCTGGCGAGACCGCATACCACGGACCTCGAACTGCCCATCTACCGATGCAATCAGAAGCTCCATTACACCCAAAGGTGTCACACGCCAGTAGTTGATTCGAAGCCCAGCAAGGACGCCGCTGGTGTTGATGAGCTCCTGCTGGCGCCGGGTGGCCTGAGACAAATTGACGGGCTGCGTGTGCGCCAATGGCATTAGCCCGTGGCCGACAATCGTCACATACTCGAGTGGGATCCCCAGAACGACGTAGCCGACCGCGTGCCCGCTTTCATGGGCGGCCAAGAACTCGGGTCGGTGTCTTGCCGGGTAGTAATGCGGAATGGTCACATGGTTCTCCCTGAGAGGATGTGACTGCGGCGGTAAGCCTGGACTTGCTGACCCGTCTTGCCATCTCCTGCCCCGCCGGATCACCGATACGCGCACCATAGCCGAGGGCACCGACACCAAGATCGATCGTGGCCGCGGCGTCGACAGATCAGCGCGCCGATCATCCTATTCGGCGCATCTCAGTCAACCCCACGCGGAACGACCGCAACCCGCGCAGATCGGCGGTGGTGCATGCGTCACACACGCGGTCTGCTCGTGACTGAACGTAGCGAGGCAGCCGTGGGGGCCGGGCTCGCGTCGCCGTGCGCGCAGGCGCTTCGAAACGATGAGCGAAGGCAGCTGCCATCCTCCCGGCAGATCCGGCAGGATGTGATTGTCCATGTACGCCGCGTGTCGGGAGTGGGTCAAGTGGTGATCGAGGCTGGCGTGATCGCCGGGTATGTGATCGCGTGGGTAGCACGAAAGGCCAGGCGGGCGGCTGGGCGACTCGATGCGGAAGTTGATGAGGTAATCGACGCGGGGCTGGATAGGTTGCATGAGGTGGTGGCCGCTAGGCTCGGCGCTGATCCCGTCTTGGAGGACCTGCGGGATGAGGCAGACCAGGCCGCTGGCGGGGATGGTCGGGTGAGCGAGCTAACCCGGCAGCGGGTGGAGTTGGCGATCATGGCCGCCGGACGCAAGGATGACTCCTTCGGACAGGTAGTTACCGACCTGGTCACCCAGATTCGTGAGGCTGAGCGCACCGCGGGTGGGTCGCTGGTGGCGGGAGCGGGTTCGGCGGTCTTCACCGGGGCCGCCAACGCTCGTGCCGACAATGGTGGTATCGCGTTCGGGCAGGTTGGCGGGGACGTGAAGGTCGTGCGGGTCGACGACCCTCTTGCGGACCCTCCGGGGCCGGGACGGCCTGGCCACTGACCGTACCCGGCACTCCTGCCGAGACCGCAGCAGGTGCGGCACCGGCGTGGCTGCCGCCCGGACCGGTTGCCGGTCCGGGCGGGTCGTACCGTGGGCACGGCCTGCACGGTGCGATGAGGTTCGGCCTGGTATCCGGGAACGTCACGGTCAATCAAGGTTATGCGACCGGGCCGGTGCGAACGGTGTGGGCAGCGTACCTGGAACAGGTACGGCGGGTTGCGCCGCCGGACCCTCCCGGTCTGATCGGCCGTGAGGCCGAGCTGGCAGAGCTGGCGGCGTTCTGCCTGGAGCCCAACCGCGGTCCGTACATCTGGTGGCGGGCCGGGCCGTGGGCAGGGAAGTCAGCCCTGCTGTCCACGTTCGTGCTCCACCCGCCTGAGCCGGTGCGTGAGCGGGTGCGGATCGTGTCGTTCTTTATCACCGCCCGCCTGGCCGCGCAGGATACCCGCGAGGCGTTCACCGAAGTGCTGCTTGAGCAGCTGGCAGATCTGACCGGCCAGGATTTGCCCGCCGCCCTGTCCGATGCGAAACGCGAGGCATACCTCCTGCGGTTGCTGGCCAACGCCGCAGAGGCATGCCGGAAGGTCGGCGGCACGTTGGTGCTCGTGGTGGACGGCTTGGACGAGGACCGCGGGGTCACGCTCGGCCCGGACGCGCATAGTATCGCCGGGCTGCTCCCTGCCGATCCGCCAGCGGGAATGCGGGTTATCGTGGCCGGACGCCCGAACCCGCCTATCCCCGACGACGTCCCCGACTTCCATCCCTTGCGCGACCATGGGATCATCCGGCTCCTGTCGGACTCTCCGCACGCACGTGACCTCCAGCGCCTCGGGCGGCAGGAACTCAAACGCCTGCTGAAAGGCACAGTGGTCGAGCAAGACATTCTCGGATTCCTCACCACCGCCAGAGGTGGCCTGTCCGCGCTCGACCTGGCCGAGCTCACCGGCGCACCCCTGTGGGAAATCGAGGAAATCCTCCACACCGTGGCCGGGCGGACCTTTACTCGCCGAGTAAGCACCTGGATCCCCGGTGGCGGACCCGAGGTGTACTTGCTGGGCCACGAGGAACTCCAGGACACCGCTAGCGGATATTTGGATCCTGCGCGGCTGGCCGACTACCGTCACCGCCTGAATGCCTGGGCCGAGACCTACCGGACCAAGGGCTGGCCCTGCACGACACCGGAGTACCTCCTGCGCGGCTACTTCCAGCTCCTGATCACTACTAATGACCTGCCGAGGTTGGTCGCCTGCGCCACTGACAGCGCCCGCCATGACCGAATGCTCGACCTAACCGGCGGCGATGTTACCGCCATCGCCGAGGTCCGCACCGCGCTCGACCTAACCGCCGCTCAGGACGTCCCAGACCTGGCCGTGGGCCTGCACCTGGCCTACCACCGCGATTATCTCACCGACCGGAACTCCTACGTCCCTACCAACCTGCCCGCCGTCTGGGCCATTCTCGGCCAGACCACCCGCGCTCAAGCCTTCGCCACTTCCATCACTAATCCATACCAGCAGACGCAGGCCGTCGCACAGATCGCCGGTGCCCTCGCGCGGGTGGGGAAGTACGAACAGGCCGAGCAATTCGCCCGCACCATCAATGACCCGGCCGGGCACGCGCTTAATGACCCGGCCGGGCACGCGCTCGCCCTGGCCCATGTCGCAAAGGGGATAGCGCAGTCCGGGCAGCACGAACGAGCCGCCGATCTGGCCGGGCAGGCAGAACAAATCGCCCGCACCATCACCGACCCAAATGAGCAGGCATCGGCCTTGATCCAGATCGCCGCTGCCCTCGCGCGGGCGGGGCGGCACGAACAAGCCGAGCAACTCGCCGACACCATCACGGACCGGGCCGGGCATGTGCTCGCCCTGGCCCATGTCGCTGAGGCGCTGGCGCATGACGGGCAGCACGAACAAGCCGCCGATCTGGCCGGGCAGGCGGCGGCAGCCTCCCTCACCATTGCTGACCCGGACGAGCAGGCACTCGCCCTGGCCCAAGTCGCCGGTGCCCTCGCGCGGGCCGGGCAGCACGAAGAGGCCGCCGATCTGGCCGAGCAGGCGGAGCAAGTTGCCCGCACTATTACTGACCCGTATGAGCAGGCAACGGCCCTAGCCGAGGTCACTGAGGCGCTGGTGCGGGCCGGGCAGCTAGAACAAGCCGAGCAACTCGCCCGCACCATCACCGAACCGGCCGGGCACGCGCAGGCCCTGGCCCAGATCGCTGGCGCCCTAGCGCGGGCGGGCCAGCACGAACAGGCCGAGCAACTCACCGGCACCATCACCGAACCGGCCGGGCATGCACAGGCCCTGGCCGAAGTCGCCGAGGCACTTGTACATGACGGGCAGCACGAACGAGCGGCCGCTCTGGCCGGGCGGGCCGAGCACGTCGCCCGCACCATCGCCGACCCGGCTGAGCATGTGCTGGCGCTAGCCGAACTGTCCGAGGCGCTGGTGCGTGCCGGACAGCACGACGAAGCCGCCGCCCTGGCCGGGCAGGCGGAGCAAGTTGCCCGCACTATTACTGAGCCGTATGAGCAGGTACTGGCCCTGATTCAGATCGTCGGTGGCCTCGCACGGGCGGGGCAGCACGAACAAGCTGAGCAACTCGCCTGTACCATCACCGACTCGGCCGGGCACGCTCGGGCACTGGCCCAAGTCGCCGAGGCGCTGGCGCAGTCCGGGCAGCACGAACAAGCCGCCGATCTGGCCGGGCAGGCAGCGGAAGCCGCCCTCACCATTGCTGACCCGGACGAGCAGGCGCTCGCCCTGGCCCAAGTCGCCAGTGCCCTCGCGCGGGCCGGGCAGCACGAACAAGCCGCCGCCCTGGCCGGGCAAGCTGAGCAAGTCGCCGGCGCCATCACGAACACTCACGCGCAGGCGTGGGCTCTGACCCAGGTCGCGAGCGCGCTCGCGCAAGCCGGACATCATGAACAGGCCGAGCTACTCGCCCGCACCATCACGAGTACTTACCACCAGGCGTGCGCCCTGGCCCAGGTCGCGAGCGCCCTCGCGCAAGCCGGACATCACGAACGAGCCGAGCAACTCGCCCGCACCATCACGAACACTTACGCACAGGCATGGGCCCTAGCCGAACTGTCGGAAGCGCTGGCGCAGGACGGGCAGCACGACCAAGCCGCCGCTATGGCCGGGCAGGCCGAGCAACTCGCCCGCACCTTCACCAACCCGTATTCGCAAGCTCAGGTCCTTGCTGAAGTCGCTGACGTGTTTGGGAGCCTGGGAGACCGCCGGATGGCGCATCGTGTGGCCGCTGCGGCTTGCCTGGTCGGGCGTTGGACGATCGCGGTGAAGTCGGTGCTCCTTCTGGACCCATCGGCATTCACACTGCTGGGAGGTCTCCTCGGCTGCCAGGCCCGAAGACAGCAGTCGGTCAATGCGGGACCTACAGAGTCAACGAGCTCGCAGTGACGGCGACTCCCCAACTTGAGTTATCGCTGCTGTACAGGCAACTGCCGTCATTCTCTGGCTCGACCGAACCAGCACGGTAAAGATGGCATCGGATCCGGTCGGTAGGTCGGCCAATCCCAGAACGCCGAATAGGAATCTCTCTGAAGAGATAGGCATTACCGAACGCTGGCGTACAGATTATCCGTTCTGTTGCGGTACGAATTTTTCAAGCGGCGCCGACAGTGATCACAGCTACCGAGAGTTGACACTCTGCCTGAGTCTCGCTTCAGAGCCGCCGTTCACAAGTCTGCTCGCGTCGTATGTTCCACTTAGCTCAAACTCCAACCATTTGTATTCTTCTCGCCTGCCGGTACGATGCTGCCTTTCGCCGCGGACGCCGAATACGAGAGCCAGGTTGCGGCTGTCGAGGAAGCTGCTCAGCCAGTCTTCGCGAACCACCAGCAGGTTGGCATGGCCGAAGCGTGTGGCGACTTCGAAGTTACAGATGACAGCCTGATCGTTAACTCGCCAAGCCCGCGCATTTCCATCCCAGCGCAGGTCAGCAACTCGCTGCAGGAAAGTCGACGGCAGGACGCTGCGGGCGCTGTCTTCTATAGAGCAGTCCCAAGTCACGCTCTCCCATAGGTAGTGCTCGACGGTCGGGTATGCCGACAGTTCAACGCCTGTCTTCTCGATGAGGACTTCCGCGTCTGGCTGACGGTACGGGCATCTCATGGCGCGCCAGCCGAGTTCACCGAAGTAGCAGCAGTCGGTGTGACCGGATGAATCCAGAATGTGGTCCAAGGAGAAGCCGTCTCTGAGCCGGTTGGTTATCAGGGTGGCGAGCTTCGTGGCCGCCTCGTCTCGTTCCGTTAGCCACGAGCCGAGAGTGAACAGCTGCTGATCCGCCTCATACCTTGCCTTGTCCTCGGCCGGCTTCAACGTCTGTAGCACATGCTCATAGAGCACGATCCAAGTACCGCCTGTGCCATCGGTAAGGCGGCCCACCCGCTCAGGAGTTGGCAGCGTGGCCTGGTCATCCAGGAAGGCGATGCTATCGCCTTCGTAGGCGTCGAATTCGATCTCGCCGGGCAACTGCTGCGGAAAGGCGACATTCAGCGGCAGCCAGGTGCCCTGGCTGACAACCCGTTGCTCGAACTCCCGGTACGGGACAGGTGGCAAGCTCGGATCTATCTCCCGGTCGTTGAACTGGTAGACGCCATCGAAGGTGCCGCCGGGGTCGTTGTCCCAGGTTCGGTAGTGATAGTTGTCGGCTATGCGGGCTAGCAGCTCGTGATAAGCGATCCACTGGTACTTCTTACCGAAGCGCTCACCTTTATGGCCCTCCCGACCAGATCCGCCGTAGTGCAGGTTGCGGTCGAAAGTGCCGAAGACAGCCGGCGTCCAGCCCAGGGTCATCGTGCGGTGAAATACCCACCGCTGGGCCCGCTCGGCTGGATAGCTCATGTCCGACGGTATCGATCGCCGCGGTGGTTTCTGCCAGCACTCGCTGAGCAGCTTGCTCTGCTTCGAGGTCAGCGTCCCGTGGAACGCTCGCATCGCCGTGAGGTACGAAGGATCCCTGCTGCCGTCATCCCCTGTGTCGAGCACTTCCTCCAGTCGTTGCTGTTGTTTGGCGGATAGCGACTGGATGAATTTCGCCCACTGTCTGGGGCGCAGACGTGGCGGCTTGCCAGCCGGGGGCACTGGACGGCTCTGGTTCAACGGCGTGCGCAGGAAGTGACGCACACCGGATTCGATGACGTACCGGCCGAAGTCGCCCCAGCGGGTGACGGAGATGTAGATCGAGCCGTAGCCGGTCTGCTCAGTCGTACCTTCGCCATGGGGATAGATCCGGTCGAGCCGCTCCTGCGTTGGAGGATTGGCTGGCCGCTTGAAACCGTAGGGCGGCCGGGCGGCATCTAGTGCTGAGGCCGGAAGAATATCGTGGGCCGCTGCCCACTCGATAATCCCGCGGGCGGCGTCAAGCATGAGTGCATCAGGTATCAGGTCAGCGAGGCGGCCGAAGATCTGCTGATCAACGGCAGCCGCTAGCTTCGTCGCGGACTCCCGATGCGTGAGGTCGCTCCGCAGCACGGCACCGTAAGCCGCCGTAACTAGGCGTTCGAGGACATAGGGATCATTGACCGTGGCGAAGCGCTCAACCAACCGTGCGGCAACGTCCAGGTGTCCCGATAGCAGCTGTGCCAGAGCCTTGGTGATCCAGTCCCGGGTGAACCGGTTGGGCGTGGAGAACATCCATACCAAGGGGATGCTGGCCAGCTCGATGACCCTAGGGTCGTAGCCCGGGTAGGGACCGGCCGCCGCCCAGCGGGCGAGTCGGGAGACCGCCGTGCTGTCGTCTGGGAAGTCGTAGTAGAGGTTCATACCGAAGGCGGCATCGCGCCCAGGCATCGAGTAGGCCGTGAGATAGTCATGCAGCCTGTCGCCATTGAGCGGCGAGTCCAGCTGCGGTGAGCAGATGAACGCGACATCGATTACTCGCCGGATACCGCCCCTGTTGGCGTGCCGGTCGATAAGTTCGAACGAGCGATTGGTAATCGCTCTTGGCTGCCGGTACGGCAACGAGGTGATGGCTAGACCGTCAAGGTTGTCGAGCTGTGATTGAATCAACCGGTCCTGATCGCGGTCGACGAACTGCTGGCGAACAACCGGCTCCAGCAGATCGGGCAGCTCAACGCCGTATCGCTCAGGCAGGAGTATCGCCGCAGCTTCGCGGATACCCCCGCTTGCCTGGCTGAGCCACTGGGCGAACGCTTCGTCAGGCTGAACCCCTGGCTCGGTGTCACCGAGCCGGTGGCGCAAGATCAAGAAGTCCGAGAACGCCTGATAGGTAATCCGCACAGCTTCGGTTGGCTGATCTCCGTCATACGTCCACTCCTGGGTGAGCAGCCCTTCGCTGAGTAGGGCGCCCAGAGCAGTCTTCGGCCACTCGGTCCGCTCGGGTATCTGAGCGAGGGTCAGCTCGTCGGCGCGTTTGAGCGGAACGTACTCGCTGCCCGTGTTGCCCATCTCGGCCAGGAGAGCATCAAGCGCGGCCTGCACCTTGTCGCGTGATGGCGAGAGCTGGAGTTGTCTGGTGACCCGCTTGAGCTGGACATCTAGGAACCGCTCGAAGACTTCCACCCGACCTTCGTGGCCGGAGGGCGGCACAGTCAGGCCCTCGCCCTGTAGCCCCTCGCAGTAGGTCAGCAGGAACAAGGGCACCGTGAACTCCGGCAGCAGCAACGGCACGCGCGGCTCTTGCAGTTCGTAGTGCGCAAAGTATTTGTGCGTGGCCTCATATTCACGTCCGGCGAACCCCGGATGGCTGCGGACGGACTGTCGGAATCGCTCGTCGGGGTCAACGTGCTCCATGTACGTATCGCGGCAGGTCACCAGCAGCGATAGCAAGGGCCGTGCCGCGAACGCTGCCCGGAGCGTCGGCAGCCGTGACGCCCAGTAGTCTTCGGTCCGCGTATCATTGAGCGCGTCGATCATGACCACGAATCGGCGGCCGTTCTCGCTGCTAGCCTCAGCGGCAGCCTCCAAGGCACCAAGCAGGCTGTCGCCGCCAAGCGGCGGCAGGTGCAGCTGGTCGCAGATGCTGGCCCACAAACCATTGAGGCCGAACTGATTACCGAACAGCACGACGGCCGGCCGCTCTTCGTTCAGGGCGCGCTGTACCGAATCCAGGCAGAGGTGAGTCTTGCCAGTTCCGGCCGAACCCGTCAGGAAGTAGAAGCGCTCCCGCACCGCTCGTGCGGCCGAACTGTCGAGGTATTCGCGCAAAGCAGCTAGCGCGTTGCCGGCGCGGCTGAGGTGGTAGGTATGCGACCGCATAAGGTCTCGTATTGAAGTGGGGCCAGTCTCGGGCTGCTTGTCTCCGGCAGCTTCGAGGCGGTAAGCCTCTTCCCGTGCTTCCTCGACGGTCTTGACGCAGGCAGCGACGGCCTGGTCAAGTTCTGCGAGGGGCTCCGCATACTCGGCCTGATAGACGCCCGCGCATAGGAGGCTCGCGAGCCGATCCGCTGCGGCTTTGACAGCGCCTGCCTGACTCACGACTTTGTCGCCCAGCGAATCTGCCGGAACCGAGACGTCGCTCAGCCGTTCTACGGCTAGGTGGGCGTGTTCCCGCAGCTCGGCAAGGAATGAATCCGCAAAGCCCAAGGCCGAGATGTCGTCTTGTATAGGTATGTCGACTTGCAACTCCGGTCGGTAGCGCTTGCCGGCTACATCGGCCTGCTCAATACGCCGTTCTTCCAGCCACTCAGGGCCCAGGTAGTGCTCCTGCCACCAGAACCAGGCACGACCAGCGTGCTTTGCCAGGGCCATGCGAGCGAGCAGGTCACTTTCCTGCCGCAAGAGAAATTCGATATCCTTCGCGCCCTCAATTTTGTTCCGCCAGAACTGGACTTTAGCGTCGTACTTCTGACGAGCCGAGGTCCGCTCACGACCGCTGGTACCAGCCGGGAGATTCCAAGGAATGCAGAAGATCAGCTTGGTGAGCTGAGAACGTTCCTTGACGACCCGTCTCACAGTCTTCGTCATGGCACCGAGTAGGGCATCGATGTCGTAGATGTACTTTGCCTGCCAACCCCACTGTTTGCCATCTGCCGTGTTTGTGTACCACTCGACGCCGCCGTCGGGGTTGCCGGTGCGGATGGGAACGCCCCGCACGTCTGGCGGCAGGTCTTCCGGCTCCCGTAGCAGCTGATAACAGATTTCTTCGAAGGCTCTATTCTGACTGCCTTGCCAAGTTCGAATGGCTCTAAAGCTGTCAGGCATCGGCATTACGTCTCCTGTGACTGACGCGAACCCAGCTGCGGCGGTGGTTGCCGCTCCACCCTGTACAATGCGCCGCATATTTGAAACATCCATAAGACAATTGTATCCGGTATTCAGCCGCGCCTATTAATGAGCCGCTTTCTACAGACTCGGACTTGCCGAGTATATCGGACTTGTAAGGCTTGCAGGCGCATCTAGTGTCGTGTCGCGCTGGGAAGCTACGGGTTGCCTGGTTCGGGCCGTTTGGTCAGCCCAAGAATCTCTGCGCACTCCGCCAGGCAATGGAGATCCTCAGCATCGCCATCATCGACTGGTGCCGATGCGCCGTAATCGACGCGGCATCGCTCCCCGGCTACCTGGACTCGTAACTTCGCGGCACGCGTCCGGACCGGCAACCCTCGGCGCGCAGAATATCCATTCCCGCGCCACGCGAACACCGTAGCGAACTCAGCTCGGCAGGCGCCAGAACGGCGGATCTTGCGCTCCGGCCGTGGACCAGTGCCGGTCGCGGAGCGTGACCCGTTCGGCAGTCGGCGAGACGCCGGATCGCCGAGTAGGCGCTGCCGGTCGGAGTGTTACCCGGATGCCAAGATGACGCGCAGATCATTCATTATCGGGCGTCGCTGCGCCCCTCCGGAGTTAGCCGTTGGGAGCAGTTTTACAGACCGCTTCAAAACATGCCCTGGCCTGCGCCTACGCTCCGCGCTTCCGAACTTCTCCGGCTATTCTCCGGGACAGGCGAGGCGAGCCTCCCACGAAATAGACCGGCGTGCGTTGCTTCGTCGTCAAGGTCGGGCGCCTAGCGATCGTGTGGACCCTCGGACCGGGCGTCCGTACGTAGATCGACCGTTTCCCACTCTGGGAGGGTCCAGCGAAAGTCCGCTGGGCTGGTGTGAGGCTGGCCCGGTCATCCGGACATACCCCAGGACTTCACTGAGCTGTTTCACCTGGTCAGCGCCCATATCGGTTCGCTGCCGGGGGGACTGCGGCCCAGGGGTTATTTGCCTGCTGGCTTCTGGGCCGCCTGGAAGGCGCTCACCGCGTGCGTCACACCGAAGAACCCGCTGATGATCATCAGCAGGCCGATCCAGAACAGGAACGTCATCACCGAGTACACGGCGTTGGGGGTGGTGCACTGCTGGGCGACGAAGGTTTGCGCAAGGCCGGTGGAGCAGATCGCGTGCGCCGTCGCCATCGACGCAGAGACGGTGTCGCCAAAGCCGTCGCTTCCGGTGACCGTCCACACGTGCGGGATCACCGCGTGGGCGATGATGAGCACGAGGCCGCCGAGGATGCCCGCCGGGCCGAAATACCCGCCATAGGAGATTGGCGTGCCCCGGGCTTGTTGCGTGCCGATATGGCTGGCTGCGGCATGCTTGGGCTGGGCCGCGGCATGTGGGGATGCGAGGTACCGTTCTTGCTTGAGCTTGTCGTACTCGGCCTGTGCGGCCTTGGGCAGGTCTTTGCGGTCAACCCCATAGTCCAGGGCGTACGCCGCCTCTTGTTCTGGCGTCAGTGCCATCGCCGGTTCCCCTTTAACGTGTTCTCTTCCTGCCGGGGAGGCGCCAAAACGGTACGTCCAGCAGGAGATCACAACCCCTGCGGTTAGACGGCCGCCAGGCACGCTGGGTTTACCGGGTTCCGGCGTCTGTTGGTAACGGTGAAGCTCGCCTCATCCGACGGGGGCTTCAGGCCAGCCGAATTGAGCCGACGCCTCGATGGAGGAGATCGGCAAGCCCCTGCGCCACGCCCAGCAGCGCAGCGCAGCGATCTACGCCAAGGTCGATCAGCCCGGCTGGACGAGCTGGCCATGCCCTGCCCACAGAGAGCGCGCGATGAGCATGCGAGCCTATGCCGAGGAGTACCTGGCAATGCGCCAGTCGCTGGGCTACGAGCTGCGCGGCGAAGGTCCGGCGTTGCCCGATTTCGCTGCCCGGCTCAATGACGCCGGCCGACAGACTACGACAATGGCTCTTGCAGCTTCCGGCGGCCTTCGGGAGTCAGCCTGTTCAGTAGGTTAGGAAGCGAGCTTGGGCGTGCGGTTCCATTATCCTGCACGGTTGCTGCCACAGAAAAAACCTGCAGCAAGAAAGCGGGCTTCTGATCCTGTATTGGCATGATGAACGCCTCTACGGGCTGTTTCCTCCAGTTGGTCTTGATCCTAGCGAGCTGAATATCGTCCAAGTCCAGTGCAAACGCGTATACCGAGCCCGATGATTCGCTCAGTTTGGTCTTGCCGACGGACCCGTCTGTAATAAGCCCGATGATGCGCTCTCCGGTAACTACAAGCTGACCCATAATCTTGGCTACTGTCCCATTGTCCAGCCGGAAGACGATGCCAGCGTGGTATCTGATGTAGTGTGGCTCGAAATCTGGCCCGGTATTAGGGTAGATAAGAAGCTGGCGATTTTTACCATTCACGACCTGAGAGTCGAAGCGCGCGCGGATTTTCTCTGCCTTTAGGGGGAGCGCTGCTAGGTCCAGCGTGTAGAGAGCAGTTGTATAGGCCATTGATACCCTACCGGAGAGTTCTCGACGGAGAGCCGATGCAGATCATCGCTGGGTCCAGCTTATGATCGAGCAGCTAGGATCCAGGATGGCGTGAACGGCAACTCCGTCGTAGGTGAATTCAGCGCTCCAGCGCCCGTCATCGAGTCTCTTTATGGTGGCGTCAGAAAGCCTAGCGGGGGGTGTTCCGGTGATCTGCTCGCATGCTGTCTTCAGCCGCGCTGCCACGGTTGTCACGTCTGTTACGACCGCTGACCGGGCACGGTTGCTCAGATATGCGGTGGTGGCGGTAAGCATCGTGGCGAGGCCGGTCCAGGCTGCACCGCCGATGAGCCCGGCGGTGCCGTCACTGATCAGCGTGTCCACCAGGCCACGCCTGCGGGCGCCGCGGCAGTGGCGTGCCGCGACGCGCAGTTCGCGTCTTACCGCGTCGCCAGGCAGGTCATTCTCGTCTGCGGCCAGGAAGACCATGAACTCGGTGTCGGCCGCCAATTCGAACACACGTGCGACAGGCAGAATGGTGTTCTTATGCGCGGAAGTTACATCAGCATCAGCCATATATGGCAGCTTTCTGTGGGATGGCTGTCACTATACACTCCAATGGAGGGGGAGGCGACGCGCGTGACTGCTGCCAGCGCCCGGGGCACGGCTAAGATCTCTGGCGATTTCAGCCTGTTTGTTCATCCTCAGGTGTATCGCACCGTTCTGGCGGTCCGGAACGCGTCCGCAGACGCCGCCGTAACCGTCGTGTTCTTCGCGGCCGCGTTGTGGTGGGAAGCCGCCTTCAATCATGCCCGCCCGTCCTACCTTGACCTCGCCGCTGCGAGTGGCTGGCTGCAGTGGTGGGTGCAGCACGGCATGGTCCCGGTGCCCGCAGCCGCCGTCGCTGCGGTGCTGCTCGTGGTTAGCCTGCGCATCGGCACGCGGCGCCCCAGCCCGGCTCAGCCCACCCCCGGGTCGCTCCGGGGAGCAGCAGTCGCCGAAACGCTACGCGGTGAAACCGTAGTGCCGATCAGACTTGAATCCTCGGCCGGGTGGATCACGGGGAAAGTGGCGCTGTACGTGGCGGCTGTTGGCCTTGCTGCTCTTGCCTTAAGCCAATGCCCCGGGAGTTTGCTGGCCCGGATCATCCCGTCTGTAGCGGCCGTGCTGCTCGCGTGGCGGTGGCGACGGCTGCGTTCCCGGCAGAAGACACGTCAGGCGAGACGGCCGACCGACGCGGGCTTCCGGCCGTCGCCGCGGGCGGTCCTGTCGCTATGGGGCTGGACGGCACTAAAGAACGTGGACGTGGCCGCTCCGCAGGTATCTTTCATCAGCACCAACATCGCCGACTCGGTGATAGACGAGAGCGCTGCCCGTTTCCGCCGTAGGAGGGATCACCGCTCGGAGGCCTACTGTGTGGCACGGGCCATCACCTACATGCTGACTCGCAACCGGATCGCCGACGCCGAGGCCCGTTCCCGCGCCGCCATCACGGATCCGCACCTGGGCCGCGAGCCGGCGATCCGGGCGGCCCGGGCTCAGTACCTCACGGCCGTAGGGCAACACGCCGAGGCGCTAGAGATGCTGCTCGCTGCGCGACAGACAGCACGGCTGCCCCCGGCACAGTTGGATGCGCTCATCCTTACTACGGCCATCGACTCCGGCCGCTACACCGATTCCCGGGAGTGGCGCTGGTCCCGGAAGCGCCGACTGAGCATGATCTGGCGCGGGCAGCCATCTGCGGTGATCCTCGCGCTCGCCGCCGACGCCCGGCTCCTAGAGCAAGCCGACCCGGACGGTGCCTGCGACCTCGCGTACCAGGTCTGCCGATTGCCGGACCAGTTGTTCAAGCAGCTTCGCTATGGGGATTTCGGCGTTGCCGACTATCAGCGCGCGCAACTGGCTAAGGGGATCGCCCTCGATGTCACAGCCCGCACCTATCAGCGGCGTCGCCAGCACCTCGACGCATCTGCGGCTTTCCTGGACGCATATGACGAGTTTGAGAGCATAAAGGACCGGGCCCGGGGAAGTGCGGCCATGGTACGAGCCGTCGCCAACGCACTGGCCACTGGACCCAGCGAACCCGGGCAGGAAAGCCACGCGCTGGACCTGATCCGCGCCGGACTGCAACTCCTCGAGGACGACCGTGGCACACTTCGCGGTGAAGACAGCCGCACAAGCTGGGTCATCCAGCAGCGGCAACTCTACGCAGAGGCGTTCAGCGCGCTGACCAGCGTCGCCTACATGCGCGCGAAAGCAGGGGAACTGGGCTTGTGGCTGCTGGAATCCCTGCACCGGACGCTGACTGCGGATCTCATGCGCGCCGATGGAGTCCTGGAGTCCGACCCGCAGTTGCTGGCCGCGCTCACCGAACTGTCCCGGCTAGAGCACGACCGGCAAGCAGGCAACGGCCGCGGTACGCAGGCCCCGGCCGCGACTTCGCCTGAGCAGCAACACCTAGCGGCAGCCCGCGAGAAGGTACGCGCGCGGCTCAGCGAGATGCAAGAGGCACATCTCGTGGCCGAGCCCACCGACATTGAGGCGGTACTGTCGCGGCTTGGCGACCGGGTAGCCCTGCTCTATCACTGCTGGCGCGATGAAACCGGCTGGGTCATTCATAGCGTGCTCGTCTCTCCCCGGTACGGGATCCGCGTCCACAAAACAGCGGTTAAAGCAGCACCGGATGGGGAGATCATCAGCCCGCTGCTGACGCCCGTCGGCGCACTGGATGCCCTTGACCGTGGTGACGTCGCCGGGACCAGCTTCCTGTTCGACACGCCGCTTGACGAGCAGATGTGGGCAGATCTCGCTGATGCGGTCCTGCCATCCGACTGGCACGACGTACTGTGCCCTCGAGACGCTAGCCGGGTTGACCTGCTGGTAGTCCCCGATGGCCCGATCGCCAGTCTTCCGCTAGCGGCATTGCCGGTCAGGGACGGCAAACGGCTCATCGAATACGCAACGGTTGCGCTCACACCCGCGCTCAGCCTCCTCCAGCCCCAGCGCGCCCCGCACCATCCAGCGGAGCGCAGACGGCAGGCCGCCGTCGTCCACCTCGACGATAAGGACAACAACCTGCCCGCGACTGTCCACGAAACCGCACATTGGCGTCTCGCCGCACAGCGCATGCAGGTCATAGAGACAGCCGATCAGGACGGGATCGAGGCCGCGCTACACGGACCCCCTCGGCCGGACGTGGTGACGATCTCCGTGCACGGCGCCGCCGGGGACAGCGGCAGCCCGGACGCGAGGATCTTCGGAACGACGGTGCGTCTGCGCGACGGGTCTGTCCTCTCAGCAGCCGCAGCACTGCGGCTGCCCTGGCCTGAGGCCGTCATCCTTGGAGCCTGCTGGATCAGCGGAGTCAGCATCGGCGCCGGACGTGAACCATTCGGGTTCCCCGTGGCCTGCCTGCTACGCGGTGCCACCACCATCATTGGCGGCATAGCGCCCATCCCCGACACCGAGACCGCGCACGTCCTCGGTCACCTCATCGACTGCCTTCCCGGCGGTGCCGCTGTGGAACCGGTTCTGCGCGAGGCGCAATGTGTCATGCTGCGCAGCACCCCAGCGGCGGATCTGACCCCCGCCCAGATCTGCGGGCTGGTCGCGTGGACAACCGCGCCGGCGGCGGCTCCTTTCCGGGGCCCCGCTGTGCCCTTGCACTGGGATACGCAGGGGCTGCCGCGCGACGACGTCCCGCCTACCGGGATGCTGGTTCCCACACCCCGCCTCGGCGAGGCGACTCAGCGCGTCCTCACACACGCCTGTTACCTCGCCGGTGCCCGCCCGGTGGGCACGCTGGACTTCCTCGCCTCCGCATTCTCGGCCGATAACGCCGACTGGACAGGCTTCACCGTCGCCTGCGAAATAGGCCAGCCAACCCTTCCAGGTCTAATCGACGAAGCCGCTGACGGCATCATCGCCCTAGACGTCGGTGAAGAACCGTTGACCATTACCACCGCGCTTGCCGGGGCCCTGCGACGCGGCCAGAGCGCAGCAACATACCTGCACGACGAAATCATGCTGCCCGCCCACGTAGTCCTTGCAGCGCTTAGCGACGACGACACCGCCGCCGCGCGCTGGCTACGCAGCCACACTCACCCGGCAGCGGCGCAATGGACACAGCACCTCAGCGACCATATCTTCGGCGCCGACATGCCGCAGCCGCATGTAATCCTCAGCCTGGATGAGCGCGTAACCACCGAAGCCGTTCACAGTCAACGAATCGCTGACGCGATGGTCACACCGCCAGGGGTCCAGACAGGCAACTGGAGGAGGTGGCTGGCTCCGGCCGCCGTCGCCGCCATCCTCCTCCTACTGCCCGCGAACACCACCGTGGCGTACCAGATCCAAACCTGGCTCAGCGGCCGCGGGTCGCTCGCCCTCGTCCTAGGCGACAGCCCCAGGCCGGGCGCTCTGGTCATGACCATACAGCCAGGCAGTTCCGCAGCACGCGCCGGCCTGCACGTCGGCGACATCATTACCTCAGTCGCGAGTACCCCGGTCAGATCCGCTCACGCCGCCATCCTCGCGATCCAGGCTCGCCCTCCAGGAACGCGTATTCCTCTCACCATCGTGCGCCAAGGACGGCGCATAACCACGTCGGCTTTGCTGGCCAAGCCCGCGCCGCCCGCAAACCCCGGCTACCTGGGTGCCGCCCTCAAAAGCGACCCACCGAACGGTGTCGTGATCGTGGCGCTGGCCTCTGGCGCTCCCGGGGCTGCCGCAGGACTGCTCCCCGGCGACATCATCACCGCCGTTTCTGGGGCCGCCGACGGCGGAGCCTCAAACGGCGCTGTAATGCTCATACAGCAACATCACCCTGGCCAAGTCATACACCTGTCAATCCTGCGCAACGGCCAGCCGATGAACATTAGCGTGACGCTCGGCTGGCCGCCTAGCCAGTAAGAGACAAGCACGCGCCGCCAGCGGTCTCCCAGACCGCTCCCGAACATGCCACAACCTGCGGTCCGGGCACTGATGGCAGGAGAGATCGCCGTATATTCTCCGGCGTCCTCGAAGAAGCAGACGGCACGACTCCTGAATACTGGCGTCACCAGGGTCGACCACCGTCAGCACCTAACTGACGTGCCAGAATCCCAGTTCTGGGCAGGATTTGCCATCATACTGCACCGCGCATCGGCCGCGCCGAACGGCGGTTCATGAACACCTCTTAGGGGCATGGTCGGTCACATCGAGGTCGGCTGTGATGAGGGCATGCCGCTGCGTATGCGCCCGGATCTGGCTTCAGTCGTCCATGAAGGCGCTGAGTAGCTCGGCTAGCTCTGCCGGCGGGCTCATCGCTGCCGCGATCGCGGGCCCGTGCACGCGCTTGTCGTAGTGGCGGGCGGTGTACTGGAGGAACAGTGCGTCCAGGATCTCCTGGCCGGGGGCTATCTTTAGCAGCGCTTCGCCGGCGTGGCTTGCGACATCGGCTCCTGCTTCCGCCCACGCTGTGGTGATCTGCGCTCTCAGGTCGGTCGGGGTCATTAGCCGTTCGATTATGGCGTCGGTGAACTTGGTCAGGTCGACGCCGTCGTCTGCGAGCCGTTTCCTCAGCTTGGTGTCCATTAGCTGCCGCGCCGGAGCGATTCGCCGCGCGACCCGGTTGATGACGATCTTGTCCCGCAGGTTCTCGGCGGCAGAGTTCAGGGCCCCGGCGATCGCCTGGGTGTCCGGTGCAGGTGTGCCCGGTGGGACGAGTGGCTGGATGATGTCAGCGATGGCGTCCGGGTCGAGGAGGTAGTTCTCGATCTCGCGTCGTTGAAGGACGTGGACGGATTGGGATCGGGTCAGCCTTGCCAGCATCTCGGGTGCTAGCTCGTCGTGGTCGCGCAGGTAAAGCACCCGGCGCAGACCGGCTCGGTCAGTACCGGCCAGCCACACAGCGAGCTGATCGGCATGGCGCGCGTTCTCCCCACCGCGGCCCCGGAGCACGGCCACCCGTGGATTGCGCAGCACCTCAGGAAACCACACCTGCAGTACGTCTTCGTCCGAGGTTCCTTCCACGACCAGCACCCGGTCGGCGGACAGGACATCGGAGAGCCGGACGCCGAGGGCGTCTAGCAGCGGCAGCGGGTCGGCGCTGACCGGCTCGATACTTGAGGTGCCCTGCTCGCGGTTGACGAGCCAAAGCCGGTCACCGGCCGGCGACCAGTCCAGCATGACCGGGCTGTGCGTGGCGGCGATGATCAGCCGGTCACTGGCCCAGCCCTGGAGGAGGCCGAGGAGGGCGCGCTGGGCGGCCGGGTTCAGGTTGGTCTCTGGTTCCTCGATGAGCAGCGTGAACGGAGGCGCTTCGGTCAGCCCGACGACGAGCGTCATAAGCAGCTGCTCGACGCCGGTACCCAGATCTTTCAGGTTCAGATCACCGGCGCCGCTTTCGAACACGACCCGCATGTTGTTTCCGCCTGTCCGGATCTGCAGCATCCCGATGTCGGGCACGACTTGGGCGATGAGGTCACGCGCCCGCTCGAAGAGGTGGCGGCGGTCGGTAGCCAGGTAGTGCAGAACGCCGGCGAGGTTGCTGCCCGTCGGGTCGAGCTTCTCGGGGCTGGAGAGGTTCTGTGATCGCTGCGTGCCAGTGCGCAGCGCCCGGAAATGGTAGAACCGGGATCGCCAGGCAATCACGGGCGCCCAGATTGGCGCCGAGGCGCCCTGGCTGGACAGGAAGCCGTCCAGTCCGGATTGCCCAGCGCTCTGAGTATTCGTGGCTGCCAAGACACGCTGGGCTTCACCCTGGACCTCAAAGACCGCACCCGGCCGAGCTTCCTGACCGCCGCCTTGCTGGAAGGCCCGGATCACCTCATAGGTGTACAGCCCGTCCGGCGAATCGGGCCGCATGCGGGCCAGAGGCTGCAAGCCGAGGTTTGCCCAGCTCCCGAGCACCTCACGAACCTTCAGGCCCTGGTCCTCCCACTGCTCATACACGAACTGAAGGCTGGGCAGCACACCGGCATTAAGCAGCGCCTGGCCGCCGGAGGCGTTCTGCAGGATCGCGACGCGCTCACCCTCATCAAGGTCAAACGTTGCCCTCAGGCGGGCGGGCTCCCCGGAGCCGCCATGCCTCAGGGACGTGACATCGCCGTTATCCCCAGCAATGACATCGAAAGCTGACAGCAATGCCGTCTTGCCCACGTTATTGGCCCCAGCGACCAGCACAAGGCCGTCCCCCGGCAGCCGCATCTCGGCGCTGTGGAAGGCCCGGAAGTTCTCCAGCTGCACATGGCGGACACGCATGCAGGAAGCTTCGCAGTCGCAGCCCTTGGCTGTTGCCAAGATTTCACATCAGAACGATGGTAGGCCCAAGTAGCGGCGCCCCCATCAGCAGGCAAGGAGTCGCCTGTCGATAGCCTGCTCGACTGGCCTTACCCCGTTGACAGGCCGAATTGGCGGTGCGTACCGATGGACCAGATCTGGGCGCGTCACAGGCGGCGCGGTCACGCCCCAGTTGGCCATGCAGGCGGCGATGCGCGCTGTCCTGCTGGCTGTATCACTACAGCCGGCGGCAGGCACTTCGGTGCGGTCGCGGCATGCGGGATCGCCGGGTTCATGCTGGCTGGCTCGGGCGCCGCAGTATCGCGCGATATCGCGTGGTGATGGCCGGGGCGGGCTTGCCGAGGGAGCAGGGCATGCGTTTAGGGAGGGGTGGTGAGTTCCTGTGCGAGCCACTGCTCGACGCTGCGGATATAGGCCGGGACGAGTTCCGCGCCGGGCCGGTACCTGAGCACCAGTGATGCGGCCTGGCCGGTGGTGCGCCCGCGCAGCCGCAGCACCGCGTAGGCGATCATGGGTGAGCGGCGGCGGCCCGCGGTGCAGTGGATCAGCACCCGCGCCCCCGGCTGGTCATCCAGGACCCGGGCGGCGAACAGCGCGGCCTGCGCCCACAATCGCGGCCGCTGCCTCAAGCCCAGGTCCCGCATCGGGGCGTGCGCGACCCTGGCTGCGCCGAAAGCTGTCCGCTCGGCCGCCAGGTCACCGCCTATGTGCGCCTCTTCCCGCGACCGGCAGTTCACCACGTGGGTCACGCCCCGGCCAGCCAGGCCCGTGACCGAACCGGCCCGAGGCACGCCCCCGACTGCGATGCGCTCCTCGCCGATCCAGTTCAGCGACGCCATCCCGGCACCTGGCCCGGGCGTCACCGGGCTGGCCACGCGGAGCACCCGCGCCCGCCAGCCCCGCCACTTGCCCAGCCCCGGAACTTCCACCGCACTGCCATAGTCCCTGCCCGGCCGCTCACCGGCAATAGGCCAGGCGCGGGCAGAACGCCCAGATCGGCGCTCGTTCCGACCGGCGTTCACCCCGGCTGCCAGCCGTACGTAACGGCGGATCAGGATCGCCCCGAATCTATGGCTTGGTGCCGAGGTCAAGCCGCTCGGCGATGTGCGCCAGCACGTGGCCTGGGTTTCGCATCAGCTCTCTGTGGGTCACGGTGACCAGCCGGTCGGCTGGGGCGTGGTCGCGGACGGCGTCCACGAACAGCGACCAGGCGGCCTCGGCGGGCAGCGGCCGGCCCTGGTAGACGAACTCGAAGCGGTTGCGGCGCATCGAGTCGGCTGTTTCCTGCTGGTCGCGGATGATGTGGATATACCGGACAGAGCTTCCCCACAGGGCTTCGATCTGCGGGATGCGGAAGGAGTTGAACGGCGTCTTGGCCAGCAGGACCCGCGCGCCGAAGTAGCTCAGGTGCGCGCTGGCGGCTGCGAGCAGGATACCCAGTCGATCTGGCGCGGCCGGTGTGATCTCGTAGCGGTGCCCGGCGAGATGCCGGTAGACGGGTATTGCCCGCGCCCAGACGTCTTCGGCCTCCCCTGGCATCACCAGGCCGGGGATGATGCGGGTGCGCTTGTTGTCAACAGCGAGGACGGCGTCGCCGAGCGCGGTGAACAGCCGCCGTCCGGGGTGGGTGAGGTTGTAGACGGGCCAGGT
>Ga0307373_10003246_pt1 | contig 28491 bp, 29 predicted proteins | sample OX2MG_FD_202534 | JGI IMG/M metagenome (GOLD analysis project Ga0307373, IMG submission 202534) | Soil microbial communities from Risofladan, Vaasa, Finland - OX-2 | ecosystem: Environmental > Terrestrial > Soil > Coastal area > Acid sulfate soil | place: Finland: Risofladan, Vaasa | collected... | reverse complement strand
CCGGCGTCAATGGAACCTTTCGGTGATCGTCGGGCCGCCCGAACGCGCCGGACGTCCGCGGTAGCGTGGCGCACCTCGCGGCCGGCGCCGCGGATTGCGTTCTCCTGACCCGTGCTAGAATGCCGGAGCCCGTCGGGTTATGCGCAGCGTGGGCGGGGGTCCGGCGCCGTCCGCCCGAATTTGGTGGAGGTGAAGGTGCGACCGAACGAGGTAAAGCGCAAGCTACAGCTCGGGGAGCCGGTCATCGGCTGCTTCGTCGGGTTCCCGTCGGCGGAAGCCGTCGAGATCTGCGGCTATGCGGGATACGATTTTGTCATGATCGACGCCGAGCACGGTCCGATGACGACCGAGTCGGTGTATCACATGATTCTCGCCGCCGAGGTGTCCGGAACGACACCACTGGTGCGCGTGCCCGAGAACGAGCCGCCGACGATCCTGCGCCACCTCGACATCGGTGCGGCCGGCGTTATGGTGCCACAAGTCAACAGCGCCGACGAGGCGCGAGCCGTGGTACAGGCGACCAAGTACCACCCGCATGGGCGTCGCGGACTTGCCGGAGTGCGCGCCTCTCGCTTCGGCATCGGCCAGACGTTGCGCGAGTATACCGAGTTCTCGAACCGCGAGACGCTGGTCATCGTCCAGATCGAGAACATCGCCGGGGTCGATCGAGTTCCCGAAATCCTGCAGGTTCCGGGAATCGACGTCCTGTTCGTCGGACCGTCGGACCTGTCGCAGTCGATGGGCTATCCTGGCCAGCTGACGCACCCCGACGTGCTGGCCACGATGGCTCGGATCCGGCAGATGGCGAGCGGAACCGGCGTGGCACTCGGCATGATCACGGGCTCCGCGGAGGACACCAATCACCTGCTCGAGCAGGGTTACCGGATGATCGGCGCCAGCGCCGGTGGGTTGCTGGCCGGCGCCAGCCGTGAGTTGCTGGCGGGCGTGCGTCGCTAGGGAGCGGGAACGCGACCGTCAGGCGTGGAAAGGGTACAGGGCGAAGCGATGGTGGATACTCCTCTCTTCCCGAACGCGTTCTTCGAGGGCGAGTTCGTCCCGATCGACCAAGCGAAGGTGAGTGTCGCCACGCACGCGCTGCAGTACGGGACCGGCTGTTTCGGCGGCATCCGCGGCTACCTCGACCACGATGGCAGCACGATCAACATCTTCCGGCTACCGGATCACACGCGCCGCCTACTGCAGTCCGGCATGCTCCTGCGCGCCCAGCTCCCCTACAGTGCCGGCGATGTGGCAGGCATCATCACCGAGCTCGTGCGACGCAATGCGCCGAGCCAGAACGTCTATATTCGCCCCTTCATCTACAAGGCCGGCCTGGAGCTGACCCCGAGGCTGAGCGGTGTTCGCGACCAGCTCGCGGTGTACATGCTTCCGCTGAACGACTACCTCGATCTGAACACGCCCCTCCGGCTGATGGTGTCGTCCTGGCAGCGCATCGAGGACAACATCATCCCGAGCCGCGCCAAGATCACCGGCGGCTACATCAACTCCAGCCTCGCCAAAGACCAGGCGGCAGAGGGCGGCTTCGACGACGCGATCCTCCTCAATCGCGAGGGAAAGGTGTCGGAGGGCAGCGGCGCGAACCTCTTCATCGTGCGTAACGGTGCGCTGGTGACGTCGCCGATCACGGCCGACATCCTGGAGGGGATCACCCGCCGCTCGCTGGTCGAGTTCGCGCGCGACGCCGGGGTGACCGTCGAGGAGCGCGCCATTGACCGGAGCGAGCTCTACATCGCCGAGGAGGCCTTCCTGTGCGGCACCGGGGTGCAGATCGCCGGCGTCGGCTCGATCGACGGCAGACCGATCGGCAACGGTGAACGCGGCCCGATCACGGCGCGCATGCAGGACACGTTCTTCTCGCTGGTCCACGGGGAGGAGTCCCCCTACCGGCGCTACCTGACCCGGGTGACCATCGGGTGACGCTGCGGCCATGCCGGGCTGCTGAGGACGGTCTCGGCCGCGACCGTGCCGCGGACCGACGCAGTGCATTCCTCGACCGGGCGAGTCGCCGGCACCGGCTGGGCAGGCGGCGGGCCTACGGAGGTGTCACGCCGCGGGCGCTTGCCGCGCCGGCCCTTGTACGGTCACGTGCGGGCTACCATTGCACGACATCAGGCCAACGGCTATTCTGGTGTGGTTTCGAGCGAACATCGAGCGCTGGTTTCCGAGCGAGGGCAGGTAAGCGGCGGAACTGGGGCGCAAACGGCACGCGCGTTTGACCGCCCGTATCGTGCGTGCTACACTCGCGGCAGCATTGCACACGGGATCGAGTGTCGTGCCGCAGCGGGTCGCGGGATTGACAGTGCGTGTCCGCGCGGGGCAGGACAGCGCTGTACCGTTCGGTGCTTCTCTGGCATGCTGGTGAACCGCAGGGCATCAGCGTCGGGCCGTGAGGTGAAGGAGAGACGATGGATCCCCTGCTTGACGTGAAGGGTCTCAGAACGCAGTTCTTCACCCAGGACGGGGTGGTGAAGGCCGTCGATGACATCACGTTCCACCTCATGCCGGGCGAGACGCTCGGGATCGTGGGTGAGTCAGGGTGCGGCAAAAGCATCACCGCGATGTCCATCATGCGGTTGATTCCGAATCCCCCCGGAAAGATCGTCAGCGGTGAGATCAAGTTCGAGGGCGAGGACATCCTCAAGATGAGCGATGAGGAAGTCCGCTCGATCCGGGGCAACAAGATCGCCATGATCTTCCAGGACCCGATGACGTCCCTCAACCCGGTGCTCACGATCAATCGCCAGATCTCGGAGGCGCTGGAGCTGCACCTCGGCATGAGCCGCAGCCAGTCGCGTCAGCGGAGCATCGAGCTTTTGAAGATGGTCGGCATCCCGAACGCCGAGGAGCGGGTGGACCAGTACCCGCACCAGTTCTCCGGCGGCATGCGCCAGCGCGTGATGATCGCGATGGCCCTCTCCTGCAACCCGCGCCTGCTCATCGCCGACGAGCCGACGACGGCCCTGGACGTGACGATTCAGGCGCAGATCCTTGACCTGATGCGAAACCTCCAGCAGGAACACAACACCTCGCTGATGATGATCACGCACGACCTGGGCGTGGTGGCCGGCATGACCGACCGCATCCAGGTGATGTACGCGGGGCACATCGTCGAGACGGCGCCCACCGAGGAGTTGTTCGCCAACCCGCGGCACCCATACACCGTGGGCCTGCTCAACTCGATCCCGCGTCTCGACGCCATGTCCAAGGCCAAGCTCAATCCGATCCGCGGGCTTCCGCCCGACCTGATTGACCTGCCGGACATGTGCCCGTTCCTCCCGCGTTGCGACTACGCGCGCGAGAAGTGCGAGCAGAAGAATCCGCCGCTGATGGACGTCAGCCCGACCCACCGCTCTGCGTGCTGGTTCTGGGAAGAAGTCAGCAAGGAAGGGCCAAAGGCGTAGGCGATGGCGACACAGGCGAGAACGCAAGACACCGGAAGCGGTAAGGTCGGGGACGTCCTGCTGGACGTCCAGGACCTCTACATGCACTTCCCGCTGACGCGCGGCATCATCGTGCAGCGCAAGGTCGGGGCGGTCCAGGCGGTCGACGGCATCAACTTCCAGGTGAAGAAGGGCGAGACGCTCGGCCTGGTGGGAGAGTCGGGCTGCGGCAAGAGCACGACCGGCCGAGCGATCCTGCAGCTCTACAAGCCGACGGGCGGGAACGTCGTCTTTCGGGGCCAGGACCTTACCAAGCTCGACGGCGGTGACATGCGCAAGATGCGCCGGCACCTGCAGATGATCTTCCAGGATCCGTACGCGTCACTGAACCCTCGCATGACCGTGGGCAGCATCATTAGCGAGCCGATGCAGATCCACAACCTCGTGCCCAAGGGGCAGCGCAACGAGCGCGTCCAGGAGCTTCTGGAGACGGTCGGACTGAATCCGTACTTTGCCAATCGCTATCCACACGAGTTCTCGGGCGGCCAGCGTCAGCGTATCGGTGTCGCCCGCGCGCTGGCGGCGAACCCGGACTTCATCGTGGCCGACGAGCCGGTGTCGGCGCTCGACGTGTCGATCCAGGCCCAGATCATCAACCTGCTGGAGGACCTGCAGGCACAGTTCGATTTGACGTACCTGTTCATCGCCCACGACCTCAGCGTCGTCCGGCACATCTCCGACCGCGTGGCGGTGATGTACCTCGGCAAGATCGTGGAGTTGGCGACTCGCAACTCGCTCTACGATGACCCGCTGCACCCCTACACCAAGGCCCTGCTGTCCGCGGTGCCGATTCCGGACCCGGTGATCGAGAAGAAGCGCGAGCGCATCATTCTGACCGGCGACGTGCCGAGCCCGATCAACCCACCGGCCGGCTGCCACTTCCATACGCGCTGTCCGTATGCGATGGACGTTTGCCGGAAGGTCGAGCCAAATTTCGTGGACCAGGGAGGCGGCCACTTCGTGGCCTGTCACCTCTATCCGAACTCCGGTGCGTAGCGCGCGAGACGAGCGGGAGCGGCGAGAGGGACCCGGGTGTTCAACTTCTTCAGTGTGCGGCCGGACCCGGCCTCGATCGCCGCGATCCTGATCGCGTTCGTTATCGGCACGACCGTCCACGAGTTCTGCCACGCGTGGACTGCCCTGATGCTGGGCGACGATACCGCGCAGCGTCAGGGCAGGATCACCCTCAACCCCATCATGCATTTCGATCCACTGGGGTTCCTTGGCATGGTCCTGATCGCCATCGGGGGATTCGGCATCGGTTGGGGCCGTCCGGTTCCGGTCAATCCGTCGCGGCTCCGCGGCCGTCAACGCGGCATGGCCCTAACGGCCATCGCCGGGCCGGTCTCGAACGTAGTGCTCGCCACCGCCTTCGCCCTGCCGCTGCGGTTCGGCAATGTATCGCTGCCGCACTTCGGGATGCTCCTGGTCCAGAGCATGGTATCGGTCAACCTGCTGCTCGCCTCGTTCAACCTCATCCCGATCCCCCCGCTGGACGGGCATAAGATCCTGACCGGTATCCTGCCGAGCTTCTGGTATCCGTTCCTGGCACCGCTCGAGCGGTACGGCGTGCTCATCCTCCTGGGCCTGATCCTGCTGGGTTCGATCACTGCCCCGATTCTGACGTCGCTGTATGGCCCGGTATACGGGCTGCTCCACTCCGTTATCGTCGGTCCAGCCTGATCCGCCGCGATGTCGAATCGGAGCGGTGACCGTCCGGTCACCCGTAGGAACGCCAGGCTGCGCGTACGCCAGTTCGTGTCGCATGTTGGAGCGCGCCCCAACCCGTCCGTCGACGCTCGATTGCGGGCTCTGCTGTCGCCGCTGCAACGGCAGCTCGTGCTGCGTCTTCCCCTCGCCGATCGAGCTCACTTGCTCGCGGTACACGATCGCCTGGCCGCCGGCGGCTGCGACGATCCCGACGTGCTACTGGCGGCGTTGCTGCACGATGTGGGAAAGGTCGACGCGCATGGACGGGTCGGGCTCACCCAGCGGGTGGCGGCCGTATTGCTCGGTTGGCTCGCGCCGTCCATACTGACGTGGGCGGCTCGGCCAAGCCGGTGGGGGTGGCGGCACGGGCTGTACCTGGTGCGTGAGCATCCAGCGCTGGGAGCCGCGGCCGCCTGGGAAACGGGCTGCTCGGAGCGGGTCCGCTGGTTGATCGATCACCACCACGACGAGTCCGCGCTCGCGGATCCCGACCTGCGCCTGCTTCACACAGCGGATGAGGGGATCGATTGATGGCGGTTGCCGCCGAGCCGCGGGCACGCCTCGAGCCGTATCAGCTTCGGCTTCCGGTGTTCGAAGGACCTCTCGACGTGCTGCTGCGCCTCATCGAGCAGCGGCAGCTTGCGATCGCCGACATATCGCTCGTATCCGTGACGGACCAGTTTGTCGCCTACCTCGCGTCCGGAAACGTGCCGTCGGCGTCTCTGGCGGACTTCGCTGCCATGGCCGGGCGCCTGCTGGTGTTGAAGTCGCGCTCGCTGCTGCCGGTACCGCCCTTGGCGGATGGCGAGGCTGAGCCGGAGGATTTGGCGGCTCAGCTCGCGGCCTACCAGGCGATGAAAGCCGCCGCCGCGCGCCTTCAGGAGCTCGAGCACGCCGGGCTTCGCGCGTTTACGCATCACCCGCCGGCCGTCGACCACCTTCAGGTCGCGGAACGTCTGGCAGTGCCCTCCGTGACCGCACTCAGCCGCGCACTCTATCGCTGCCTGGCACGGGTCCGACCCGAGCCGGAGCCCTACATTCCAACCCCCAGCATCACCCTCGGCGCGATGACCCGCCGCTTGATGGATCGACTCCGCCGGCGTGCCCCGTTCAGCACGCTCGTCGGGGAACGTCCGTCGCGGACCGAGTACTCCGTGGCCTTCATCGCACTGCTCATGCTGCTACGGCATCGCGTCGTTGACGCCTCCCAGACCACGCTCTTCGGCGAGATTGAGGTGCTACGGATCGGCGCGCCAGAGGGCAATGCCGATGGCTGATAGCCGCGATGCGGCGAGTCAGCTTCCGCTCGAACCCGTGCCGGAGGATGGTCGCGTCGCCTCGCTTGGCGCGCTGCTGTTCACGGCCGCGGAGCCGATTCCGCTCGGGGTGCTTGCCGGACAGTTGGGGTGTTCGCAGTCGGTTGTCCGTGAGGCGTTGACCGAGGTCGACGCGCACCTTCATCGACTCGGACTGATGGTGCAGTGGTGCGACGCGGAGCGGATTCAGCTCGCGACGGCTCCGGCGCTGGCGCCGCTGGTGCAGCGATTCCTGGGACTTGAGCGAACGGTGCGGCTGTCTCAAGCGGCTCTCGAGACACTCGCGATCGTCGCCTACCGTCAACCGGTCACGCGCCCCGAGGTGGAGGCGATCCGCGGCGTTGACTCCACTGCGGTCGTGCAGAACCTGGTGGCCCGCGGCTTCATCGAGGCGGTCGGGCGCGCCGCGTCCGTGGGCAACCCGGTGCAATATGCGACCACGCCCGAGTTCCTGCGCTTCTTCGGTCTCCGCGGGTTCCACGAACTGCCGCCGCCTCCGGACGGTCTGCGACCGAATGGGTCGTCATCCCGCTGACGGCAGTCTGAGTGTCCGTCTCTACAATCGTGACCGGGAAGATGGTCGATGCTGGTGCGGGCCGATGCCGCGCGGCGACGGCGTCAGCGGATCAGTCTGCCGAGACGGCGGACATGCGGCGCAGGCGCGCCACCGCGTCGACGAGCACGGCGATCGTGCGGTCGATCTCCTCGGCGGTGTTGTCCTTGCCCAGCGTCAGCCGGATGCTGCCGTTGACCAGGTTCGGCGGTATACCCATGGCCGACAACACGTGGCTGGGCTCGGTCGATCCGGTCGTGCAGGCAGAGCCGCTGGATGCCGCGATGCCCTGCATGTCCAGATTGAGCAGCACCGTCTCGCCCTCGACTCCCTGGAACGACACGTTGACGTTGCCAGGCAGGCGACATCGCGCGTCGCCGTTCAACCCGGTGCCCGGGATGCGCTCGAGCAGACCCTCGATCAGCCGATCGCGCAGGGCCCCCAGGTGGGCGTTGCGCGCTTCGAGCTCACGGTAGGCCGTCTTCAACGCGACCGCCATGCCGTATATCGCAGCCACGTTCTCGGTGCCCGCCCGGTGGTTGTTCTCCTGCGCGCCGCCGCTCTGCTGCCAGAGGATCGGTGTCTGCCTTCGGACGTAGAGGAGACCGACCCCCTTGGGCGCGTAGAACTTGTGCCCGGAGAGAGAGACGAGGTCCACGTCGAGGGCCTGGACGTCTAGCGACAACGCGCCCGCCGCCTGGACGGCATCGGTATGTACCGTAATGCCGCGCTCATGGGCCAGCCGCGCGATCTCCGCGACGGGCTGAATAGTGCCCACCTCGTTGTTGGCGTACATGACCGAGACCAGCATCGTGTCGTCGCGGATCGCCGCGGCGACGTCGTCCGGGCGGACAATCCCGTCGCGTCCGGGGCGGACGTAGGTCACGGCGAAGCCGAACTTCTCAAGGTACTCGGCGCTATGGAGCACCGCGTGGTGCTCGATGGCGGTTGTGACGATGTGGTTGCCACGCCCGCCGAGCCGGTGCGCCCACGCAACGCCCTTGAGGGCCAAGTTGTCGGCCTCGGTGCCACCGGCCGTGAACACGATCTCGCGTGCCTGGCAGTTCAGTACGTTGGCGATTGTGGCGCGGGCCCAGTCCAGCCCGGCGCGTGCCTCTCTGCCGACGGCGTAGATGCTGGACGGGTTGCCGTATCGCGCCGACATGAATGGCAGCATCGCCTCGAGCACGGCCGGATCCACCGGGGTGGTCGCGGCGTGGTCGAGATAGATGTCCGTCTGATTCACGGACGCCCCCTTTGGGGAACAGGCCCGAAGCGATCAGGGAGCAGCCGGCGGCAAATCCTCAGCGGGTGGCCGGGACGCGCCGTCGCAGCAGGTCGGCCAGGGTCGTCGAGTCGAGCGCCTCGGCGATGCTGTCCCGGACCTTCACCCAGACCGCCCGCGTCGCGCAGCCGTCGATCATCGGGCAGAGGTCCGCATCGCCGTCCTCGGTGACGCAGCTCATCGGCGCGATCGGGCCTTCCATGACCCGGTACACCTCTCCGACGCACACCTCTTCCGGCGGTCGAGCGAGCTGGTACCCGCCGTGGGCGCCCCGGGTGCTCATGACCAGGCCGGCCCGGCGCAGAGGGCCGATCAGCTGCTCGAGGTAGGTGGCAGGCACGGCGGAGTCCGCGGCAATCGCCGTTAGCGGAACCGGACCCTGCCCGTACATCCGCGCCAGCGACACCATCGCCCGCATCCCGTATTCACCGCGCGTCGAAACCTTCATGGTGGGGCGTGCCTCTCGCGACCGCCGTGGCGTGCTGGTCGACCTAATCCTACACGCGGTCGGACTGACGGTCAAGCAACGCCGGAAACTGTCGAGTTGGGAAAGCCTGTACGTACGCACCATGTCGCATGTTCGCGGATGGCTCGCTATCCCGGCGGCCGGTGAGGGGATCGCAAATCGCCTGCCTCAGAGGCGAAAACGGCTAGCGTGCTAGCTGGACGAGGGCACGGTCGCCGTCGATGCCCAAGCGCGTGCCGAACGGCTCCGACAGCGCCGCGAAGCGCGCGAGGATCCCGACGGCTTCGTCGCCGCTCGCCAGTCGCGGCTGTCCGCGGTGGACAACCGATTCGCCGTGGCCGAGCGTCAGCGGGACCAGCTCGATCTCCTGTAGCGCCCGTCCGGTGAACCGACAGATGGGTAGTACCGACTGCCAGTAGCGTGGGTCGCCCGGGAAGCCTTTGGTTCCATGCCCACTGCGCGCCGCGAAGAGCTGGCCGGGCGTGCTGGTGGGGTCGACTCGAAAGCGATCGTAGGCGTCGGCCGGAACCTTGTAGACCAGGTCGTTCTGCGCGATGAAGTTCCCCAGGCTGTAGAAGATGGGCTTGCCCTGGTAGAGCTCCATGCCGCGCAGCAGGTGCGGGCCGTGGCCGACCACCAGGTCCGCGCCCTCGTCGACCATGCGGCGGGCGAAAGCGGAAATGAAGTCCGCCGGCTGCTCGCGGTCCGCCCCCTCCTCGTGCGCGTGGACACTGACGGCGACGAGGTCGGCGCGTCCCCGTGCCTCGCGCACCCAGCTCGCGATGGCGTCGACGTCCTTCGTCTTCGGCGACACCATAACGTCGGCCCGTTCGGCAGCACGGAAGCTCTGCCCGAGGAACGGGAAGTAATCCGGCGAGTCCGGCGGGAAGCCGAACCCAAGCTGAATCAGCTCCAGCCGCTGCCGCTCGACTCCTAGCGCCTCGGCGACCTCCCGCAGCGCGGTGAGCTGCGCCGCCGTGACGTCGAAGACGCGATCGTAGCGCAGCGGGTTCAATCCCGGTCGACCCGGGAGATCGGGGCGCTGCTCCGCCGCCTCCTGGCCTCGAATGAAGGTCGAGCAGCACGATACCAGCGCCAGAGTTCCGGCCGGGTGGTCGAGGTACACCGGCATCCGTGCCTCGGCCAGGTTCCGGCCGATACCGGCGAATGGCAGCCCCTTGGTCTCCAGGACCTCGATAGTGGCGAGGAGTCCTTCGATGCTGTAGTCGAGCGCGTGGTTGGTGGCCGCCGAGACGAGGTCGAAGCCCATGTCAAGCAGCTCGTCGACGACCCACGAGTGAGCGGCGAGATGGGTCCCCCCGGACTCGGCCGCGCCGAAGCCACGGAAGTCGTTCGGCAATACCTCCAGGTTGGTGAAGGCGAGGTCGGCCTCGCGGATAAGGTCCCTCAGCCCGCGCGTTGCCGGATCCCGCGCCAGCGTCGGACGGCGGGTGATCATGCTATCTCCGCTGAGGAGCAGGCGAAACGCCGGCTGTTCGACCATCGGATCCCTCCCGAGTCATCGTGCGCCGCGACGTACATCGCCCCGACGGCGGACCCTTCGTACGGCTGGCGGCTCTCCGTTCCGACGCTGCGCGCGGAGTATAGCGCGGTTGGTCGCGGGTCGGCGGGCTCTGGCATCATCGTCCGGGCCGTCGCGGGCAGCGGAGGGAGTGAGGCTTGAGCGCGGCGTCGTCTCGAGAAGGACTTGTCGAGCTGCGCGACGGGCGGCGGCTGGCCTATGCCGACCACGGAGTTTCGTCCGGGCGCCCCTGCCTGTTCTTCCACGGCATTCCCGGGTCGCGCCGTCAGCCCGAGCTGATCGCGGACGAGGCGCGCGCGGCCGGACTGCGTGTCATCGGCGTCGATCGCCCGGGCTTCGGTGGATCGACCTATCAGCCGGGCCGCCGGTTCCTCGACTGGCCGGCAGATGTGGCGGCCCTGGCCGCCGCCCTCGAACTCGATCGGTTCGCGGTCGTGGGCATCTCAGGTGGTTCGGCCTATGCGCTCGCGTGCGCCGTGACGTTGCCGGCTAGTCTGTCCGCGGTCGTGCTGCTCAGCGGGATGGGTCCGCTCGACGATCCGGCGGTCGGGCCGATGCTGCCGCGGTTTTCCAGATCGATGCGTCTCGGGGTGCGCCTGGCGCGGATCGCTCCGCGGGTGGCGCTCCGGCTCCTCGCGCGCCAGGTCGCCAGGGACTCGGCCCTGACGGATCCTTTAGCTCGCTGGGCCGCGATGATGTCGCCGGCGGATCGCGCTCTCCTCGCGCGCCCCGGGGTGGCGACCGCGCTGCGTGCTGATATCGCGGAGTCCGTCTGCCAGGGCCCGGTCGGGATGGCCTGGGATCTCGCGCTCTACGCCCGCCCGTGGGGTTTTCGCATCGGGGACGTGGCTGTTCCTGTCCTTCTCTGGCATGGAGATGACGACTGGAACGTGCCGGCGGAGTTCGGGCGCGGCCTGGCCCGGGCGTTGCCGAACTGCCGCGCGCACTTCTGGCCGGGTGAGGGGCACCTCGCCGCGATCAGCCACGCCGGTGAGATCTCGCAGGCGCTGTCGGCGACGATCAGTGCATGATGCGTCCACACGGGGAGGGCTGCCGGGAGCGGCGAGAACGAGCTCGCCACGCCGCAACCGGCGCGCTCAACCTGTCAGCCGCGCACGAAGTCCGGGCTGGTCCCCAGGTCGCGCACGAATGCCGCGATCAGCCGGATGGCCGCGTCGAGGTCGTCCAGGCTGATCAGTTCGTTCGGCGAGTGCATATAACGGTTGGGCACCGACACGACTCCGGTGGGGATACCGGCTCGTGCCGGCGCGTAGGCGTCGGCGTCGGTGCCGGTGGAGCGCGGCGTCCCTTCGAGCACGTACGGGATGCCCTCCCGGTGCGCGGCGTCCTCGAGCCGCCGAACGACGCCCGGGTGGACGGCGGAGCCCCGGGCCAGGACCGGCCCACCGCCGATGCGAACGTCGCCGTTGCCCTGCTTGTCGGCGTTGGGATGGTCGGTGGCGTGGGTCACGTCCAGCACGATGGCGACCGTCGGGTCCAGGGCGAACGCGCTGGTGCGGGCACCGAGAAAGGTGATCTCCTCCTGGGCGGCTGCCACCGCATAGAGGTCCACCGGCGGCCGATCCGGCGCCAGCGCGCGCAGCGTCTCGAGCGCGACGAAGGCGCCCATCCGGTTGTCGATGCCGCGTGCGACCAGCCGGTTGTCGCCCAGTTCCAGCGGTGGCTGCTCGATCACGATTGGGTCGCCAATCCGTATGGCATCGCGGGTCGCCGCTCCGCTGGTCGAACCGATGTCGATCCAGAGCTCCTTGATCTTGCTGGCCTTGTCGCGCTCCTCGGCGCTCAGCAGGTGGGCGGGACGGCGTCCGATCACACCGTGGACCGTCCGGTCGCGCCCGAGGATTCGCACGCGCTGGCCCGTCAGCACCTGGTCGTCCCAGCCGCCGATGGGCCGGAACCAGACGTAGCCCTCGTCGTCGACGTAGGTCACCTGAAGCCCAATCTCGTCGATGTGGCCCTCGATCACCACGGTCGGGCCGTCGCCGCGCAGCCGTGCGAAGCTATTGCCGTTGACGTCGGCCATGACCTCGTCGGCGAACGCCGCGGCTTCGGCGCGCCAGACCCTGGCCGCTGGCTCCTCGTAGCCCGACGGGCTGGCTGTCTCGAGTAGCGACAAGAGAAACCGCTTGCTCCGGTCGTCCAATGCGTGCCTCTGTCCTCTCTGCACGACTCCGCGCTGGTTCTCGATGGGGCACGACGCCGTCCCGGTCCGCGCTACAGGTTCACCTGGCAGTGCGCCGGCTGACCGTTGAGCACATTGGTGACGTTGAGGAGCGCCAGGTACATGGCGCGATCGAACGCGTCGGTTGTCGTGCCTCCCAGGTGCGGCGTCAGAATGACGTTGTCGAACTCCACGTAGGGGTTGTTGGGCCGGGGCTCCGTCTCGAACACATCGATCCCGGCGCCGGTAATGCGCCCGCTGCGCAGCGCCTGGACCAGGTCGGGCTCCTTGACCACCGGTCCGCGTGAGGTGTTTATCAGGTAGGCCGACGGCTTCATCATGCCCAGCGTCCGCTCGTCGATCATGTAGCGCGTCTCGGGCGTGAGCGGCACGTGGAGCGAGACGTAGTCGGACTCCTGGAGCAGCCGGTCAAGTGGGACGTAGCTAATGCCATTCTGGTTGGCGAACGTAATGTCCCAGACGATGTCGGTGGCCAGGACATTCATACCAAACGCCCGGCCGAGCAATGCAGTGCTGCGGCCGACGCGCCCGAGACCGACCACGCCCAGGGTCTTGCCCCACAGCTCTGGGCCGAAGTGGCCGCTGTTCCAGCTCCCGGCGCGCATCTCGCGATCCGCCGGGTAGATCTGACGGGAGAGACCGATCATCATGCCGAAGGCCAGCTCGGCGACGGAGTGGTTGTTGCAGCCGGCGCAGATGCAGACGGCGATACCGCGGCGGGTGGCCTCCTCGGTGTTGATGTGATCGTAGCCGACGCCCCCGGCGCTGACGACGCGCAGGCGGTTGGCATGGTCGTAGACGCGAGGCGTGATACGTTCGAGCCCGGTGATTAGCCCGTCCACGTCCTTGACCAGCTCGCAGAGCTGATCCTCGTCGACCGGGTACCGGATCTCACGGTCGGCGACGACACAGTCGCGCCCGGCGAGGAAGTCCGCAACGGTCGGTAGCTGGCTGCGAAACTTGCGAGACAGGATCAGGATCTCCTTGCTCATCGCTCGCACCTCTCCATGTGTTGGCCGATCGACGCGGCGCATTGTAGCGCCTGAGGCGGGATCGCGCACCGCCCAGACAACCGACAAGGGCGGCCGCCCGATCTCCGGCGATCATCGCGACGCGGCCACGAGAGGCCCTCAAATCGGGCACAAGATCCGCGTCCAGACGCGGAAAACCGGTCGTTGACAGGCGTCTCCGGCCGTGTTAATGTTCCGGCTGCAGCGGCCCACCTTGCCGCAATTCTCGTCCCTGCACGTCGACGGAGGACCTCCCCTTGTACCAGATTTTCAGCGTGCTCAATCTCGTCCTGACCGTGCTGGAGTTCGCGATTATCGGACGCGCCCTGATCTCCTGGGTAGACCAGAGCATGAGCAGCGCGGTCGCACGGGTGCTCGTCCAGGTTACCGAGCCGATCATCGCGCCGCTACGGCGCGTGCTCCCCACGGCCGGCATGATCGATTTCTCGCCGATGGTGGCGATCCTGCTGATCTTCGTCCTGCAGCAGATGCTAAGCCGGGCGATGTACTGAGCCGGGCTCCTGATCGGAAGCGCCGGTGGGGCCCCGCGGCCCCGCCGGCGCTCAGGCGGTTGTCGCTGCCGGTCTCGCGGCCGGCATGTCTCCACCGTAGTCACCTGAGAGCGGCGTAAACGGGACGTCCGGGTAGCCGAACGCCGCCGGGCCAATCACCGCCAGTGCGCGCTCGGTCTTGAGCATCGCCGGGGCCGGGATGCCCAGCACCGCGACCCGCAGGCCATAGCGCACCACCTCGGTGGTGATCGGCGCGGCCGTCTCGGCGTCCACCAGACAGATCAGATCCGGTACGACGGCGGCGACGGCGCCATCGCGGTGCGCGATCAGGTTCTCATTCTGAAAATCGACGGTCATTCGCGCGCCCCTGTCGGCTGCCAGACCGTCCAGGGTCAGCGAGCCACGCGCGAAGCCCGCGGCCATCCTCCGTACTACGTCTATCACCTTGCCGCGGAACAGAACCTGTCCACCGGCCACCGCGAGCACCGCCGCGATCGGGTCCCGGTGAGCCCAGCGGGCATCGCGTACGGTCGCGCCGATGCGCTCGGCCAGAGTAAGCGTCATCGGGACGGCGGTGCGACGGGCCTCGGCGCCGGACATCGCCGGGAACGCATAGCCCGCGGCGCCGCCCATCTGCACCGTCACTGCCCGGGCGTAGCGCTCCAACGTCACCGCGTCGGCGAGGTGCGGAAAGACGACCGTGTTGTGGTAGATGTCGGCGAGGGCGGCCGGTGTGACGCTGACGCCGTAGATGGCGAAGGTGTCCATCTGCAGCTCGGGAAAAGCCCGGCCCATGCCGTCGCCGTCGATCACCGGTAGGCCCGCCATGGCGCCCACCGCCATGGGGCGGGTCGAGTTGCCGCCCCCGATCTCGCCCGGAATCAGGTGGGTTGCTCGCCGGCCGAGGTGCTCCTCGAGCGCCCGCAGCGCGACCAGGGACTCGTCGCCCCGACTGATCCGCTCGATGCCGACCGTGGGCGCACCCATCGCGCCGACCGATACCACCAGTGCGTCGTCGGGCACGGCATCTGGCTCGACGACGGCGACACGGGCTCCCTCGTCCAGGAGCCGCTTGACGTGGAGCTTCCCGTAGTAAGGGTTGCCGCCGCCGCCAGTGCCCAGGATCCCCGCCCCGATGGCGACGTTTTCGAGCTTGTCTTGATCGACGTACCACACCACCGGCTACCCCTTCAGTTCCCCGACGGACTTCATCCGGACCCGCAGCGCATTGGACGGGAGGTAGGCGAGCGGGATCTCGTCTACCTCCACGATCTCGACGGTCGCGGGATCGGCACCCGCCTCCCCGGCCAGTGCAACGGCCTCGGCACGCGCCGCCTCGAGCACGCCCTCTCGGGTTCGCCCCTCCATCGAGAAGATGCGGTCGATCTCACCGCTGACCTGAGCGATGGCCGCGCCAATGGCGTTGGCGACCGCGGCATGGGCGGGGCGGATGACCTCCGAGGCGCCTTCGATCGAATCGCCGACCAGGACGTTGCCGCCGCCGACCACGATGACAGGCGCGGGCGACGGGCTCGTCTTGAGCGAGTCGACCAGTGCCGCGACACGCTCGTCGATGACGCGGAGCGCACGGTCGACGAGGTCGGCCGGTAGATCCATTGCCAGCGCCAGTCGGCCGATCTGGGCGCGGCCGGCGGCGACCGCTACGTCGGTTGCTGTGACCGTTCGCCCTCCGAAGACGAGTGCCTCGTCGGTGATGCGGTAGCCAACGCTAACGGGGCCGACCACCTGCCCGCCATACTCCACGATGCTCCCGCCGCCCAGTCCCACGCTGGCTACGTCGGGCATGCGGAAGTTGGTCCGGACACCGCCGACCTGGACCTCGAAGGACGCCTCGCGTGGGAATCCGCGCACCAGCGCCCCGCCGTCCGTCGTGGTCCCGCCGATGTCGAGCACGATGGCGTCGGCGCCGCCGCTCAGAACGGCCGCCCCGCGCATACTGTTGGTAGGGCCGGAAGCGAAGGTAAGCACCGGATAGCGCGCGGCGAATGCCGCGGTCATGAGTGTTCCGTCGTTCTGGCTCAGATAGAGCGGCGCCACGATCCCGAGTTCCTCGAGCGCGCGCCCGTAGGCGCCGATCGTCTGTCGCGCCAGGCTGGCCAGGCAGGCGTTGAGCGCAGCAGCGTTCTCGCGTTCGAGCAGGCCAAGCCGGCCAATCTGGTGAGAGAGCGTGATGGCGGCGTTAGGGAGCTCCCCGGCGAGGATCTCCGCCGCGGCCACTTCGTGGTCGGGGCTGACGGGCGAGAAGACGGACACGATGGCGACCGAGGCGACGTCCTCCGCCGCGAGCCGGCGGGCCGCGCTCCTGATCTCTTGCGGATCGAGCGGGGTGATGACCCGGCCGTCGTACTGGTAACCACCTTGCAGCATCAGGGCCTGGCCCCCGATCGCGCGGCGCAGCTCGTCGGGCCAGTCGGTCAGCGGTGGAATCGACTGCGTGGCCGGCAGCCCGAGGCGAATCACGGCCGTGCGGTCGAGGCCGCGCCGCTGCACCACGGCGTTGGTGAAGTGCGTCGTCCCGATCATCACGGCGTCGATGTCGCGCGGCGAGACATCTGGATGGTCCAGCACATGGCGGAGCGCCGCCGTGATCCCGTCGATCACGTTTCCGGTCGTGGGGCGCTTGGACCAGGTCACGACGTCGCGGCCGTCCATCAGGACCGCATCGGTATTGGTCCCGCCCACGTCGATACCGATGCGCACGTGCCCTCTCCCCCTCGTCGCTGACAGGTCCGTCACGCTGCCGACGGCGGCCCGATGTCGCCAGATCAGTCGCCGGGCGACGCCGGTGCTCGGGCCCGCTCCGGGTTGCGGGACAGCAGGAACACCTCGAGCAGCATGACGATGAGCGCCAGCAACGCGGCGTTCACCCACGACAGGACGTCCAGCAGGGCGAGCAAGAGGCAGCCGACCATGAACATGGCTGCCAGGTACCCCTCGCGCCTGGCGCGGACGAAGTCGTATCGCTGGCTGCGGCGGGTGAGGAGGCGAAAGCCGATGGCGGCCGAGATGAGGGTAAAGATCGTCGCGATGGCCATGGTCAGCGGGACCAGGAACACCAGGACAATGGGGAGCGAGGGCTGCGTACCGGGCTCGACGAACGCGACCACGAACGCGAGCGTGGACCAGGCGACCATAGCCTCCAGGTCGTATAACGGGATCCGCAGCGCCCGTGAGATGGGGATGAATGTCACGGCCGGGGCGAGCACGAACGTGCCGTAGGCCACCAGCCGCTCGGGTGCCCAGAAACCCGGCACTCCGCCGATACCGCGCACGACGATGAAGTCGTAGACGCCGGTCCAGGCGAGTGCCGCCGCGCAGAGCACCAGCACGGGCAGCAGAACCCGCCAGAGCCGGCTTGGGCGTCTCGTCCGTGCCACCGTGTTTGCCGTCACTCCCGCCGTCGCGCGCCAATCGTGGGGCTGAGTGTAGCACCCGAACGACCCGCGCCGCGGGCCAACCGTGATCGTTATAATCGTCGACCGCGGGTACGTGGCGGGAGGCTCGATGGCGCCGCTAGAGATCTACCTCGACGACGTGGTGCGACTGCGCAAGCCGCACCCCTGCGGCTCGACCGAATGGACCGTCGTGCGCCTGGGGGCGGACATCGGTCTGCGCTGCCACGGCTGCGGGCATCGCGTCCTGCTGCCCCGCCGCACGCTGGAGAAACGACTCAAAGCCTTCGTTAGCCGCGGCCCCGGGTTCGCCGAGGCGCGCACACAGGTGGCAACAGATCGCACGTCTCCGGCGGGCGCGGCCGGCGACCGGCCGCCCGCCGGCCGCTAGCGCCTACCAAGGCCGATGGCCGGCTTATCCGGCGAGGTCCATGACCAGGCGCCGCGCCTGGTACAGATTCACGGTCCAGCCGACCCCGAAGACCTGCGGTACGAACAGCCGCACGTCGTTCGGATTCCACCAGCGTTCTGCCATCCGCTGCAAAGTCGGCACGCGGAAGTCGTAGGGGATGCTAAAGATACGGCCCTCCCAAGTGCGCTCATCGGCAGGCAAGCGCAGCTGCTCGATGATGGCCGCGGCCGCCAGCAGCATCCCGGCCAACGAGACAAGTCTGCGAATCCGGTTCACAACATCACTCCTTCCCGTCGTGTCAACGTCCAGGGTTCTTGTCCTCACCGGCCTTCGAGGGTACGGCCGTCAGGCAGCACGGTTCGGCCGCTCCCAGACCCACGTTCCACCGAGCATCGTGCGTAGCACCCTGGTGTCGCGCAGTTCCACGTCCGACACCGACAGTGGGTCGCGGTCGACGACCACGAGGTCCGCGAGCTTCCCGGGCTCAATCGTGCCGCGCTCCCCGCCGTCTCCGGCCGCAGTCGCCGCCCAGGAGGTGTAGCAGCGCAGCGCGTCCCGCCGGTCGATACGCTCGGCGGGGTCGAGCCGGCGCCCGGCGACCGTCCGCCGCGCGACCGCCGCATACATGCCGACGAACGGGTTGAAATCGGCGATGGGCGAGTCCGAGGTGCCGGCAATCGGGACACCGGCGCGAACGTAGCTCGCCATCGGAATCGCCCGCGCCGCGCGATCCTCTCCGACGCTGACCACGAAGCTCTCTCCCAGGTGAACGATGAAGGGCGTGCTGACCAGCGCAGGGATATGGAAGCGCGCCATCATCGGCAAAACCGCAGCGCTTGGGAAGTAGGCGTGGTGAACTCGATGGTGCAGCGCTGGGTTCGGAGCGCCCTCGAGAGCGGCCGCGTAGGCGTGAACGGCGAGATCCTGGGCAGCCACGCCACACGTGTGCGTGTCGATCGAGTAGCCGATATCGTGGACCCACCGCACGAGAGTCGGGTACAGACCGGGGTCGACGACCCACTGTCCGATGTTATCCGGCTCGTCCTGGTAAGGTGCGTCCATTCTCGCCGTGCGGTCGCCGATGCCACCGTCCAGCATGAACTTGACGCCATCGATCCGCAGCAGGTCGTCCTCGGGGTGCCGTCGTGACCGCACGTCGAGGATCCAGTCCTTCAGCGATGACTCGCGCTCGGCTGCCCCATAGCCCCAGCCGGCCAGGAGCAGGTTGGTCCGGACGGTGAGCCGGCCGGCGTCGTGCAGACCGTAGAACGCCGCCAGCCCATCGTCGTAGAGGCCCGGCTCGGCAACGCCGACCAGGCCGACCGCGTTATAGGCGCGACAGCCGCCGGCCAGAGCGGCTTTGAGAGATCCCGGCGACGGCGGGGGGAGCGCACGGAGGACCAGATCCTTCGCCCGGTCACGGAACAGCCCGTCTGGCTCACCCGACTCGTCTCGGTCGAACCCACCCGCATATCGCTCGCCCGGCTCCGGGTCCGGTGTCACCCGACTCACTCCGGCAGCCGCGATCGCCAGGCTGTTTGCCACGAGCTTGTTCCAGACGCGGTGGAGGATCACCGGGTTGGCCGGGGCGGCGCGGTCAAGCTCCCAGCGAGTGGGGTAGCGGCGCTCCGCGAGCAGACTCTCGTCCCAGCCCTTGCCCACGATCCACTCCCCCGGCTCCGAGGTGCTCACCCGAGCGGTCACGCGGTTGAGAATCTCGTCGATCGAGCGGCAATCGTACAGCTGGATCTGCTGCAGCACCTGGCTCGTCGACAAGAGATGGTTGTGGGCGTCGATCAAGCCCGGCAGGACGGTCAGTCCGGCCAGGTCCTCGACCACCGTTCCGGGGCCGGCCAGAGCACGGATGGCAGCGGTCGAGCCGACGGCGCTGACCCGCCCGCCCGACACGGCAACGGCCTCCACGACGGAGAACGCGGCGTCGACGGTCAGCACCCGACCATTGAGCAGGACGCGATCCGGACTGTGACTTGCTTGGGACATCGCGTGCTCCTCCGCGGGGCGTACCCGGCGCCCCGTCGCGTGCATGGTAGCTCTTCCCTGGTGCGCATGTCACCTCGCGGTCGCGCGGAACGCGGCGGTGGATCGGCCTGGCCGGCGAATCTCTTACGTACGTTCGTCCTGTACGGACACTCTCCAACAGGCGCTTTCCTTGACACGGCGCGAAGCGGACCACTATCATTCATGCGGATCTGTGCCATGGTCTCCAAGCTGCCGCGTGGTGTGCTCCTCTCGGCGCTGAGCACCATCGGTGCAGTCTATCCGAGAACCTTAACAAGTGAATCGGCCAACGACACGAGGAGCGTACTTCATGTTCCTATATGCAATTGTTGTCCTCCTCATTGCCGTGGCCCTCGGCGTGATCGCGGGGATCTTGACGCACCTGATCATGCGGTCCACCGCATCGACAAAGGTGCGCGAGGCAGAGGCGAACGCGCAGCGGGTCATCGAGGAGGCGGAGTCCCGGCGTCGAGAGCTCGTACTGGAAGGCAGAGATGAGGCGATCCGTCTGCGCGACGAGTTCGAGCGCGAGCTCGTATCCCGGCGCAAGGAGTCGGAGCGGATCGAGCGAAGGCTCCAGCAGAAAGAGGAGCAACTCGATCGGCGCCTCGAACAGCTCGACCGACGCGACCGCAAAGTGCAGCAGACGGAGCGCGAGATCGAGGAGCGGCGCGACAAGCTCGAAGAACTCGAGCAGGCGCGCCAGGACGAGATCGCCCGCGTGGCTCAGTTGACGCTGGATGAGGCTCGGGCAATTCTGCTCCAGCAGGCCGAGCGCGAGATGCGGGAAGTCATGAACCGCATGGTCCGCGAGACGGAGCAAGAGGCAAAGCTTGATGGCAATCGTCGCGCGCAGATGATCCTGGCTACGACGATCCAGCGCATCTCATCCGACTACGTAGCCGAGACGACGGTCTCGGTGGTCGCGCTCCCCAGTGACGACATGAAGGGGCGCATCATCGGGCGCGAGGGACGCAATATCCGCGCGCTCGAGCAGGCGACCGGGGTCGACCTCATCGTCGACGACACGCCGGAGGCGGTTACCCTGTCGTCGTTCGATCCGGTCCGCCGCGAGATCGCGCGACGGGCACTCAGCAAGCTGATCCAGGACGGACGCATCCATCCGGCACGTATCGAGGAGATCGTCAACAAGACACGCACCGAGGTCGAGCAGGTCATGCGCGATGAGGGCGAGCGCGTCGCCCTTGAAGCCAACGTCCAGGGACTGCATCCCGATCTGATCAAGCTGCTCGGCCGCTTGAAGTACCGAACAAGCTATGGACAGAACGTGCTCCAGCACTCGCTCGAGGTGTCGCTGATTGCCGGTGCGTTGGGCGCGGAGCTCGGCGCGGACGTAAACGTCTGCAAGACCGCCGCGCTGCTCCACGACATCGGCAAGGCGGTCGACCACGAAGTCGACGGCCCGCACGCGCTCATCGGCGCCGACATCGCGCGACGGCTCGGGCGGTCCGCCAAGATCGTGCACGCGGTCGCGGCGCACCATGGCGAGGAGGAGCCTCAGACGGTCGAGGCCTTCATCGTCGCCACGGCCGACTCCATCAGTGGGGCCCGGCCGGGTGCGCGCCGGGAGATGGTCGAGACCTACATCAAGCGCCTCGAGGCGCTCGAGGGCGTAGCGAACTCGTTCCAGGGGGTAGAGAAAGCCTACGCGATCCAGGCCGGTCGCGAGGTCCGTATTATGGTGCAGCCGGATCGCGTCGACGATCTCGGGGCCACGCGACTGGCCCGCGATGTCGTCAAGAAGATCCAGGAGAGCCTGGAGTATCCGGGGCAGATTAAGGTGACGGTGATCCGGGAGACGCGCGCGATCGACTACGCGCGCTGACGAGCGGGCCGCGGTCAGGGACCCAGTCTGGACGACCGGAACGCCGGCAGCGAGCAACTGACGCTCGCTCCCGGCGTTCTTCTTTTGTACTCGGAGCGGCGAGTGGCGAACGGCCGGGGCAGAGGCGCCCGGTTGACTGGCAAATGAGGCCTGTGGTAAGCCTTTGGCCGGATTGCGGGGGTGGGAGCGCTGCTTCCGCGCAGTTACCGGAGGAGGCGGCACGATCCGTCGGGATCGTGGCATGCGGGCCGGCCCGGCGACGGTGCGGGCATCTGTGCTCATCGACCGTGGTAGCCGTCTTCCGGGCGGGTGATGTTCGACGGAGTAGCGTTGGAGGTCAGTCAGGGGCAGGATCTACACCACGTCACTGCAATGGGAGCAACGATGCACATCGAAGAGCGACGGCTGTCGCTCTGACGGAGGAGCAGGATGGACCGGTTCTTCAGCAAGCTCGACCTGCGCGACATCAAGATCGATCCGGAAGCCAGCTTCCCGCCGGACGAGGACGCCTACTCCGACAACGGGGCCTCCGGCTGGACCGAGCCCGAGCCCGAGCCCGAGCGTGAACCTGAAGCCGTCACCGTCGCCGTCGCTACCGAGACGCGACGCAGCGACGTGCTGAAGGTCTCCGCCCGCTCGCGGCCGAGCGCGGTCGCCGGCGCCATCGCTGGGGTCGTGCGCGAGTCCGGCCGGGCCGAGGTGCAGGCGATCGGTGCCGGGGCCACTAACCAGGCGGTGAAGGCCGTCGCCATCGCTCGCGACTACTTGCTGGAGACCGGCATCGAGGCCGTCTGCCTGCCGGCCTTCATCGACGTCATGATCGATAACGAGAACCGGACCGCGATCCGCCTCATCGTCGAGCCGCGCTAGGCGGCTGTACGCTGATGCTGCCCGTGGGCGGTGGCCGGCGTCGCAGGACGCCGGACGCATGACCGCCGCGGGCAGTGCGCCTTCCCCGATCGATCTGCATTCCCACAGCACCGCCTCCGACGGCACCGACAGCCCCACCGAACTCGTCGCGCGGGCCCAACGTCGCGGCCTGCGCACCCTGGCGCTCACCGATCACGACTCGACCGAGGGGCTGACGGCGGCCATCGACGCCGGTCGACGCCTGGGCGTGACCGTTGTTCCCGGCGTCGAGCTGAGCACCGACGGGGACGTCGGCGAGCTCCACATGCTCGGCTACTTCATCGACCCCACCCAGAAGTCCTTCCGGGAGACACTGCGCCGGCTCCGCGACGGTCGTTCGCGGCGCGCAGAGCGCATCGTCGAGCAACTCAACGAGGCGGGCGTCCCGGTCGCGCTGCTCGACGTCCAGCGGCTGGCCGCAGGCGGCGCTGTGGGTCGCGCCCACGTGGCGCGCGTGCTGGTGGCGGATGGGTGCGCGGCCTCCCTCGATGAGGCGTTCAGTCGCTACCTCGTGCCCGGGCGGCCGGGCTACGTCCCGCGCCCGAGGCTGAGCCCGACCGAGGCGATCCAGCTGATCCACGCCGCCGGAGGCGCGGCGGTGCTGGCCCATCCGCGCTCGGTCGCTAACCTCGAAGCCGAGCTCGCCACGCTTCGTGCCGCCGCTCTGGATGGACTCGAGGCGTACTACGCGGCGTACTCAGTGGAAGAACAGGCAGCACTCGCCGAGATCGCGCGCCGCGCATGCCTGCTGACGACCGGCGGCAGCGACTTCCACGGAGTCGGGGAGCGCGACGGCAGCGAACTGGGTGCGGTCAGGTTACCGACAGACGTGGTAGACCGGCTCGCCGCGGCCGCCTCGCGCTGGGTGCGTTGACCCGCCGACTTTGGCGGTGTTAAACTGCTGCGTGGCGGGCCTGGTCCCGTTCGATCCTCCCAACCCTTGCCCTGCCGTCCGATGCCGATGACTGCATCTCGCCGAAGTTCGCTCGACGCCTCGCGCCAGGGTGGGACGGAGGTGGGGTCGCCGCTGCGAGCATCCTGGATCGAGGACGGAGGATCGCGCGATGGCTGACCGACGGGAGCGGGCGGCACGCGCAAATTCGGCCGTCGGCCGCATCCTGCGCTACGTCGGCCTCGTGATCGGCATCGTCGCCGGCTGGCAGATCGGCAGCCACCTCCGGCCGGTTGATCCGTTCCCTGATCGCTACGGCTTGCCGGTCCTCTTCGCGGCGGCGCTGGGTGCTCTCCTATTCCTCGCCGGACCTTATCTCACGCTGGGATTCTTCTCCTGGCTGCGCCAGGAGATCCGGGAGCTGCCGGCCATCGACCTGGTCGCCGCCGGCCTGGGTCTCCTCATCGGTGGGCTTCTGTCCGCGCTGCTGGCGTGGCCGTTCTCGCTCTTGCCCACACCCTGGGGCCAGATCCTCCCCACGGTCTCGGCCATCTTGATCTGCTCCCTGGCAGTCGTGGCCTTCATCACCCAGAAGCGGGAGATTCTGGCTGTCCTGGGCCGCCGCTCGACCGCGGTTGCCGGTTTCCAGCAGCGACTGCGAAAGACGAGTGTGCTGCTCGACACCAGCGCGATCATTGACGGTCGCGTGGCCGACCTGGCACACATCGGGTTTCTGCGGGACGACCTGGTCGTGCCCTACTTCGTGCTGCGCGAACTCCAGCTCGTCGCCGACTCCCCGGACTCATCGCGCCGGCTCCGCGGGCGCCGCGGCCTCGACATCCTCGAGCGCATGAAGCGCGACGACCAGGTCAGCCTGGAAATCAGCGACCTCGACGCGGCCGAGGAGACGGACGTCGACAGCAAGCTCGTGCGTTTGGCCGACACCTACGGCTTCCAGATACTCACCGGGGACTCTAACCTCGACCGCGTCGGCGCGCTGCACGGTGTCACCGTGCTCAACGTCCACGAGCTGGCCCGAGTCATGCGCCCGGCGGTCGTGGCCGGCGAGGAGATGTCGCTCAAGATCGTCCAGGCGGGGCGGGAGTTCGACCAGGGGATCGGCTACCTCGACGACGGCACCATGGTAGTGGTGGAGTCGGGCAAGGGCCTCATCGGCAAGGACGTCACCATTGTCGTCAGCCGGACGCTGCAGACCGGAGCCGGCCGGATGGCGTTCGCCCACGTCAAGGAGGTGGAGAGCGCGTGACCCGCTGCGGAGCGGTGGTCGTCGCGGCAGGGAGCAGCCGCCGGATGGGCCTGCGGGACAAGACCGTCGAGCTGCTCCGGGGAAAACTGGTCGTCGCCTGGGTGCTGTCCGCACTGGCCGCGGTGCCCGCGATCGAGCAGATCGTCGTGGTCACCGGAGCGGGTAACGAGGGCGCTGTCGCATCGGCGATCGGCGGCTGTCCCTTCCGTGGACGCGTGGCTACCTGTCCCGGTGGAGCGACCCGGGCCGCGTCCGTCGCCGCCGGAGTGGCGGCCCTCGACGAGCAGGTCGACCTCGTGCTCGTCCACGATGCGGCGCGCCCGCTGGTGACCACCGCGATGTGCGTTGACGGTATCCACCGGGCCGAAGCCTGCGGGGCCGCGGTCGCCGCCGTGCCGGTGTCGGACACCATCAAGCGGGTGGATGCGGCTCACCGCGTGATCGAGACGCTGCCGCGTGATGAGCTCTACGCTGTGCAGACCCCACAGGTGTTTCGGCGCGAATGGCTGGAAGCCGCCTACCGCGCTTGCCCGGACGGATTCACCTGGGCCACCGACGAGGCGGCGCTCCTGGAGCGCGCCGGATTCACCGTTGAGGTCTTCCCCGGCAGTTCGGAGAATCTCAAGCTGACCACACCGACCGACCTGCTCGTGGCGGAAGCGCTGCTCGCCAGGCGCGCCGCGCCGCCGCAGCCGTGATTCGGACTGGCATCGGCTACGATGTGCACCCGTTTGCGGAGGGGCGGGATCTGGTGCTCGGCGGCGTGAGGATCCCGGCTGTGCGGGGTCTCGCCGGCCACTCCGATGCCGACGTCCTGCTGCACGCGATTATGGACGCCCTGCTGGGCGCCGCGGCACTCGGCGACATCGGAGTGCACTTCCCACCGTCCGAGCCGCGTTGGCGCGGCGCCGATAGCCGCGATCTCGTCCGCCGCGTCCGTGAACTGCTCGGGTCGAGTTGGACCATTACCAACGTCGACGCCACGCTAATAGCAGAGACGCCGCGCGTCGGTCCCTACCGGGATCGAATGCGCGAGATGATCGCGATGGACCTGGCAATCGGCCTCGATCGGGTCAACGTTAAGGCCACCACCAACGAAGGACTCGGGTTCGTGGGACGCGGCGAGGGAATCGCCGCGCTGGCGATCGCGACGCTGGAGCGGGACGCACCGTGATGGGCTGGAGGCCGCCTTGCGCGCACTTATCCAGCGAGTGAGCCGCGCTGCCGTGACCGTGGACGATCGGCTAGTCGGCGCGATCGACGGCGGTCTTCTCGTCTTCATTGGCGTGCGCGACGGCGATGGTCCAGACGAGGCCACCTATCTCTCCGGTAAGGTCGCAAACCTGCGAATCTTCGAGGACGACGCCGGCAAGATGAATCGATCGGCGCTCGACCTCGGGCTGGCCGTGCTGGTGGTGTCCCAGTTCACGCTCTACGGCGACACCAGCAAGGGACGCCGGCCGAGCTTCGTGCACGCGGCCCAACCGGACGTGGCCCGGCCACTGGTCGATCGGGTCGCCGACGCGCTGCGCGCTCTGGGGATGAGCGTCTCGATGGGTGAGTTCGGCGCGCACATGGAGGTCAGCCTGGTCAACGACGGGCCGGTGACCATTTGGCTGGACACCGACACGCTGCGCTAGTCCAACCAGCAACTCCACCTTCTCCGACTCCACCAACCGGTTGCCTCAAGTGCCGGAAGTCGTCGCTACGTCGGCAAGGTCAGCGGGTCAAATCCCGTTCGGACGCCGATACAGGACTTCTCGGCTAAACTGCCCTCCCCGGCCCAATGCTAGACTCCCCTCACGTGCGGACTCGCCTGTCGATCCGGCCGAGAGGTCCCGCCGAGCGGCAGTGGTCTCGTGGGGCTGACACTTGGGAGGTCTCGGTGTATTGCGCACAGTGTGGTACCAGCAACCAGCCCGGTGGCGATACGTGTGAGGTTTGTGGTGCGCCCCTGAGCCCGCGCTCGGGGCCCGAGACGTGCCCAACCTGCCACGCAGTTGTCTCTGCCTACGATCGATTCTGCCAGGCGTGCGGCGCGCCGCTCGTGACCGCCGATGCGTCGCCCCACTTCGAACCGGGTCCGAGCTTCGTCGATGACGAGCCGCTTCAGGTGAACCCGACGGAGCTACCGCCCTGGCTTCGTGACCTGGCCGCGACAAACCCACCGACGGTGGAGGAGCCGCCGATCGCGGAGCCTGAGGAGAAGCTTCCGGATTGGCTGCGTGCAACTCGCTCCCTCGCCACCGAACCGGTGGCTGCGGCGGTGCACGAGCCGACGCCTGTCGAGCCGCTCACGCTCGGCGACGAGTTCTCCTTCATCGGCGACGATGACCTGCCGGAGTGGCTGAGAGCGCTGGGCGACGAGGAGCCCGCGGCGTCGGCGACGACGGGTCCGGAGATGAGCGCCGTGCGCGGCGCGGCCCCGGCCGCGGTACTCGACGTGCCGAGTATCAGTCGCGCCTGGCTGACCACGCTGCGGCCGACTGACCCGGATCTCGAAGCCGCCGCACGGCCCGACTTCTTTCCGGCCGACGCCGAGCTCGCGGGCGCTCCCGCGATGCAGACTGCCGAGACGATGGTCCCGGAGGTCGAGCCCGAGCCGGTGCCCTCAACGATGGTGTCACGAACCTCGGCTGTTGGCGACCGGAAACGCCGCATTCGCCTGCTCCTCCTCATCCTGAGCATCCTGGTGATCCTGGCTGCCGTGTATTACCTGGCCGGCCTGCCGCGATAGAGACGAGGGGACGAAGTGGCACAGTACCTGGACGCCTCCGCCGATCGAGATGCTCAGGGCGGAGTCGGGACCGGACCGGTTGCGGCGGCCGAGCATGCGACCGCACTGGTTGTCAACATCGATAGTGCGGTGACGCGAGCGCTGCTGTTTGACATCGTCGAAGGAGCTCCGCGATTCGTCGCGCTCGGGTCGAGCCGTTCCACCGTTCTGCCGCCGTATGACGACGCGGCCGCCGGGGTTGCCGCGGCTCTCGAGCAACTCGAGTCCGATACGGGCCGGAAGCTGCGCGATGGCGAGCGGATCGCGATGCCCGTTCGCGGCAACGGCGATGGAGTCGACGCCACCTACGTCACGGGCACCCCAATCCCGCGGGTGCGGGCGGCGTTGATATCGGTGGGACAGTCGGACCTGGCGCGCATGCTGGCCGCGGCGGCCCGCCGCACACCCACCACTCTGACCACGTCGCTCGACGCGCTGTCGGACGGTCAGGTGGCGCTCTCGCCCGGTGCGATCCGCACCTGGCTCCGCGCGACCCGTCCGTCATCCGTGGTCCTCATCTACGACGGTGGATCGGCCGACGACTGGACGACGGCGCTCGACGCCGTGGCGGACGCCGCGCGCGACGTGGCGATCAAGCAAGGTATCGTGGTGGCGGACGACGACCACCAGCAGAGCGCCGCGGTGGAGCTCGGTAACACGCTGGACCTCAGTGGGATCGACCCGGCGGAGTACGACGCACGGGAGATTGCGGCCGCCCTGGAGGCAGAGCTCCGTGATGAGTACCTGCGGCGGGTGAGCGGCGCGTCTGGCGTGCGGCTGCTCTCCCAAGCCCACTTCGTCGACCGCACCCGCGCGTTCCAGGCCGTCTCGACCTTTCTGCATCGTCGGACACAGCGCAGCGTGCTGGCGGTGTCGATCGCGGATGGCTCGGGCATCT
>Ga0307373_10003245_pt1 | contig 28495 bp, 24 predicted proteins | sample OX2MG_FD_202534 | JGI IMG/M metagenome (GOLD analysis project Ga0307373, IMG submission 202534) | Soil microbial communities from Risofladan, Vaasa, Finland - OX-2 | ecosystem: Environmental > Terrestrial > Soil > Coastal area > Acid sulfate soil | place: Finland: Risofladan, Vaasa | collected... | reverse complement strand
GAGCGTTGTTCGGAATTACTGGGCGTAAAGGGCGTGTAGGCGGTGCGGTAAGTGGGGCGTGAAATCCCCGGGCTTAACCCGGGGCGGTCGTTCCAGACTGCCGTGCTAGGGTGCAGGAGAGGGAAGTGGAATTCCCGGTGTAGCGGTGAAATGCGTAGATATCGGGAGGAACACCAGCGGCGAAGGCGGCTTCCTGGACTGTTACCGACGCTGAGGCGCGAAAGCTAGGGGAGCAAACAGGATTAGATACCCTGGTAGTCCTAGCCCTAAACGATGAGCACTGGGTGTGGCCCCGGACGGGGCCGTGCCGAAGCTAACGCATTAAGTGCTCCGCCTGGGGAGTACGGTCGCAAGGCTGAAACTCAAAGGAATTGACGGGGGCCCGCACAAGCGGTGGAGCATGTGGTTCAATTCGACGCAACGCGAAGAACCTTACCTGGGCTCGAAATGTAGTTGACCCTGCCAGAGATGGCAGTTTCCCGCAAGGGACGGCTGCATAGGTGCTGCATGGCTGTCGTCAGCTCGTGTCGTGAGATGTTGGGTTAAGTCCCGCAACGAGCGCAACCCTTACCCTTAGTTGCTCGCCCGCAAGGGAAGCACCCTAAGGGAACTGCCTCGGATAACGGGGAGGAAGGTGGGGATGACGTCAAGTCCTCATGGCCTTTATGTCCAGGGCTACACACGTGCTACAATGGCCGGTACAAAGCGTCGCGAACCCGCGAGGGGGAGCCAATCGCCAAAAGCCGGTCTCAGTTCGGATTGCAGTCTGCAACTCGACTGCATGAAGCTGGAATCGCTAGTAATCGCGTATCAGAACGACGCGGTGAATACGTTCCCGGGCCTTGTACACACCGCCCGTCACATCACGAAAGTGGATTGTACTAGAAGTCGTCATTCTAACCGCAAGGGAGATAGCGCCCAAGGTATGATTCATGATTGGGGTGAAGTCGTAACAAGGTAGCTGTAGGAGAACCTGTGGCTGGATCACCTCCTTTCTAAGAGAGAACCGGTTCCGAGGTCGCCTTCGGGTGACAGGCTCGGAACGGATGCTCAGTGTGGCGTGGCTGCTCAACTCAGTTGTCAAGGTTTCATTTAATCTCAAATTCCTAATTCGAGATCTGATTAGCTGGAAAGAGGCCGCGAGCCATCGCGGCCTTTTGGGTTTTTGGCTCAATGCGTATAACCGCGATTTGTGAGAATCGACGGCCTGGAATGGACGCCCGACCGCGTTCAGCACATTGCACGGCATGGGATTACTCCATGGAAGTGTAGGAAATCTTCGCGGCGGCGCAGCTCTTCCGGCGCGAGCTCGCCACTCTTGATTTATCATCCTGCCCAGGTCATGCGAGGCCCCAATCAAAGCACGCATTTCGTCAAGGCGTTTCCTCCGTGTCCCCCCCTACAGGACCGCTATTGCTCCACCTTCCGGCGTTCGGGCATTGATGAACGCCTACCGGCGCACCAGCGCGGGAATCAGAATGCGTGAACTTCCCGTGGTAGAATGCTCCCACATCCTTGAAGCGATTCTCGCTTTCGGGAGGTGCCGATGTGGCGTCGACCATTCGTGACCATCCTAATCATTGTCATACCAATGATTCTGACGCAGTCCATGCGGGCGCAGCAGAAGCCTTTGACGCGGGACCAGGTGCAAGGCTTGGTGCGGGATGGACTCGAAGACGAGTCGGGCGCTGTAGAAATGGCGCTGCCGCGGCATGGCCGGACTCTAGCTCACGTCAGTGCAGACCAGAAATCCAAGAACAAAGTGTTCGCCGCGCTCTGCAGAACCAGTTAGACCGCTCATTGCTGTTCATATCGTAGCCATTAATTCTATGGCGCCTTCTATAAAAACGTGCATGAACGCACGTAGTACGTAGATTTCACTTGACAAACGAAAAGACATCTGGAACTATTGGCACATGGAGACGATACTGGATGCACATCTCGCTCACAAGTATTGGAACAACCTCAGTGCGGCAAAATTACAAGCCTTGCTCGAAGCAGCCAACACGGGCGGCGCTGTGCTCGAGGTCCGTTCAATCGAAATTGGACGCGAGGCTCTGTTGTTCATAGGGCTAATTCCTGACGCCTCTGTCGGTGCAAAAGGAAACGCACTACAGCGCCGACCGATGATCGTGTCTCGCAGCTTAGGCAATTTCCACACAACATGGGCAGCGTTGCTTGGGGCGTCCGAGCACACACTCGGGTTCCTCGTTCTACATCACCCCTTGACTCTCCGTGGCGTGATGCGGCGCAGTGACCGTGAGGACGTGTGGGTTGCTGCCCAAGTCAAGCGCGACCTCGATTCGCTCCCGCCGATGTCTATGGGTGATCATTGCTGTAATCTGTGTAACGAACCGATTGCCAAAGAGCGGTTGAGGGCCATTCCCGGAGTTCGGATCTGTACCAAATGCCAGACCATAAAGGAGGAAATGAAGTCATGAATCACACTGCCGTCGAACTGAACAAAGAGAACGAGTTGGTGAAAGTGAAAAGGCTATCGAGCCTGGAGGAGGCGCAGAAACTAGCGGGAGACGAGGCAGCCAACACGGCTGGCTTCTCTGTTCCAGTGGTCGTCTTCCATCAAGGGGTGCGCACGCACCTCACCGGCGCGCTGCCGATGAGTTGGGTTCGCAGCCGCTTGGAGGCCCAGCCCGCTGGCCGTCATGGGAAATTATTGGAGACCAGCAAAGCCTGGAACCGCCCCGAGATACCAGAGCATTCCACAGCCATCGCTGACTACGTGAGGGCCAACTTTAGGAATAAGTATATTATCCCCCCACTCACCTTGAACATTCAGCAGAAGGTGAATCTGTACATACCCGACTACCCCTCCGAGTTTCTTCCAGGCTATTTGGTCATTCCAGCAACTGCCAAGCTGGCGATCACCGACGGCCAACATAGAAGGAGCGGCATCATCATGGCTCTAGAAGGGATGAGCGACGACGATCAAACCAGCTTCAACCGTGACGCCATCGCAGTGATGATCTCGTGCGAAACCGAAATTAAGCAGATTCACCAAGATTTTGCTGACTGTAGTAAGACGAAGCAGCTTCCTCCTAGCATGGTCGCGTTGTACGACACTCGGAATCCTGCGAACCGTCTCGTTGTTGACTTGGCAGAGCGGTGCCCTTTGTTTCGGGACCGCATTGACTCAACTAGCAAATCGCTCAGCAAGAAGTCAACCTTCCTTTTTCTGACAAACCAGATACGCCAACTGGTGAAAGAGCTTCTCAAGGGTTCGTACGCCCTGCCGGATGTTCAGTTCGAGAGACTGGCCGTGGAACTACTGGGAACAGACGAACAGTATCGCGCTGCCCTTCACGAATTTTCGGAGTACATAAACTACCTCACAGAAGCCATCCCGGTCTGGAAAGAGATTGCCGCCGTCAAACCGGGAACATTGGAAGCAAGCCACATCCCTCAGAAGCGCGAGGAGGGCTGGGTATGCCTCACGGCCACCGGCCTTAACCTGATTGGCCGGATCGGCCACAAGCTCACCAGCGACAAAGACAAGAATTGGAAGCAGTATGCCGACAAGCTGGGACAAATCGATTGGAGACGCAGTGCTGAGATGTGGGTGGGCAACATCATTCTGGAAAACAGACTGATGACCCAGCAGGTTCCGCTTCGCAACGCATTCGAGAAAGTCTGCGGGGTAATTGGGCTTTGATTCCGTGGAGGCTCACGGAGGAGCGGTTCTCTGCTGAGGCGCGGGTGGTGCAGGGCTTCCGACAACGCGGCGCCCCTCTTGGGCACAGAATCATTCGCGGACATCAAGAAGTGATATCTGCGCCACCCCGACCGGCGCAACGATGACGGCAGCGTCGGTGAAGTTGAGACGATCGGGATTTGAGGCTGCACACAATGGGAAATAGCGAGCGAATGGATAAAAAACAAAAACACCTAGAGATGATTCTTCGGATTGTGGATCGGCTTTCCACCAACTCATTTCTTCTTAAGGGATGGAGCGTGGTTCTGGTGTCCGCTTTGTTCGCTCTGGCAGGCAAAGATGCAAAGATGGTCTTCGTATACTTATCCTATTTTCCAGCTTTTGCCTTTTGGGGCTTGGACGGATTTTTCTTGCGGCAAGAAAGGTTGTATCGGCAACTTTATGATGAGGTGCGCTCGCAGCCGGAAGACAGCGTGGATTTCTCCATGGATACAACTTCAGTCTCCGAAGTGATTCAACCTTGGCTTGGAACCTGTTTGTCGAAAACGTTGCTTGGTTTCCATGGAACGGTTACAGGGACAATAATTTTGGTCATGTTCCTGATGCTAACTACTCGCTAATTTACGACAGAAGAAAGAGAGGCTACTATGGCTGGTATCAATTATCCTCCCTACCCTTTCAAGCTCGGCTCGCTGCTCGGGGCTATGGCAAAAACCCAGAAGCGAAAGGTGTATTTCGCGTTCCACTTCGACGACATCATGCGTGTGAACAACGTTCGCCAAGCATGGAAAATAGATCACCCGGACGCGCCACTGATGCGGAGTTTTTACGACAGCAGTCTGTGGGAAAGTCGCCGGTCAGATGGTCCCGAATCCCTTAAGAACCTCATCCGTGATGGAGTGGAGTACACCTCCGCCGTTTGTGTCTTGGTAGGTTCGGAAACTTGGTCTCGTCGTTGGGTACGCTATGAGATCGCGCGAGCGGTGATTGATGATCGCGGCTTGCTGGCCGTGCACTTGAATAACATTCAGCATCATAAGAGACACCAACCAGACCCCTTAGGTTCTAATCCGCTGGCGTACATGGGTGTTGGGAAGGTGCAGGCGAATCAATGGGCAGCATCACAGTATTATCTGTTCGAGCTGACCCGGCAGGAATGGGTCCGTTATGAGGATTACACCAAGCCCGTGAATTTGCCCCGCTACCTTGCCGATGTTGGTGCAGGCTACGTGAGAGTGTTGTCAACCGGGGCAGCCATCTACGATTACGTGAACGGCGAGGGGCATAGGAATGTCGGCGCATGGATCGATCAGGCAGCACAACAGGTCGGACGCTAGCGGGCAGCCACGGCCAGCGCTCTCGTGACCGTGGGCTTTTCCTTCGATGACGAACCCACGGTCAATTGCAAAGACGAATTGACCGTGGCTACCTCCGGGTCACAGAACCTCAGTCGCCGTTCGGTGCCGACCTAAAGGTCAGCGCTACAAGTGCCCAAGTCCTCGCCAGGCCTGCTGTTTCAGGAGCGCTTACGATACTCCAGCGGCGCGCAGCTCAAACTGAATCCTTTCCTGACCCAGCAGATAGGAAACGATTTCAAATAGATTTTGGGCCTGGGGATTACCCTTCGGTCCCAGCATACGCATCAGGCTTTTGGGCGAGCGGTGTGTGACCTCGGCCAACTCGACGAATCCGATCGTGGCATTGATGTAGTTGCGGAGCACGGTCTTGCCGGTCTCTACGTCTCCGTTCAGCATGGTTTCCACGCCCTCCCGGAGAAGTTCCCTGCGAAAGGCGGGATCGCGTTGGACACGCGCCTTGATGGTTTCCTTAAAATCGCGGGTCAAAGCCATTACCGATCTCCCTCTTTCTTTCTCTTCTTGTAGTCTTGCCACCTGGCAATAGCCTGGCTGATATCCGTGCTTTGACGCTTCTTAATGCCGCCCCCGAGAAGTATCACCAGGCAATCACCTTCCTTGCCGATATAAATTCTGTAGCCCGGGCCGAAGTCTACCTTGTACTCCAAGACGCCAGAGCCCACGCTTTTGACGTTGGAAAAATTGCCTTGCCCTAACCGCGTGACCGCCGTGGTCACCTTCGCGGCAGCCGGCGCGTTCAGGTCGTCGAACCAATCCGCGAAAGGACTGTTTCCCTCATGGTCCAAATACTCTCGCACATCGATCATGCATGGATGATGGTAACATATACGGTACCAATGTCAAGTGGGTTGCCATGGTCAATGCTCTCGTGACCGTGGCTCCTTCGGGGTCATCGTATTCGTGGCACGGGCAGGATGCCCATGCCACGGTCGCGGTTCGAACTTTAATCTCTGCGCTTCCCGCTTCCCACCTTGCGCAGCTCAATCACCAAGCACGCCCCTACTTCGCTTTCAGCAGCAGGGCTTGGGCGGCGGCATCTCCGTGATGCCGGGCGATCCAAGATTGAAGGAGTCGCCGGGCTTCTGCTTTTTCCCCCAGAGTGATGTCGAGCTTGGCGAGATTGAGCAGCACGGAGCGGGCCTCGGGATTGTGTTCGAGCAATTTGAGGAATGTGCGCCGGGCATCGTCTGCTTTTCCCTGGTGGAAGTAGACGACGCCAAGATTGTTGGCCGCTTGCTCATTCGCAGGCTGAAGGGCAAGGGCGTGGCCGAATAATTCCCCGGCTTTCTCCAGATTTCCCTGCCGTGCTTCAAGAATGCCGAAGTTGTTCAAGGCGTCGGGGAATTGCGGGGCGAGTTGAACTGCCCGGCTGAGCGCTTTTCCGGCTCCGGGCAAATCGCCTTTCTGCAGCATCACATAGCCAAGGTTGTTCCAGGCCTCTGCGAAATCGGGAGACTGGATGGCGGCCCTTTGGAAGAGCCCTTCGGCCTTGACCAAATTGCCCGACTGGATCAGAAGAACACCCAGCAGATTCTCAGCCTCTGGAAAATCCGGCCGCAGGGCCAGGGCGTTTTGCGCGTCGGACCGCGCCGCGTCAGCCTTGCCCAATTCGCGGCGAACCAGAGCCAGGTTGTAAAGCGTGTCCGCATCCTTGCGGTTGCCACTTGCGGCTTCGGCCAAATAGATTTCGGCTTCAGTGTAAAGCCCGGCTTGGGCCAACGCCGCTCCCAGTGTCCGGGTCTGGCGCGCGAACGAGCACAGCACACTGCTGCCGGAAAAGGGAAGGGCAGCTTGACCGTTGGGCACGCCTTTTGCCGCATCCTGCAGAATCTCCGCCGGGTCAGCGCCGCCCCAATAGACCTTCACAAGTTTTGACGCTGGACCCGGATGTTCGCGCTGTTTCACAGCGGGGCCGTGGTCATTGCCGCTGGCCGGGCCACCCATTTCAACCAGTAGTCCCGTGGGAGAGGGTGGCTTGCGGCGATAATCGAAGAGATAAGATAGCGCCAACCAGACGAACTGCTCAAACCGTGCATCGGCTTTCCAGGGCGGGTTCACCCAATGGCTTAAGTCCGGGGTTTCACTGGTTGCGGCAGTGGGGAGTGGCGCCTCGCCCAAAATAATCAGCCGTGCGGGAATTTGCCGTTGAATTTTCAAAATTGGGGCCAAGTCTTCCGGCCTGGATTTCGCGGGATTCCACAGCCAAAGCAGTACGCGTTGCCGTTCGTCTCTTCCGGCAAAGGCCGAACGAGGATGAAGCGCGGGAGGAGTGAAGCCCCGAAGCGCCTCGATCTCCGGCAGTGGCAGTGGATCGATCAATGCTGCGGAGAAGGTTTGGGGAACAGGGTCAGCCTCAAGCTGTTTTTGCTCGATCGGAGGCGCGGGCGCGGGCGTAGCCAGCTTTTCGCGCCGTGGCTTCGAGTGCCCCTCGATGATGAAATAACGATAACCTGCCTCCAGATTTTCAAATTTGGTTTCACTGCCCGAAGGCCATCGGATTGAGACTTCTGAGGCAAGCGGTTGATTTCCGAATCCGAAGATGAGTTCTTTACTGTGTTGGGCCAGAAAGCCGGAGCCGCAGGTGACGAAGCGGGCTTGACAGCCGGACGGAGTTCGGACCTCAACGCGCGCTCCGATGGCGTCACGATTGCTTTTGGTCCCGGTCAGACGCAGGGAAATCGATTGATTGCGCGAGGCCGAATCATTGCGGAGCAGGCGAAGCTGCGGCCCGGTGCGGCTGTGCAGAATCATGTCAGCATCGCCATCGCCATCAAAGTCGAAAACCGCGAATGCCCGGCCATCATCCGGGAAATCGATCCCCGATACTGCGGAAATGTCCGCAAAGTTCCCCCCGCCCAAGTTCAGGAAAAGCACATTCCGCTCATTTCCATTCCAAGAGTGCCCTTCGTGCGCGAGTTGAAAGATGGCCGTCCAAGCGGCGCGATAGGGGCTGCTGACGATGGATGAATGAGGCGAGGATGCCACCACTTCTTCCCACAAGAACGCATCGGCTGGCGGCCGGCCCGGCTCCGGCGCAGTCAGGAAACCGTTGGCGACGTAGAGATCAGGATGGCCGTCGTTTTCAAGGTCAAAGCTGTCCGAGCACCATGCCCAACGGCCGCGGCGCGCGCCGGCCGCATCGGGGACGGGCGCAAGGGCCGCTGTCCGCCTCCGTCCCGGCGGGTATGGCCGTGAAGATGGAAGCGCACCGTCAGCTTTTCCGGCTTCCCGGTAAAGCGCATTTCCCATGGCGAATTGGGCCACTGAGGATTCAGAAGCATTCTCGAATCGTCCGGCAAATTGCGGATCTTGGCTGACGCGCATCCCCGCCGGCGCCCACATGTTGCCCACGTAAAGCTCCTGCCTTCCCGTGCCTGAGATGTCCGCCGCGCTCACGCTCATGCCAGAACCGTAGCCGGGGATACCGTCTGGGATTTCTTCAAAGGTGCCGTCACGCCGGTTGCGATAGAGGTTATTGCGTCCAAAATCGTTGGCGACACAAAGATCGGGCCAGCCGTCACCTTCCAAGTCAACCCAGGCACACGCAAAGCTGAAGCGGTTGTTACCGCGATTCAACTGGCTCGCCTCGGTCACGTCGGCGAACGTTCCATCACCCCGGTTGCGGTAGAGGTAATTCGGCGGCCCGTTCTGCGCGTCGTAATAAGGGCTGGGCAAGGGATTGCCACCTTGACCTTGGAAGTAGCCGTAAGCACAAACATAAAGGTCGAGATAGCCATCGCGATCGTAGTCTGCCAGGGCCGCCCCCGTGAGCGAAGTTTCTCCTGATGACGGCGGAAACGCGCGGCGCGCCAGCGTAAACCGCCCGTGGCCGTCATTTAAGAAAAGCAGCGGGGCGGATTCGCTGATCACAATCAAATCCTGGCGGCCACGATTCAAGATGTCAGCGAAGAGCGCCATCGAACATGAATCGAGCAAGCCGATTCCGGCTTCGGCTGCAAACTCCTCAAACACGCCCGGACGCTTTTGCCGGTAAAGGCGGTTCGGCAAGCCTTGCGGCTGGCACAGGTATATCTCCTCTGTGCCGTCGCCGTCGACGTCGGCCACGCTCACCCCGCAGTTGCCGAAAATATCGATGCCGCTGGCGGAATCAAGAACGGCGCGCCAATAATTGGTGTCGCGCAGCAGATGAGATTTGAAGGTGGGGTCTTGGCTGAACGCCGAGGCCGTGACATCAGTAAAAAGTGTCCTGGTGGTTTTTACCGAGGACATATGCAGGAACCACCAACCGGCAATCTGCGCAGAAGGCGTCATCACCTGAGAATGGACAGAACCAGCTTGGTCCGGTTGATTCCAATCGATCAGCCACTCGCCGGAGACTTCGTGGTTCGGAAGTTGCGGCGGATGATGTTCGGTGAAAGGATGTTGGCCGGCAGGATGTCCAACATTTAAGTTGGCGGCGTGCCGCTTTCCCGGCGGCGCTTGGTGGCCCGATGCCGGCGCCACTAAATCCGATGGCGCTTCCACAGGTGCGGCTTCTCCCGCAATTTGAAAAATGACTTTGGTGCGCAGCAACCCTGCTTTCTGTGAGTCCTCCTGGATGGCGGTGCATTCAAGCTCCACCGAAGCGATCCTGGAGAAGGAGCTTAGCAGGGCGCGAAGTTGAGTCAAAAATTCATTCCGCCTGAGCACCGGACCTTGATGCCGGATCGATTTTTCCATTGCGCCTAAGCTGCCGGCAGCGGCGACCCTGTCCGCCGCCGCACTCCATACGGCTTTGCGGATCTCGAACAGCTCATCCTGGCGAAGAACCGGTTGGCGGGCAGGATGGAGGTTCGATCCCTGAAAGTTTGGAGCGAGCAGCGCTTCCACATTTCTGCCGCCGGACAGAAGACAAGCGCGCAAGGCCTCAAAGCCCGGTGAGAGCCTGGCAAAATTCCGCTCGCTCGAAAAGCGGTGTTTGCCGTCGTGAAAACCTGCGAGGGCCTGCTTGAGCGGAGACCATGCACGGGTTTGCTGATCCGCATGACTCGCAGAATTCGAGGAAGCCGCGCTGCCCGGACCAACGCCAGGATTTTGCAATGGAGAAGGGAAGAATGCGATGGGGCGAAGAACGTTTCCTGCTGCAAGAATCCCGGCACCGTTGAGGAAAAACTCGCGGCGGCTGCAAAGCCCTCTCCGATTAAATTCGAGATGAATTGGATTTTTAGAGTTCAAGGGTTGGCTAACCCGGCGGGCCGCGAGTTTACCCCGCCAAAAACTTGGATGCGTAAGGCCATCTCATTGTCCTTTAGTGGCGAGTCTTGTGCCCGGCTACAGGTGGCCACAAGGGTAATCTCCACGGGACGACACCACGGCCTAATTTGGATTATTCACGAACTTCCGATAGGGGACCGGCAGGGCACGGTTTTAACCGTGCCGAAGAACGACGTTTTGAGCCTCTTTTTTTATCTCGCATCCCGAACGGTCCGTTACAACTGACCGTTCGGGATGCGAGATAAAGGAAAAAAGTCCCGGTGCTGAAACGGCACGGCTAAAGCCGTGCCCTGACGGTCCTCAAGTAAAACGTCGTGAATAATCCGAGCTAATCATCCGCTGCCTGTGACACAGCTTGCTTCCTCCGCAAGGCCTCAGCCTTCTGCGCTGCCTGATGGGCGAGGCCGGCCTCTCCTAAGCGCCCATAGACGCGGGAAAGTTGCCATTCCACTTCGCCGCTCGGGTCAATGGGCGCAGCCGCCTTAAAATCCCTGGAGGCCTGAAGGAGATTACCGAGCGCAAGGTAAGCCTTGGCGCGGCTCCATTGGGCGAAGAGCAGGCCGGGATCAAGCTGCAGTGCTTGATTCAGGTGTGGGATCGCCCGCCGTGGTTCATCCAGGCGCTGGTACACGTCGCCGAGTTCATAAGCTACCATCGGGTCATTCGGGTCCAACCGCCAGGCTCTTTCAAGCTCTGCGCGCGCCTGGGGAAGCTCCAGCCGGTGACGGAGCAGTTCGCCCAGACCTGAATGCAAGGCGGCACTGCCGGGGTGCTGCTTCAGTCCCTCCAGGTAAATGGCCAGCGCCTGTTTGTCGTCATCTTCCTGCTCGGCGGCAAGCGCCCGCAAGGCCTCCATTTGGGCTTCGAAGCCCGGAGAGCGGGTGGCTTGATCAAATGAAAGGCCTGCCAGTTGAATCGATTGGCGCGCCCTTGCATAGAGAGCCTGGGGACGGATTGCCCCACTTTCAAGAGGGACCAGCCGGGCCGCAATGGCGCGGGCCTGGGATAACGCCTGCGCCGGAGCAAGTTTTGGTGTGGTTCTTGAGCCGCCGACTCCAATCAGCGTTCCGGGCTCTGTGCCGCTGGCTGACGATTTCCCCGGCCAGATTTCTTGGGCTAGTTCAGGGTATCGGCTGGCGAGTGCCTCCGATTCCAACTTGCGGTTCCAATCGCTGCGGGGCGCGATCTCAGCCAGGGTGCGGGAAGTGGTTCGAGCCTCGTCCAAAGCGACACTGCCAAGCGCATACCAAACCTCGGATGACCGCAGGTTCGTGGGAAGCAAACGCAACAGCCCGGCGCGCGCTTGCGGCAAGTCTCCCTGAAATTGCGCCGCCAAGGCGCGTGACCAGATCAAAGTCCGCTGCGAGGCAGTTTGCTCCGGCCGAATGCGGGAATCGAGCGTCGCAGAGGGCGAGGCCGGGGGAATTTTGGCCAAGCCGGGATTGCCCGCGCGAATATTCAAGAGGCAGGAGAGCAACTCGCCATTCTGCGGTGAGGGTGATGCAGTGAGCCAACGTCCAATGTCCCGGCTCGCTTGGGGATCGTTGCGGTAAGCCTCGACCACCGCCAGGTTCCAATGGGCGGCCTTGCAGTCCGGATCAAGCCGGACCAATTGTGCATACTGCAACCGCGCGTCCGCAAACCGCCGCCGCCGGATATATCGTTCTGCGGTAAGAATCAGGTACGCATGGCTGTCGCGCCGCGGGTTCCCGGCACTTGCTGGGACAGGTCCATGCCGGCCAGTTTGGCGGGGCGTAAGGCCAACTGTTGCGTCTCGTTTTCCAGTCCCGCCGCAGCTCGCTTCGAGCGTGCGCGCGGGCCAGATCAAGTCTTCCGGCCAGGGCGGCAGGACAGCAACGGCGAATTCGATCTGGTGAAGGCGCTGGGCCGCCGTTGGCGAAGGTGGATGGGCGCTGGTGTGGCCAGTTTCTGTGGCCAGCACGGCGCTGGGCGCTGAATAAGTTCCCAGGAAATCCAACGAAGAATCCTGCGATGGCGGGGAGGTGGACTGTTCCGGTGTCGTCTTCGACTGGCCGGCCTCGAGTGACGCCGGTCCAACATAAAGCCCACTCACGCAGCCGATGAGCAGGAAGACCAAAGCCAGCATCACCTGTCCTGATTTTCCCATAGTTTCCCAAATACCACGCCCGGCGGCAAAATGCAACGCGGTGAAGTCATAATCCATCCCCCAGTTTAGCAAATTGCTTTTCGAGGGCGGGGACACTGGCCAAGCCGGCCAGCACTCGGGCAAGTGGCACGGTCAACCGTACAGGAGCAGTCCTCGGCACCGGAACCTGCGCCGCTCCGGAGGTTTCGCCAGTTGGGAGGGATCACACGATGCGGGCACGCCGGTTCTCTCAATGGGCTTCGAATTCACCACCGCTACGGCATGTCGCGGCCAGGGCAGTTTTTTTGGCATTAAATTGGGTTTGTTCCGGGGAAAAATCGCACAATCTATCGTTAGTCGTTGATTCCAAATAGGTTAAGTTGATTTGTCGCTGAAACTTACCTATCTCAATCAGAATCAATGTCTTACGGTCACAAAGCCACCCAAAATAGCTCTGTTTTGGGTTTGTTCCGTGTCGGTTTATAACGTTTTCAATAGCTTGGGGACTTTTTCAAGGCAAAAAAAGAATTCTTTTTTTGCCTCATTTTGGCTCGTACCCGCATTTTTACTGGGGATGTTGCGTGTTCGGAATGGCTTTGTTCCTGAAGGGCAAATCGCCCCCTATTGTTTTCAATGATTTGCGCGTCACTTGTTGCATTCACGCCCGGATTGGCGGTTTCCACAGGTCTGAACCCCACATTTTTACAGGCGCTGTTGATACTCCACCGGATTTTGTAGCGCGGTCGGTACGGGCACAAGACGTCATGTGGACCAGCAAAGAGCGTGGATGGGCCGATCATGGGAAACGTTCCCAAAGGATTATATATTTTCAGTTAATATCACATAAGTATATAATTGTCAAGGACTTTTTGAACTTCCAGTCTCCCCACCCGCGAGTTTATCTCGCCAAGCGCGGACTTGTCCTGAAAGTCCGCGGCTTGCCGGTTGACGGGTTCGTATACCATTCGCAGTGCTGCAGAACCAATCTGCCTTCTTAAGACTGCCAGTCTTTCAAGAGGCGAATCATTCTAAGAGCGGACTTGCTAAAGGTTCGAAATAGCTTTGTATCCGCCGTTAGCAGGGCCCATTGCTCTGTAATCGCGAGTGCGACGTAGATGCAATCATAAACGGGATGCTTGTAAAGGAATGAAAAATCGAGTGCGGCGGGCACTAAACCTTCGGCTGGGATAAGGGGCACGCCGAGGATGCAGAACTCTCTGAACAAGCGCCCTGCTTAGCTGGGACCGATTTCTCTTTTCCCGGCCTTTTTCCAAAGAACATTCGCCACTTCAGCAAGCAGCAGACCGGGGACTACAAGTTCCAGGCGGCCCGCGTTCCAGTCTAACAGCACGTCTTGTGCCTTCTCACTGTCCGCTTCGGGGAGCAGCCATTTCACTGCGACCGAGGCATCCAGGACAACCCTCATCGGCTATCCCGGTCCTTGCGAATCAACTCCACGCTATCGGTCTGATGGGGATATTTCGTCGCGATCTCTGCCCGGAGCTTGTCAATCCTTTGCATAGCTTTGGCGGCTCGTCTGCGCCGCCTCAACTCCTCCGTCTTGCTCCGGATCGCATCGAGAATTCCCGAGTTGACGCTGGTTCGTTGCCGGCTCGCTTCCCGCCGGAGCAGGCCGTAATGTTCTTCAGGGATATTCCGTACCGTGGTCGTTGCCATAACCGTCATACTCCCCATCGTGATGTCACGATGATATCACGGCGCGGGTCGCGCGGAGTTGTTTCCCAACGCCCCGGCGAACCCTCAAGGTTCGGGGAGTGGGTCAGTTTTCTGTAGCGGCGGTCTCTGACCGCCGAATTGCGTTTTTCAACAGCTTCCGGCGGTCAGAGACTACATCCAAACTGACCCATTGCCCCAAACTCCGCCACTACCCACACGTGGGAGGAATTGCTTCCAGCATCCGGGCCTGATAAACTGCGAGGAACTTGCTTCGGGGAGTTTGAATGACGTCAAGAGCCAGTGTTGATATTTCAAGATCGAAACAAGTTACTGCCACCACCAAGGGTGGAAAACTCTACGTGGTTGGGACGCCGATCGGCAATCTCGGGGACATCACTTTCCGGGCGGTTGATACCTTGAAGCAAGTGGACTTGATAGCCTGTGAGGACACTCGGCGCACCAAGAAGCTGCTTGACTATTATAGAATTTCCACTCCCACCATCAGCTATCACGAACACAATGAGATGACGCGGGCGCCGGAACTAATCCTGCGCCTCGAAGAAGGGAATCGAATTTCTCTGGTTTCGGACGCAGGTATGCCCATCGTGTCTGACCCCGGCTACCGCTTGATCAAACTTGCGATTCGACACGGTTTTGCCGTTGTCCCCGTACCCGGACCTTCAGCATTCGCAGCCGCTCTGAGCGCAGCCGGCCTTCCCATAGACCATTTCCATTTTGCAGGTTTCCTGCCTCCGAAAGGCGTTGCCCGGCAAAGGGCGCTGCGGAAACTGAGGGAGATTCCCGGCACCCAGGTGTTTTATGAGGCCCCGCACCGACTCCTGGAAATGCTGGAAGACATCGGGAAGATTCTTGGCGACCGCCCCATGGTTCTGGCCCGGGAAGTGACAAAAATCCATGAGGAGTTTTTGCGGGGAACAGCAGGGGAACTTGCAAGCCGGCTGGCGATGAAGAGCATTAAAGGAGAGATCACGGTCCTGGTGGGTGGGCACGATCCTGCATCGGACAGTCCTGTCCAAGCGCCTTCGACCGTCTCTATTTGTGATGAAATCGACCGGCTGAAAAAGGACCGAAGCCTGGACGATCGTGGCGCCCTGAAGGTCTTGGCGCGGGCCAGAGGTATTTCAAAAAGTGAAGCCTACCGCCAATGGCAGGCAGAAAAGGGATTGCAGGATTAGCCGAACTAGACGAACTCAGCCTCCCCGGGAATTGCCGAATCTTCGTCGAAGACGCTCCGGAATGATCTACCCAGCGTTTATACACAACGCAATAAGTCAGCGGCGGTCATTCGCTGTAGCGCCGCTCTATGAGCGGCGAAATACGCCGGTCGCAGACCGGCGCTACAGACTCAAGCCGCTCCCCTGGCCATTTCGCTTTCGGCTCCCTGCGCCATGCGGTTCCTGCTGAAAAATTCATCAACTCGATCAAGCACCTCGTGCGTGGCGCCGACGCTTTGAACCTGGCGGCGAAGCTCAGCGCCGTTGCGGACCCCGTGGGTAAACCAACTTGCAAATTGCTTCATCTTGCCGATGGCCCCGGGCATGTCATCCTCCACCAGCATGGCATAGTATGAGCGGATCAAATTATAGCGGTCGATCTCGGTGGGCTCCGCGTAAGCGCCTGCCGCAGAAAACTCCAGCATTTGCCGGAAAATCCAGGGGTTTGAGGGGGCGGCTCGGCCGATCATCACCGCATCACATTGGGTTTCCTTTTGGAGCGCCCAGGCGTTGGCGGGAGTCATCACGTCACCGTTGCCAATCACCGGAATCTTGACGCTGGCCTTAACCGCCCGGATAGTCTCCCAATTGGCATGGCCGCTATAACCCTGCATTCGGGTTCGGGGGTGTACGGCCACGGCTTCAACGCCGCAGTTTTCGGCGAGCCGCGCCACGGGCACCGCAACAATTTCCTCGTCATTCCAACCCGACCGCATTTTGATGGTGAACGGAATTGAAACTGCCTTGCGGATTTGTGTGAAAATCCTCTCCAGCAGCGGAAGATCTCTCAGAAGTCCCGACCCTCCGCATTTCACCACTTTCTTGGCCGGGCATCCCAGGTTCAAATCAATCATGTCAAAGCCCAGGCCCTCAATCATGCGCGCCGCCTCGGCCAGATGAGCGGGTTCGAAACCGAAAATTTGCGCAGTGATGGGTCGTTCCTCTTCCTTGTAGTAAAGAAACCGCTGAGATTTGAGGTTTTGCCGGAGCATGCCCTCGCTTGAAACAAACTCAGTCATGATGAGCCCGCATCCGCCCAGTTGCTTGATGAAGCGCCGGAAAACGGTGTCCGTAATGCCGGCCATGGGGGCAAGAATATGGGCTGGACGGATCACCACGTGACGGATTTTGAGCTCCTCAAAGGGCATGGATCATTCTCGCAGTGAGAGGGCAAGGAATTCAAGAGTCAGATACAACGCGACCTCTCGGCGGGTTTCACCATCAGGATACCTGCGGTAGAAGACTCTGGGCGCTGGCAATCGCGAAGCGCATCTGGCCCTCTGCCACCAATTGTTCACCACGAAAGATTTTGCCGTGCAATTCTCCAAAGCTTTCCCGCAGTTTCACGGCCACGGCTTCCGCCACCACGGATTCTCCTGCCATCACCGGAAGATGCATCGTTGCCGATGGGATCTGAAGAATCACCGCGACCTTGCCTTCCATTTCGGGTTGCTGCATCACCAGAATCGCTCCGAGTTGCGTCACCATTTCCAGCAGGATACCGCACGGCACCATGGTGGTCTCAGGCTGGAATCCGTGAAGAAGACCTTCCGTCACCGTAAAATTCTTGATACCCCGGATGCTCTTTCCCGGAATGAATTCGATGACGCGGTCCACCAACAGGAAAGGATAGCGGTGGGGGATGATCCTCTGGATCGAGTCCTGCCGCAGCGTGGAGTCAGCGCGAGTCTCACTCATAAGCGGTGCAACCTATCTGCAGGATGCGCTGGCCCGGGTGGGTTCTTTTGAAGCGCCATGCCGACGAAAATGATAAGTGAACTTCGGGCCGCGACGGTTACTCGATCCGGATCACTCACGAACCTGTCTTCGAGGACTGCCAGAGGACGGTTTTAACCGTGTCCCGGCGGTTCTCCATTAAGCCTTTGTGAGTAATCCAGGTAAAGCACTCAGAGCAAGCTGGGATCAATACTTTCGCCAGCGAGATTTTCTGAGTCACGAGCTGGTTTGCGGACCGCAGGTTCAGTGACCATCGTGGGGTTTCCGCTACTATCCCATCCGTTGAACGGCGTCCGCAGATATTCCAGAAGCTTTTGCGGTGATCCCGCAAAAAAACTATTGACCAGCTTCTCGACCGCCCTGCTTCTGATCGCTTGCTCCGCAATCGCCGGGCGGTAGACGTGGCTTCGCCCGCGTTTTTGCCGGCTGGCAACGCCTTTGCGCGCAAGACGATCCATCACCGTCATCACCGTCGTATACGCCAAGGGCCGCCGCTGAATAATCTCGGCGCGAATTTCGTGAACGGTCGCCTGCTCAAGCGACCACAAGGCGCTCATGCATTCGAGCTCCAGCGCGGGAAGATCGAATGGGTGGTTATGGCTTTTCCTCGGCATGTCGGAGGGGCGCCTTGTCTGTTGTGTGGTCTGCAGCCGAAGCGGTAGCAGAGAGAGCTTCCGGTGGCGTCATTTTCAGAAGCTCGCGGCCAAGCGCCCGGTTGCGGCTGGTCCATTCGCCCAGGCGATTCTTATCCACCTGGTACTGCTCCCACATGCTTTGCAGCTTGGAATCCAGATCGTCCAGATAATGAACCACCAGGGCTTCTGGAAACACGGGTTCCTTCGGAGACCCGAAGTCAGTCTTGCCATGATGGGACAGGACGAGGTGAAGGAGCTTGTCCCGCAGCGGCGTGGGGAAATCGGGAAGGTTCCGGAGCTTCTCCTGAATCATCTCAATCCCGATCGTGATGTGTCCTAAAAGTTGGCCTCGAGTGGTGTACCGGAAACCCCGCTCAAAGTTGATCTCCTCGACCTTTCCAAGGTCGTGCAAAAGGAGTCCGGCGAAGATCAACGAGCGGTCCAACCAGGTGTAGTGATCGCAGACTCGATCCGCAAGATCGAGCAAGGACATGACGTGCTCCAGCAGACCTCCCAGAAAGGCATGGTGCATTACCACTGCGGCCGGCGCCAGCTTATATCTTGCAGTGATTTCGGGGTCCGTGAAGATGGCGAGCAACAACTGCCGAAGCGGAGTTTCAGGTAACTCTTGAATCCGGCAGAGGAGTTGTTCAAACATCTGCTCAGGATCGTGGCGGCTCCTGGGAAGGTAATCGATCAAATCCTGGCGGTCGATGGCGAGGCGTGTGATTCTGCGAATCGTAAGCTGCGGCGCCCCTTGATACATTTCGAGAGAGCCAGCCACGGAGACGACGTCATCTTGCTCAAAATCCAGGCCGGAGCGGTCACAATCCCAGAGTTTGGCGCGGACGCTTCCGGTCGAATCCCTCAGGGTGAGGTCCAGATAAGCACTGCCATTCCGGGCAATCTTCCGCTCCTTGCTTTGCACCAGGAAACTGGTGTCAATGCGCGCTCCCGGCTCGAGGTCCTCAACGTATTGGGATTTCATTTGCGGGTTTGAGCAACTTCAGTTTGGTTGGATGGTTCGGAGCCGGTATCGATATAGCCAGGCGCAAGGAAGATGTAGCTTTCCTTGCGCAGGTTATAAAGATAGTCGCGCAATGCCGGTTGCATCTGCTTTTGATAAAGGACGTTTTCCACATCCGTCCGGACTTCTTCAAATTTGGGGGCTCCCGGGCTGCGCCGCTCAAGGACTTTTGCGATCATGTATCCATACTTGGTATGGATGATGCCCGAGGTTTCATTGACATCCAGATGCTGAACGGCACTGGAAATGGCGGGCAATAAAGTTCCGTCCTTGAAGAAGCCAACGTCTCCGCCATTTTGAGCGCTGGAATCGTCGGAATACTTCTTAACCAAATCTTCCCACTTGCCTCCTGCTTTGATGGCAGCCAGGGCTTCGTCCGCCAGCTTCTGAGCCTGGGTGGGAGGATGTTTGTCCGTGGCGACCAGAATTTCCGCCAGGCGGACGCCACCCGGTGAATCAAATTCCTTCTGGTGCGACTCAAAATACTTCCGCCCATCCGCGTCCGTGATGATGATGCGCGAGCCCACCTCACGCTCAATCACCCGCTGCATCAGCAGATTTCGCCGGATGTTATCCTGAAAATCCTCCCAGATAATCCCCTGCTTTTCGACTTCTTTTTCAAGATCGTTGATGGTAGCCAGGTTCATTTGGGCCCGAATCTGGTCCAGGCGCTTCACCACGTCGGTGTCCGCATTGATATTGAGGTCCTTGGCCTTCTCCACCATCAGGTCCTGATCAATCAAGTCGCGCAGAAGATTCTTACTCTGTTCCTTGAACTGGTCCTCAAGCTCGGCGCCGGAATATTGTTGGCCAAGCTGCTCGCGGAGTTTGTCGCGCTGACTCTCGAACTGGTGCATGGTAACGATTTCATTGTTTACGCGGGCGATAATCCGCTCGATAATCTGGCGGGAGGCGGCCGCCGGACTGGACACGATGCACAAAACCGCAAAAGCGGACAATAAGTGCCGGACTCTCTGACTCATAGATTACCTTTCTTTCCCGTTGTGAACCCTCCAGAGATTCACGCTCTTTGATTTTAATTCGCGGTCCGCAGCTCCTGCAAGTTGTTTCGGAGTTGGCTGATCAACGATTCCCGTCCGGGCGGAAACTTGATCCGTAGCGTCCCATCCGGGCGGAAGCTGGAGCCGCGGTGACGCTGCATGAAGCTTTTCAAGTCCTCCGGCTGGATGGGCGCTTCGGGGTGGAAGCGGAGCCAGACTTCGTCCGTCTTGCGCTCAATGGCTTCCACCAGCATCTCCTCCGCACTTGACTTGAGCAACGCGTAATCCAGGAGGTTTGAAACCGATTCGGGCAGGTTCCCAAAGCGGTCCAACATCTCCGTTTGGAGTTCAAGGCGGGCTTCCGGGCTGGCAATTGTCGAGATTCGCTTGTACATCCGCAGGCGCTGGCTTTCATCGGAAATATACGATTCGGGGATCTTGATGTCGAGCCCTAATTTGAGCGTGACTCGCAACTCCGGCTTCGGCGACACTCCCCTGGCCTCTTCAACGCTCTGTTCCAGCATCTTAAGATAAAGGTCAATGCCGACGGAATTCAAATGGCCGGACTGCGCGGCGCCGAGCAGATTGCCGGCGCCGCGCAACTCCAGGTCCAGCGCCGCCAGCCGGAAGCCGGAGCCGAGATCGGAAAATTCCTTAAGCGCCGCCAGCCGGCGGCGGGCAAGCGGGGTGAGCACGTTTTCCGCGGGCGCCAGAAAGTAGGCATAAGCGCGCTTGTCCGATCTGCCGACGCGGCCACGCAATTGGTATAGGTCCGCCAAACCGAAACGATCAGCGCGATTCACGATGATGGTGTTGGCCCGGGGAATATCCAGGCCGTTCTCCACGATGGCGGTGGAAATCAACACGTCATATTCATCCTGGATGAACTTCAGCATCACTTTTTCAAGTTCTCCTTCGCCCATTTGCCCGTGGGCCACGGCCAGGCGGGCGGCCGGAACAAGCCGGTTTACGACGGCCGCGATACTGAAGATCGATTCAATCCGATTATGGACAAAATAGACCTGGCCGCCGCGCTCCAGTTCATGCAGGATCGCCGCCTGAATCAATCCAGGGTTGAAGGAGGCAACCGTTGTCTGGATGGCCAGTCTTCCCTGCGGTGGTGTTTCAATCAAAGAGAGATCACGAAGGCCGCCCAGCGACATGTGCAAGGTTCGGGGAATCGGGGTGGCCGTCAACGTGAGCACGTCCACGTTGGTTTTGAACCTCTTCAATTTCTCCTTGGCCGCCACGCCAAAGCGTTGCTCCTCATCGACAATGAGCAATCCTAGCCCGTGGAAACCTGCATCCTTGGAAAGAAGACGGTGGGTTCCGATCAGAATGTCAACCCGGCCATCGCGAGTCTCCGCCAGGATTCGCTTCTGCTCAGCGGGAGACCGGAAGCGGCTGACCATCTCGATGCGCACGGGAAACGCCGCCATGCGTCGCCGGAAAGTGTTGAGATGTTGGAAGGCCAGGACGGTTGTGGGCGCCAGCACGGCCACTTGTCTTCCCTCCTGCACCACTTTGAAGGCTGCCCGCAGTGCGACTTCCGTCTTGCCGTAGCCCACGTCGCCGCACAATAACCGGTCCATCGGTTCGGGGCTTTCCAGGTCTCGCTTGATGGCTTCGATGGCGGTCAATTGGCCCGGTGTCTCCTCAAATTCGAAGGTTTCTTCAAATTCCTTCTGCCACGGGGTATCGGGGCCGCATGCTACGCCGCCGCTCATTTTCCTGTCCGCGTAAAGGCCCAACAACTCATCAGCCATATCGCGCAGCGCCTTCTTGACTCGCGCCTTCGTGCGGCCCCACGCCGTCCCGCCCAGCCGGTCCAGCGCTGGCCGCGGCCCATCCTCAAGGACGCTGCCGGAGCGGTACTTTTCGACCAGATCCAGACGCTCGAGCGGGACATAGAGCTTGGCTTCGTCCTGGTAAGTCAGCAGCATGAAGTCATGGCGCTTGCCATCCACTTCAATCTGCCGCAGGCCGTTATAGAGGCCGATGCCGTGGTCCACGTGCACCACATAATCTCCAACCTTCAGATCGCTCAGGTCGGAGATGAAGCGTGCCGCTGAAGTCTTCCGTTGTTTTTCAGGCTTTCTCCAGGCGATACCACCGAAGATGTCGGAGTCCGTAAAGAGCGCAAAACGCGCTTCCGGGATGATGGTTCCGCGTTCGATATCCCCCCTCGCAATGTGAAGGACACCTTCGGATGGTTCGTCGGCCGGGGCCCCTTTTGCACGGCCTTGACGCGGCGGGCTGGTGGCGTCAATGAAAGCGATGCCATAATCGAGAAGGATCTCATGCATGCGTTCGGCTTTGCCGCCCACTGCCAGGGCTACGATCACGGTCTCATGATTCGTAATATGCGTGCGGACCTCCTCGGCCCAGGTCTTCACTCCGCCCTGAAACAATGGAGCTGGCCGGGACATGAGAACAAACCGGCTCGTGATATTGGCCGCCATGCCGCTGCCTGGCGCGCCACTTTCGATCAGAAACACTTCCTCACGATGCTCCGGCTCGATTCCACCCGCCTCATTTAGAATGGCCCACGCATTGGCTCCCGCATCGGCTGCCGGAGATGCATCTCTATAGCCGGGGCTTGATGCCGCGGAAGTTTCAACGGCTGGCATTCCCTGCAGCTTCGATTTCTTCGGATTCCTGGCGGGCCTTTCCAGGCCCAGATCAGCCTCAAGGTCAGCAATCACTTCGTCGGGAAGTGAGTCAAGCAGTTCACTGGCGGTCATCGCCGGGGCTGCTCCGCCTTTCGCTTCCGGTGCTCCGCTTGACTCTTTGTCCCCCACGATCTCGAGCTCATTGAGCTCAAGCTGAGAGCAACCTCGGTAAGTTCTTTCGAACTCGGCCCAGCCGAGCAGAAACTCCTCCGGCCGCGGGCGAGGGGGCACCATGTCCTGCAATTCATCGTAGGCTGCCTGCCAGCTTTCAAAAACCCTCTTGCCCTTCGCGAGCAAGCCTTGCGGTTCATCCCACACAACGATGGGATTCTCCAGGAGAGAAAAAATCGTCCGGGGGCGCGGCTCCGCCAAGTGCACAAAAAATTCCCATCCCGGGAATTTACCGGAATACTCCGGCGCCCAGGATTGACCATTGGTGTGATGAGTGACGCCAATCCGCGCCGCAAGCGCCTGTACGATGGATTCGAAGAGCTTTGAGGAAGTCCGAATTTCACATAACGGCAGAAGCGAAGCGGCGGGCGCAGCCTTGCGCGATCGTTGCGTGCCGGGATCAAACTCGCGCAACGAATCAATCATGTCTCCGAAGAATTCGATCCGGAGAGGCCACTCCGATTCCGGCGGAAAAACGTCCAGGATTCCGCCCCGCACCGAAAAGCTTCCCATTGATTCAACGGGTTCTGCCCGTTCGTAACCTACCGCCGCCAAATGGTCGATCAGGTCGTCGAGGGGAACTTCATCACCTACTTTGAGGATCAAGGCCAGTGACGCATAGTAGGACCGGTCTTGGAATCTGCCAAGGGCAGCAATGAGCGGTGTAACCAAGACCCGGCTTCGGCCCCCCGCCGCACTCCATAGTGCGACCGCGCGCCGCTCTGCGATTTCGGCATGGGGTGATCGCAATTCGTAAGGAGTGCAGTCGTAATCGGGGAGCGAAAGGACGGAATTTGCTGTCCCTGGTTCGAGCCAATCAAGAAAAGCCCCGGCCGACCGGGAGATTTGGTCGGCCGATTCGTTGTCCGAGGTCACAACCAGCAGCGGACGTCTTATCCGGTGGGCAAGCCCTGCGATCACCATCGCCTTGGCGGTGCGCGTGAGCCCGGACAGTGAGCAAGCCAGTGGGTACCCGGCCGGAGTTTCGGTACCCAGGGCCGCAGCGGAGAGGGTCCGGGCTTGCGCATCCACCACACTTGGGACTATCCCCGCTGGTTGCCCACCAGGAGAAACTCTTGGATTGGAATAAAGGCCCGAACCGCTTGGCGGGACTTCACCCCGGCCGTGACTCAACAATTGAATCACCGCATCGAAGGAAGGGTGATCGAGAATGGGTTGCAGTAATGATTGGGCCGGTGGCATTAAAGTATCTTATCTGAATGGGTCTGGCGAAGGACGGCTTCGATGATGGCGGTTGTGGAATAACCCGGCAATACCGGTATGGATATTACTTTCCCACCGGCTGCCTCCACTTCCTCCCGCCCCACGATTTGGGTTTCCCCCCAGTCCGACCCCTTTACCAAGATATTTGGAAGGATGCGGGCGATCAGCTCACGGGGTGTCGGCTCGTCGAAAATGGTCACGTAATCCACTGCCCGGAGAGCCGCCAGAATCTCCGCGCGCTCAGCCTGGGGCAACAACGGCCGCTGCGGTCCTTTCATGGCGCGGACACTCCGGTCACTATTCACGGCCACCAGCAAGCAGTCGCCAAGCCGGCGCGCCTCGGCCAGAAACTGGGCGTGGCCGGGGTGAATCAGATCGAAGCAGCCGTTGGTAAACACAATTCGTTTGCCGTTCCTCTTCTTCAGTTGGCGCAGTGTTTGCGCAGCTTGATCGTTTTCAAGAATTTTCCGGACCGTTGAATTGGGATCGTAGCGCATCGCTGAAAAATCTGTGGACTGGGTGATTCTCGATGTTTTGCTCGAGGCCCTGGAGTTTCGACATTTCTGGAGTCTGGGAGTTTCAGCGAAGAGCCCAGAATAACAGGCTGGCCGCCCAAATGTAGAAACTCCAGAGCAGGATTAAGACCGTGCCCTGACGGTCCCCTGCGGGAAGTTCGCGAATCATCCGAGGCAACCTTATTGTAGCACGCGAGGAAACAGGGCAGTCGGGCTTGCGGGTCCGATACCTGAGGCAATGAAATTGCGGTAAGGGCAAACAGGCGCAGCCTGAACCGCTTCAGAATTGCACGGAGAAGCCGCCACGGAACGCGCGGCAATCCGCAGTCATCATGAAAGGTTCATCTCCGCTGCGGGCAATGGGAAAATAACCCTGGCCGAGAACATTGGTAAAGTCAGCCATCGCCTCAAAGTGGGCTGGAAGGAATCCGACGCTGGGCAGAGGTTGGCGAATTTCGATCCCCAGAAAAGGCATCACGCCATCGCTTGCCATGCCATAAGGGTCAATCACCGTAACGCTGCCTCCCGGCGCCATAAAGTAAGACGTCGTAATCCGGGTGTTCAGATGGGGCACTGTAGTGGTGATCTTTCCGCCCAGGGATTGCCCCGCGCCGGGCTTGAGCATTCCCTGAATCTGCTCCGGACTGGTCAAAGGATCATTTGCCATCTGCCGGACGATCAGCGCGTCGCCATACGAGTAAAGCACCGTGCCTACGGTACGGGAATTGACTTGAAAGCTCACGCCCGTGCGAAATCCCGTGGAGTCATAATGCCCGGCGTTGAGCACCGCGGCGCCAGCAACGGGTCCCGGAAGAGCATATCCTTCAAGCCAACCGATGGATCGGGGACCATCCACGGCATTCACCGCAGTGTTGCCGAAGGCATCGTGGTAAACCGCCACCTGCAGATGGGCCTTGGGACCCAAAGGGTGGTCAAATCGCACTTCGGCGTGATCGACCCTTTCGAGCGCCATGTGGTGTCCGGCCATCGACATTTCAGGAAACGCGCTGAGGTCCGCCACTCTCCCGGCCAGCGAAGTGTCCTGGCCAGGATCCATCGCCCCATATTGCACGCTGATCAAGCTGCCATCGTCCATCTGGTAGGCAAGCTTGACGTGAGGAAGCGCCTCTGCAGCTCCTCCTGCCGCGTTAACGTAATCCACGTCCAATCCCGCCGTCAAGCGAAGGGAATCGGAAATACGCATCTCGCGGGTCGTCTTAAAGCTCAGGGCTTGCGTACCGCTCTGCGCGGCACCGGCCACAGGCGCGGGGGATCCCGTTGTCAGAGCCAGTTGGTGGATCGCCACACTGAACTCCTGCTGGCTGCCTCCCGCGATGTCCCGGCGGTAAGAGGCTAAAATCGAGGATCCCAGGATACTCTGCGATGAAAGGGCTCCAGCCACCAGGAGGTCAGAATTGCCGGAAAGGGTCTTGAGCAGCACATAAACGTTCTGCTCGCCCGTATCCGCGTTCGTACCGCCCTCCCAGAGGCTGCCGGGCAGAAGTCCCGCCATCATTTCGGAAGGCATAACCGGCGCCTTCGGTTGCGGAACCTGAGAAGCGTCCTGAGACGGACCCTGGAATCTTAGGATCGGCCGGGTGCTGGCCGAGGTCCGCAGTATCCATTTCCAGTTGTCCGTCGCGGAGAGAACGCTGCCAGGAGTTGGCGGTTGAAGTTTTGCGGAACTGAGAATCGCGCCGAAAGCGAAGTTGCGGATGGAGGTTGTTCCACCCTCAACACGGACTTTATGGGTCACTTCCGGCCCCTTGCTGTAAACACGGACCTGAACCGCATACCATCCGGGCGCCAGCGAAGCCAGTGAAAATCTTCCATGCGTGTCGGTCACCGTGTGGAGCGCCGCCGCTCCACACGCAAAGCCGGACTCGAACAAGGGCCCGACCGCAAACACGCTGACGTTGGCAAGGGTCTTACCCTGCGCGTCCGTCACCCGTCCGGAGACTCCGCCCAGGCGGTCTTGATTCACGCCATAACCCCGCTGCAAGCTGGAAGCGAGAACAATTCCCGCCGCGACGATCGCCAAGAATGTGGGCATCCGCCGAACCGGAAAACTCATAAAAGGCGTCAAAATCCTTTTCCCGAGGCTTCACTCCCCGCGTGGATTAATGCAACGCAAAAGTCGCGCTGGGTTGAATCGATTTCTTCTTGATGTTGTCCGTCACCTTGATGGCAACAGTGTAGTCTCCCGGCTGCAAAGGTGCAAGGGGCAGACTTTTCCGGATGGTCACTTGCTCGGAAGCGTGTTGAATTTTTGCTGCCGCCTCGGTCGCAGTGAATATGGTCTTACCATCCTTCAAGATTTGATATTGGATATCAGCGTCGGGCCGGTGCGTTTTCGGATCAACCCCCAGATTGTAAACCTGAAGGTACATACCCAGGCTTTGGTCCCGCTTAAAGGAAGCTGTGACGCTGGGTCGCACCTTGGTGCTGCCGATCACAAACGGCCCGGTTCCCACTTCGTTGGTCGGCAATTGCTGAATCAGGTCAGCCAGGATCAGCGAACTCGCCGACAGGCCGTCATCGCTGTAATTCGGTACAATAATGCCAAGATCGGTCGATCCCATGTGCCCGCTGGTGTCGTCCTTCAGCACTAAGGACAGCTTATAGCGGCCCGGGCTCAACGTTACCGCCTTCTGGTAAACCGACTGGCGGTTGACGTAGCTCGAAAAATCGTGCTGGGGTACGTCCAGCACCACGCTGTCCTCGAAGGAATTCGCAATCCTTCCGCCCAGTGTGCTCAACTGCCCGTAGATGTCCACCACCCCGTGCATCACCCCGTCCTTGTTCTGGAATTCGAGGTCTTTGTTGGCGATTTGGATGGTGATGGGTGTCAGAATGCTTTCGCTGGTGATGCGCACGTAGTCGGTCTTCACATTAAAGGGTAACAGTTGCGCTGAGATCTTGTGAGTCACTACGGCGCGCAAGTCGTTGAACTTCACGGCGGGTGGGCGGAAGATCTTGGCGAACTGGTCCAAGCGCGTGAACTCTTCCATGCTTTCCGGTTGGCCGCCCATCGGGATGCCCATGGTCGTCCCGTCCGTATTCTGGAAACGGTCCAGCTTGGATCCGCCGTTCATCATTTCGTACTCGGTCAGGCCGGCGCCGGGGACGTGCAGCAATGCGTCCTTCTCGCCGGGGTCCATGGTCAGGTGATACTCGCCGGACATCGAAGGATCTACGAATTCCAGTTGGATGTTTTCACCGATACCTTCAATATAGTGGTAGGTCCAGTCTTCGAAGGGATAGGTTGACGTTTCGCCGCCGCCCTCGCACGGTGGCCGCACATAGGAGCCGCCACTGGGGTGGGCATCGATCTCATCCGGCGGACCGTACATGATGTAAATGCGCCCGCGATCCATCTTCCAACCCGGCATACCAGAACTGTAGTGCTCGTTGGCGTATGCGATGCGGCGGTAATACTCTTCCTTGAATTCGTTTTCCGGGCTTCCGGGATTGGGATTGCGCCGCTCCCAGAACGCCTCGATGAACTGCTCCCGCTCTTCATCCGTCGTCAGCTTTTTGAATGAGGACTTTTCTTCAGGAGTGATGATATACGGCACTTCTTCATCCAGCCACTTCTTGTAAGGACTTTCCATCTCCTTGCGGATGGCCTTTTGTCGCTTCTTTTCTTCACGGGTCAGCTTCTTCTTTTTTGAACCGCTTGAGTTGACAGAAGAATCTCTGGCGGGTGTTGGGGCTGAATAGGTGAGAGCCGCACTGCTGGCAAAGAAAACGATAAGGGCTGGAATTAAAAAGATTCGCGCCGGGTAAACTGAATACACCGGTGCCTTGGGTTCAGAGTGCAGGAATGCTTCTTTCATGGCATAACCCCCGAGTCCACTTTGAATTGTATTTTTTGCAGGGAGGAAATGTCAAGGATTAGTCCCATCTTTAACATTCCGTATTTTAATACCCGAGCATGTTATGCCGTTTCCGGCACGTCCGGCTCAAGAAGAGGGGAGAGCCGGTCGCACCTTCTTGGTGTTGTCGCCCCTTCGACTCTGACGGCCCTTCGCAGGTGTCCAGGTCAAGAACCGCCGAGTTCGGAAAGCGTGAACTGTGCGCTCTCCCTATCCCGAGCGAAAACTGGGCAGCGATTCCGCATCCACGATTCTTGAACGGGCTTAACTCCTTGCCGCGCTAGGCCTTGTTTCCCCCCTTCGTTTCAGAGCAAATTCGCATTCGTATTTGGGGCTTGACAAGCCAGCCCGTCTTA
>Ga0307373_10003244_pt1 | contig 28496 bp, 28 predicted proteins | sample OX2MG_FD_202534 | JGI IMG/M metagenome (GOLD analysis project Ga0307373, IMG submission 202534) | Soil microbial communities from Risofladan, Vaasa, Finland - OX-2 | ecosystem: Environmental > Terrestrial > Soil > Coastal area > Acid sulfate soil | place: Finland: Risofladan, Vaasa | collected... | reverse complement strand
CTCTGAATCGTTGTTGGATGATACGCGCGCCGATAGCCGCCTGGAGTTACTGGACGAGCCTGCCGACCCGCCGTTCGACGAGGAGGGAAACCTGCGGGACCTCGCGACGCCGGCCCCGGCCCATGGGTAGCCCGCGACCGCCCTTCCTCACCGCTTACCGCCGGCCTACCAGGGTACGGCAGCTACTCCGAGAGGTCACCAAATAATGCCCGAGTCATCATTCGTTGCCTATCTCACGCCCCAGCTGCCGGAACTGCTGGCCGAACTGGCCGCGCTCTCCGCCATGGACTGCGGCACCTACGACAAGGGAGGGGTTGACGCGGTAGGTCGCCAGATCCGCGCCAAAGCGGAAGCGAGAGGGGCCGCCGTGGAGACCTTTGCCGGTGGGGAACTGGGCGACTCGCTGGTCGCTACCTGGCGCGGAACCGGCACGGCGCGTGTCCTCCTCGTGGGCCATCTGGACACCGTCTATCCGCCGGAATGGCCCACCGACCATCCCTTCACCATCCAGGGGGATCGAGCGCTCGGACCCGGGACCGCCGATATGAAGGGCGGCCTCCTCACCGGGCTGTACGCGCTGGACGCGCTACGGACCGCCGGGTTCACCAACTTCGCCGAAATCGCCTTTGTGTTCAACAGCGACGAGGAGATCGGTTCGCCCAGTTCCACGGCGCTCATTCGGCGGATTGCCGAGGGTCGCGACGCGGTGTTGGTCCTGGAGCCGGGCCGGGCCAACGGCAACATCGTCTCCGCCCGCAAAGGAATGGGTACCTTCGAACTGAGGATTACCGGCCAGGCGGCGCACGCCGGCGTGGATCCGGAGAAAGGCCATAGCGCCATCCTGGAGATGGCCCACCAAACTGTCGCCTTCCACGCCCTGAACAATCTACCGGGCGGAATCACCGTCAACGTGGGAGTCGTCAACGGGGGAACGCGCGGCAACGTGGTGGCCGCCGAGGCCACGGCCAAGATCGATGTGCGGGCGCGTACCCCGGAAGACCTAGAAACGACCATCGCCGCCATGCAGAGGTTAGCGGCGGCCCCCACCGTCGCGGGGACGACCGCCGCGCTGACCGGGGCGGTCGGCCACCAGCCGATGGCCCGTACCGAGGCGATCGCTCGCCTTGCCGCCCTCTGCCAGGAGGCCGCGCGCGCCGCGGGCTTTACCGTGGAGGAGACTGCAACTGGGGGCGGCTCCGATGGGAATACCACGGCGGCCATGGGTGTCCCCACCCTGGACGGGCTGGGTCCGGTGGGCGGGGGGGCTCATAGTCCCGACGAGTATCTCGAGATCTCGTCACTGGCGCCCCGCGCGGCCATGCTGGCCGGGTTGATCGAGCGCGTGTGCAACGAAAAAGGGGGCACGGGATCGGCGCCGTAGCGCCCCCGTTTCTGCCAGGGGACCACAGTCCCCGGATCGGTCGGATCGGTCGGATCCGACCGATCCGACCGATCCGGACCGCGGAGGAGAATGGCGCGCGGGCGCATGCTACACTGGGGATGGTGACACGGGAGACCGGACGCGGGAGCAGCGGCATGGCGATAGAGATTCGGACCGAGCATCCCCAACCGTGGGGGGTCAGCACCTATGTACCGAATGAACGGGAGACCCAGATCTTGGGGGGCAACGAGGCACACTGCGAGGCCGGCGTCACCTTCAGCCGCACCCTCCGCACCCATGCCAGGCGCGAGGGGAAGGTCTGGGTGGTCCGCTTCGAATCGGAGTTGCGCTATCGGCGGACGGATGGGACGACCGGGGTGTTCTACCCCGACGTGCTGCTGGCCCCGGACCTCCAGCTCGATCCCCAAGGTTCCTATGACGTGTGGGCGGTCGGCAGGCCGCCGGTTCTGGTGCTCGAGATCCTTTCCAAGAAGACGGCCCGGAAGGACGTGGGGATCAAGCTGCTCGCCTATAGCGAGCTGGGGGTGGAGGAGTACCTGACCTTCGACCCCCGCCCGCGAAAACAGCGGGAGTTGCGGGGCTATCGGCTAGTGGGCCGGCAATACCGGGAGATCCCGTCGGACGCCGTGGGCGGACTCTGGCTGACTACGGTTGGCTTACGGGTGGCGGCGGAGGCGCCGCTTCGCCCGTTTACGGGGCCGCTGCTCCGCCTGAGTACGCGCGAGGGACGGCAACTCCTCCATCCCGACGAGGAGGCCGACGCTCTCTATGCCGCCGAGGAAGCGAGAGAATTGGCTGACTGGTCGTGGCGCCTGGCGGAGCGCGGCCTGGAGGCTGAGAGAGTGGCCCGAGCGGCGGCGGTGCAAGATCGCGAGACTGAGAGAGAGGCGCGAGAAGCGGCTGAACGGGACCGCGAGGCGGAAAGGCAGGCACGAGAGGCCGCCGAACACGACTATGTCGCCGAGATTGGCCGCCTCCGCGCCCTACTAGACGCTGCTCGCGACCCTGAGGATCCAGCGGAGGCGGGCGTCTAGGCGTTTTGGCGAACAATAAGCCTTGCCAGGCTGACGAATCTGTCGCGCTCCCCGGAGTTAGAGGAGAGAAGACCTAGTGAGAATCGCCGAGACGAACTGGATGCAACTGGCGGACTATCTGACCCGCGATGACCGCGCCGTGGTGCCGCTCGGCAGTACGGAGCAGCACGCCTACCTGAGTCTGGCTACCGATGCTATCCTGGCCGAGCGAGTCGCGGTGGAGGCGGCGGAGCCGCTTGGGGTTCCCGTTTTTCCCGGGCTCGCCTATGGCATCACCCCCTATTTCCTCGCCTTTCCCGGCAGCATCAGTCTGCGGGTTTCCACCTATATCGCCGTGGTGCGCGACATCCTGGACGCGCTGGCCGGTCAGGGCTTCCGCCGCATTCTGCTGGTGAATGGGCACGGCGGTAATAATCCTGCCGGATCCTTCGCCGCCGAATGGATGTCCGACCATCCCAAGGTGACGGTTCTCTTTCACAACTGGTGGAATGCCCCGCTCACCTGGCAAGCAGTCCAGGAAATCGATCCCGTGGCCTCTCACGGCTCCTGGATGGAGAACTTCCCCTGGAACCGGGTCGCCGCCGCGCCCAGCGGCGAGAAGCCCATGGCCGATCTGGATCAACTCCGCCGCCTTTCCCCTACCGCGGTCCGCGATCTGATCGGTGACGGCAATTATGGCGGGGACTACGAGAAGCCGGACGCGCTCATGCTCGCGCTTTGGCAAACCGCCGTCGCCGAGACCCGCGAAGTGATCGCCAGCCTCTGAGTCATGGAACCGACGCCAGAGGCATATATCGACGCCCACCGCGAACCTATTCTCGCGCGGCTTCTCGATTTTCTTCGCATTCCTAGCGTCAGCACGGATCCCGCCCATGGCGCGGATATCACGGCCGCCGCGAATTGGGTTGCCGCTCGGCTCCGGGAAGCCGGCATCATGGCGGTGGAAGTGTTGAAGACCGCCGGCCATCCCGTCGTCTACGCGGAGTGGCTGGGCGCCCCCGGCCGCCCAACTCTGCTGGTGTACGGCCACTACGACGTACAGCCGCCCGACCCGCTGGATGAGTGGCGCTCGGCCCCGTTTTCGCCGGAGATTCGCGAGGGGCGGATCTATGCCCGCGGGGCCAGCGATGACAAGGGACCCATGTTCATTCCTCTGGCGGTAGCCGAGGCGTTTCTGGCCACCGAGGGCCGGATCCCGGTCAATCTCAAGTTTCTGATCGAGGGTGAGGAAGAGATTGGCAGCCCCCATCTGGCCGAGTTCGTGGCGCGTCACGCGGATAAGTTGGCCGCGGACTACGCGCTGAGCGCCGACGGGGCGATGTGGCGGCCAACCGAGCCCTCGCTCACCCTGGGCAGCCGGGGATTGGTAGCCCTCGACCTGGAGATTCGGGGGGCGCACACCGATCTGCACTCCGGCCGGCATGGGGGAGCGGTCCGGAATCCCTTGCATGCCCTGGCCGAGCTGGTGGCTGGGTTGCATCGGGCGGACGGCTCGGTGGCCGTACCCGGCTTCTACGATGGGGTGGAGGAGCCCAACGAGGCCGACCGGCGCCAGATGGCCCAATTAGGCTTTGACGAGGAGGCATACCGCGCGGCCATGGGGGTGCCCGCGCTGTATGGCGAGGAGGGGTATTCCACGCTGGAGCGGCAGTGGTATCGGCCAACCCTGGAGGTCAACGGCCTGTATGGCGGCTACCAGGGGGTAGGGTCAAAGACGGTTGTTCCTTCCGTGGCTCACGCCAAAATCACCTGCCGCCTGGCGCCTGGCCAGATGCCGGACGAGGTGTTGCGCCGAGTCACCGATCACCTGCGCATCCAGGCGCTAACCGGAGTGGCCACAAAGGTGAGTCCGCACGCCGGTGGAGCGCCCGCCTATCGCATCAATGCCGCGCATCCCGGCCTGCGCCTCGCGCACGATGTGCTTCAGCATCTCTACGGCACGGAACCCGCCGTGGTACTGATGGGCGGCACGCTGCCGATCAGCGACATCTTCCATAGGGTGCTCGGTATCGACACGATCTACTTCTCCTTCTCCACCGCCGACGAGGATTTCCACGCGCCCAATGAATTCTTCCGCGTCTCGCGCCTCTGGGAAGGCATCGCGGCCTGGATCGATTTTTGGCGAAGAGCGTCGGAGTATCCGCTACCTTCTGAACTTGAGGAGGCTGGAAACCCATGCACCTGACCATCGTGGGCGCGGGAGCCATTGGCGGCACCGTCGGCGCCTATCTCCAGCGCGCGGGGCAGCCAGTCCTGCTGGTCGACCAGGACGCTGCCCACGTCGCGGCCATGCGCGAGCGCGGGTTGACCATCCGCGGTTTCGCCGAGACCTTCACCGTGCCCGTGGAGGCTACAACCACGGATGCCCTCACTGGTCCGCTCGACACCGTGTTGCTCGCGGTCAAGGCCCAGCATACAGTGGCCGCCGTGACCCAGATCGCCCATCTCCTCACTCCCTCCTCGATGGTTGTCTCGCTGCAAAATGGCCTCTGCGAGCGGTTCATCGCCGAGATCGTGGGGCCGGAGCGGACGGTCGGAGCCTTCGTCAACTTTTCGGCGGACTATCTGGAGCCAGGCGTGATTGCCTACGGCGGGCCGGGCAGTCTCTACCTGGGCGAGTTGGGGGGCGAGGAGACCGCGCGCGTACAGGCTCTGCGAGAGACCTTGTCCGTGTGGGGAGACGTCAAGATCACCGCCAACATCTGGGGCTACCTCTGGGGCAAGGAGGGGTACGGCAACATGCTGTTCGCCACGGCCCTGGCGGATGAAACCATGGCGGACGTGCTGGATCGGTACCGCCCCCTTATGGTGGAACTGGGCAGCGAGGTTCTGGAAGTGGCCGCGCGCGAGGGCATCGTGGTCGAGCCGTTCGATAACGTGGAGCCTTCCCTCTTCTACCCACGGGCAGATCGCCGAGCCGATGCCATAGCCCGCTCATTCGACGATTTGATCGCCCGACGGCGGCGTGACCTCAAAACCAAGAGCGGGATCTGGCGGGATCTGGCGGTGCGCCGTCGCAAGACGGAAGTGGACGACCAACTTGGCCTGATTACCGCTATCGGAGCGGGCCATGGATTGAGCATGCCGCTCACCACTCGGCTGGTAGCCATGATCCACGATCTGGAAGAGGGGCGCCGGGTGATGTCGTGGAACAATCTGGAAGAGCTTGATACGCTTCGGCGGGCGAGCTACGGGGACGCGGCCTGGTAGGCGCCGAGCCTAGTGGAACATGTCGCAGGGAACTGGGAATACCGCGCGATCCTCCGACTGTGGTCGGATGGTAGCGTACGGGCCGACTGCGGTCGGGGATCGGGTCGGTGCGAGGGAAATACCGCGGGTTGACAGGCTACTAACTCGCCTCGCCGTCTAGCGGCCAGGGCGCGCGTTGGCGATCCGCGATCAGGGCTTCATAGAGATCACTCATCCGCTCCGCGATCAGGGGCCAGGCATAATGGCTCGCGGTTTGTGCGCCCCGCGCCCCCAAGGTGCGGCGCAAGGCGGGCGAGGCCCAGAGGTCCAGCAGCCGGGAGGCCAGGGTGGGGGCGTCGTCCACCCCTACCAGATACCCATTCACGCCATCGGCTACGGTAACCTGCAAGCCGCCGGTACGGGTTGCCACCACGGGCAGCCCGGCGGCCATGGCCTCCAGGGCCACCAGGCCGAAGGACTCGTGCCGGGAAGGGACCACGCAGAGGTCGGAGTCCGCGTACAGGGCCGGGACATTCGCGCGCGGCACGGGACCGAGAAAGCGTACCTGGGCTAAGATTCCCAGATCCGCCGCGAGGTCCTGGAGTGCGGGCAGCGTCCCCGGCTCGTCGGCGGATGGGCCACCGGCGAGGCGTATCTCCACCTGGGTTGCGAAGCGAGGCTCGCGGGCGCAGGCATCCGCCAGGGCGCGGAGCAGCAGATCGAAGTTTTTCAGCCGCTCCATTCGGCCCAGAGCGACCACCACGAAGCGGCCATCCCCACCCCGAGATCGGTGGCGGGCGGCGCTCGCGAAAGGGGTTGGATCGATTCCGCAGGGGATAAAGACGCGTGGGGCCCGGCCCTGCCCATAATGCGCGTTGATCTGGGCCCGCTCCACCGGGGTGGGGACCACGATGGCGTCCGCGGTGTCCAGCAAGCTCTCCTCGATGCGGGCGCGACGCGGATCGGGCGGGGAACCGGCATAGGCGGTCTTTATGCGGCTAAGGGTATGAAACATGTGAACATGCGGCACGCGCCAGCGCCGGGTGAGACGCTGGGCCACGCAACCAGAGCTCCAGTAGTGACTGTGGACGAGCGGGTAGCGCAGGCCCTCGGACCGGGCGAAGCGGGAAATACCGGCCAGGAGAGCGGGCGAGAGGCTGGCTACCGTCTCCTTCGCCACGGCGCCGTGGGGGCCGGCCGGGACACCGATCACCCGCACCCCGGGCGCCTCCAGCACCACCCGCGCTTCTTCTCGCGAGCGGGTGAAGATATCCACGGCGGTACCGGAGGAGGCGAGAGCCCGCGCTAATTCGCGCACATACACGTTCATCCCGCCGCTCGTCCCCGTGCCCGGTTCGTCCAGGGGACTGCTATGCAGGCTGAGCATGGCTACTCGCTCGATCATACGTGCTCCTCGTCCGCTGGCTGGGCGTCCCGCCGGCGACCACTCCCATCGCCGGAACCCAGTCTCTTATAGTACCGGGGATTTGGGTTCGGGTCGCCACGACAGGCGGTCACAATAGCTCAGAGGTGAGTCCACAGGGTAGCCATGGCCTTGCGCCCTCGGCTAAAGAAGGGCACACGGATAAACCCTTCCGCGTACCTCACCTGACCGTGGATGCCATGCAAACCGCACTGAGACTCCATCATCTGGAGATAGTGCTCGGGATCCTGGCTTTGGTGGGCCAGAATGGCGGCGCGCTTTTGCTCCCAGACTCCGGTTACATCCACCAGGCAATCAGCGACGAAGGGGCCACGGGCGCCCAGGCCGCCATACGTATCAGACCAGAAGACAGCCGGTCGACCGATTTCCGAGGTGGCCAGCGTGATAGCGGCCCGGGCGATCTCCCAGGTAGCCACATGGTCGGGGTGAAGATCCTCCGGCCAGTGGGTCACTACGATCCCCGGCCTGGTTTCCCGCAGCACCCTCAACACGGCCTCGATCGGGTCTGGACCGAAGCGCAGGGCGCGATCAGGGAAGCTGAGGTGGAAGAGGGCTGCTCCAAGCAGATCGGCTCCCCGCTGGGCTTCCTCGGCGCGCGCGCCGTCGCCGCCGGTGAGGACGCAGATGGCGGTCAGGTCACCCGCCGCGCGATGCGCCAGCAAGGCGCCGCCGGCCCAGATCTCCGCGTCGTCGGGATGGGCATGGATGGTCAGGATCCGGCGCTCCGGCATGTCGTTATCGCTCATATTCGTATGATGCGGGAATAGAGGGTGAACGTCCAGCGTTGGGGCGGACGCTGGCACGGTCACGGCGACAATGATATGGTCCTGGAGTCCTGAACCGCGCCCGCGGATTCTGGTCAAACTCCGATCCCCCGACCGGGGCACCCGCTTGCGGGTCGTGGGTGGTAGCGGACGCCGACTGCGGTCGGTACGGACGGGTGCAGTCTTGGCTGATGAGGTTGTGCAACCATGAAACCCCGGCATTCATGCCGGGGAGCCTCATTGCCGGCCTAGCCGTGGCCTTTAGACCGCTTCCTGCCTTCACCAGATGGGTCAGCGGAGTAGCACGCCCAGGAGCAGCCCGCTGGCCAGCAGCATGATGGGGGTGACGACAAAGCCCAGTTTGGCGTAATCGAGACTGGAGACCTCGACTCCGCGTTTACGGAGGAGGAGCAGCCAGATCAGGGTGGACAATGAACCAACGATCGTGAGATTTGGGCCTAGGTCGCACCCTACAAGGGTACCGTAGACCAGGGCGGCATGCGACGCGCCATGCACGCTGGGGATGGCGGAGCCCATGACCGCCACCATGGGAACATTATTGATCACGTTGCTGCCGATGGCCGAGAAGAAGGTCGTTACCACGGCGGTTTGGATGGTTCCGTGGCCGGCGAGGCGGGCCAGCAGCAGGCCAAGCTGGTGCGTGGCTCCTTGATGCTCGATCCCCCGGACCAGGAGGAACATCCCGGCGATGAAGGGGAATACGCCCCAGGAAATGCCGCCCGCGAGCCGGCGCCACCGCAGCCGACCCTGCAATGCCGTAGCCATGAGGAGCACACCCGCGCCGGCCATCGCCACCACCCCTACCCAGGAAGAGTGTGAGCGGGAAACAATCACGAACGCCACGGCGACCAGGAGCAGCACGATCACGGCTATCCGGAAGGCGCGCGCGGCCTCGGCGTTCGGCGCCTCGGCCGGCGCCTGTATGGCAAAGGGCGTGGCAAGAGCGCGGCGGAAGAGGAAAGTGAAAACAATAATGTTGATCGTGATGGCCACCAGACTCGGCAGAAAGACATAGTGTAGGAAGCCGCCCAGCGTGAGATTGGGGAACCGCTGGCCGAGGATGATATTGATCGGATTGCTGACTGGCAGGGTCATGGACGCTGTATCGGCGATGAAGGTGCAGGCGAAAGCGAACGGGAGCGGATCGAGGCGGAGCCGAGTGACCAGCGCATAGACCACGGGGGTGAGGATGAGCGCCGTGGCATCGTTGGTCAAGAAGGTGGAGATCAGAACGCCGAGCACGAACACATTGAGGAAGAGATGCCGGCTGCCGCCGTGAGCCAATCGGGCAGCCGCCATGGCCATGCGGTCGAAGACGAGCGCCTCCTCGGCCAGCCGGGTAAGAGTCATCATGCCAAGAAAGAAGGCGAACACCGGGAGGTTGCCGGAAAGCACCGAGCCCAGGTCGCCAAGGCCGGCGAGGCCGGTCACCAACATGAGGGCGGCCCCGAACGCGGCCCAGGCGCCCTCGGGCACTTTGAAGGGCCGGGCCAGCACCCCACACAGGGTAACGGCGAAGATGACAAGCGCGGCGACTTCACGCGGAGTGATGGACTCTACCTCTGGGCTCGGAGTTACGGCTACTACAACGGGGATTCGAGGGGCATGGAGTGATCATAACAGGCTAATCCATAGAAGATATTCCCCTTCGTGATACATATGGCATCAATTTTGCTATCATATTCCATGCGATATGTAGTATCAATTTTGGAGCGGATCATGACTACTAAAGCTGTGCGCACCACCATCGCTCTGCCGGCATCTCTCCTGGCGGCCGTGGACAAAGCCGTGGCCGATGGGGCCGCTAGGTCTCGCAATGATCTGTTTACTCGGGCGATGCACGATCTGCTTGCCGCGCGGGAACGCAAAATTATCGACGCGGATTTTGCGCTGATGGGTACCGACGAGCAGTATCAAGCGGAGTCCACCGCGTTGGAGCGGGACTTCGATCAGGCGAGTTGGGAAGCGTTTCACCAGGCGGAAATGTGACAGCGGCCATCCTGCGTGGTGAAGTCTACGACGCCCGACTTGATCCCGTGGAAGGCTCCGAGCAAGCGGGTACGCGGCCAGTGATCATCGTCTCGCGAAACGCCATTAACAGTAGCAGTTCGGTGCTCTTGGCGATTCCTTGCACCACCTATCGCGGGCGACATCTGTACCCTAGTCACACCCTTCTACGGGCGCCGGAGGGAGGGCTTGCCGTAGATTCGGTGGCCATGGCGGAGCAGGTACGCGCTCTGAGCAAGACGAGGCTCCTTGAAAGGCGCGGAATGATAAATCCAGCGCGGTTAGCCCTGATTGAACGCGGTTTGATGCTGGCTCTTGATCTTCCCTTGGGTGTGGAATGAGAGCGAAACCTGGAACAGCTTTATAGCACCCTGGGCACGGGTGTTGACCTATGCGCCTACCACAATCAGGTTGCTCAGGGCAAGCCACTGTGGAACAGCAGGTAGTGACTCCAGTCGCCCGCTGGACGGGTGGCTACGAACAGGCCGAGCGAGGTTTGGCGGAAGCCATGCAGGAGCAGTTGGGAGAGCACGGTCTGATTCACCCCCGGCACGAGCAGCGAGGTTTCCACCACCCCACTCTCCGACAACACCTGCCCACAGCGCTCCAGCATCGCCGGGAGATCGGTTTCGTGCTGCGCGGCGACTGGGCCGATGCCGCCCCAGGGGCTGCAATAGGCATAGCCCACGATCTGTCCGTGGCGGCGGAACAACAGCCCGCGCATCCCGAGATCGAGCCAGAATCTATGATCCTCGCTGCGCCCGGTGCCCCGCACCTGCCGATCCAGGGCATCGATATGGCCGATCAGGGAGGTGCTGTGGGCGCCCAACGGCTCGGCGAGCAGCCCATCAGCGCTGGCCCGCACCCGTTCCAGGACGCTGACCGGGCCGGTGAGCCCAACGATATCGCGAGCGGGATACATCCCGTGGCGCATATAGAGGCTGGTGCTGGCGAAGTTCGCGGCGTCGGCATAGGCGACGTGACGATCCGTACCGCGAGCGCTGCGAAGGGCGCGCTCGACCAGGCCGCGGCCGACTCCATGACCCTGCCGCTCGGGAAGGACATAGAGGTGGGTAAGCAACCACTCGCCGTCGCGTACGATCGCGCAGACGATGCCGACGATGGTGCTGCCATCCTCGGCCACCCAGAAACCGCCCTTGCTGCTGCGCAGGAGGTGCTCCCACCAGGTCTTATCCACCCCCCAGCGCTGGCTGGGCGAGAGGCGTTGAGCGCCGCGCCGAGACTCCTCGATCGTGCGCTGCCAGACGTCAGCCGCGGCGTCGATGTCGTCAATTACCGCTTGGCGGAAGCGTGCCACCCTCGTGTCCCCTATCGCGAAATACCCCCTGCATACCATAGCAGGAATGGGCGTCCGTGTGCAGGAAAAGGAGAATGGGGGCGAGGGGATCGTAGCCCTCGGAGGCTGGCGCGTGCTACGATCCGTTCATCGAATGAGACGAGGAGTAGCCACCATGCCCGCAACGCGCCGCCTGCCCGACCTTGACCCTAGCTTCGCGGGTACGCGGGCCATCGGCGCTGGGGCGATCAGCGCCCTGGCCTATCTCGGCGTCATGTACGCCGATATGGCGCTTACCGGTTCGCCATCGAATGACTTGCTGATGTTAGGCCGGGTGGCGACCTCCGATCAGCGGCGGGCCATCTGCCTGGGCTTCGTGGCCCACACCGGCTTCGGAATCTCATTGAGCCTGATCTACGCGGCCTACGGGCGTCGCGCGCTGCCGGGGCCGCCGTGGGCTCGGGGCCTGGCCATACTCATGGCGGAGAACACGCTGCTCTGGCCGTTGGCAGTGGCGGCGGATCGCCTGCACCCGGCGATGCGCGCCGGTGAACTGCCGCTGCTCAACCGGCCAGTATCCATAGGGCAACAGGTGGCCCGCCACATCGCCTTTGGGCTCGCGCTCGGCCTTCTGTACGGAGAGGGGAAGACGCGGCCCGAGACATAGTTTGCTACCCCCGACTGAGGTCGGGTGGTAGCGCTGGGCCGACCGCGGCGGGTACCCGCTTGCGGGTGTTCGTGTCACGGCAAACGGAGCCGACTGGGAAAGCACCAGTCCCCGAGAGGCACATTCAGGATGTGCCTCTCGGTGGACTACGAGAACAATTTAGCGCTGAGCGACCGCCCCTATCGCGTCGTCGATCGCCTGCAAGGTAGCCTCATCCAGCTTCACCCCGGCGGCGCCCACGTTGTCGTCGATCTGTTCGGGGCGCGAGGCGCCGATGATCGCGGCGCTGACATTTGGCTGCCGGAGAATCCAGGCCAGAGCAAGCTGGCTCAGGCTCAGGTGCAGATCGGCGGCGATGGGCCGCAGCTTTTCCACCCCTTGCAACACATCGTCGCGGAGCACGCGACGCACGAAGTCCCCGCCGTTATCGGAGGCGGCGCGGGAATCGGCGGGCGGCGGCTGGCCGGGACGATAGCGGCCCGCGAGCACTCCCTGGGCCAGCGGCGAGAAGACCACCTGCCCGATCCCCTCACGCTCGCATAGGGGGATCACGTCCTGCTCGATGGTGCGATAGAGCATGCTGTATTGCGGCTGGCTGGAGATGATCTGGTCGATATTGTGCTCGCGCGCGAAGGCCACGGCGCTGGAGATTTGCAGGGCCGTCCACTCGCTGATCCCGCCGTAGAGCACCTTTCCCTGAGTGATCAGATCATCAATGGCGCGGAGCGTCTCATCAACCGGCGTCGTGGGGTCGAATCGATGGCACTGGTAGAGATCGATGTAGTCCACGCCGAGCCGCTTGAGCGAGGCATGGCACTGCTCCATGACATGTTTCCGCGAGAGCCCGCGATCGTTTGGTCCCTCATCCATGGGCCAGAACAGCTTGGTGGCCAACACGTAGGAGCTACGGCGGTACTGGCTGAGCGCGCGGCCCAGCACCTCCTCCGCCGCGCCCCGCATGTAGGCGTTGGCGGTATCGAAGAAATTGATCCCCTGATCGTAGGCGCGATGCACGCAGGTGGCGGCGTTCTCCTCGGCCACGTACCCGCCATGGGTCAGCCAGTTACCCAGGGCGATGACACTCACCTTCAGGCCCGAGCGGCCCAGGTTTCTATACTCCATGATTGCTCCCTCGCACGCGGTGGACTCCAGCCAGTGTACGATACCTGACAGGACGGCAACGCCCCTCCGGCGCCGCTTTCTCTATGGTACCCCGATCCGCTATCCCCTGCCCGACTAATCCGGTCGGGGCGCGTGCCTTATCATAGTTCAGTACAGCCCGCGCCGAGGGGATGGGAGCGGAGAGGAAGAGATGGGAATGAGCGTGACGAGCGCCGGTACGACGCGGCAGCGGCAGGTTTTAGTGGTGGATGACGAGGACGCCATTTGCACCACGCTGGCGACCATTCTTGAGGACGAAGGCTACCATGTGGTAACGGCGGTGAACGGGGAGGCGCTCAAGGTCGCCGCCGACTCACCGCCAGATGTGATTTTACTCGACATGATGATGCCCCTGATGGACGGTCCCGAGGTCTATCGGCGGTTGCACCTGGACCCCCGAACGGCGGCCATTCCCGTGGTGATTATGACCGCCGCTGGGAACGCGGAGTCCTGGGCCAGAAAATTGGGGGCGACGGCGGCGGTCCAGAAACCGTTCTCACTGGATACCCTGATTTCCACCGTGGCATGGGCGATCGAGCGCGGCCCGTAGGGGGCATGTGAGGACTCTATCGCGTGGATCCCCCGACCGGGGCACCCGCTTGCGGGTCATGGGTGGTAGCGGAACCCCGATCCCCCGACTGCCGTCGGGTGGTAGCGGACGTCGACCGCGGTCGGGGATTGGGTGCGGTCGGAGCACGTAGTAGATGAACGTTGACAGGTTGTTTATACAGGAGTAGGAAAGGGCGTAGAGCATGGCGGCCAACCAGGAGCAGGTGACGATTTTCGACGGCCATAATGATGTATTGCTCCGTCTGCGGAAGCAGGACGGAAGCTTCTTCGAGCGTGCCGAGGACGCGCAACTCGACTTCCCGCGAGCACGCGAAGGCGGTTTTGGCGGCGGCTTCTTCGCCGTTTTCATTCCCGGGACCAGTGAGGAAGCCCCGCCCGCCTCTACCGCCGCTCAGGGCGCCGCCGATGCGTCATTGTCGGCGTACGGGGATACCAAGATCATGCCGCCCACCCCCGACCTGCCGACCGCGCAAGCCAAGGCTCTGGGAATGACGGCCGACCTGTTCCGTCTGGAGGACCAATCCGGCGGGAGGGTCAAAGTAGTGCGAACCGCCGATGAACTGGCCGAGTGCCTGGCGAACGGGATTCTGGCCGCCATCCTCCATTTTGAGGGCGCGGAGGCGATTGACGAGGATCTGGAGGCGCTCGATGTGTTCTATCGGGCAGGGTTACGGTCGATCGGCCCAGTCTGGAGCCGCCCCAATCGCTTCGCCGAGGGAGTGCCGTTCGCCTTTCCCAGTTCTCCCGATACCGGGCCAGGACTGACCGAGGCCGGGAAAGCGCTGATCCGGGCCTGCAATCGGCTGGGAGTGATGATCGACCTGTCCCATCTGAACGAAAAGGGCTTCTGGGAGGTCCAGAAGCTGAGCACGGCGCCGCTCGTGGCCACGCATTCCAACGCTCACGCGATCTGCGGCGCCAGCCGGAATCTGACCGACCGGCAACTGGAGGCCATTCGGGCATCGGACGGCATGGTGGGGGTCAATTTCCATGTGGGCTTCTTGCGGCCCGATGGGAAGAACGACCGGGAAACCCCGCTGACCGTGGTGGCCAACCATGTGGACTATTTGGTGGAGCGGCTGGGGATCGACAGAGTTGGCTTCGGCTCGGACTTCGACGGCGCCACGATGCCGCGGGAACTGACCGACGCCGCCGGCCTGCCCCGGCTCGTGGAGACCCTGCGCCAACGGGGCTACGGCGAGGCGGATCTGCGGAAGATCGGCCACGAAAACTGGGTGCGGGTGCTCCGGGCGACCTGGCACTGATAGACTGTGGGATATTGAGGTATATGAGCGGGCACAGGCGATTCGCGGAGATTCGCGACAATTCTCCAGAGCTTCAGGCGGAAGTCGAGACCGAAATGCGTGCGGTGCGTATCTCGGTTGAGCTTGTGCGGCTTCGCCAGGCGATGGGACTCAGCCAGCACCAACTTGCGGACTGTATGAGTGTAGCCCAGGAGACAGTAAGCCAACTGGAAAATGCTCACGATCTACGGCTATCAAGCATTACCAGCTACGTAACGGCGCTGGGCGGGGAAGTGCGTGCTGGCGATCCGTTCCCAGGGCCTTGATCCTGCTCTCGGGTGTCTCCATCAACCCCACCATGACCAGCCCGCGTTGGCCCTGGATCTGATGGAGGAGTTTCGCCCTCTCGTGGTGGACGCCGCCGTGCTGGACCTCACTCGCCATGGGCGTATTACCGCCCAGGATGGCTCGGACGACGATCAGGGCGGGATCCGCCTCGGAACCGGCGCCCGCTCACTCCTCATCCAGGCCCTGGAGAGCCGCCTGGCTACTCCGCGGACCCTCCCCGGCGCGGACCAGCCGCTTCCCCTCCGGGTGCTCTTGCGCCGCCAGGCGCGGCTCTTGCGGGAGGCGTTGTACGGGCGGGCTGCCTTCTCGCCGCTGCCGCTACCCTGATCCGGACGGGGTCCAGAACAAGGGCCGCGTATAGGAGGATTTAGGGAAGGGCGAGGTGGATGCTGGTGATCGTCAGCTACGATGTGTCGGATGATAAACGACGGACGCGCCTGCACAAACTGCTCAAGGGCTTTGGCGTTGCCGTGCAGCGGAGCGTATTCGCCTGTGATGTACGGGCTGCCGCGTACGATCTGCTGCGCGTGAAGGCGGCCCGTGAAATCGAGGCAAGCGACGACAGCGTGCATTTCTACCCTCTGTGTCCTCACTGCCAGGCGGCGGCCCAGCGGCTGGGAAGCGGACCCACGGGGGAACAGCCGGATCTGTTGATCCTGTAGGGGAAATGCCGCCTGGTTGGAAGACAGCGCCGCCGGCTGTACCATGAGGGCGCCCGCGCATGAACGACCGGTCAAGGGAGCCGCTCTCTTGAGTTACGCCGCCGTCGATCCCGGAGCGCCGTCGATCTCCGACCGCCTTGCGATCCTCTGGCTCCGTGCTACCCTGGCAGCCGCCGGCGAAGGACGGCTGCCGGATGCTCTGGGGCCAACCCTGCATGGCGCCCTGGGACGAGCCTTGAAGCTTACTGCCTGTGTGCTTCCGGACCCGCTGGAGCAGTCGTGCGCCGGATGCGCCTTGCTGGATCGCTGCCCCTACCCGCCGCTGGTTGAACCGCAACACCGGCCCAGGGATGGGCAGACGCGGCCCGCCGCCTTGCTGGCCGCGCCCTTGGCGCCCATCCCGCGAGCCATCGGCCTAGGCGGCCTGCTCAGGCTCGATCTGGCCCTGGTAGGCAGGGCGGGTGAGGGGCTGCCTCTGCTCTTGAGCGCCCTCTCTCGCATGGCCCGAACCGGTATTGGTTTGGCGCGCGTGCCGTACGCGATGGTGCGCGTGGATGCCCTGGACGCCGCGGGGCGGCCCGTTGGCGCGGTGCAGGTGGGGGATGAGTTGAACGGGCAGGCGCCGCGCCCGCTTTCCCTCGCGACCTGGACCACGCGTGGGGCGGCCTCCGGTTTCCATACCACGGTGAGGGTGGGCTTGACCAGTAGCCTCTGCCTCAAGCGCGAGGGCGCGATTACCGCAAGCGCGCCCACCTTCGTCGATATGATCCGGGCGCTGTCTCGGCGCGCCGATGCCCTGGCCCGCGCCTATTGCGGTGAGGACTCCGCGTTTCCCGATCCGCGCCCGTGGTTGGAGGCCGCGGAAACGGTGCGCGTGACGGACGCGCGGGTGACCTGGGAACGCCGGCAACGACGTTCAGCCAGCACGGGCCAAACCATGCCGCTGGATGGCATGACCGGGTGGATCGACTATGCCGCCGATGGGGAAACGCTTGCTCCCTTCTTGCCGCTGCTGTTTCTCGGTGAGGCGCTGGGCGTGGGACGGGGCTGCGCCTTCGGCAACGGGCGGTATAGACTCCGTTTTTCCCACGCGGCAAACGAATAGGAGAAGGCGGCCTGAAGGCCACCGCTAGGCCGGCAATGAGGCTCCCCGGCATGAATGCCGGGGTTTCATTGTTGCACTACCATTAGTTCCGTGTAGGGGCGCACAGCCGTGCGTCCAAGACCAAAGGCGTACGGCTGTGCGCCCCTACCAAAGCTGCCGGGAGCCGAGAATGAAATGGCCCCGTGATGGCAGGGTGGGTGGTGGAACGGAGAGACCATCTGTGTTTTCCGTTCCATCTGTCCACCTGTGTTTCAGGCCGCCACCACCCCCGTTCCACTCAGTCCACCGGCCCATTGGCGCGAATGACTCCGGCGTAGTAGTGGCCGCTGTCCTTGATCACGCGGCGCTGGGTGGGGTAGTCCACGTAGATGACCCCGAACCGCTTCGCGTAGCCCTGGGCCCATTCGAAATTGTCGAGGAGGGACCAGACGAAGTAGCCGCGGAGCGGTGCGCCTTCGACAATCGCCTGCCTGGCGGCGAGGAGATGATCGCGTAAGTAGGCGATGCGTTCGGGGTCGTGAACCGCACCCTCGGCGGTCAGCACGTCGTCGTAGGCGGCGCCGTTCTCAGTGATATACAGGGCGCGGGGCTGATAATCGCGGTGCAGGCGGGTCAGCAGCTTACGCAGGCCATCGGGATACACTTCCCACCCCATGGCCGTATAGTGGGCGCCCTCCACCTTCACACTGTGAATGTCGTCGGCGCCGTCGCTCTTGGGGCCTCCCTGAACCAGGGAACGGAAGTAGTTGTTGACCCCCAGGAAGTCGATGGGGACGGAGATTTTCACCAGGTCGCCTTCCTGGATGGGCGGCTTGGCGCCAAGGGCGGCGAAGTCAGCCAGGGCCTCGGCGGGATACTGGCCGCGGAACACCGGGTCGAGGAACCAGCGGTTGAGCCGCTGATCCATGCGCTGGGCGGCGGCGCGATCGACCTCACTCTCGGAAGCGGCGTCCACATGGTTCAGGTTGAGGGTGATCCCTACCTGGGTATCGGGGCCGCCGTGCGCGCGCAGCACCGGTACCGCCTCGCCGTGGGAAAGCAAGAGATGATGGGCAACCGCCAGGGTGGTGGGAAGATCGGTGAGGCCAGGGGCATGGATGCCCTGGAGATTGCCCAGAAAGGCGGCCACCCATGGCTCATTGTGGGTGATCCAGTGGCGCACCCTGTCGCCCAGGCGGCGCGCCACCACCTCGGTATAGGCGCGAAACGCGGCTACGGTATCGCGATTGGCCCAGCCACCGCTATCTTGCAGAGCCTGGGGGAGGTCCCAGTGGTAGAGGGTAACGAAGGGCGTGATGCCCGCGGCGAGCAGGTCATCGATCAGGCAATCGTAGAAGTCCAGGCCGCGCTCGTTGACGGCGCCGGCGCCCTCGGGAAGGATGCGCGGCCAGGCAATGGAGAAGCGGTAGGCGCCGAGGCCAAGCTTTTGCATCAAGGCGATATCGGCCGTGGTCCGATGGTAATGGTCGGCGGCCACGTCGCCCGTATCGCCGTTGACTATCTTACCAGGCGTGTGGCTGAAGCGGTCCCAGATCGATTCGCCGCGCCCATCCTCGGTTACCGCGCCCTCGATCTGATACGACGCGGTCGCCGCCCCCCAGACAAAGCCGTCCGGCATCCTTCCATCTTGCTCGCTCATGTTCTCGCTCCTTCACCATGCGCGGACGCCTGCTGCGCCCCGCTCTTGAAGGTAGTGTAATGGATGCGGCAAGCTGCCGCTGCCGGGCCTAATGCACAATCAGGCCACATAGTTTGCTCCCGCCGACTGAGGTCGGGTGGTAGCGCCGGGCCGACTGCGGTCGGGGCTGCATCACTGCAAACTACACCGACTGGAAAAGCACTAATAGGCGCCCTCCCGTCCCATCGTCAGCGGCGCGGCATCCTTCACCGAGGTTGCATCGCCCAGAGGTCGCGTGCTCAGGGCAGACATCTGTGCTATCTGTTCGTATCTGTGTCATCTGTGTTTCAGGGCGCCAAGCCGAGCGGCCTAAAGACCGCGCTAGGCGCGCAGATGAGGCTCCCCGGCCGGCAAGGCTGGGGCTTCAAGGTAGCACAACGCCTGCCCGGGAAGGGTGTCTACTCCTATGGGCCGCGGTCGGAGGTCCCACCGAGATAGCCTATTCGGCATCCTGCTTGATCAAAAAGTCGGCGAATAGCAACTCGCTCGCTCCCTCACAAGGCGACCACTGGATGGATTGCCGGGCCATGGGCGCCCAATAGGGCTCGGTGAACTGGTAGATGAACTCGTGGTCTAGATCCTCCGACTCCAGGATGCCGCGATCCGGATTCTCGCGGGCCCAGGCCATGGCGGCGACCAAACTGGACACCACTTGCAGGCTGGTGGCATTGTTGTCCCTGGCCATTTTTCGCGCTTTGCCGATGGAGAGATTCGAGCCGAGCCAGTACGCGGGGTGTTTCCCGCTCAGCAGGAATACCCCAAGCTCGTCGATCCCACTACGAATCTCGTCCTTCAGAATGCGGGAGGACGTGATCTTGGCCGGAGTCAGGTCACGCAGCAGGCTCAAGGATTCCACGGCTTCGTCACAGGGATGGTACGCATAGTAGGAGGTTGGCCGGTAGACGATTCGGCCATCCACGCGGTAGGTCAAATAGTCGGCCAGGGAGATCGCCTCGTTGTGCGTGATCAAGAAGCCCTCGAAGTCGAGGTAGTTGGGACTCCAGGACTTGACCTTCAGGGTGAAGCTGGGATGATCAATGCTAATCGCGGCCTGGCAGCCGAAGTCGTGTTTGTGCCCACCCTGGGGAAGCGCGGTTTCATGGGTTCCCCATCCCAATTCGGCGGGCTGAAGGCACTCGGTCACGAACCCATCCACGGACCAGGTGTTGACGAATTCACCCTCTGATCTCACCGTGGCGCCAACCTGGGTGTCGCGCTCGGAAATCTGGATCACCCGCACGTCAAGGTCCCTGGCCAGTTTCGCCCACTCGTTCTGATCTCTGGGCGGCTGAGAGGCGATGCCGGCGGTGGTCGCCATATCGAGCAAGGCGCGTTTGACCAGGATGGACACGAATCCAGGGTTGGCGCCGTGCGCCACGATCGCGGTAGGTTTGCCTTCCGATGCCGCGCGCGCCTCAAGGACGTGTTCCCGCAGCTGATAGTTACTGGTGGCGATCCCGCTTTGGGTGGCTGTATATTCCCAGGGATCGATGCAGGAGTCGAGATAGAACGCGCCATGCGCTTGCGCACACGCGATCAGGTCCCGGCTGGAGATCGAGGTCGCGAGGTTCAAGAGGAAATCGCCAGCCTTCAGGATCGGCGAGAGAAGCGCTTGGTAGTTCTCCCGCGACACGCTCTCCTGGATGGCGTGGAGGCCGTGGTCTTTGATCAGCGCCTCTTGATGCTGGTTGATGTGCTGATCGATCACCCAGATTTCCAGGCCGCCAAAATGCTTCTTGAGCAGGGGACTGATTGCCTGGCCGATATTGCCGAACCCCAGGATGATGATCTTCGCCGTGTTTGTGGTCATGCATACTCCTTTTCGCGCCGTAACGCGCATGGATTGGGTTGCCGTTCCGCTCCCCGGCGCTCCATCAGGCGCCCTTGATAATCATTGCGGACTATACCACATGGCCGAGTTCCGCCTCCTCCACGCGGCGCGCCTCTATTTTGTTACCATGGGGAACATTGGAGGAGACGATCGTGGAAGCGCCAGTGGCGGCGATTCTGGCGGGCGGGGCCAGCCGGCGGATGGGGCGGGACAAGGCTCTTCTGCGCCTGCCCGATGGCCTGCCCGTCTGCACGGCCGTGGTGGAGGCGGCGAGGACCGTGGCGAGCCGGGTGATCCTCCTGGTGGATCACGAGGAACACGCACGGGCGCTCCTACGGGTGCTGACCCCGCCGCTGCCCCAGGTGCTGCTGGATAGGGCACCGGGAGCCGGCCCCCTGGCCTCGCTCGCCGGCGCCCTGGGCGCGGTGGAAGCGCCCGCGCTGCTGTTGCTGGCGGTCGATATGCCGCTGGTGAGTCCTGCCGTGCTACGAATGCTCCATGCACGGTGGCGTGACACGGCCTGCCACATCGTGGCGCCAGTAGTAGGCGGCGAGGAGCAGCCGATGCCGGCCTGCTATGATACGCGGCTTGCCTCGAACGCAACTCGCTTGCTGGCGGAGGGACGCCGAGACTTGCGGGCGCTGCGGGAAGCGCTGGGGGTGCGGGTCCATCGGCTTGAGGAAGCGGATCTGGTGCGGGCGGACCCGGATTTGCGATCCTTCCGCGGGATCAATACGCCGGAGGAGTGGGCGGATGTGCTGGTCCGCGCCGCTGGCGCGCCGTCCTTCGCCTCTGGTTCCACGCATGGGGTTTAGGCCCATCGGGAGCGAGCGCGACCTCTGGTTGCTATGGCAGAGCCGCCGTCTCCCCACGGAACTCTCTACCCGCGATGGGCGAGGCGTGCGGGTTCTCTTTCCTGGGGTCGCCAATTCGGGAGCGGGGCCGGACTTCCTGGGCGCCCAGGTCGCCTTTGATGGGGAGAGTCCGCGTCGGGGAGACGTGGAGCTGCACATCCGCGCCACCTCCTGGAAGGGCCATGGTCACGACCAGGATCCGCGCTACAACGGGGTGATCCTGCATGTGGTGCTGGAGGATGACGGCGGCCCGGCCTGGCTGTGCGCCGGCCTGCCGATTCCCGTCTTGGCGCTCGGCCCGCTGCTCGCCGATCTGGGCGAACCGCGGGCGCCGGCGCAAGAGGAAGGGCCATGCCGGACCGCGGATGCGCGGCGGCAGGAGCCGGCGCTCGTACAGGAAGCAATCCGGGCGGGCGGGCGGGTGCGCTTCGAGGCCCGGACCAGGGTGTGGGAGGGAGAACTGGCGGCGGCGCCAATGGAGGACTGCATGCTGCGCGCGCTGCTCCGGGCCGCCGGATTGGGCGGGAACGGCGAGGCATGCGCGGCGCTGGCCCTGGCCCTGGACGGGGCCACCCTGGACACCCTGCTCCAGGGGCCGACCGCCCAGCGGTCGATCATCACGTCGGCGGCGTTGCTGGGAATGGCCGGGTTGCTGGAACTGGGCAACGCCAGCGGGGAGGAATACGAGGCATGGAATCGGCAGAGCGGCTACTGGCCTGGGCGGCCCCTGGATTCCCGCCAGTGGCGGCGCTTCCGGATCCGGCCGGCGAACCTTCCCGAGGCGCGGTTGCGGGTGGTAGCGGCGGTGGTGGCGACCGATGGACTGCATGGCCTGCTTGGGCGGCTATCCGAGTTGGTGGACCGTGCCGAGCCGCCGCGCCTCGCCGAGTTGCTGGCCCCGCTCCTTCCCGAGGGCGCGGGCGCGGGGCGAAGCTGGGCTCTGGAGGCCTGGACCAATACGCTGCTGCCCTTACTCGCCGCCGGCGGCCCGGCGTTGGGACGCACGGCGTTGGCCGCGCGGGCAACCCGCCTCTACGCGGGGCTTCCGGGCGGCGGCGACAACCGGGTGCTCACCAGGATGCGCGGGATCGCGGGCCTGGAGGCGCCGCCGGGGGCCGCGATCGAGCAACAAGGGCTGCTGCAAATCTGGGCGGACTATTGTAGCCGGCAGGAATGCGCGCGGTGCCCGCTGGCGCGGGTCGGCGGCTAAGGCAAATCGGTGATCTGAAACCGTTCGTATGCCGCGGCAAAGTTAGGGCTGATTTCCCCTCTGCGTACCAGGCGCTCAAACACGGCGTACACATCATGCTTATCCCCTTCTCTCCGCAACACGCCCTCCGCGTTCAAGTAGAGGAAGATAATAACCTTGTGCTCGGATGAGAACACCCAGAACAGGCGGTAGCGAGGCGGGAGGCCGTGTCCTTTTGCCCGCCGAAAGGCCGCCAGCGGACCCCGCAAGCGGTAATCCGAAGCGTTCGGATCTTGAGGGATGCGATCAGTCACCAGTCGGGAAATAGCGGCGACGAGCTTTACCTTGGGGTGCTTGATGAATTGTTCAGGGGGCAACGATGCCTTTAACCTCCGGGCCTCGGCACGTAGTTCTTCATAGCGCTCGGCGAACGTCGGCCACAGGAGCACCTGCCAACCATGAAAGCGCGGAACCTGGTCCGTCTCTCCCGGCACCGGCTAGACGTCTTCCGCCTCAACCCCGGAAAACAACTCCTCGTCACCAGCCATCACGTCAGCCGCGTTCCGAAGACGATCCGGATGGGCCAGCGCCGACTGGGCCATGAATTCCAGGAACCTGGCGAATTCTGGGCGATCCTCCAGATCGAGGGCCGTGGGCGCCTTCACTATCTCGATGGTATTTCCCGTATAGATGAGCTCCACGCGGTCGCTAATGTCCATGTTGGTCAACCACCCGTGCGGAATAGTGAGTGACCTGGAGCCTCCAGTCTTACGCAGCCGTGCCTCGCGGCGTTCAATGATTCCCGGCATCGCGCACCTCCAGCGCTCTTGATGGCGCGTCAGTCCGCAAGATGTTGGCCGCCGGAACCCGACAGCCACCCCACGGATGAGCCCTCTACACACTGTACCCGAGACGTGAAAAAATAGCAATATGTAGCTACTCGCGTCCAACGGTGCTCGCGCCTGGAAGGGGTATTTCGCATGGTACAATGAACGTTGGTTTTCGCTAGCTCAAGCGGCGCGAGACCTGAATGCAGGGGGTAGCTCTGGCGCGGCGCCGCACCGCAGCCGCCAGAACGCGGCCACATCGGCCGCCACCGATAGCCCCTCGTGCCTGTGCGACTTGCTATAGACGTTCAGATAAAGAATGAGAATCCGGCTGCTGCCGCGTATCTGGTCTGAGCATGTGATCCCTCTCAAACATTATCTGAACATCTATAGCATTGATCTCTCAAAGGTAAGAAAGGAGGCTCCAGATGTCCGGGTTCATTCAGGGGCACACTCCCGAGTGGGCCAACTATTTCAGGTCCGCGGGCTATCCTGCCGTGCGTTCTCTCGCGTCCGGCGTAGAGGGTGCGATCTATAAGCTCGGTGATGGCTTGGTGGCGAAGGTGTGGGGCCGTCGGGGGGTTGCCGAGTTAGAGCGCATGCAGTGTTTCTATGCGGATACAGCCAATGCCGGCCTTCCCTTCGCGACCCCCGAGATCGTGAAGATCGAGAGCGTGGATGGCGTCGCGGTCACCTACGAACGGGAACTTCACGGCGAGCCCCTGCAGGAGGGTCTGGCCTTTGAGGACCCCGACGCGGAACCTGCTGCTGCCGCTGCTTTGTCGCACGTTCTGGCCGCGCTTGCCACGATTCCCGGGACCCCTTGCATGAAGGCTGTACCCGTCCTCGATGAGGAACACCCAATGTGGACAGATAAAGCCACGTTCCCCGAGGCAATGATTGGGTTGCTGGATCGGCGCATGAGTCGATTCGCGCCGGTTCTCGCTCCCAAGGTTGAGGAATTTGACCGAAAGTACCAGCGTGTAGTGGAGGGACTGGCGCAATTGGGTGACCCACCCGTGTCGGTAGTTCACGGGGACCTATTCGGCGAGAACATTTTGGTGGATTCGACGTTGCGGGTCACCGCGGTCCTGGACTTCGGGTTCCTGTCCACCGCCGGCGATCCCCGTCTTGATGCCGCAATCAGTGCCGTCATTTTCAATATGTATGGCCCCCATGCTCCTACCATCTCCACATCGCTTACCAACCGCTTCGCTGAAGAACTCGGGTATCCTGTCGAGACGCTTCGCCTGTATCAGGCGGCATACGCACTGGCCACCAGCAACTTTTTCACGCCTGATGGCGCGGAGGGTGATGGGCATTTCGAGTGGTGTGTAGCCCTGTTGAATAGTGGCGACATTTAGGTTGGCCACCTCCCACTCGTCGCGTTGTCTCAGCCCCCGCGCTCGCGGAAGAACTCGACCACCTGGGCCCGTTCCTCTTCGTTGGCCATCACCTCGATAAAGGTGACCCGGTGCATGGGATAGATGATGCTAGACATGCCGGGAGAGGCATAGCGCAGCGGCTTGCCGTCGCGGGTGCGAGGATTAAAGAACTCCACGCAAGTGTCAGTCGATTTGGGCAGTTCGGTCATTTCGGCCAGAAACGGGTCTTCATTGGAGATGTGGGCGATAATACTTCTCATCAGATGCCTCGCGCGGGGTGGAGATCAGTCAATGGAAACAGCGTAGAGCGAGCCATCGGTGGCCCCGAAATAGACGGTGCGTCCTTCCACGACTGGGGAGCCGGGGATCATCCCCTCGGCCTGGAAACGCCACGAGAGCTTCCCGGTGCGGGCGTTCAGACAATAGAGTTGTTGGTCGATACAGGTGAAAAACAGCAGATCGCCGTGGATGACCGGGGTGGAGCTAATCTGGCCCCCTGCCTGGAACTTCCAGACCATTTTCCCCGTCTTCACGTCGACCGCGTACATGACCTGATCGGTGGAACCGACATACACGTAGCCGTGGCGCAAGCGAGGGCCGCCCAGGATGTAGTGGCCAGTCTTGAATTTCCAGATCTGCCAGCCCATCTCGGCGTCGAAACAATAGAGGTGGCCGTCCATGCTCCCGATGTAGAGAAAGCCGTCCATGACCACCGGCGAGCTGGTGATCTCGCGCAGGGTCTGCTGCTTCCACTTCATCAGGCCGCTAGCGGTCTCGATGCCATACACAGACGAATCCTCCGAGCCCGCGTACACCATGGACCCACTGATACAGGGAGTAGACCGCATGGGCTTCCAGGTACGGTAGCGCCACTTTTCGTGCCCAGTCCGGAGATCCAGGGCGTAGAGGTGGCCATCGTCCGACCCTATATAACAGGTCTCCTCGTGGATGCGCGCGGAGGAACGGACGCGCCCCTGGGTTTGGAAGAGCCACTGCACGGCATGAGCCGAGGTATTGAGGGCGTAGACGTTGTGGTCCTCGGAGCCAAAAATGATCAGGTTATCCACCCCGGCTGGAGCGGTGCAGATTCCCCCCTCGGTGGCGAACTTCCAGCGTAGCACGCCTTGCGTCGCGTCCAGGGCATAGAGGTTCTCATCGTAGGCGCCGATATAGATGGTGTCGTCCTGGACTAACGGGGTGGAACGAATCTCATCCTCGGCGGTGAAGCGCCAGCGGAGCCGTGATTGGCCGGAGGTCGCGCCCTCCGCGCCGAGAACCACGGATCCAGTCATCAGGCGGGTGCCGATTCGGGGCCGGGAAAGGCAGGCCGCTAGGGCGTCGCGCATCTCCTCGGCGCTGGCGTAGCGGTCTTCCGGGAGATACGAGACGGCGCGTAGAATCACCACTTCAAGTTGCTTACTCACCGCCGGGTTCAGCTTGCTGGGCGGGCGTTCATTGAAGGTAAAGGGCGCCTCCAGGCGAGGATCGCTGTGGGTGAGCATGTGGTGCATCATCGCCCCAAGCGAATAGAGGTCGCCCCGAGGCTCGGACATGCCGCGATACTGCTCGGGTGGGCAGTATCCCTCGGTGCCGATCATCGTACCCTTGGTTTTCGCCTGAAATGCCTTGGCGATCCCGAAGTCGATCAGGACAATGCGTTCATCGTCGGTGAGCATCACGTTGGAGGGCTTGAGATCACGGAACACGATGGGGGTTGGCTTATGGTTATGTAAATAGGAAAGCACCTCCACGATCTGGAGGGCGTAGGAAAGGACTGACTCCTGAGGAATGAACTGATCGTTGGCGTTGAGTACGGTTTCCAGATCGTTGCCCTTGATGAACTCCAGCACCAGGTAGACCTGACCGCCCTGGGCGAAATAATCGTAGACTTTTGGGATCGCGGGGTGGCTGAGTCCGGCCAGCAGATTGGCCTCGCGCTCGAAGGTTTGCAAGAGAATGGTCCGATCCTGGGCATTCTTCGAGGTATCGGCCATCTCCTTGACCGCGACCGCTTTGTAAGTATTGGCGAATCGCATGTCGCGCGCGGCATAGACGGTGCTCATGCCGCCCAGGCCCACCACCTGCGTGATCTGGTATCGCTTCGCCAGCGTGGTGCCCTTGGGAAGGGTGGTGCGCCCACTCCCCGCTCCCACCCGAGCCTCAGCCGGGCGTTCTTGCTCGTCTGGTTGCACGCATCTACATCCTTTGCCGGAGGCTCTTTACCTGGGTGAAGCGAGTGATTGCGCGGGACCACGGGGCCGGCGCGCGGCGCGCGTAGCCCGCCGCGAACTCGCGCCGAGGCATGGTGGGCGAAACAGGGCTCGAACCTGTGACCTTCCGGGTGTAAACCGGACGCTCTAACCAACTGAGCTATTCGCCCGATCTGGTACCCTGTAGGGGTTCGGGCAGGATATGCATCGCGTCCAACCATGTTCGGCGACTATCGCACCCCATGATTATGATCAGTATAGCATGGCCCCAGAAGGGCCAGCAACCGACAAATGGGTGTGGTTGACACCGCCATATGGCGGTCGCTACATTGTGTACGCTCAGGAAGGCACACGTATTACTATGCACCGCTTTCATGTATGGACCATTGGCTGCCAGATGAACGTCGCCGAAAGCGCGGCGATCACCCTCGCCCTGCGCAAGCATGGCTTGAGCGCCGCGTCATCCATGGAGGACGCGGATCTGGTGATCCTCAACTCCTGCACCGTGCGCGAGAGCGCCGAGCAACGGGTGCAAGGGCAGCTGAGCCTCCTGGCGGCCCGGAAACGGCGGGACCCCGATCTGATGGTGGCCCTCACCGGCTGTTCGGTCGAACCCGACCTCGCGGCGATGGAGAAGAAGCTGCCGATGGTCGATTTCTTCTTCCGCCCCGGCGCGCTCAACCACTTCCTCAGCCAGCTTGAGGCAAAAGAGGTGGTCGGCCTGCCTCTGGTCCACGACCCCGTGATGAGCTACGAGCAGCCGGTGTGTACCTACCTCACGGTGATGCAAGGGTGTAACAAGTTCTGCACCTATTGCATCGTTCCGTATCGGCGGGGCCGGGAGCGCAGCCGCCCAGTGACCGAGGTAGTGGAGGATACGCGGCGATTCGTGGAGCGGGGAGTGCGCGAGATCACCCTTTTGGGGCAGAATATCGATTCCTATGGGCGCGATCTCACTACCCGGAGCCACCTGGCGGAGTTGCTGGAAGCGGTGGACGGCGTACCGGGCATAGAGCGAGTACGCTTCATGACCTCGCATCCTCGTGACATGGATCTGAGGCTGATCGAGGCGGTAGCCCGGCTGCCTCACGTCTGCGAGCATATCCACGTCGCGATCCAATCGGGTGACGATACGGTGCTGCGACGGATGCGGCGCGGCTACACGGGCGACTCCTGTATCGAATTGGTGGAGCGGATTCGGGCCGCCGTGCCCGGGATCGCGCTTTCCACTGACGTGATCGTGGGTTTCCCCGGCGAGACGGAGGAACAGGTCGAGCGGACCCTGGCGGTCCTGGAGGCATGTCGCTTCGACAAAGTTCATGTCGCGGCCTACTCTCCCCGCGGCGGGACCGTCTCGGCCACCTGGGAGGACGACATTCCCCAACCGATAAAGGATGAACGGCTCAAACGAGTGGACGCCCTGCAAGAGACGATTGCCGGCGACTATAACCAGAAACTGGTGGATACCACGGTTGAGGTGCTGGTGGAGGATACGCAGTCGGCCCGACGTGACGTGCCGCAGTGGCGGGGGCGAACGCGGACGGGCAAGCTGGTCTACCTCCCTCGCGAGGACGAGGAATTGCGGGGCCATCTGGTGCCGACACGCA
>Ga0307373_10003239_pt1 | contig 28541 bp, 19 predicted proteins | sample OX2MG_FD_202534 | JGI IMG/M metagenome (GOLD analysis project Ga0307373, IMG submission 202534) | Soil microbial communities from Risofladan, Vaasa, Finland - OX-2 | ecosystem: Environmental > Terrestrial > Soil > Coastal area > Acid sulfate soil | place: Finland: Risofladan, Vaasa | collected... | reverse complement strand
CCTTGCCGCGGGTTGCCTGGGATGTTTGATGCACCACAGGTTTACCCGTTTTTGGCATGGAGGCCGATTTCAATTTGACCGAAACTGCCTCGCGAAAACCGCGAAACTTGAACTAAGTCCAAAGTCGCCGATCCAGAGGTAAGAACTTTGGACTTTGGACGAGCGACTTTGGACTATTTCGCGTCGCGCGTAAGGATGCTTTCGGAAAGTCCGCGGCTTGGCGAGGCGTTGGAGATTCTACTGCACGAACACCCCGACGATGTTCACGTGAAGGCGGCGTTGGCTGCGGCCCGCGCGAATCGCCACGCCGCGCGCCAAGAGTGGCAATCGGCGGTCGAGCAATTCGATGTCCTCCGGCAAAGTGTGAACATTGCTCCCGAGGTCTCTGTAGGGAACGCCCTCCGTGGCGTTCCGGGGCCTGCCAATGGACAATCCAGCGGTGGTCCGGCGGAACGCCACCGAGGGCGTTCCCTACAGAGGGCGGTCGACTATTTCCGGACGCCGGGGCTGCTGCGCCTGGCAACCGCGCTGTTTCACCAGGACCGGCCCGCCGAAGCCGCCCTGCTATTGGCTGCGGGCGAGGAGCGCCGCGCCGAGGACGGAACCTGGAGCGTCGACTTTGGCATCGCTTTCCACGCCGGTGATGGTAAGGCGACGAAGGTCTTTCATGGATCGCCCGCCTGGCGGGCCGGCCTGCGCGAAGGCGACCGCATCTTGAAACTCAACGACGTGGAAGCCGCCGCGGAAAACACCCTCAAATTGTCTGCGCTGCTGGCGGGCGATGAGCCCGTGCGGTTCACCGTCGAGCATCCGGGGGGCGAGGCGCCGCAGACGGTCGAATTGACCAAGGCGGGCTACCTCCAGGATGACGTCGCGAATCTTTTGAGCGAAGAGCTCCTGGCGGCGGTCGATCAAAAACTCGCCGAGTCGCTCCGACACCCAGGGCTGCTCGAGCTGCGCGCCGAGCTTGCCGGCCTATCGTCCGACCACCCGCGGCAGGTGGCCGGCTACACCGCCGCCATCGAGGCGCTGTCTGTGGGGAACGGACTCCGTGCCGTTCCGCCGCGGGAAAATGCGGCCGACGACAGGCCGGTAGCGGAATTCGTGAGAATTCCGGCGGACGACGTTCAGCGTCTCCACTGCCGCCGCGGCAACGCTTATCTCGGCCTGAAGCAATGGCGACAGGCGGTCGAGGATTACGCCCAAGGCATCACCAACGAAACCACCGACGACGATCTGTTGGCCCATCAGGCCGTCGCGCAAGCGAACGTCATGACGCCGGAAGCGTTCGTGCAACTCGGCCGAGAGGGCGAGTCTCATGGAATCCAGCTCGTTGATTTCCGTGGCGACGGCGTGACGGAACCGGCGACCAAAAACGGGCACGATTGCCGAATGATCGGGCCGACCGGCAACGGATCCAAGTACGCCTATTTCGCAATCGATACGGAGCTCAAATGGTCCGAGAGCAAGCGCGCCGAGGTAGAAATCGAGTATTTCGACGACGCTTCCGGCGCCTTTCGAGTGCAGTACGACGCTCACGAAAACGCCTATCAGGAGGCCGACAAACCGGTCCAACGAACCGGTTCCGAGGAATGGAGAACAGCGCGGTTCGCGCTGGCCGGCGCGCGGTTCGCCAACACTCAAAATGGCGGGGCGGACTTCCGCATCGAGAATTTGTACGGTGTCCCCTTGTATTTCAAACGCGTAACCATCAGGCGATCGTTCCCCGGATCGGAGTCCGACAATCCGTGGGTGCGGTTGGCCGCGGCGTATCGGATCGCGAGCAACGATCAGGCCATCGACGAGCTTGTCGAGCGGCGGCCACAGGCGGCCGGCGCGATCGGCGATCTTTTCGCGGCCGACAACCGGTGGCAGCGCGCCATCGACATTTACAGCCAGGGCCTCTCGTGGGGCGGCCTTCCCAGGCCGTCCGCGCCAAACGACGGCCTGGGAAGGCCGCCCCACGGTCTAGACGCGGAGCTGCTCTCGCGCCGCGCCCGTGCCTATGAGCAACTGAGTGATTGGAATGCCGCCGCCGCGGACTGGCAGCGCGCCGCCAGTCAGGATCCCGAGGCGGCAAAACTGCTGACCGACTTCGCCGAGCGCCTGCTCAAAGTAGCCCCTGCACTCCGTGACGGGGACCGGGCGGGGGCCGAGCGCCGGCAGCTCGCCACCAGCGTGCGCGGTCGCGCTCAAAAACTTCTCGAAGCGACGCTCGACGCCGATCCCGGCGACGATCCAGCCACAGCCGCGCTGGCGGCGCTGCTGCTCGACAAGAGCGATCCGGATCTGCACTGGACCGCGCTTCGACCCGCGGAACTGAAAACCGCAAGCGGCGCGGCCCTGCGCCTCGGCGACGACGATTCGATCGCGGTCGAACCGGGAACCGACACCGTCACGCTGCCCGACGCCGGTCATTCCCTAGGCGCGGTCCGCATCGAGACGTCGCCCGATGCGAACGGCGTCCCCTTCAAGGAGTACCAGATCGTCTCGACGCGTCTGCCCGCCGAAGGCTTTTTCGGACAGTATGTGCGGATCGACTTGCCCGGCGACAGCAAACAATTCCCCAGGAAGAGAGAGACCGGCGACTTCAAGATCCTTTCCCTGGCCGAGGTGCAGGTTTTTGACGGAGAGAAGAACCTTGCGCGGTCTGGGCGTGCCAGCCAGTCGACAACGGGATACGGCGGCGCCCCCGAACGCGCCGTCGACGGCAATACGAGTGGCGATTGGTCGGCGGGTTCAGTCACGCACACGGAGGAAGGCAAGGATCTCCATCCCTGCTGGGAACTCGACCTTGGCATGAAACATGGCTTCGACCGGATCGTTGTCTGGAACCGAACTGATGGCGACGGCGACCTCGGCACACGATTGAACCATTTCCGCGTCCGGATCCTGGACGCTTCGCGGAACGTCGTTTTCGAGCAGGTGATCGACCGGGCGCCGGATCCCTGGCTGGAAATCACGCGCCGCGCGCGATTGGTGAGAATCGAAGGCGGCGCGGCCGAGGGCACTGGTCAGTGGCAATTGCGTCTCGACACTGCCGGCGGGCTTTCTCCTTGGAAGCGGCTTCGCCTCTGGGTGACCGACGACCAGCCGGTGCTCCCTCCGAGCCAGCTAGAAGCCAGCGACGTAACGTGGACCATGCCGCTGGCGATTCCAGATTCCGCCAAAGCCGTTCGTGTTGAAACGGCGGCGGATGAATACCGGATGCAGGCTTTGGGCGCGCCGCTCTCGGAATCCGGCGCGCCACTCGGGCGTTATGTGCGCATCGACCTGCCCGGCGGCAACAAGCAGTTTCCGCGAGGGCTGTACGACGGCGAGCGGAAAATGCTCAATCTGGCCGAGTTACAGGTGTTTCAGGGCGAGCGGAACATCGCCGCCGGAAAAAAAGCGCGGCAATCCAGCACCTCCGGCGACGCCGTTGCCGGGCGCGCGGTGGATGGCAACACCGATTCCAGCGCTGCCGCCAATTCCTCCGCCGACACCGACGCCGCGAAAGACGGCAGCAACCCGTGGTGGGAAGTCGATCTGGGCGGCCAGCAAGCGATCGACCGCGTCGGGGTTTGGAACCGAGTCCAAAATCCTCGCCGCATGAATCATTTCAGGGTCCGGATCCTGGATGACTCTCGCCACATCGTGTTCGAGCAAGTGATCGACAAGGCGCCGAATCCGTCGAAGGAGATTCTCTGCCAGAGCTTGCTCGTGCCGTTTCTGGCCGAAGAGCCGCGCCCCGCTGAAACGTCTGCCGCCGCGGCGGAAACGTCTGTAGGGAACGCACTCCGTGGCGTTCCGCGAGCAACGAAGCGACGTCAACTTGCAACTCCCGGAACGCCACAGAGGACGTTCCCTACAGTCGAGCGGCCGGCGGAGAATGCCGGCAAGCCAAAGTGGTCTCTGCGTTTGGGTGCGGCCACGGGCGTCGTGCCCGGCGTCCGCTTCCGCGTCTCGACGGCCGACCAGGTCGATGCTGTCGAGCGGTCGGATACGATCGCCGAAGCACGCGCAATTGCCCGCCCCGCCGGGCGACTGGCCGCCGCTTTTGCCATCGCGGGAGACGAGGCCACAGCCGCGCTCTGGCTTGGCAGGTCTCTGGACGGCGCCGACTCGAACGTGGCCAGGGCATCGCTGGTTGAGTCGTTACAGGGCTTCCCGAAGTTGTTGGCCTCGGCGCTCGCGTCGCGGCCCGACGATGCGCCTTTGCAACTGGCCCTGGCCCGCGCCCATGCGCGGCAAGGGGGCGAAGAGTTGGACCGCGGCCATCCGGCGGAGGCGCTCGCCCGATTGGGGCAGGCCCGGCGAGAGTTCGACGAGTTTCTGGCGTCGCATCCCGGTCCTCGCTGGCTCGTGCTCCAACCGCGCGAGATGCAATCGGCGGGCGGCGCGACGCTGACGGGCCTCGACGACGGTTCCATTCTGGCCGACGGCGCGAATCCCGACCGCGACGTCTATACGCTTTTTGCCAAAACCGATCTGGAGCGGATCACCGCCCTTCGGCTGGAGGCGCTGCCGGATGTTTCCTTGCCTTATAGCGGTCCAGGCAGGTTTCCCGACAACGGCAATTTTCATCTGAACGAATTGCGGCTTTCCTCCGGCGGGAGGTCCGCCGCGCTCACCGACATCGTCGTCGACTATGACGAGTCGGGGCAGGTTCGCAGCGTCATCGATGGCAGCGTCGATTTCGCGCGGGGCTGGAGCAATTACCCTAAAGCGGGCCAGGCGAACACCGCCGTGATCGCGGCGCGGCTGCGGCGCGCCGCGGACAATGACCTGAAGATCGAGATGTATTTCTCCACGGCGGACGTGGCGAAACATGGTCTGGGCCGCTTCCGCCTGTCGGTCACGGACGACGCCGACCCTCTCGGCCAGCAGCGCTTGCGCATGGGGTTCAGACCGCGCGATCTGGCCGAGCTGGATCTGGCCATCGGCAAGGCCCACGCCCAGCAGGGGCATGTGGACGAAGCCGCCGCGGCCTTTGCGCGATCGCTTGATCGGATCGAGGAAGACGACGCGAGGAAGGACTACTCCGGGCGCAATGCGGACAATCGGGGCGACGCGGCGAAACAATTCATCGCACAGTTTCAGGACGATCAGGCGGTGTTGGCGGCCCTTGCCCGCAAGCGGCCCCACGATTTGCGCCTGCAAATCGCCCTGGCCGAAAACCTCGCCGAGAGCGGCAAGCAAGCGCTGGCCGAGGGGCGCGAGGAGGAATCGCTCGCGATCGTGGCCCAGGCCGGCGATGTTTTTACGCGACTCGTCGCCGAGCACCCCGAACCACAATGGACCGTGCCGCGGCCCATCGAGATGAAATCGGAAGGGGGCGCGGACTTGACACTCCAACAGGACGGCTCCGTGCTGGCCAGCGGAACGGATCCCGACCACGATTCCTACACTCTGATCCTGGGCGACCTCCCGGCAACGGTCACGGCGTTTCGCCTGGAGACACTCTCGGACGCAAGCCTGCCCCACGGCGGACCCGGCCGCGCGCCGGACGGCACGTTCGTCTTGAGTCGCATCTCGCTTCTCGACGGCCGAAACAGCCTGCCGTGGGCCGCGGCGCTGGCCGACTTCTCGCAGCCGGGGTTCGGCGTCTCCTACGCCATCCTGCCTCACTCTCAAACACACCTTTCCGGATGGGCGAATGGGGGTGCTCCCATGAGGACTCCGACCGCGCTGTTCGCTCTCCGCGAACCGTGGACGCGGCAGCCGGGGTCCACCGCGGCCGTTCGTTTGGATTTTCACTACGAGCTTGCGAACCGCACGCTCGGCCGCTTCCGCTTGTCGGTGACGGACGATGCCAACGTCCTGGAGTCGGCCCGGTTTCAGCGGGAGTTCAAAGCCAGCGGCCTGGCCGATCTGGCGCTTTCGCTGGCGGCCGCCCACGCTCGGCAAGGCCGCCTGGACGAGGCCGCCGCCGCCTTCGTCCAGGCGTTCGATCTGGCCGGCGACCGCGAGGGCCGGGCGAAGGTTCTTAACGAGGCGTCTGCCTACGAAGGCGCGCTTGACAAGATGGCCGACTCACCCGGCTTATACACCGATCCACACAAACCCGAAGCGCAAGCGAGGAGCGGCGATGAACTTGCCTCGCTTGCGCTTCGGGTTGGTGTTCGCGCGGCCTTCGCGGATGCCCTGGCCCGGCATTTCCACGTGCGCGGCGATCTTGCCAAAGCGCGGGCCGCGGCCGACAAAGCCCGGGCTTTCTATGAGCGGCAGTTACAGGCGCAACCGGCAAATTCGCGCCTCGCCAAAGATCTCGCGGACCTGTTGCTGGACGTCAACCCGGTCGAGTGGACCATCCTGCGGCCGACCGACATGAAGTCCCAGGGAGGGGCGACGCTCACGCTCCAGCCGGATGGTTCCATCCTGGCCGGCGGCGTCAATCCCGACCGGGACGTTTACACTCTCGTCGCCAAGACCGATCTCGACCGTATTACCGCCATGCGGTTGGAGGCGCTCCCCGACGCTTCCTTGCCCAACAACGGCCCAGGGCGCTGCCCCGGAAATGGTAATTTCCATCTTCACGGGCTGCGTGTTTTTTCCGGCGGCGCTCCGGTCGCTTTGACGAACATCGTCGTCCGCTATGACGAGTTCCATGAGGCTGGAAGAATGATCGAGCGGATCAATTCGGGAACTTGGGGGAATGCTCGCATGGCCGGCCAGACGAACACCGCCGTCATTGCCACGCGCCTCGAACGTGCTCCGGATGACGATTTGAAGGTCGAACTCTATTTCTCGGCACGGCAACACGGATTGGGCCGCTTCCGGCTGTCGCTGTCGGGCGATCCGTCCGCTTTCGACCTGGAAGAGCCTCGCCTCGCGGCGTTAAAGGTCACCGATCCCTGGGTCCGACTGGGCGCGTGTTACCGCGCTCTCGGCGAACTTGACAAGGCATTGGCCGCGATGGCGCGGGCCATCGAAATGGCGGCCGACGACACGGCCAAAGCGGCGGCAGCCCGCGAGGCCGCGGCCTTTGACGACGTTTTCCCTCAACTGCTCGAGCGCTTTGCCGACACTAACCCGAAGCGCGAGCGAGGAGACGACAAGCCGCTGCGTCTCGGGCAGGCGAAATACCTCGCCTCGAAGCACATCGAACAGAACGAATTCCAGGCGGCCGTCGACCGGCTCTCCGGCGCGCTGGAGAACGTCCCCGACGATATTGAGCTGCTGAACACGCGGGCCGCCGCGCAAGTGAAGCTCGGCCAGTGGCCGGCGGCCGAAGCCGATTACACGCGCCTGATCGAGTTGGATCCGGACGACGGCCGGCGGCGCGAGGCCCAGCGTGCCCGCGCCGAGATCCAGATCCGCCTGGGCCATTTCGACCAAGGCGCCGAGACGTTGCTCGACGAAATGTTCCTCTCGCCGAATGATTTCTGGCGCATCCGCGACGCCGCCGCCGCGCAATTGCTGGGCGGCAACCCCCTGGCGGCCAGAAGCGCCGCCGACCGCCTCTGGCGGCAAGCTCCCGCCGCCTCTGGGCCCGCGGTGGCCGAATGGCTGGTCCGAATTCTCGCTGCCCAGCCCGGAATGATCACCGGCGCGAACCGCCAGCGGCTGCTCGATGCCGCCAAAAGAGTCGAGGCCCGCTGGTCAGAGGCGATGACCGCCGCCGTCCATTACCGCCTCGGCGACCTGAACGAGGCCGAGGCGCTGGTGACGAAGTCGGCGGACGATCGGCAGTTGCAGGCCCTGGCCGCCATGCTGCTCTACGATCAAGGGAAGGTCGAAGAAGCTCGCAAAGTTCTCGGGCAGGTCACGCGCTGGCTTGAGGAGCGGCGTGCCCAGGATCCCGGCAGCCCCATTCCTGTCCAGCAGGTATGGCAGTCGTGGGCGGTGACAACCGCCGTATGGCGTGAGGCTGCCCGGAAGCTGATCGGACCGCGCATCGCGGAACTTGACGCCTCTCTCAACAAGGTGAAGATCGAAATCGTCCGGGCCGAATATGGAGTCGCGGGCACGAGGCAAGACGTGACCGAAGCGCTGCGGAAGCAGCTCGCCAACGCGCAGTTGGTTTCCTCCCCATCGGCGGCCTTCCTCAGCCTTCGCTTGCCGAGCTACAACGCGGTCTTTGGCGAGCCGAAGCCGTACACCGTTAAGCAACTCAAAGTCGAATGCCGCCTGAATGGCGCCCGCGGCGTAGCCACGTTCTCAGAGGACTCCCTGATTGCTTTCCCGGTGCCGGACGCCTCGCTGAAGTACGAGCCGGCCGACGCCAAGCTGCTCGTCGAACGGGCCCACCTGCTGGCCGACGCCGGACTTTACGACGAGGCACTGAACGACTTGGAAAGGCTCGCTTCGCTGCGGGTCGATTCGCCCGACGCGGACGCCGTTCGCGGCCGCGTACTGGCCGCACTGAATCGTACCGACGAGGCCCTGAAACTTCTCAACCAGGCCGTCGAGGCCGGTGTCCAGGACGCTGGCGTCTATGCCGCCCGCGGAAAGATTCTATTCGATCGGGGGCAAACCAGCCAGGCCCGGGCCGACCTTGAAAGATCGCTGGAGCTGGCGCCAACCGCGTCCGCCGCGCGTTCGCTGGCTCGCGTGCTGGTCGACGAGGCCAGCAAAGGCACCTGGACGGTCCTGAAACCGCTCGAGATGAAATCGGAAGGAGGGGCGACGCTGACGATCGAGCCGGACGGTTCCGTTCTGGCCGGCGGCATCAACCCGGACCGCGATGTGTATACCATCACCGCGAAGACCGACCTCGAGCACATCGCCGCCATCCGCCTGGAGGCCCTCGCCGATGCTTCATTGCCGCGCCACGGCCCCGGACGGTTCCCAGACAACGGCAACTTTCATTTGAATAAGATGCGCGTTTTTTCCGCTGGCGCGGCAGTGAAACTGACGGATATCATCGTCGGCTACAACGAGAATCAGCGGGTCCGCGGCGTCACCGACGGCAACTTCGATGCCATAGGTGGTTGGAGCAATCACCCCAAAGCGGGCCAAAACAACACCGCCCTCATGGCGACGCGGATCGATCGCGCCGCGGACGACGAGTTGAAAATCGAAATGTACTTCTCCAGGTCCGGGTTCACCGGGCACAATCTGGGCCGCTTCCGGCTCTCGGTCAGTCCTGATGCAAATGCGTTCGCACGCCAAGATTTGTTTCTCGCGGCCCTGCTGGCGAGCGAGCGCGGTGCGGTCGCTGTTGCCCAATTGCGGACGGCGCACGCGGAGCTCGCCCCAGTGTTTGCCGCCGCGGGCCAGTGGCAAGCCGGGGCCGAGGCGCAGCGCTCGGCCATCACGCTCCGTCCGGACGATACGTTCGCGTGGCTGCGGGCGGCGCCGTATCTCGTATTGTCGGGCGACGAGGCCGGCTACCGGGAGTTCTGCCGCGACATGACGCGGCAATTCCGCGGCAACGACGACGCCGTCGTGGCCGACCGGGTCTGCAAGGCTTGCTTGCTGCGGCCGGGCATGGTCGACCTGGCAGAGGTGCCCGTCGAACGCCTGCGGCAGGTGGCGGCGGACTCGCCGCCGGGCGGCAATGGGGCGTTTTTCCGGGCCTGTTGCGCGCTGGTTTCTTATCGTGCGGGCAACTTCCAACAGGCCATTACTTGGGCGGAGCAAGTCGACGAGCAGAACGCGCAGGCTCGCGTGCTGGCTTTGGTAGTCCGCTCCATGGCGGAACAGCAACTAGGCCAGGCAGAACAGGCGCGGCAAACGCTGGCCCAGGCCAGCGCCTTGATCCCAACCGAGCTCGCCACGCTGGGCAGCGACGCGCATCGCGGCCCATTGCCCGTCGCCGTGGAGACGATTTCACACGACTGGCTGATACCCGAAATCCTCCGTCGCGAGGCGAACGTGCTGATCGGAACCCCGCCCGGCTCAACCTCAGGTGCCCACGGGCGCTGGAAGAAGCCTACCAAAGGACTGAGGAACAAGAACTGGAGCGGTCATCGAGCCGGAAGCGACTGCGTGCTTTCCCGTCGCAAGCCTCTCCCCGCAGTTGCGCATCTTCGGTGCTGATTTCGGGTCTGAGGTCATTTCCGGTCAAAGCCCTTAAAGTGAACCGGGATGGCGCCAAATTTGGGTTTGCCGTCGCCACGCGGCGAGCACAGAATGAAGGATAAAGTGATGAAAACAAGCTCTCGGGGGCAGGCTTCGAAGAAAGGGAACAAGTGACGGAAGAGAATTTTCGGAAAGTGCTGCTGGCGATGATACGTCGCAGACCGTTCAAGCCTTTCACGGTCGAACTCAATACCGGCGTGCGCATTGAGATCGACCACGCAGAGGCAACCGTCATCAGGGAAGGCGTGGCCATCTTTATCGGTCCGGGATTCATGCCCGTCTATTTCGATCACCACAGCGTGACCCAGTTTATCGACTCTCCCGCGCATGCCGTAAACTGACCGGCTTCGGAGGGCAACGGCAAGGATCAACTTCGGATGGTGCGGTTCACGGGTTCGCTTTTGCAATATCCGGCCCGCGCCGCGCTCCTCTGGTATGCCGGCCTGATCGCCGGCGGCGCGCTGCTGTTGAGCTTGCCCCAGGCCGTGGTCGGCGACGCCCGGCCACTCAGTACCGTCGACGCCGTTTTTACCGCCACCAGCGCCTGCTGCGTCACCGGTCTCACCGTCCGTTCCACCGGCAACGAGCTGTCGCGCTTCGGTCAGGCCGTCGTGCTGGCTTTGATTCAGGTGGGCGGCATCGGCATCATGACCCTGACCACGTTTGTCGTGCTGCGCCTGGGAGGCCGCGAGAGCCTGCGGCACCGCGTTCTGCTCACGCAAACACTGGGCAGCGCCGAACGCGACCTGCGGATCATGATCTGGAAGATCCTCCGCTTGGTGTTCGTGTGCGAGGGCGTCGGCTTTGTGCTCTTGGCGTTGCCTGGGCTGGGCGGCGATGATTACGGCGCGTTCGGGAACCGCTTGTGGGAAGCGTGCTTCCATTCCGTCTCGGCTTTTTGCAACGCCGGCTTCGCCCTCGACGACGGCAGTCTGGCGCAATATCGGGCCGACCCGCTGGTCAACGGCACGGTGATCGGCCTGATCGTGCTGGGCGGCATCGGCTTTCCGGTGATTCGCGACCTGGGCGCGGCGTTTCGCTCGCGACGGCTGCGCGGCTGGGAAGCCTTGACCATGCACAGCAAGATGATGATCATCGGCACGAGCGGTTTGTTGTTCGGCGGGGCCGCCGTGATTCTGATGCTGGAATGGAACAACATCTTGACCGACATGCCGCTGGGAGAAAAGCTGCTGGTGGCCTGCTTTCAATCGACCACCACTCGCACCGCCGGCTTTGAGACCGTGCCCATGGCGGCCTTGACCAATGCCACGCTGTTTTTCTTGATGCTGCTGATGGTGGTCGGCGGTGGCCCCTGCTCCACCGCGGGCGGCTTCAAAGTCAGCACGCTGATGGTGCTGGTGTGCCATGCCTGGTCGAAATTTCGCGGCAGTCAGCGGGTGAACTTCTTTCGCCGCTCGGTCGCCCCCGGCAGCGTCGATACGGCGATGGCCGCCATGCTCCTGTTCTGCACAGTGGCGGCGGCGGCCCTGGTGGCGTTCTTGGTGATGGAACAGGCGGATGCCCCGCACCACGCCGGGCAGCACGTGTTTCTCGACGCCGCCTTCGAGGTCTGCTCGGCCCTGGGCACCGTCGGCCTGAGCACCGGCATCACGCCCGCGTTAGGTCCGGCCGCCAAGTCGGTGCTCATCATGCTGATGTTTTTGGGCCGGCTGGGGCCGATCTCGGCGTTCGCGGCATTGGCGCGCAGCGACCGCCGCGACCGGGTAGAATATCCCAAGGAAGAGGTTTTGATAGGTTGACATGAAGAACGGCAAGCGGTTCATCGTGCTGGGACTCGGATCGTTTGGCACGGCCTTGGCGACGCGGTTGGCGAAAAACGGCTGCCGGGTGACGGGCGTCGACACCTGCGAGGCGCGCGTCGAGGCCCTCAAGGATGTGCTGCACGAAGCCGTGGTGGGCGACGTCACCGACCGCGGCACGCTGGAAGAGTTGCTCGTCTCGCAGGCCAACGCGGTCTTCATCAGCCTCGGCGAGAAGATCGAAATGTCGTTGCTGGCCGCGCTGCACGCGCGCGAGGCGGGGGCCAAACGGGTGCTGGTCAAGGGCGTGACCGACGAGCACGGCCGCATCCTCAAGCATCTGGGCGTGGAGCGGGTCGTGTTCCCCGAAGCGGAAATGGCCGAGCAGCTTGCCGACGCCATAACCTGGCCCAATGTGCTCGACGCCTTAGTGATCGATGCCGACCACAGCCTGGTGGAAATCGCCGTGCCCACGGCCTTCGCGGGCCAATCGCTCCGCCAAGTCGACTTGCGACGCCGGTTCGGCTGCCTGGTGCTGGGCGTGAAAGACCATCTGACGGGCAACCTCACCTTGAACCCCGACGGCGAATACAAGCTGACCGACGACCAGATTCTGCTCGTGATCGGCCGCAAGACCGACCTCAATCGTCTGGGCGATATTCGCTAGCGACGTCATCCCGCATCCTCTGGTAGGCATTGGCCACGGCGGCTTCCAGGTCGGCCAGCGAGCAGGGCTTGACCAGATAGTCGAAGGCGCCGCGACTGCGGGCCAGGGCGATGGCCGCTTCGTCGCTGTGGCCGCTGAGCAGGATCACCTGCATGCCCGGCTGCCGCTCGCGCAGACGGACCATCAGGTCCATGCCGTCCATCCCGGCCAGCGAACGATCGACGATCGCCACGTGGAAATCGTTGCCGCCGACGGCGTCGAGCGCCGCTGGCACGCTTGTGGCGCTGGCCACCGAGAGTCCGCGGCGCTGGAAACGACGCACGAGAATCTCCAGGAATTCCTCGTCGTCGTCGACCAACAGCAACGAGCACGGTTGCTCCATTATGCTTAGGCACACTCGGCAAAATAGGGAGATTCGTTCTGTCGCCGCGCCGGGGCGCCGTCGTGGCCGTTCAACCGGCGCGACACCTCTTCGCGATGGATCGGCACGCTGGCCGGCGCTTGGCACCCTAGTTTGACGGTATTGCCGCTGACTTCCAAGATCGTCACCACGATATTCGCCCCGATCATCACCTTCTCGCCCACTTTGCGATTGAGAACAAGCACAGTCACATTCCTTTGTTGTTTGTTTTGGGTCGACAGCAGTCAAGCGCGTGCGACTCCGCGCGAAAAAACGGAACGACGCTTACTCCGGAACCTGCCGGAGGGCCGTGGCACGTGGCGGGGCCAAGCTCGCAAATCAAGTTGGCGTGGCGGCGGGAGCCGACAAAACCCCATCTGGCTGCAAACGCACTGCGGGGCATGATCGGCCTGTCAGCAGCGCACCCTGCAAGAGTACGCACTACTTGCTCAACATAAAGGTCGTGCTGGGCGCTGTCAATAGCGGGAGGCGTCGGGGTTCGGGGTTCGGGGTTCAGGGTTCAGGGTTCAGGTCTTGGGCCTTGGGAATTCCGATTCCATTCATAGCGCCATGCGCCAGTCCCTCATCCCTCATCCCTCATCCCTCATCCCTCATCCTGAGTAAAGCTTCGCCGAACCCGTTCCCATTTTCACACTAACCCGAAGCGCAAGCGAGGTTTTGCCACCTTTTCACGTTCCTCGCTGGCGCTTCGGGTTGGTGTACGGGGCCCGCGTACCGGGTTCGGCGAAGCTTTACCATCCTGAACCCTGAACCCTTTTCCGCGGTCCCGCTTGCGCTTATGATAACTGGGTCTGGGCCGCTCGCGACGGACGTTCCGGAGGAACCAAGCTCGCAAGCCCGTAAACCACGCGGCTGGCGGGCTTTTTTGCTATTACGCTCATGCCTTGGAACAAGATTTATCAGCTCTACCAGGAACTGCAGCGGTACGTCGGCTGGACCGAAGACGACGCGCGGCGCGTGGCGGCCGTCGCCGGTCTGGTCGAGCCGCACGTCGTCGGCCTGATCGACGACTTTTATGAAGAGATCGACCGCCATCCGGAAGCCCGCAAAGTCATCACCGGCGGCGCCGAGCAGGTCGCCCGGCTGAAGCAGACGCTGCACGCCTGGTTGCGCGACCTGGTGGCCGGCCGTTACGACAAAGACTACGTCTCGCGGCGCTGGCGCGTGGGCCTGCGGCATGTCGAAATCGGCCTGTCGCAGGTCTACACCAACGCCGCGCTGTCGCGGCTGCGGCGAGGTCTGGTAGACATCTTGGACCAGACTTGGACCGGCGAGATGACCGACTTGCTGGCCGCCCGCCGCTCGCTGAACATGCTCTTGGATCTCGACCTGGCGATCATCGAAGACGCCTATCAGACCGAGTTCAGCCAGCGGCAGCAGCGGAGCGACCGGCTGGCGGCCATCGGGCAGGTGGCCGGCGGTGTGGCCCACGAGCTGCGCAACCCTTTGAACGTGGTCAAGACGTCGATCTATTATCTCTTGAACACGCGCGCCCCCGCGCCTGAAAAGGTGAAGCAGCACTTGGAACGGATCGACCGCCAAATCGGCCTCGCCGACCGCGTGATCAGCGCGCTGTCCGACTTCGCTCGGCTGCCTGTGCCCGAGCTACAGCCGGTTCTGCTGCGAGATTGCATCCAAGAAGTGCTGGAGCTGAACCCGCTGCCCGAAGAGATTACCGTGACCGTCGATCTGCCGGCTTCGTTGCCGCGAGTGCTGGGCGATTCACGGCAGTTGCAAATCGTATTCAGCAACTTGATACGCAATGCCCGCGACGCCATGCTGCCTCAGGGCGGCTCGCTGACGATCTCCGCGCAACCGCTCGAGGGCGAGGTGGCCGCGACCGTGGCCGACAGCGGTGCGGGCATCGCGAAGGAGAACCTGGAGCGGATCATGGAGCCGCTCTATTCGACCAAGGCACGCGGCATCGGCCTGGGGCTGGCCATCACGCGATCGATTATTGACAAGCACGGCGGCAAGCTGAACGTGACCAGCGAACTCGGCGTCGGCAGCCGCTTTACCGTGCGTTTGCCCGCCGCCGGATAGGGATTTTGGATTTTCGATTTTGGATTTTGGATTGGCTCCGCAAGTAGGGTGGGACCAGCGAGCTTGCGAGCGCCGGCCCACCGATAGCGACGTCGTTTTTTGGATTTTGGATTGGCTCCGCATGTAGGGTGGGACCAGCGAGCTTGCGAGCGCCGGCCCACCGATAGCGACGTCGTTTGCGGTGGGCCGGCGCTCGCAAGCTCGCTGGTCCCACCTTACAACTGTTCGGGACTGGCCAACCCCGAACCCTGAACCCCCCGAACCCCGAACCCCGAACCCTAACGATGCCCCCTCCATCCCCGCGCATCTTGGTCGTTGACGATGAAGTCGACACCTGCGCCAATTTGTCCGATATTCTCAGCGATCTGGGTTACCAGGTCGATGTGGCCTACGACGGCCCCAGCGCGCTGGAACTGGTCCAGCAATACACCTACGACGTGGCACTGCTCGACCTGAAGATGCCCGGCATGGACGGGCTGGAGTTGTATCGCCGCATCAAAAAACTCCAGTCGGGCACGGTGGCCATCGTCGTCACCGCCTACGCCAGCAGCCACACGGCCAGCGACGCGCTCGCCGCCGGCGCCTGGCAGATTCTCTCCAAGCCCGTCGATCTGTCGAAACTGCTGGGGCTGGTCGACGAGGCGCTGGAACAGCCGGTCGTGCTGATCGTCGACGACGACCACGATCTTTGCGAATCGCTGTGGGACCTGTTGCGGGAGCGAGGTTATCGCGTTTGTCTGGCCCACGCCCCCCCGGACGCCGCCGAGCGTCTGCAGCGACGCGCGCATCACGTGGTGCTGATCGACATGAAGTTGCCGCAAGGCAGCGGGGCCGAAGTTTTCCGTCTGGTGCGGCAGGCGAACCCGCAGGCCCGCACGGTGCTCATCACCGGCCTGCGCAGCGAGATGGAGCAACTCGTCGAACAAACGCTTTTTGAGGGCGCCGACGCCGCCTGCTACAAGCCGTTCGACATGCCCGTGTTGTTGGAAACCTTGGAAAAACTGGCCAAGCATGAATGACCGCGCACCGATGACGGTCTTGGTCGTCGAAGACGACGAAGACACGCGTGCCAATCTTTGCGATATCCTCGAGCAGGACGGCTACCGGGTCGATGCCGTGGGGACGATGCGCGAGGCGCTCGCGCGGCGCGCCTGGTCGGAGGTGGTGATGGTGATTCTCGACCGCCGTTTGCCCGACGGCAGCGCCGAAGAGTTGCTGCCCAAGCTCAAGCGGCTGGCGCCCGACGCCGACGTGATCGTGGCCACGGGCTGCGCCGATCTGGAGGGGGCCATCACGGCGCTGCGCAACGGCGCGGCCGATTACATCATCAAGCCGATCGACCCGGTGGCGTTGCGGGCGGGCCTGGAGCGGGCCGCCGAGCGACGGCGATTGATACAGGCCAAGGCCCGCAGCGAAGCCGCCTTTCGCACGCTGGTCGAAGCGGCCCCCACACTCACGGTCATTCTGCGGACCGACGGCGCCATCTTGTACGTGAATCCCTTTGCGGAGCGTCTTGCCGGCTATTCGGAGGCCGAAGTCTTGGGACACGATTTCGCCACCGTCTTTGGCGACAGTGCCGGCCGCCGCAAGCTCATCCAACGGATGCTCGCCGCCCGTCCCCAGTCGCCGCCCGCCCGAGGTTTCGAAGATACGCTGCTCGACGACAACCGCGTCCGCGGCCTGCTGGTCAGCGAGTCGCCGCCCGCCCGAGGTTTCGAAGATACGCTGCGGTGCAAAAACGGCCTGCGGCGCTCGATTGTCTGGAACGCGGAGACGCTGGCCGACTTCGACGGGCAACCCGCCATTCTGGCCATCGGCCACGACGTGACCGAGCTCAACGAGGCGCAGCGAAAAGCGCTGCAGGCGGAGCGGTTGGCGGCCATCGGCCAAATGATGACCGGCCTGACGCACGAGAGCCGCAACGCCTTGCAGCGCAGCAAGGCCTGTTTGGAAATGCTGGCCTTGGAAGTGGAAGACCGGCCCGCGGCGCTCGACTTGGTCCGCCGCATCGAGAAGGCCCAGGAGCACCTGCAGCACCTCTATGAAGAGGTGCGCACCTATGCTGCCCCCATCAATCTGAAGCGCGACGTGTGCGATCTGCGTACACTGTGGCGCGAAACATGGTCGCATCTCGCACAGATCGGCCACGGTAAAAATGTGGAGTTTGTCGAAGAAATCGACTGTGGCGACATGCACTGCCGCGTCGACCCCTTCGCCATCGACCAGGTGTTTCGGAACATTTTGGAAAACGCCGTCAGCGCAGTCCCGGACGAGGGCCAAATCAGCGTGGCCTGCACGGCGGCCGATCTCGACGGCCGGCCCGCCGTGCGGATCGCCTTTCGCGATGACGGACCGGGACTGACCGCGGAGCAGCGGAAGCGAATTTTTGAGCCGTTTTACACCACCAAGACGAAAGGCACGGGTCTTGGCATGGCGATTGCCAAGAGAATCGTCCAGTCGCACGGCGGCCTGATCGAAGCGGTCGAGCAGCCCGGCCCCGGCGCGGAGATTGTCGTCACCTTGCCCCGAGATATGGAATGAATGAGCCCTTGCGGATTGCCGTGGCCGATGATGAAGCCGACATGCGCGACTGGTTCGAGCGCATGCTGCCGACCTTGGGCCACCAGGTGGTGTCGGTGGCGGAAAACGGCGTCGAACTCGTGGAGCATTGCCGCGCTCTCAAGCCCGACCTGGTGATCAGCGACATCAAGATGCCCGACATGGACGGCATCGACGCGTCCCAGGCGATTTGTGCCGACCGTCCGCTGCCGATCATCCTGGTTTCGGCCTATCACGACGCGGAACTGATAAAACGGGCGGAAGCCGATCACGTGCTGGCCTATCTGGTCAAGCCGATCGGCAAGGCCGCGTTGGAGCCGGCCATCGCTTTGGCCATGCGCCGGTTCACCGAACTTATGGAGTTGCGTAAAGAAGCGGCCGACTTGCGCCAGGCATTGGCCGACCGCCGCATCATCGAGCAGGCCAAGGGCGTGTTGATGAAGGTCACCAACATCGACGAGCGCAGTGCTTTCCGCCGTTTGCAGGAGTTGGCGTCCGACAAGAACCAGAAGCTGATTGACGCGGCCCAAGCGGTGTTGGCGCTTGAAAAGGCCCTTCGGCCGGCCAACGGCAAGTGAGCGGTTGTGAGCGGCATGGCTCACAACTGTGGCCGCGGAGCACGGGCGGGCATGGGTCACGATTTGCAATTTGAGATTTGTAATTTGCAATAGTAGGTTTGGGCCGAACGCGAGGGCGCCGTACCGATTTCAAATTGCAAATTGCGAATTGCAAATCTGTCATTGCGATGCTGCCTTGGCGGTTTCGGCTTATAATTTGCAGCGTTAGTGACAACGGGGTTTATCTGGTGCTGGGGGGTATCTTTATGTGGCGAACGGGATTTCAAGCAGCGTGTCTGTTGGCGGTTTTGCCGGCCGCGGTCTTGGCGGCGGGACCGCGCACGGGCGGTGTATCGAGCCGGCCGCTTGCCACCCTCGACCCAATGCACGTTCGGCAGCGGCCTGAAACGCCGCCCCAAGGCTCCGCGGCCAACCGCTGGCGCTACTCGTTTCACAACGGTCACTGGTGGTATTATCGCGACGGGGGGCATTGGGCCTACTGGAATGGAACCCAGTGGCTGGGCTACGAGCCGAAGTCGTATCAGCGGTGGTACCTCAAAGAAAAGATGGCCGAGTACAATGCCGAACTGGCCCGCTTCGACGCCCAAACCATGGCGCCTTACATGGCCGGCAGTTTCCAGAACGACTTGCTCCGTGGCGGGCCGGTCTATCTGGGCCGCCAGCCTTATTCGGTCTCGCCTTGGCCGCAGTCGAGCGGAGCAGGCGTCGGGCTGTTCACTCCGCGCCCATACAACGGCCGGCTGAATCCGGCCACCAGCGTCGGCGGTTACATGGGCGGCGCGCTGCGCGGCCCGTCCGGGTATTAGTGCTTTGTCGTGCGTCGATTGATGGATGCGGCGGTAGGGTGGGACCAGCGAGCTTGCGAGCGCCGGCCCACCGATACCGACGTCGTTTTCATGGTGGGCCGGCGCTCGCAAGCTCGCTGGTCTCACCCTACGAAGTTTTGCGCCGTCGATCAATGCAGTGCGGCAAACCGAGTTTCTCCAGTACCCAGACCATCGGGCACCAGTCGCTGAAGGCCGATTGCAATAGGTTCAGGGCGACAAAGGCCGTCAACACCAACCAGAAGGAACTGTGAAGGACGGCCAGCGCGATGCTGACCAGCACGACCAGCCCGGCCACAAGTCGAAGCGCACGCTCGATAGTCATCGTATCTCACCTCGGGTTCAATCGGTCCTACTTCAGTCCGCGAACGCGCGGGCCATCACTTTCAGGCCCAGGTCCATCGCGCCCCACGCCAGGCCGGCATGGAACGGCTCGCCGTGGCCGAACCGCCAGGGGAGGTACACGCCCAGCACCTTCTTGCCCAATCGCCATACGGGCGAGACGCCCACTTTATAGTGCTCGACGTCGCCCGTTTCCACGTCCACCGGATTCTTGAGATCGCCGGTGTACTTCAGCGGCACCTGGGCGAAGGTGGCCTTGTTCAGCTCTTCCATCACGCACATGCTCATCGGCTCAAAATTCACCTGCGGCTTCGTTCGCAGAATCTCCGCCGCCAGGTGATCGGCCGCGGCGTCGCCTTGCAGCAGCGCCAAAAACGCCTGCTTGATCGGAAAATCGGCCGCGTCGCCGACCGAAAAAATCTCCTCAAACCCCTTCACCCGGCGGCTGTCGGGCACGACCGGAATAAAACCCCGCTCGTCGGCCGGCAGGCTGGGATAGCGGTTGCCGGCGATGTACGGCGGAAAGCTGACGAGCAGATCGAAGGCCAACCGCTCGCCGTTTTGAAACAGGGCTTGTTTCGGTTCGATGCCCGTGACCACGAATCCTTTGTGCCCTTCGATCTTTCGCTCTTCGAACTCCTGGGCCACCACGGTATTGAGCCGCGGGCCGAAGGCCTGAATGTAGCCGTCCTCTTTCGTGGCCCACACCAACTCGACCTCCGCGCGGCACGCTTGCTCGCGGAGCCATGTGTCGATCATCATCACCAGCTCGTAGAGCGGCCCCGAGCACTTGTTGTTGGGCGGCACGAGAAACAGGATTCGCTGCCGCTCGTGGGCGCGGGCCTTGGCCACCGTCCGCTGCAAGGCCGCCCGCAGGGCCAGCATTTCGTCGGGCGTCCAGAGCGTCAACGCGTGCTCTTTCAGTCCGGGGATTTCCTCGGGCCGCATGGCTGCTCCGGTGGCGACCACCAGGTAATCGTAACGCAGTCGCGACGTTTCTCCGGAGACGGTTTTGTTCTGGGGGTCGATTTCGCGGACGCGGTCCTGCACCAGCGTGATCTCTTTGCGTCGGGCAGGGCGGTCCAGCGGAATTTTGAATCGCTCGGGATCGGCGCCGAAAGGAATATAAATCGTGTTCGGCTTGAACAGAAAATACGGGCGGTCGGAAACCAGCGTCAGATCGACCCGCTCTCCCAGCTTGTGTCGCAGGTAGAAGATTGCTTCCAGCCCGCCGAAACCGCCCCCGATCACAACGACTCTTGGTTTGGCTGCCATTGCCTTGGCTCCTCTGTGTGTTTCGTTAACCGCCTTCGACCGCAGTCCCGGCGCGCCGGAACCTCGGTGGCCTACCGCGCGACGTCGTCGGCGCCTCGGCTCAAGTACACGCCCTTATGCAGACGGCGTGCCGCCTAGGGCTCGGACGCCCCGCTCCGTGTTTTTTGGGCAACAACGAATCATCGGGGGGCTCAAACCGGGACAAAGCGGCGCGCACATGCGCGCGAACACGCACGCATTCGCTTCAACCACCCGCCAGCGACGGTATACTTCACGCGGCCGAGAATGAGAGATTGGCGGTGGCTGGGGCAGAGTCTGGGCCGGTGAAGAGTTGGCCTTGCGGCGTTCTGGGAGTTGTACCGTTTTTATGCCGCCGCCGTAGGGTGGGACCAGCGAGCTTGCGAGCGCCGGCCCACCGTAATCGACGTCGCAAACGGTGGGCCGGCGCTCGCAAGCTCGCTGGTCCCACCCTACGCTTCGCCGGAACAAAAACCGTTTAAGCAAAATACCGTCAACCCATGCAAAAGCCCAAGTTTTCACCGGCTCAAACGCGAGTGGCGAGGTAGTCCAGGATCATGGCCGCCACGTCGACGTTCAGCGCACGGGCCAGCGCCTTCCAGCCGGGCACCGCGTTGACTTCGATGGCGTACAGGCGGCCGTCGGTTCCTGGCAAAAGGTCGACGCCCGCCAACGGTGCGCCGACGGCGGAGGCCGCCCGATGCGCCAGCTCGGCCAGTTCGGGCGTCACTTCCAGCGGCTCGGCCGTGGCGCCGCGGCTGACGTTGGTGCGCCAATCGAGCGGATTGCGTCGCCGCATGCCCAACACGCGTTGGCCGATCACCAATAGCCGCAGATCGGCGCCTTCGTGGGCCAGGAACTCTTGCAGATAAAGCACCGCGCCGAGCTGCTCGAGCATCTTGAAGGCCCGCAGCGCCAGCGCCTCGTCGTTCAAGCGAGTAATGCCCCGGCCTTCGGCGCCAAACAGCGGCTTCAGCACCACGTCGCCGCCCAGATCGGCAAAGGCCGCCATCGCGGCGTCGGCGGTCTGACAAACCGTCGTGCGTGGAATCGTCAGGCCGGCAGCCAACAGCCGCGCACTCGTCAGGTATTTATCGACGGCCGCCTCGACGGCCTTCGGCGGATTGAGCACGAGCGTGCCCGCCGCCTCCAGGCGTGCCAGCGCGTCCATGCGGAACACCACTTGTTCCAGCGAGCCCGGCGGCATCGTCCGCACCAGGACGGCATCCATCGCCTCCAACCGCGTCAGGCCGCTGGCGACCGACGCGCCGGTGCATGAAAGCGTCGCCGCCAACTCGGCGAATGTCACCGGCACCAGCTCGTGCCGGCCGGCGGCGGCGCGATTCAAATCCGTGAGATACCAGCTATCGGGCGAGGCCAAGACGGCGATGTGCATTCGAAATAACGACTCCCATTTCAAAACAAGCCCTGTATAGCAGGCGTCTGGGGCAGGCGTCAGGGGTCCTTTGTAGAAATCCGATTGGCGACGGGGCCAAGCTGGGCCGTTGCAGGTTCGTGGGCTACAATGGAGGACAATCACCAAACTCGCGTACCGTTGACCGGAGGCCGTCATATTATGGCAACGGCGGAAGCCCGATTCATTTACTTGGAACAGCGCGCCGGTCTTTATCGGACCCAGGTCGCCCACGACGCGGTGCTCGGCCCCAACGACGTCGCCGTGCTTTGCTTCGATTTTGCCGACGTCGCTGCACAAGGGTGTAACCTTTTCCAAAGCATTAAGGAGCTCAACGACGACTATCGTACGTTGGTCGCCAAAGAGGACCTCGAATACGATGAGACGTTGGAGAGGCGGATCATTGAGTTGTACGAAGAGTGGCTGCAAACGTCGGTGCGCGCGTTGGAAGGTTTCGGCCGAATCGCGCGGGAATACAACGCCCACGGTTTCGACACTGCGAGAATCGAACGGCTGCGCGCCTGTTGCGACGAAGCAGGAGAGATCCTCAAGGAAGACGCCGAGTGGGATGAGCTGGAACGTACGGCGCTGTCGTCACAACGCATTGATGCCATTGCCGCGCACCTTCTCTCCACCGGTGAGGCCTCCACGTAGACATCTGTGGCAGCGCAGCCAACCATTCGCCCAGGAACGATCATCCTGGCTCAGGTCAACGACCCGACCGGAAAACCCGCGCGCGAACACTTCGCCGTCGTGCTGAACTCGCAGGCCGAAATCGAGGCTGGCGAAGATCTGCGAGTTGCCGTCTGCACCACGAGTTTCGAGACGCCGCTTCGCTCCGGGTGGTTTGCGATTCCGACAAAACCCGGCGGCCACGCGATCACGGGACTCGGCGAAGCCTGCGTGGTCAAGGCAACTTGGCTGCAAGTGGTTCCACAAGCGAATGTCATCAAGGTCCGCGGACGCGCACCCGCTGCCATCGTGCGGCAGATCCGCAATTGGCTGGCCGACAAAGAACGTGCCGTCAAGGGCGATAAGAACAAGCCGGCAGAATAGTGGCGACCGGCCGGGCGGCATTGCGCCTGCCGCCGTGCTACAATCAAGGCGGTCTGCCTCGCGACCGTTCGAGCCGCGAGCGTTTGGCGATCACGTCTCCTTGAGGAACAGAGTCATGGACCGCATGTCCCGTCTCAATCGTGTTGCACTCGCAGCGCTGGCTTGGTCGTTCTGTAATCACAACCGCGTGGGGGCAGACCTCGCTGCCTGCGCCGACGCCGGGCGAAGCCCGCATCCGCAAGGCATTGGACGAAACCACGGAATTCGATTTCAAGGAGCAGCCGCTCGCGAACGTGCTGGCTCATGTTCGCCAGCATCACCACATTCAGGTGCGAGCCGACGAAAAGGCGCTGGCCGACAGCATCGGCAGCGACGCGCCCATAACGTTCAGCGTGCGAGATATTTCATTGCGCTCGGCCCTGCGGCTGCTTCTCCGCGAGCTCGATCTGACCTATCTCGTACGCGATGGATGGCTGTTGATTACCAGCAACACAGAAGCCGAGAACCTGATCGCTGCGAGGATTTATCTTGTCGGCGACCTGCTCACGATCGACGGCAAACCCGCCTCGCGACAGGAAAGCGACTACGGTACGTTGGAATCACTGATCATGTCGACCGTGGCGCCGACAACATGGGACGTAGGCAACCAAGGCTTTAGCTCGTTCCATCCCGGCCGGGCGCTGATCATCCCGCAAAGCGACGAAGTCCACGAAGAAATCGAAGAGTTATTCTCCGCGCTGCGCGCCGCCCGCGACAAACAATTCAAACTGGCCGAGCGACCGCAGGTGCCCGAACCTGAAAACGATGACGACGACGTAACGACCCGGATTTACCGTCTCAACGCCCCGGCGACGTGGGGCACGTGGATGGGTCTTGGCGGGTTCGGCTTGAACGAACGGTCCGGCATCCTGGCGCAAATGGGCGGTATGGGAATGGGTAGCATCGGCATGCCTGCGGATGCCAAGCAACTCGACACCTGGGCGACGGAACTTGCCGACCTGCTGCCGCAGATCGTCGAACCGAAAAGCTGGGAGCGTAATGGCGGCAGCGGAGTCGTGCATCCCTTCGCCGGACTGTCGATCGTCAAGCAAACCGGCGCGGTGCATTGCGAGGTGGCGAAGTTGCTACGCGACCTTGTGCTCGGCTCGCACATACCGCCGCGATCTGACGTGCCCGACAACGAGGTGCTCATGATCACGTCGAAGACCGAGGCCGAGAACATGCTGACCACGAAGGTCTATCCCGTGCTCGACTTGGCGACCGCGGCGGCCGACGTTCGCTCGGCGCCACGGTTCGATTATCCGTCGTTGGTCGAGATCATCAGGGCCAATGTGGTTGCGAATAGCTGGGACGAGTTTGGCGGACCGGGATCGATCGTGGAGTACCCCAACTGTGGCGCCCTGGTCGCCTCACAAACTGCGGCCGGACACGAGCAAGTACAGCGACTGTTGCGATCGCTGCGCGAGGCGCGTCACCTCGCTGAACAGAGCGATTAGCACAAGTTACTTGCGGGCGAGTGCCTGGGTCTTGCAGTTTTTCAAGGAAAACACGGCCATTGCAAGGCACTTGCGGGAGGTCCTCGCCCGCATTATGCTGGGGCAGCCTATGCGTTGACTATTTAGTATGCCTGGGCGGCAGCGCGGGGCTTGCTGCGAAATGCTGATCCCGGTCCCTCCCTCCTCTGCGAGTCTTCTGCAATGCACGGTTCCGTGGAAGCCGCCCCGCCCGTCGCCCTGGAAAAACCGCAAAACGGCCTGGCCGGATTGAAGCACTGGCGCTACGACCTGCGCTCCGGCTTCATGGTGGCAATGATCTCGCTGCCGTTTTCGATGGGCATCGCCATCACGTCGGGGGCGCCACCGGTGTGCGGCATCGTTTCGGCCATCATCGCCGGCTTCCTGCTTCCTTTTCTAGGCGGGTCGTACGTCACGATCAGCGGCCCGGCCGCGGGACTGGCGCCCGCGATTTACGCCGGCATCGCCTGGATGGGCGGAGTTTACTTGGGCGGCGAAGCTTCCAACGAGGAGGTGATGGCGGCGGGGTATCCTCTGGTGCTGGTCGCCATCGCGATTGCCGGCCTGTTGCAGGTCGTGCTCGCCAAGCTCAAGGTGGCGCGGCTCAGCGCCATGTTCCCCGCCGCCGCCATCGAAGGGATGCTGATGGCGATCGGACTGCTGATTATCGTCAAGCAATTCCCGCTGTTGCTGGGACAGAAATTCGAGGCCCACGAGTTCTGGGAAATCCTGGCTGAAACTCCCTCGAAGCTGAGCGCGATGAACGTTCAGGTGTTCGGACTCGGCATCGCCTGCGTGGCGACGCTGTTCATTCTTTCGGCCGTGCCGGGGCGTTTATTCAAGATGTTGCCGCCGCCGGTGTGGGTGTTCTTTTTGGGCACGCTTGCCAGCCGGTATCTTCTCAACCTGGCGCCGGAAAACTTGATCAACGTACCCGCCGCTCCGCTGGCCAACGGCATCGTGCTGCCCAAGTTCACGACGGTCTTCGGCGACGTTCGCCTTTGGCTCCCCTTGGGATACATGGTGGTCACACTGCTGTTGATCGACGGCACGGAGTCGTTGGCGACGATCAACGCGGTCGACAAGATCGATCCCTTCCGCCGGCGGTCGGACCCCGACCGCACGCTGGAAGCCATGGGCGTTTCCAACGTCGCCTCCAGCATGCTCGGCGGACTGACGATCATCCCCGGCATCGTCAAGAGCACGGCCAACATCATCGGCGGCGGCCGCACGCAATGGGCCAACTTTTACAACGCCTGCTTCCTGCTGTTCTTCTTGTTGTTCGCGCGCACCTGGATCAACATGGTGCCGACGGCCGTCTTGGCGTCGATCCTGGTGTTCATCGGCTTCAAGCTTTGCCGGCCCAAAGTGTGGCGGCACGTGGCGCATATCGGCGCCGAGCAGTTCTTCATCTGCGCGGTCACCGTCTTCGCCACCGTGACCACCGACTTGCTGATCGGCGTGGGCATCGGCATCGGCCTGAAGCTGATGCTGAACCTTTGGTACACGGGGCTGCACCACAACTTATTCGGTGCGGACGACGCCACCCGGCCGGCACTGCCCGTGCGTCTGGTGAACTTGTTCCGTAATCCCGTGGGCGAGCGCGCCTGCTCCGACGGAGTCTATAACCTCTTCTTCGATCGCCCGCTGGTGTGCTTCAACCTGTTTCACGTGATCCGCGAGTTGCAGCGTGTGCCGCCGGAGGCGCAGGTGGCTTACCTGCACTTGGGCCAGAATGTGACGCTCATCGATCACACCACTTCGGAAACGCTGGCGCATTACATGGACGAGTTCAATTCGCGGCCGGGCGATTTCCGCCTGGAGCTCATGGGCCTGGATCAAACGCGTCCCTTGTCAAGGCACAAGAGCAGCATGCGGCTGCGCATTCCCATGACGGTCGGCAGCGGCGTCACCGGCGACGTCGCCGAACCGGACGACGCGGGCGCCAACTTGATCGGGACCGCGGCGACTTTGGAAGCCGCGTCGCCCGCCGGCCAAGGCGGTCATCACTAGATAGTTGCAGAGGTCACGTGCAGCCGACGAAAACCATCGATTACGTTTATCGCTGCCAGAAGATGCGTGGTCGACGATGAATGATTCACAAGGCGGAGTTGAGTAGGGCGAATGCAACTGACTGTGCATGATGTTTGCCGGTTGATGAAAGTCAGCGAGCGGATCGTTCGCCGCTGGGTGCGCGAGGAGCAGCTTCCGGCCCACCGCGTCGGCGGCCGATACCACTTCAATCGCTCGGAACTGTTCGAGTGGGCCACGCTGCGCAAGCTGACGGTTGCGCCGGAGCTGCTCGAAGGCGATCGGGTCTCGGCCGCGCAGTACGACACGCTTGCCGATGCGCTGACCGCGGGCGGCATCTTCTACCAGCTTCCAGGCCAGAACGTCGAATCCGCGTTGCGCGCGGTGGTGGCCTGCATGCCGCTGCCCGAAGGTTTCGACCGTGAAATGTTGTTGAACATGTTCCTCTCGCGGGAGCGGCTCGGCTCGACCGCGGTGGGCGACGGCATCGCCATTCCGCATCCGCGTTATCCCGTGGTGCTCAGCGTACCGGGGCCGCAAGTGAGCCTCTGCTACCTCGAACACGCGATCGACTTTGCGGCGGGCGACGGCAGGGCCGTCGACACGTTGTTCGTGTTGGTCTCGCCGACGGCGCGCTGGCACTCACGGCTGCTCACTCAAGTGGCGCGCGCCTTGGGTCGTCCCCGGTTCCGCAGGCTCGTGACTCGCAAGGCGCCGGCCGCCGAAATTATCGAAGCAGCACGGGCCTTTCAGATCACCGGCGGTGGAACCAACGGGAGCGAGGGCGCAGCTTCATGACGACGCTTGCCGCCAACGCGGTCGGGGCCAGGCCGGGCGAGACGGTGCGCCTGGCCGACGTACCCTTGCTCGACATCGCCGGCTTTCGGCAGAACGTCGCCGACGCGGTCGGAGGCGGAAGCCGCATTTCGGCCCTGTTCGGCCGGCCGATCGAGCAAGCGGCGCGGCTGTATGCGGTGCTCGCCGACGACGAGGCCGGAACCTGGTCGGTCGTCTCCGCCGATGTCGCCGACGAGTATCCTTCGCTCACGCCCGACTGTCCGCAGGCGCATTGGTTCGAGCGCGAGATCGCCGAACAATGGGGCGTGCTGCCGCACGGCCATCCCTGGCTCAAGCCGATTCGTTTTCATCCGTCGTACCGCGCCGGGCACGATGCCTGGTCGCGGGCCGTCGGCGATAAGATTCTGCCGAGTGTCACCGACTTTTTTCAGGTCACCGGTCCGGAGATCCATGAGGTGGCCGTCGGGCCGGTACACGCGGGCGTGATCGAGCCGGGCCACTTTCGCTTCCAGTGCAACGGCGAGCACGTTTTTCACCTGGAGATTTCGCTCGGTTATCAGCACCGCGGCGTCGAGCGCTCGCTCGTCGGCGGCCCCAACCAGCGGACCATTCATTACATGGAGACGCTGGCCGGCGACACGACCATCGGGCACGCCACGGCCTACTGCCAGGCGGTGGAGGCGCTGGCCCGCACGGCGGTGCCCTTGCGGGCCGAGGCGCTGCGGGGCGTGGCCTTGGAGTTGGAACGGTTGGCCAACCACATAGGCGATCTGGGCGCTCTGGCCGGCGACGTCGGCTTCTTGCCCACCGCTTCCTTCAACGGCCGGCTGCGAGGCGACTTTCTCAACGCCACGGCGCTCGTTTGCGGCAGCCGCTTCGGCCGCGGCATGGTGCGGCCCGGCGGCGTCATGTTCGATCTCGACGACGCCCGCACGCAGACGCTGATCGAACGGCTGACGCCCGCCTTGGCCGAAGTGTACGGTTCGGTCGAGTTGCTTTGGCGGTCGCTCTCGGTGCAGGCGCGGTTCGAGAACACGGGCGTGGTGTCTCGCGAGACGTGCGACGCCTTGGGCCTGGTCGGCGTGGCGGCACGGGCCTGCGGCGTCTATCGCGACGTGCGGCACGACTTTCCGCACGGCATTTTTCGCTTCAGCCAGATTCCGGTGTCGACCTGCGCCAGCGGCGACGTGTTTGCCCGTGCTTATACCCGCGGACTTGAAGTTCAGCGGTCCG
>Ga0307373_10003238_pt1 | contig 28550 bp, 27 predicted proteins | sample OX2MG_FD_202534 | JGI IMG/M metagenome (GOLD analysis project Ga0307373, IMG submission 202534) | Soil microbial communities from Risofladan, Vaasa, Finland - OX-2 | ecosystem: Environmental > Terrestrial > Soil > Coastal area > Acid sulfate soil | place: Finland: Risofladan, Vaasa | collected... | reverse complement strand
TCCGATAGTCACAGGCGTTAAGCCGGGGAATCTGTCAGCGGGCACAGCCTGAGCAGGCCATCCTCAGGTTCTCCGGCTTAACATCAACCTCGGCATAATCGCTGTTAAGCCTAATTCGGTTTAATTCCGACCGTGGCAGCAATTACACTTCCCAGCAGTTCGCCGGGACGCTGAAGAAATATAACCTCCGGCATTCCGTCGGACGCACCGGAATATGCTACGATAACGCGATGGCCGAATCGTTCTTCGCCGCGCTGAAGAACGAACGCGTTCACCGTACTGAGTATCCGACCCGCGAGCACGCGCGCCGGGACGTTGTGAGGTACATCGAATTCTGGTACAATTCCAAGCGTCGGCACTCCGGACTTCAGTACCGGACCCCACGACAGGTCCACGAGGAATACCTGGAACGGCAGCCCGCAGCGTGAATTAACCACAAAACCGCTGTCCGGAAAGCTCGGGGCAGATCACTATCCCTCCGGGTATGGTCAACAGCTCGCCTCCGACGCCACCACATCTACCTACGACGCAAACGGCAACCAGACCGCGAAGACGAGCCCGACTCCCGTCGGCCAATCCGGGTACGAGACCTCTACCTACACCTACGACGGCAACGGCAACCTGACCCAGACCACCACGCCTCCCACGACGAGCGGAGGGCCGAACCAGGTCACCGTGGACTCCTACAACAGCGCCGGGCAAATCGCGACCCAGACCACCGGTTACGGGACATCGGCGGCGTCTACGGTCAGCTATTGCTATGACCCCAATGGCGACAAGACCTCTGTCGTCTACGCCGACGGGAACACCGGCGGAACCGCGGCCTGCTCGTCGTCTTCTCCGTGGACGGTGACCGCGTCGCCTCAGGTGAATTACCAGACCAGCTACGCCTACGACTCAAACGGCGAGGTCGTGTCGACCACCACACCGAAGACGACCGCCGCCCCCAACGGCGCCACGACAACAGCGATGTTTGATCCGGCCGGGAATAGGCTCACCAGTACCGACCCCAGCGGGGTGACAACTACCTGGACCTACACCCCAGGAGGTCGGATTGCAACCATCTCCTACTCTGGGTCATCCGCACATTCCGTAACGAATGGGTATGACGCGGACGGCAACAAGACCTCGATGAGCGATGCCACCGGATCTTCCAGCTATGTATATGACCCGTTCGGGGAGCTGACTTCCACCACCAACGGCACCGGGCAGACCGTCGGGTATGGATATAACGCAGACGGCAAGACCACTGCCATAACATACCCACTTCCAGCTACCGCGACCTGGGCAACTACCCACACAGTTAACTACGGCTTCGACCACGCCGACTTGCTCACCTCAATCACCGACTTCAACGGAAACCCGATCACACTCGGCTATACCGCTGATAGCCTCCCCAACTCGGTCGCGCTCGGCGCCAGCGGTAACACGATCTCCACCACCTTTGACAATACCGACGCGCCATCGGTGATCGCGCTGAAAAATAGCACCGCGACATTGCAATCTTTCACATACTCTGACGCACCGGCAGGGAACATCCTTTCCGAAACCGACACCCCATCCTCGTCTCAAACGCCTGCTGTCTACACCTATGACGCCAAGGGGCGGGTCACCTCTATGACCCCTGGCACTGGTTCCGCCCTGAACTACGCGTTCGACCCGTCGGGCAACCTCACCATCATTCCCACCGGTGCCAGCGCGAGCTATGACAACGCCGGCGAACTCACCTCCTCCACACTGTCCGGCACCACCACCAACTACACCTACAACGCCGATGGGCAACGCCTTGCAGCCAACCAAGGCAGTACTGCCATCGCCAGTGGGACCTGGAATGGGGCCGGACAGCTCACGGCCTATAACGACGCTGCTGCCAATATGAGCAGCGCCACGTACGATGGTAATGGGATGCGTGCTGCGTCACAGATCACCCCCTCGGGCAAGTCTCTGATAACTCAGGGATACGCGTGGGATACGGCTGCCCCCATGCCGCAAATGATTATGGACTCGTCCAGCGCCTACATCTACGCGATGGGGAATACCCCCGTCGAGCAGGTGAGCTTGTCCAACGGGGCGGTCACCTACCTGACTCACGACCGGATCGGATCTGTACGCGGCATAGTCGGCTCCGGTGGCAGCCTAATCGCCTCCACTTCTTACGACGTATGGGGGAATCCGCAAACGTCCAACGGCCTCCTAAATTACAGTCCCTTCGGCTACGCAGGCGGTTACACCGATCCGACCGGCCTTGTCTATCTTGTGCATCGCTACTACGATCCGTCGGCCGGGCAGTTCATCTCGGTCGATCCTGCACTCGGCCAGACCCTGCAAAGCTACAGCTACGCCAACGGGGATCCGGTGGCCAACACAGACCCATCGGGACTTTGGTACAACGCATACGGCTGTGGAGGCTTCTATGTGCACTACCCATTTCCGATGAGTTGCGTTGCGAGAACTCATAATGACTGGAATGGTTACCGCGAGGTGATCCGTCAAGGTTATTGGAACTGGACTACCGCGACCGGCTTCGGACGTGAAAAGGCCTATTTGCTGCACGGCTTGTGGATGCAGCCGATCATCAACGTCCTTACCTTTAGCTTTGCACCAAGGCCTCAAGGGTCGTCGCAGCGCGTCTACGGCATGACGCACCTTAATCCGGATGGCTACTGGGACTTGGGCGTGATTGTGGTAGAAGATGAACTTAATACTTGGCACAACAGGGCCACTACGGATGGGCGTGCGCTAGGGCTATTGACCGCACACTGTGTCTGGCCCTATAAGTACCAAGAGCGCTGTGACCCCAGTATAAACGGGACTGGGGAATACGGGCTGGGTGGCGACGATCCGAGGTTTAATGGATCGTGGCGTAGCTCAATCCCATAAATATTGAGTCAACAACGGTGCCGATACGTGGAATGCCCGTTGCCGGGACACCGACACGGCGGGTTCGGCGAACGGCCTGGGGGAACGGACAGGGAGCAAGCCCAGCACCGTGGCCAAGGCCGTCTCAACAACCCTCCGACGGACCCTTGACTGTGATCTTCCTCGACAAGAATCCGGCCCTCAGTAGAAGGACGAGCCAACCTCGACTCAGCCTCCTCTCGGAGGGCGAGGCCTAGTCTCCCCAGGTCGTCCAGGTGACGCCTGCCTCATCGGCACCAGGGGGGTCCTGCATCATCCGATGCAGTGCGCCGGTCTCGATCTCCTCCATTAGCCAGATGGGCTCACGGTTTTCGGCAGCAGACTCCAACCGGAACCTGTGCCCGAAACGAACGCCAGGGAAATGATTATAGGAGAACAAAACCGCCACACGCCGCTCCGGGCCATCTCCGTGAATGACCACTTCGGTGTCCGTTACGTCCCTGATGAGCGGCTTAGGCCCAAGCGGAGGGAGCGGGTCACCCGGCTGCGCGCCGTAGCGAACCGCCTCAGCGGTGGCCGGATCGACCCCTGTCCAGCCGCCACCATGGTCAAAAACCCTGCGAGCTTCCGCGTATGCACGCTCGCTCAGGACACGCGGCCTGCCGTCCTGCGGCGAGCCCCATCCATCGTGGAAAGCACGATCAACGGCAGCGCGCTGGGACTCAATGTCGTCTTCCGGTTCAGGGGTCACGACAAGCATCCTAGCGATCCAGCAGGCGCCGGGGGTTCCCCTGAACTTCGTTGTTGGGGTCTGTCAAGTAAACGATGTATCTGGCAGCCATCAGGGCATGGGCACGGTCAGGCACGCCCCAATCTCCCGCCAACCCCGGCGGCATTGACACCAAACCAGGACACACCACAAGAATCGACGGCACAGGAGCTGCAAGGACTTGACAGGCCGCTTCATATGAGATCTGGGCCTGCTCCGCCACCACCGCCAGCAGCTCCGCGACCCGCGCCGCCAGCTCCGCGTTCCGGGCAGCCAGCTCCTCACGCGACGGCTGCTCCGGATGCGGCATCCCCGAACCCAACCATGATCACAAAGCGGGCGCCAGCACCAACACGCCGCAGATCAGCAGGGGGCCTGACTGGTTACCTTACGTTCGCCTCCGACTGAGCCTGTACTGCTTTTTGCTGACTTGGACTGTGACACGACCCAAATGGGGCACGAAATAATATCACGTTCTCTGCTCGCCTAAGCACGTTCAGCCTCCACCAGTGTCGCCGATCTCCCCTCTGCAGTCCAGCCCCGTCCGCCGACCGGGCCTACCGTCACGCTCATGGCCACCGACCTCCCAAACGCAGAACCAGCACAACGCTGGATGTCCGCCCTCCAGCCCACCGAACCGTGCCCAGGATTCGACCCCTCGGTGGCTCATCCGGCCCGCGTCTATGCGACTCGCGCATCCCACGCGAATGCCTGTGCCGCGAATGCTGGGGCAACAGCTACTCCATGTGCGCCGCCTGCTGGCAGTACACCCGCCAGATAGCCAGGAAGGCCCGGCCCAACCCCCTGGTCATCCACGAGCCAGCCGAGCCGTGAGCACCATGATCCCGGACGATTCCCCGTCACAAGGTGGGCTCATGCAGGCAGGTGGGACAACACGTGCGGTGTGGGGCCACAGTGGCCGCATGCATGTCATGGGGTGTGCGGACAGTGTGGCCTTCAGGCCGAGGCGATGGTGGCGACCTTGAGTACGAGCCGGTTGGTCCCGGGCAGGCGCGTGAAGCCGTAATGAAGGTAGAACTCGGCAGCCTTTTCATTCAGCGCGTCAACAACGACAAACGCTGCAGCGATACTGGCCGCCGCCTGCGCCGCAATACTCAGAGCCTCGGCAAGCAGGACACCGCCCAGGCCCTGACCGTGCAGCTGCTTGTCCAGCGCGAGGCGGCCGAAATGTGTGATGTCGTGGCCATCACCCAGCGGCGCAAGCGGAGGCGGGACGAAATCCCTGCGGCCGGTCACGTGCGGATGACGCGGAGCCGCGCCGCTGCCTTGGCAAGCGCTGGTGCTGGCTCCGCTGGCTCCTCCAGGGATGAAAGAAGATCTTCGAAGACATCCGCCGACACAAAAGTTAGCGGGTCGTCTTCCATCATTACCCTGTCGGCGCGGGCACCTGCATGCGCCGTGGCCCGGCTGAGGCGCAAAGACAGGGCATGCTCTTCGTCCGCGGGCTCCAGCACGACGGCCACCGGGGCGTCATCCGCGAGACCATCCGTCTCCGGCCAGGCTGAAACGCGGACTGAGTTCAGGTGGGCTAGGACGGGATGGAGTTCATACCGCCGACCGTCGCCTAGGTCGACAGTCCATGACCTTGTGAGGTCGAGATCCGCTGCACCTTCGCTTAGCGGCCCCGACGCTAGGTCTCGCGCCTGGGCAGCGGTCATCGGCCACTTCACTTGATCCCATGTCCCTTGCACCGTATCGCCGCTGAGCAGGGCGGCTGCCACGCGCAGGTCCTCATACGACTCTTCCGTGAAGACATCCGGTAGGGCGATTGACTCACCGATGTACGCCTCCAGACGAGCCAGGAACCTGGTCGCGTCGGCCAGTCTTTCGGGGGGTTCTGGTGCCGCGCGCCGCTCAAGTGTGCTGAACCCGTCAGGCATGGTCCCCGCCGCCGTGAGGGCAACCGAGTTGGGCGGAACTAGCACTTCTACAATTTCAAGCAGTAGCAATGCCTGGGAGGCGTTTAGTGGGCTCACCGCAGTGCGCATGTCCAGGCTCCACGCGCCGCTTCGCTGGACTCGGATGTGAGCGGCTAGTGCCTTGCTGGTGTCGAAACCCCAGGCGTCGAGCGCGGCAGTGGTCGCCCAGCGGCGCTCGAACCGCAGGGTCACCCTCTTGAGTTCCATCGCTTCGGGAGAGGCAACCACGAAATCCAGCTCATCGCCTACGAACTCCGGCCGGGAGGATCCCGTCACGTCGGCGGGAAAGAGAACATCCGGCAGCCCGGACGGGTCGCGGCTTGAGATCGCCGCAGCCTGGCGCCACGTCGCTGACGTGCGCCTCGTGTGACCCCGGCTCTTACGCCTCACCTTGGACTTCGGCACTAATCCACAGTACGCGTGCCCGCCCGTAGCCGTCACCGGGCTTCTGGGGTTGCTGTGCTCGGCCGACGCTGCGATCTTTAGGTTTTCGATCTTGGTGTGTCGCCTGATGTGACGGGCAATCGTCCGTGATCAGGCTGATCAGCCGGGCGGCTGGGCTGCGCTGGGGCGGGCGTGGGAACCTGGGAGGGACAAGCCGGGTGAACGCCACGAAGGAGTGACGATGGAGCCGATGCCGGAGGACTGGGAGCGCGCCGTCGCCGTGGTCGCCCACCCCGATGACCTGGAGTACGGCGCGGCGGCCGCGGTCGCCCGCTGGACCGGCCAGGGCAAGCAGGTGGCCTACGTGCTCGCCACCAAGGGCGAGGTCGGCATCGAGGGCATGGCCCCCGACGTGGTCGGGCCGCTGCGGGTGGAGGAGGAACGGCGCAGCGCCGCGGTGGTCGGCGTGACCGAGGTGGACTTCCTCGACCATCCCGACGGGCTGATCGAGTACGGCATCGCGCTGCGCCGCGACCTGGCCGCCGCGCTGCGCCGGCACAAGCCGGACGTGGTCGTCACCATGAACTTCGACCTCACCTGGGGCGAGGACGGGCCGATCAACCACGCCGATCATCGGGCGGTCGGCCTGGCCACCGTGGACGCCTGCCGGGACGCGGCCAACTCCTGGCTGTTCCCCGACTCCGGGCCCGCCTGGAACGGGATCAAGGCGATCTACGTGGCAGCCAGCGGCAACCCGACCCACTTCGTGGACACCACCGACACCATCGCCGCTGGCGTCGCGTCGCTGCGCGAGCACAAGGCCTACCTGGACGGCCTGGGCCGCGAGTTCGACCCGGACGAGTTCCTGCGCAACATGGCCGGGTTCGTCGGCCTCGCCGCCGGCTGCGAGTACGCGGTCGGGCTCCGCCGCTACGGCGGCTGAGCGGCCGCCAGCCCAGCCGGTGCTACCGGGCCGTCAGCACGATCCAGACCGGGCCGCGCGCGAACGTCATCGGCGTGCCGGACGCGGTGGTGAAGGTCGTGCCGCCGTTGGCGGCCGGCCGCGACCAGTGCGCCGTCCAGGCCTTGCCGTCGCGCAGCACCAGCGCGGTGCCTGACCCGGTGCTCTCGGCGTACGGCGGGCGGCTGCCGTACTCGATGAACCGGGACGTGCGCACTGTCGTGTGCTGGATCACCACGGTGGCGGCGGACAGCCGGACGCCGCTGGCGGTGACCGCCGGGGTCCCGTCCATCGTCACCAGCCACCGGCCTTTCGCCGCGGACCAGGTGAAGCGGAACGAGGCCGCCGGGTAGGCCACCGAGGCAGACCGGGTGACCGTGCCGCCGGCGGGCGCCGCGCCGAACCGGAAGCCGATGTCATGCGCTGTGCTCGCGTTCGGCGCCTGCGCCAGCAGCTGCCGCGTGTGCGCGAACAGGTTGTAGGGGGCGATCCGGTTGTAGTCGCGGTAGTACCCGCTGGCGATGCCCGCGTACAGATCCACGATCCGGGCGGTCCGGTGGATGTACGGGAGCAGCGTGGGGGTCGCGCCCGAATAGGCGAACGCGGGGCGCCCGTACTGGCGCAGCAGCGCGATGTCATCCTCACGCGCGCTGCGCACCGGCCCGATGACGGGCGGGTAGTGCGACGAGAAGATCGCCATGAACCGGCTCAGCCCGCCCTCGACCGGGATCACGTAGACGATGTCGGCGCGGTTGAGGCCGGTCTGCGGTCGGGCATACACGATGTTGTCGATCTTCACCGCGAGGACCCGGCTGAGCGAGGGCACCGGCTCGCCGGTGAACGGGGACAGCAACTGCGCAGGCGACTGAGAAGGGTTGGCCGCCGGGGTGACGGCCTGACGGCCGCCACTGAACGCGAGAACCACCCCGGCCACCAGGGCGGCGGTGACGACCACCGACGCCACGGCAATGGTGATCCGCTGCTTAGTCCACGTCATGACCCTGGGCCACGGCACGCGGGCAGACCAGGCCCGGGCGGGACACGGCCATACCTCCTACCCTCATCCTGCCCGATGCCTGGGATGAGAATCCGGTACCAAAGGTCCGAACCGCCCGGCCGTTGGTCACCCGTGCGGCTGTTCACCAGCACGGTTGTTCACCAGCACGGGGCAGGCGGCGCTCAGACCGCCGGCCAGCTGTGCGCCGGCTCACCGCTGTGCATGAGCTCCAGGTAGCGCTGGGTCATCTCGCGCAGCGCGGCCTCCCGGCCGAGCCCGTCACGTTCCTGCAGTGCCCGCACCGTCTCGGTCTGCCAGGTCGCCCCGTTGCGGCCCGTCAGGCAGCGCTGCTCGATCACGCCGAGCATGCGTTCGGCCTGATGGGTGTCGACCTGCCACCGGCGCAGACCTTCACGTGCCAGCGGCAGCAAGCGGCGCAACGCCAGTTCGGTCACCGGCACCTCGCCCAGGCCGGGCCAGTACAGCCGGGCTTCGATCCCGTGCCGGGCGCCCTCCATCAGGTTGTGGTGGGCGACGTCGAACGACATCTGGGTCCAGATCGGCCGCTCGGACTCGGCCAGCCGGTGGACCAGGCCGTAGTAGAACGCGGCGTTGGCGATGATGTCGATGACGGTCGGCCCGGCCGGGAGCACCCGGTTCTCCACCCGCAGGTGCGGCTCGCCGTCCTCGACCGCGTACACGGGCCGGTTCCAGCGGTAGACGGTGCCGTTGTGCAGGGTGAGCTCGGCCAGCTCCGGGGTGGCGCCGCTCTGGAGCTCGGCCACCGGGTCGTCGTCCTCGATCAGCGGCAGCAGCGAGGGGAAATAGCGCAGGTTCTCCTCGAACAGGTCGAACACCGAGGTGATCCACTGCTCGCCGAACCAGACCCGGGGCCGCACCCCCTGGACCTGGAGCTCTTCCGGCCTGGTGTCCGTGGCCTGCTCGAACAGCGGGATCCGGGTCTCGCTCCACAGCTCCCGGCCGAACAGGTACGGCGAGTTGGCCGCGACCGCGACCTGGACGCCGGCCACGGCCTGGGCGGCGTTCCAGTAGTTGCCGAACTCCTCCGGGCTGACCTGCAGGTGAAGCTGGACGCTGGTGCAGGCGGCTTCCGACATGATGCTGTCCATGTGGGTGAGCAGCCGCTCCGGCCCCTCGATGGAGATCCGTATCTCCTCGCCGCGCGCCGCGACCATCTGCTCGTTGAGCAGCCGGTAGCGCGGGTTGGGCGACATCGCCTCCTCGGTGGTGTCCCCCTCCCGCAGCGTCGGCAGGATGCCGATCATCGCCAGCCGGGCACCCGCCTGCCGTGCCCGCCCGTCCGCGTGGGCCATGCTGTCGGCCAGGTAGCGCTCCAGCCCGGCCAGTGCGTCGTCGGTCAGCGGGCGGGGCGCGAGGTTGACCTCCAGGTTGAATTTCCCTAATTCGGGCGCCCAGTCCTCGTGCCCGATCGCCGCGAGCACCTCCGCGTTGCGCATCGACGGGCTGCCAGCCTCGTCTACCAGGTAGAACTCCACCTCGAGCCCGACCTGCTGCGGCGCCTGCTTGAACCGCGACTCCTGCAGCATCCTCGCGAACACGTCCAGGCAGCGCCGCACCTTATCCCGGTATCGCCGCCGATCGTGCTGGCTGACGGTGATCGCCGGAACGTCCCTGCCCATGCGGCCCTCCACCTCGTGACCATGGGAGATGGCCTTCACCACAGATTGACATGCCACCCGCGCCGTGACCAGATAGGACATTCCTTGCATAACGGAAAATCCACGCAAGGTCCGCCCTCACCGCCGGCGCCTGCCCGGCCGGGCGCAGCGCCGTCTGCCAGCACGGACCCCACCGCGCCGTGACCGCTCCCGTGTTCGTGATCCCCGCTCCACCGGCCGCGCATGCACCCGGCGGTGGATAACTATGAGCCGGTTAGCCCGGGTGTGCCCGGTGCTCGGCGGGCAGGCCCTGCACGAGCACCCGGCAGACGTTCGCCCAGGCCTGCGTGTACAGGGTGCGGGCCGCCTCGTAGGCCACACCCGCGATGTGCGGGGTGAACAGGACCCGCTCCGCCGCCGGGGCGGGCAGCGTGAGCAGCGGGGAGCCCGCGGCCGGCGGCTCCTGCTCGTACACATCGACCGCGGCGCCGCCCAGATGGCCGTCGGCCAGCACCCGGGCCAGGGCGTGCTCGTCCACCACGCCGCCCCGGGAGGCGTTGATGAGCAGGGCGCCGCGTGGCATCGCGCGCAGCTGGTCCTCCCCGATCAGCCCACGGGTAGCGGGCAGCAGCGGCACATGCAGGGTCACCAGGTCACAGCGGGCGAGCAGGCCGGGCAGGCCGAGCCGCACCAGGCCGAGCTCGTCTGCCGTCGCCGCCGCCGGGTCGGGCGGGGCGGGGTCGGTGTAGCAGACGGCCGCGCCAGCCGCTCGCAGCAGCCGGGCCACCGCCAGCCCGACCTGCCCCAGGCCGATCACCCCGGCCGTGCGCGAGTGCAGGCTGCGCACCGCGGCCGGAGACAGCTCGGCGCGCACCTGCGCGTAGCGGCCAGCCCGGATCCCGCGGTCGGCGCGGGCCAGGCCGCGCAGCAGGACCCCGGCCGCCAGCAGCACGTACTCGGCGACCTCGCGGACGTTGGCGGCGGGCACGTTCGCCACCGCCACCTCCGGCCGGTGTGCGACCGCGTCGCCGGCCCGGTCCACGCCGGCGCCGGTGAACTGCACGAGCTCCAGCTTCCGCGCCTGGTCCAGCCAGGCCCGCTCCAGCCGGGGGCCGACCGAGGCGAGCACGACCGCCCGGGCGGTGGCGAGATCGGCCGCGGCCACCTGCGCCGGCTCGCCGTAGCAGATCCGCAGCTCGCCCGGGGGGACGACCCCGACCTCGCGGAAGTCGGCTTCCGGGCGCAGGCAGATGACGTCGGCGCTCAGTGTTCTGCCTCCCTCGCGGGCGCTTCGCTGGCATCGGGAGGCTGGTCCTCGGCGCCGGGACACCGCTGACGCGGCGTTCGGCCCGGCGCCTGCGGCGGCACCGGTAGCGGCGGTAGCTCAGTGGTTACCGCGGCCAGGTCGGGGACCGCGAAGAAGCACAGGCTGACCAGGTCGCCCGGGCCGGTGTTGCGGGTGCGGTGCGCCTCCCCCGGGGAGACCACCACCAGGTCGCCGGGGCCCACCGGGACGGCACCGTCAGCCGTCTCGAACTCGCCGGTGCCCGCCAGGATGACGATGACCTCCGAAGAGCCCTCGTGCCGGTGCGGCCCGCGGGGCGCCGCCGGGCCGGTGCCGGGCCGGCCGGCCTCGGGCACACCTTCGGGCGGGATCGTCACACGGCGGACGGTGACGCCGTAACCGCCTTGGGCGCCCGAGACCAGCTCGGTGGCCGCGCGGCCGGGCAGCGCCAGCCGCCTGCCCTCCCCTGCCCGGATCACCGCGGTCATCCGGGCAGTCCCGGAGCGCTCACTGCCGCGCCCGGGACCGGGACGGCGGGGCCCGGCTGGACCTGTGCGAGCGCGTCCAGCACCCCGGCCAGCCGTTCGGCGATCTCCGCGCCGAGCTGTGCCACGAACTCACGGCCCTGCTGCTCGGTCGCGCCGGCCGGGTCGCCGTACCAGCCGGTCGCTGACATGGCCCGCACGTCGGTGAGCATGGGCTGGAACGAGCGGTCGCGGCGCAGCCGGTCGACCAGCTCACCCTGCCGCCGGTCACCGCTGCCCGCCGCCCGGTCCAGGTGGACCAGGTCAGGGCGGCAGCCCAGCACCGACCAGGCCTCGATCTTCCCGCCGTGGGTCAGCCCGCCCGCCTGGGCGCCGAACCGCTCCTCGGCGACGTAGCAGGCCTGCACCACGACCACCGCCAGGTCCAGCTCCCGGTGCAGGTACTCGGCGGCCAGGGCCAGCGCGGGGATGTTGCCCTCATGCCAGTTGAGGATGATGAACTCGCGGCAGCCGTGCTGGACCAGCGACCCGCCGATGTCGGTCACCACGTCCTGCAGCGTCTGCGGGCGCAGCGACACCGTGCCGGGGAACGGCATGTGCATCGGTGTCACCCCGAGCGGGCACAGCGGCAGCACCAGCGCGTCCAGGTGCTCGGCGACGGCCAGCGCGATAGCGGTGGCCGCGAAGAAGTCCGTGCCAGTGGGCAGATGCGGGCCGTGCTGCTCGACGCTGCCCATCGGCAGGATCACCCGCGGGCTGCGAGCCAGGGCCACCCCGATCTCCGGATCGGTGAGCTCGTCGAAACGCCGCCGGCGCGTGGCAGCGGTCATGGGCGTGGATCTCCGTTCAGTATCCCGGGCTGGTTCTGGTCTCAGGGTTTCTCGATCTCCGCCAGGATCTCACCGACCTCGACCGGCCGGGCACCGGCCAGTGACCGGGCGGCTGCCTGCAGCACGGCGACGTTGGACACCGCCTCCGCGAGCCCCACCTCGACGCTGGCCTGGCCGGCGATCGCCCGCCCGAACTCCTCGATCTCCTCCCGGAGGTGGTCGCGGGGCGGGAGCGGCACCTCGTCGGCACGCAGCACCCGGGAGTCCGGGTCGGCGCTGTCGGCCGCGATGACCGTGCGGGTCAGCCTGGTGTGTGCGTCGGTCTCCCCGGACTTGCTCCACCAGGTGAAATCCAGCTCATAACGCAGCCGGGCCGTGGTGCAGTACACGTCGATGGTGAAGCTGCCGGGCGACAGCCAGTTGCAGCCGAGGTAGCCGAGCGAATCGTCGAACTCCAGCAGCACGCCCACCGCCAGTTCGTTGGCGATGCCCGGCCGGGGGGCCCGGCCCATCGCCACCGCGCGCCTGGCGGGGCCGAGCAGGTACTGAAGGTTGTCGATCTGGTGGATGCCGAGCTGGGTCAGCGGCCCGCCGGGGCTGGCGACCGGGTCGGCCCGCCAGTCGCCTTCCTTCAGCTCCAGCCCGCGCTCGTTCCCGAACACGGCCTCCACCATGGATGGTGTGCCCGCCTCACCAGAGTCGAGGATGCGCTTCATCTCACGCAGCCCGGACAGCCGGCGGGCGCTGTGACCGCAGGCGAAGACGATCTGCGAGCCGAGCACCGCCCGGCGGATGCGCCGGACGTCGGCCAGGCTGACCGCGACCGGCTTCTCGGTGTACACGTGCTTGCCGGCCGCAGCCGCCGCCTCGATGATCGGGGCGTGCTGGTCGTTCGGGGCCGTGACCACCAGGCCGTCAATGTCGTCGCGGGCGAGCAGGGCCGCCAGCGAGCCGTCCTGCTCGCACCCGAAGTCGGCGGCGAACGCCGCCCGCCGCTCGTCGTGGCGGGTGTAGCAGCTGCGCAGTTCCACCATCTCGCTGCCGGCGTAGGCACGGGCCATCACCCGTGCCCACCGGCCCAGGCCGACCGCGGCCAGGCGGACCCGGGCTGAGCCCGGGTCCGCCTTCGCCGCCAGCGGCTCCGCCGGCGCGGCTGTGCCTTCGGTCACGACGAGCCCAGTTTGGCCGCCGCCTCATTGGCGTAGGAGGGGTCGACGATCTGGCTGAAGCTCGGCTGGGACGGGACGTCCTTGTACTTGGCCAGGATGCCGGCGGTGTAGTTCACCTGCGACTGGCTGAGCCCGGCGCCGTCCGGCCAGGTGCCAGAGGTCCGCAGGAAGTTGATGGCGTAGGCGACGGCCCCGGGATCCTCCTGGGTCGTCTTGGTGGCCAGCGCGACCAGGGCGGCGTTGTTGGCCGGGTCGTTCATCCAGCGGTCTGCCATCATCATCGCGGTCAGGAAGCGCACGACAACATCGTGGTGCGCCTGGCCGTAGGAGTCGAGCATGCTCACGCCGCCGTACCACCATTGCGGGATGGTCTGGTACTCCGACTCAAGCACGGAGGCACCCTTGAGCTGGTGGGTGATCACATAAGCGTCGTCGGCGTGGAACACCGCCGCGTCGATCTTCTTGGCGACCATGGCCGGCACGAACTCCGAGCGCGTCATGTTGATCGGCTTGACCTGGGTCAGGTGCACCCCGGCCGGCTCAAGGCAAGCCTGGAGCAAAGTGATCGAGAAGCCGTCGGTCCCGGTGGACCCCACGGGCTTGCCGATCAGGTCCCTGGCGCTCTTGATGTTCGGCGCGCCGATGCACTGCGTGTCGAGCTTGGTCCCGTACGACCAGATGGCGTGGATGGGCGCGTTCTGCGCGGCCGCCTCGATCGAGTCGCTGGCGGAGCTGAACCCGAAGTCGATGCTGCCGGCCGTGGTGCCGAGCTCGGTCTGCAGGCCGTTCGGCATGCTGATGAACTTCACGTGCAGGTGCTCCTTGGCGAAGAAGCCCTGCGCCTGAGCCACGTACGGGCCCATGAAGATTGCCTTGGGGGGCGACAGTGCGATCCCGACGTTGACGCTCGCCCAGGCGTTACTGCCCGAGCCGCTGCCGGTGCTGGAGGAGGACCCGCCGCAGGCGCTCAGGGTCAGCGCGGTGGCGACGGCGGCAGCTACGACGGCGAACGGGTACCGGGCCGCGTAGGGATGGGGGACTCTCATGGGAACCTCTTGTCGTTGTGCCGGATGAGCAGAGGCGGATAGTGCGGGGACTGGAGTGGACGGGCGGTCCGCTGGTGGCAGCCGCCCGCTGCGCCCGTGAGCGGTTCTACTTCGCCCAGGGGGCCACTTTGCGCTGGATGAAGGTGATCAGCGCACGGAGCAGGACGCCCAGTGTCATGATCACCAGCAGGACGGCCAGTGCCTCATCGGTGTGATAGGTCTGAGCCGCGGTTTCGAGCAGGTTGCCCAGCCCGGTCAGTTGCGTGAAGATCTCGGCGATGAACATGCCGACCAGGCCCATGGCCACGCCTTGCGCTGCCCCGGCGGCGATGTAGGGCACCGTGCCGGGCAGCAGGACGTGCCGCCAGAGGCTCAGCCGGCTCATGCGCAGTGACCGGGCCACCTCCAGCAGGTCGGTGTCGAGGTTGCGGACCCCATAGGAGACCGTGACCACGCTGGGGAACAGCACGAACAGGGCGATGATGAGCTCCTGGGTGAGCACCCCGAAGCCGAGCCAGATGCTCAGCAGCGGGACGATCGCGACCATCGGGGTCGCGTACAGCGCCTGCAGGTACAGCCCGGCCGCGGCCTCGGCCTTCTGGTAGGCGCCGATGCACATCCCGATCACCACCCCGGCGATCAGGCCGGCCAGGTAGCCGATGGCGAAGGTCCACAGGCTGTACCAGATCGCGCTGCCCAGTCCACCCTCGCGCCACAGGTGCGCCAGGGCCGCCAGGACCTTGGTGATCGGGTCGAAGATGATGGCGATCGAGTGCATCCCGTACCACTGCCAGGCGGCGAGCACGACGGCCAGGGACACGATCCTGATGGCCAGGTAGGTCCGGCGGTCACGGCGCGCCCGGCGCCGCCTGCGCTCCGCGATGGCCGCCTCGATCTGCTCCCTGGTGCCCCCGGCTTCCTGGCCGGGCCTGCCGGAGCTGGAGCTGTCCGGCGCAGGGCCGGCCGGGCTGGCTGCCGCGCTCACCGGTTCGGTCACTGTTCACCTGCCAGGTCCTTGGCTGACTGCCGTAGCCGGTCCCAGATCTCCTCGCGCAGGCCCGCGTAGGCGGGATGCCGCCGTACCTGGGCGATCGTGCGCGGCTGGTCGATGGGGACGCGGATATCCCGGACGATCCGGCCTGGCCGGGTGGCCATGACCAGAATCCGGTCGCCGAGGGTGATCGCCTCGTCGATGCTGTGGGTGATGAACACGATGGTCTGGCGCAGCCGGTCGCGCAGCGCCAGCAGGTCTTCTTGCAGGACCTCCCGGACCTGCGCGTCCACCGCCGCGAACGGCTCGTCCATGAGGAGCACGTCCGGGGCGGTCGCCAGCGCCCTGGCGAGCCCGGCGCGCTGCTTCATCCCGCCCGACAGCTGGGCGGGATACTTGCGCTCATGCCCGGCGAGCCCCACGGCCGCGATGGCGTCGCCTGCCCGCCGGTCCAGTTCGGCGCGCCCGACCCTGGCCAGCTGCAGCGGAAGCGCCACATTGCGGTAGACGCTCTTCCAGGGGAACAGGCCAAAGTGCTGGAAGACGACGGCCACCCGGGGATCCGGCCCGGTCACCGCCGTCCCGCCGATCGTGACACGCCCGTGGTCAGCCTCCGCCAGGCCGCCCATCATCCGCAGCAGGGTGGTCTTGCCGCAGCCCGAGGGCCCCACGATGCAGACGAACTGGCCTGCCTCGACCGTCAGGCTGACATCCTCCAGCACGATCCCGCCCGGGAACCACTTGTAGACGTTCTCGCACTCGATGCGCCCGCCCGCCTGTGGGCTCTCCGGCGCAGGGGCGTCAGCCGGGGTCCCGGCCCGCAGCCGGGCCTTGTCCGCCACGCGACCGTCTCCTTCGCCGTCAGTAGGTGGACAGGTCATCTAAGGTCTGACCACTTATGTTCGGGGGACACTAACGGCACGCCCGCACGGCTGTCAACGACTCCCCCGCCCGTGAGGCCATTCATGCAGGTCAAGAGGAGAAAAGCGACCCCTCTGTTGACACTGCCGGGGCCTGCCCCTACCGTACCGGTCGTAAGCAGAAGAGGTCTGACCACGGAGGTTAATGTGCCTGACCCTGCCTCTTCACCGCCTGTCGGCGATCTCGCCTTCCTGGTTCACAACCAGGGCGATGACGTCGCGGTGGCGGTGCGCGACACCGACCCCGGAACCACCACCGGCGCCTACCTGGTGTCAGGGGAACGCTTCGGGATCGACGTCCGCGAGGCCATCCCACTCGGGCACAAGATCGCGCTACGCGACCTCGCCGAAGACGAGAACGTCATCGAGTACGGCGTTCCCATCGGCCTGACCCGGTGCCCGATCCCGGCCGGAACCCTCGTCCACACTCACAACCTGAGGAGCGCGCGGTGGCGCAGCAGCGTTTGACCGGTTACCGGCGGGCAGACGGCCGGGTCGGGATCCGCAACCACGTCCTGATCATCCCGGTCGATGACCTGTCGAACGCCGTCGCCGAGTCGGTGGCCAGGGCGATCCCGGGCACCCTGGCCCTGCCCCACCCGTACGGGCGGCTGCAGTTCGGCGCGGACCTTGACCTGTTCTTCCAGACGATGATCGGCACCGGTGCGAACCCGAACGTGGCCGCCGCGATCGTGATCGGCATCGAGCCAAGCTGGACCGAGCGGATGGCGTCGGGGATCGCCGAGACCGGCAAGCCGGTAGCGCAGTTCTCCATCGAGCGCCACGGCGACCTGCGCGTGCTGGAGATGGCCGCGCGGGCGGCCGCGCGGATGATGCAGGACGCCAGCGAGATCAGCCGGGTCCCCGTCGAACGGGGCGAGCTGCTCATGAGCATCAAGTGCGGCGAGTCCGACACCACCAGCGGCCTGGGCTCCAACCCCGCCACCTCGCAGGCAGTGGACCGCCACATCGCCGCCGGGGGCACGGTCATCTTCGGCGAGACCACCGAGCTGACCGGCGGCGAGCATCTCATCGCGGCCCGCTGCGCTACCGACGAGGTGCGCAAGAAGTTCCAGCGGTTCTTCGACGACTACCTGGCCATGATCGAACGGACCGGCGCGAACCTGCTCGGCTCGCAGCCCACCCAGGGCAACATCCGGGGCGGGCTGTCCACCATCGAGGAGAAGGCACTGGGCAACATCGAGAAGACCGGGACCACGCCGGTGGTGGACGCCCTCGCCCCCGGCGAGCGGCCCACCGTGCCCGGCCTGAACTTCATCGACACCTCCTGTGCCGCCGCCGAGTTCATCACCCTGACCGCCGCGGCCGGGGCGGTGATCCACCTGTTCCCCACCGGCCAGGGCAACGTGGTCGGCCATCCGGTCGAGCCAGTGATCAAGCTGTCGGCCAACCCCGTCACGGTGGCAACCATGAGCGAGCACATCGACCTGGATGTGTCCGGGCTGCTGAATCTGGAATACAGCCTGACCGAAGCCGGTGACCGGCTGGAGAATGTCATCGACCGGACGGTGAACGGCCGGCTCACCTGCGCGGAATCCCTCGGCCACCGGGAGTTCGCGCTGACCCGTCTGTACCCGAGCGCGTAGGAGCCGCCAGTGTCACAGGACGCGGCCGGACCATCCCCGGCAGGCGCCGCCGGCCCTCCGGCGGTCGGCTGGCGGTGGATGGGTTCCGCTGAGCCGCTGTTCCTGCGGGTGGCTGACCAGATCGAGCGTTACATCGCGGGCAACGGCCTGTCCCCCGGCAATCGGCTGCCCGGCGAACGCGAACTGTGCGAGCTGCTGGGAGTGAGCCGGGCCTCGGTCCGCGAGGCGCTGCGCTCCCTGCAGACCCGTGGGCTGGTTGCTGTGCGCCATGGCAAGGGTGTCTTCGTGGCATCAGCGGCCGAGGGTGAGCGTGCCATGCAGCGTTTCGCCCGGCTGCGCGAGGTCGGGATGGAGGAGCTGTTCGCCATGCGCGAGGTACTCGAGGTTCCGGCCGCGGGTTGGGCGGCGACCGCGGCCACCGACGAGCAGCTTCAGCAGTTGGTGGCCACGTTCGAGCGCTTGGAGCAGGCCGTTCTCGCCCACAGGTCACCCGCTGAGCTGCAGGCCATGGACGCGCAACTGCACCTGCAGATCGCCGAGTTCGCCAGCAACAGGTTCCTGGCCATGACCCAGACCGTCCTGCAGGAGATGCTGGCCCGCAGCATGGACACCACGCTGGCGATCGCCGGACGGCCGGCCCGGTCAGTCCGTGAGCACTCCGACATCGTCGAGGCCCTGCTGGCCCGGGACGCCATCCGGGCCAGGGCCGCGGCCCGGCGCCACATTCACAGCGCGCGCCGGGCCGCACTCAGGCGGGTTGCCAGCGAGCGGGCACAGGCGGCCCTGGTGCAGACTCGGGACACAGCCGGACCATCGGCCTCCCAGCCCAGTAGCTCCCGATAGCCGGCGCCCGTCCCGCTACTGTGCCCTCGTTGGCCGGCTACCTCCGGCGCATGCGCCGGGACTGGGCGATGTCGCCCCGGCCCGCGAGCAGGAATGCCACCGTGCCGAGGAGCATCACGCCGAGCGCCAGTTTCCACCATTTCATGATCTAGTCCCCCATTCCTTACTGCGCCGAACGCGCGGTTCATTCCCGCGTCCCCCGGTTGGTCACTACCCCATACCCCGGTGCTCTAGCCGTGCCGCCGTTGCCGGTGCCCCGGCGGATGGCTGGCGGCTGGCTGGCCCCGCCAGTTGCCGCCGGGCCATGATGGCCTGATGGGAATTGCACCGGATGCGCTCGCCAGCTATGTGGACCGGGCAGTGGACGCCATGGCCGGCATCGTCCGGGATCTGGGCGACGACCTGGCCAATGCCGGGCCGGGCCTGCCCGGCGCGAACTCGGCCTATGTGATCTTGCGGCACTGCCTGGGCGTCATGGAGTACTGGGGCGGGGAGGTGGTGGCCGGCCGCGACGTGGTCCGCGACCGTGATGCCGAGTTCCGCGCGTCTGGGCCGGTGGCGGACCTGATCGATGCCGCCGAGGAAGCCAAGCGCCGGTTCCGGGCCGACGTCGCCACCGCCGACCCGCGGGCCCGGCCCCGCGGAACCCACCCCACGACGGGGCCCGGCGAGCTGGAGTTCGTCAGCCAGGGTCACGCCCTGCTGCACGTTCTGGAGGAGGTCTGCCAGCATCTGGGGCAGATGGAGATCACCCGCGACCTGCTCCGCCAGCGCTAGCCCTGCTCACCGGGCAGCGCCGCGGCCATCCGGCGCACCGCCTCGGCGATCAGCGCGGGTGAGGTGCCGATGTTCAGCCGGACGAAGCCGTGACCCTGGCTGCCGAAGTCGGGGCCGCGGCTGACCGCCACCCGCCCGGCTTCCAGGAACGCCGCCGACGGGTCGTCGCCCAGGCCCAGCGCCCGGCAGTCCAGCCAGGCCAGGAAGCTGGCCTGCGGGGGCGCGTAACCCACCGCCGGCAGATGCTCGGCCAGCAGGCGGGCCAGCAGCGCCCGGTTCTCGTCGAGCTGGCGCAGGACCGCGTCCAGCCAGGGCAGCCCGCCGGTGAAGGCGGCCACCGACGCGAGCACACCGAGGTGGCCAGCGAGCAGCGCCTCCCAGCGCTCCTCCAGCAGGGCGGCGCCCCAGTCCGAGCCAGCCACCGCGATGCCGCACTTGAGGCCGGGGATGTTCCAGCCCTTCGACGCCGACGTGAAGACGAACGCCCGCTCTGCCATCGAGTGCCCGAGCGAGCCGAACGGCACGAAGGCGGCGCCCGGCAGCACCAGCGGGGCATGGATCTCGTCCACCAGCAGCGCCGCGCCATGCTGCTGGCACAGGTCGGCGACCATCCCCAGCTGCTGCGCCGACCAGACGTTCCCGGTCGGGTTGTGCGGGCTGCACAGCAGGTAAGCGGCCGCACCCGGTTCGCCAAGCGCGGCATCGATCGCCGCCGGGTCCAGCTGGTAGCGGCCCGCCGCGTCCCGGGCCAGTGGCGCCTCGATGATCCGCCGTCCGTAGAAACCGAAGCGGAAATGGAACGGAGGATAGACGGGCGGGCTGATGACGATCCCCGAGCCCGGCGGGGTGATGGCCTCGACGATCTCGGCGAGCCCGGTCATCACATCCGGGATGGGATAGACCCAGGCGGGGTCCACGGCCCAGCCCAGCCGGGCTGCGGCGAACGCCGCGTATGCCTCACCCAGCAGCCCCCTGTGCGGGTAACCGCAGTCGCCGACGGCGAGCGCGGCGGTGACGGCCTGCGTGATCGGGGCGGCGAGGTCGAAGTCCATCTCGGCGACGAAGGCCGGCAGCACGTCGGCGGTGTGGGTACGCCACTTGAAGCTGGTACGCCGCCGCAGTTCGGGGAGCGAGCACGTGCCGAGCAGGGCGTCCACGACAGGGATGGTAACTCAACGGCACCGGCGCCCGGCGAGGCGGCTTGACCTGCGATGGCGTGTTCGCTGTGATCGGCACCGTTATGCTGCGATGGAGGATGGCATTATCAGCCTGGTCGGGAGGCGTGGCCGGATGACCGAACGGCCGCCGCGTGGCGTCAAACCCGGCAAGCCCATCCGCATCGACACCGGGACGGCGCATTCGGCGCGGGTCTACGACTACTGGCTGGGCGGGAAGGACAACTTCCCGGCCGACCGGGAGGCGGCAGAGGCCGCCATCGCCGCCAATCCGGGGATTGTCGCCGATGTCCGGGCCAACCGGGCGTTCCTGGCCCGGGTGGTGCGTTACCTGGTGACCGAGGCGGGTGTCCGGCAGTTCCTCGACATCGGGACCGGGCTGCCGACCGCGAGCAACACACACGAGGTCGCGCAGGCCGCCGCCCCGGAGTCGCGCGTGGTCTACGTGGACAACGACCCGATCGTGCTCGTGCACGCCCGGGCGCTGCTCACCAGCACCCCCGAGGGCGCCACCGCCTACCTCGACGCCGATCTGCGCGAACCGGAGCCGATCCTCAAGTCCGCCGCGCGCACCCTGGACCTCGGCCAGCCGGTGGCCCTGATGCTGCTGATCATCCTGCACCTCATCCAGGACCTGGAGGACCCCGGCAAGATCGTCGCGAGGCTGATGAGCGCGCTGCCGCCAGGCAGCTACCTGGTGCTCGCCCACCCGGCCAGCGACATCCAGCCGGCCGCGATGGCCGAGATGACCAGGCGGGTGAACGAGCGCATGCGGGGCGCGGTGGCCACCATGCGCACCCGCGATCAGGTGCTCAGCTTCTTCGACGGGCTGGAACTGCTCCCGCCGGGTGTCGTCCAGCCGCAGCAGTGGCGGCCCGGCCCGGCGGCGCAGGCACCCCCCGAAGTCACGGCGTGGTGCGGGGTCGCGCGCAAGTCATGATCAGACCATGGAGGGACGCCCGATGACAGGGGCCTGGTTCAGTGGCATCTTCCCCAGCCGCGCGAAGGCGGAGATCGACACCACCGTGGCGCACCCCGCCCGCGTCTACGACTACTGGCTGGGCGGCAAGGACAACTTCGCCGCCGACCGGGAGGCCGCGGAACGGGTGCTGGCGGTCACTCCCGGCCTGCGGTTCCGGGTGCGGGCCAACCGGGCCTTCCTGGCCCGCGCGGTCCGCTTCCTCGCGGACGACTGCGGCATCCGGCAGTTCCTCGACATCGGCACCGGCATCCCGACCGCGAACAACACCCACGAGGTGGCCCAGGCGGCGGCGCCCAGCTCACGCATCGTGTACGTGGACAACGACCCGATCGTGCTCGCGCACGCCAGGGCGCTGATCACCAGCACCCCCGAGGGCGCCACCGCCTACCTGGAAGCCGACCTGCGGGAGCCCGATACCATCCTCGCGCACGCCAGCCAGACGCTGGACTTCACCCAGCCGATAGCCCTGATGCTCATCGGCGTGCTGCACCTGATCCAGGACTCCGAACAGCCGTACGAGATCGTCGCCCAGCTGGTGGACGCCCTGCCCTCCGGCAGCTATCTGGCCATCTCCCATCCGGCCAGCGACATCCACTCCGGCCAGGCGGAGGCGCAGCGGCGCTACAACGAGCGGGTGTCCACCCCGCAGACCCTGCGCAGCCACGCGCAGGTGTGCCGCTTCTTCGACGGACTCCAGCTGGTCCCGCCCGGGGTGGTCTACGTGCACACCTGGCGGGCCGACCCCGACGACGAGCCGCCGACCGAGATGACCTCCGCCCACGGCGGCGTGGCCCGCAAGCCGTAGGCGCCGCGGGGTCGCTTCAAAGCCCTGCTCGTCATGATCGTGGTGGGTTCGGCGCCGCCGCGTGGCTGCGCTACCGGATCTCACCGGTCAGATAGCGCTCCAGAGTGGGGCCTATCGCGGTGGCCAGCTCGTCGGTACCCACCCGGGCCAGCGGCTCGAATTCAAGCACATACCGGGTGAGGGCCAGGCCCAGCACCTGGCTGGCGACCAGCGCGGCGCGGAACTGCGCATCGGCGCTCGGCGCCCCTGACCCGCCCGCCTCCGGGACACCGCCGCTCCCCCGGCCGCCGCCTGTCTGTCCCGTGCCGCCTGTGTCCGCGGTGCCGCCTGTCCCGGCGGCGGGCACGGCAGCGGCCGGCCCGGCGGCGGTGTGGGCGGCCTGGGCCGCGCCGGCGATCCGGCTCAGGATGGCCTCGGTGGCGAACTCCCGCAGCATGCCCGCTGCCTGCTCGCTGGTGACCGCCGAGCGCAGCAGCCCTAGGAAGGTGGACCGCATCTCGGCGACGTCCCAGGCCCCGAGCACCGTGCGCAGCAGGTGCTCGCCGAGGCTGCGGCCAGGCTCCCGGGTGCCGGGGTCCAGCGCGCTGGCGACCAGCTCACCCGGGATGAGCGGCAGCCGCATCGCCGCCGCGAACAGCCGCTCCTTGGTGCCGAAAAAATGGTGTACCAGAGCGGCGTCCACCCCGGCGTCGGCGGCGATGCCGCGGATCGTCGCCCCGTCGTAGCCGTAGTCGCCGAACCGGGCCCGCGCCGCTGCCAGGATCGCCTCCCGGGTGCCGCTGTCGCCACCCCGGCGGCCGCTGCGGCTGCCGCGCCCGCCGCGGCTGCCGGTCTCGCTTCGCCTGCCGCCCTCGCTGCGGCTGCCGCGGCCGCCGCGGCGCCCGGGCGGTGTGGACGGGACGGTCATGCCGGTGCCTTCGCCCTGCTGGAGGTCAGGGTGAGCTCGAAGAACCGCTCCTCCAGCGTGGCCGGGCCCTCGCTGACGCTGGCCTGCACCCCGCCGAGCGCGCGGCGGACATCGGCGGGTGCGGCGCCGGGCACCCGCAACGTCCGGCCGACCAGCGCCACCGGCAGCCCCGCGGCCTCCAGCGCGCCGAACGCGGCCGCCCACGACCCGCTCTCCACCACGCTCACCCGCGCGTCGCCGGTGATCTGGGCCGACGTGCCTTCGGCGACGACCCGGCCGTCGGCCATCACCATCAGCCGGTCGCACTCCTCCGCCTCGTCCATGTAGTGGGTGGTGACCAGCACCCCGACCCCGGATGCGGCGGCCTCGGCCACCGTCTCCCAGAGCCGGGCGCGGGCCAGCGGGTCCACTCCCGAGGTCGGCTCGTCAAGGATGAGCAGTTCCGGATGGTGAGCCAGTGCCTGCGCGAACGCGGCGCTGCGCTGGACGCCCAGCGGCAGCGACCCGACCACGGTCCGGCCGAAGGGGCGCAGCGGTTCCGGCAGGCCGGCGGCCGCGGCCCGGCGGCGGCCGGCCTGCTGCCCGCCACCGGCTGGCTCCGCGCCGAACACCGCTTCCGAGAAGGCCAGGTTCTCGGCCGGCGTGAGGTCGTCGTACAGCCCGAGGGTCTGCGGCACGTACCCGATGCGCTGCCGGGTCCGGCGGGACGGTGCCTCGCCGAACAGCAGCACCTCACCGCCGGAGGTCGCCAGCAGCCCGAGCAGCATCCGGATCAGGGTCGTCTTCCCGGCGCCGTTCGCGCCCAGCAGGCCGACCACCTCGCCGCGGCCCAGCTCCAGGTCGACCCCGTCCACGGCGACGAAGTGGCCGAACCGGCGGGTCACCCCGGTGCACTGCGCGAGCATCCCGGTCATCGCGCCTCCTTGCCGCTCACCACGGGCCTGGTCACCATGGGCCCGCTCACCGCGGCCGGCGGTGCCGGCGCCTGCCAGGTCACCGCCGCCGGCGAGCTCACGCGCGAGGATCGCGACGGTGATCGCGTCCTGCAGGTCCGGCGCCAGCCGCTCGCCGGCCGCGTCCGCCGGCTCCCCGTCCGGGTCCCAGACCCGCCAGCGCGCCGCCCGCCGCCAGGCCCGGCGCCTGGTCTCGCCCTGCGGCCAGTCCTGGACCGCCCGCAGCGTGCCGGGCATGGCCGCGACGATCTCCTGCGGCGTGCCCCGGGCCAGTACCCGGCCCGCGTCCAGGGCGAGCACGTCAAAGGCGCGTTCCGCCTCGTCCAGGTAGCTGGTCGCCAGCACCACGGCCGCGCCGCTGGCGGCGGCGCGGGCGATGAGCCACCACAGGTCGGCCCGGCTGACCGGGTCGATCCCGGTGGTCGGCTCGTCCAGCACCAGCAGGTCGGGCTGGTGCAGCATGGCCGCGATGACACCCAGCTTCTGCCGCATCCCGCCGGAGAGCTGGCCCGCCAGCCGGCCGCGTGCCCCGGCCAGCCCGGCCCGCTCCAGCAGCTCGTCGCCATGCTCCCGGGCAGCCGCGGCCGGCACCTGGTAGGCGGCCGCGCGGAAGGCGAGGTTGTCGGCTACCGACAGATCGGGGTAGGTCCCCGAACCCGCAGACAGGTACCCGATCCGCAGCGGCGCGGGCAGCCGGACCCGGCCGCTGGACGGCGCCAGCGCCCCCGCCAGGCAGCGCAGCAGCGTGGTCCGCCCCGCCCCGTCACCGCCCACCACCGCGCTCACCCGGCCGGGCACCGCGCGGAAGCTCACGTCGTCAAGGGCCAGCCTTCCCCCATACTTAACGCACACCGCCTCGGCACCCCACCAGTCGTCACCGCCGGCGCCCGCGGAGCGGGCCTCTCCCGGGCTGGCTGCGGGCGCGGTCACCGGGCGCTCCCGGCACTCCCGCCCGGAGCCGCCTGACCGGCCTCACCAGCATCCTCGGCGGAAGCGGGACCCGCGCTGGCAGCCGGAGCGTCGCCCGTGCTCGCCGGCCCCGTGCCTGCTGGCCCCGTGCCTGCTGGCCCCGTGCTCGCTGGCACTTGCGCGGCCGGCTTCCTCGCGCCCCGGCGCGGCGCCGCGGGCGCGAGGAAGCTGCGGAACCGCAGGCTGGCCAGGGTGAAGACGACCAGGCCGAGCAGGGCCAGGAAGAGGAAGGGCTGCCAGAGCGGCCCGATCGGCTCCGCCCGCAGCATCACCCCCCGCGAGATCTGGTTGAAGTAGGTCAGCGGCAGGATGTAGGAGATCCAGCGCACCCCGACCGCGATCGAGGACAGCGGGAAGATGAGGCCGGAGAGCAGGACCTGCGGCAGCATCACCATCACCGACAGCTGGATGGCCTGGCCCTGGTTCTCCGACACGCTGGAGATGAGCACCCCCAGGCCCAGGGTGACGAACAGGAACAGGATGGCGCCGAGCGCGAACGTGGCGAACGAGCCGCGGAACGGGACGCCGAAGACACCGACCCCGACCCCGACCACGATCGCGAGGTCGAGCGCGGCCACCCCGAAGTAGGGGACGATCTTGCCGAGGAACACGTCCCGGGGGCGCAGCGGCATGACGGCCAGCTGCTCCAGCGTCCCGGACTGGCGTTCGCGGACCACCCCGAGGCTGGTGATGATCGTCCCGATGAACACCAGCACCACCCCGCACAGGCCGGGGATCATGATGTCCGCGGTCGTGAGCCCGGGGTTGTAGAGAACCGTCACGTGCGGCCGCTGCGCGGAGGCGGCCGGGATGCCCCGGGTGGCGATGGCCCGCTCCTGCGCGGCGGACAGCGCGGCCAGCGCGGTCCGGGCGGTGAACAGCTGGCTCCCGTCGACCAGCACCTGTGTCGGCCCGCCGCCAGCGATCACCGCCATCGCCGCCTTGCCGTCGCGCAGCTCGTTCTGGGCCCAGGCCCGGCCCTGGGTGGGCGCGGTGGCCACCACGTCGAACGGCTTGCCGAGGGTGGCGGCGACCGCCGCCCCCTGCGGCCCGGCGACCACGGTGGGGATCGTCGACACGTCGAAGCTGGCCGCGTAGCCGAACACGATCAGCAGGATCACCGGCATCACGATCATCATCGCCAGCGTGCGCCGGTCACGCCGCAGCTGCCGGAACTCCTTGACGATCATCGCCCACATAGGGACTCCCTAGCACCGGGCCGGGTGGCCGGCAGCGGGTCACTGAGGGCCGCTCCGGGCCGCGCGGCGGAATCTCAACGCCTGTTGAATTCTACGCACGGTGAATTTACCGGGTCAACCCGGTGCGGGTGGCAAAGCCGGAGAAAAGCACCGATCACCGCGCCCGGCGATCAACTAGGTTGGCGGCCATGCGGACGGCCGCCGGTCGCCAGCGCCGGGCGTCCTGGCTGGTCCTGGGCTGCTACCTGCTGGCCGCCGTCGCCGTCACCGCCCGGCTGTGGGCTGACCCGGCCGGGCACGCCCAGGCGGCCAACCTGCCCGACGAGGATCAGTTCACCTGGTTCATGCGCTACGCGGCGGCAGCCGTCTCCCACGGCCGGCTCCCGGCGCTGGTGACGACGGCGATGAACGCGCCGCAGGGCATCAACCTGATGGGGAACACCTCGGTGCTGCTGCCCGGGGTGCTGCTCACCCCGGTGACGCTGCTGGCCGGCCCGCAGGTCAGCCTCACCGTGCTGCTGACGCTGGGGTTCGCCGGGTCGGCGGCAAGCATGTTCTGGGTGCTGCGGCGCTGGGATGCGAGCCTGTCCGCGGCGGCGCTGGGCGGCGCCGTCTACGGCTTCTCGCCTGCGCTGCTGAACTCCGGCATCGGCCACTACCAGCTGCAGTTCGCCGTGCTGCCGCCACTGATCATCGACGTGGCGCTGAGGATCCTCACCGGCCGCGCGCGGCCGGTGAGAGCGGGCGCCGTGCTCGGCCTGCTGGCCGCCGCCCAGGTGTTCATCGGGGAGGAGCTGCTGGCCCAGACCGCCGTGGCCGCCGCCCTGCTGGCCGTCACCCTGGCCGCGAGCAGGCCGCATGCCGTCCGCGGGCACATCCGTCCGGCCGCGGCGGGCCTGTCCACAGCAGCCGCGGTCACGCTGGCGATCTGCGGATACGCCCTGTGGGTGCAGTTCGTGGGCCCGGCCAGCTTGCACGGCAGTCCCTGGCACGCCGGGGCCTTCCACAGCTATCTCGCCGTGCTCGTGACCCCGCCCGGCGATCTGCTGTTCCACACCGCGGGCAGCGCGGGCTACGCCGCCGCTTACCCGGGGCTGCTGCCGGAGTATCTGGGCTACCTGGGCTGGCCGCTGCTGGTGGTGCTGCTCGCCGCCGCGGTCTGCTGCTGGCCGGACCTGCGGGCCCGCGCCAGCGCGGTGACGTTCGCGGCGCTGGAACTGTTCACCCTCGGCAGCGCGCCCATCCCCCTCGGAGGGCTGCACTATCCCGGTGTGCTGCTGCCCTGGTACTGGCTGCGCCATCTGCCGGTGCTGGGCGCCATCCTGCCGGACCGTTTCGCGATCCTCGCGGACGGCGCGGCGGCGGCGCTGCTGGCCTTCGGCCTGGACCGGGCGCGGGCGGCCCTGCCCCAGAGCGCGAGCCTGGCCCGGCGTGCCATCCCGGCCGCGATCACGGTGCTGGCGGTGCTGCTACTCGTCCCGCTGCCGATGCCGACCGCCCCCGCGGCCCCGGTCCCGGCCGGCTGGCAGGCGGCCGTTGCCCGGCTGCGGCTGCCCAGCGACGCACCGGTCCTGGTCGTGCCGGTCTTCCCGCAGGTGCTGCGCTGGCAGGCGGACACCGGCGAGCCGGCCTCGCTGATCGACGGCCGCTGTTTCGCCCGCGACAAGGCCGGGCTGGCCCGGCCGTGCGTCCCGCGCCGCACGCCGACCGCGCGCTACCTGAACGCGCTGTGGGGCGGTGACCCGGGCGTCCCGGCTGTGCCCGCCGCGAAAGTGCGGGCACAGCTGGCATCGTGGCGCACCGCCGCCGTGGTCGCGGTCACCCCGGCGGGCTCCCCGCTGGCACGGTTCCTGGCCGGCCTGCTCGGCCCCCCGGCCACCCGGGCCGGCCAGGTGATCGGCTGGCGGCTGCGCTGACAGCGGCCACTGAGCGAGGCCACCGTCAGCGGACGGCGCCGGTGACCAGCCAGGCGGTGCCGCGGGCGCGCCAGGTCAGCGACACGAACCTGGCCGCCAGCCAGAGGCTGTAGGCGAGCCAGAGGGCGACCAGGCCACCGC
>Ga0307373_10003236_pt1 | contig 28553 bp, 29 predicted proteins | sample OX2MG_FD_202534 | JGI IMG/M metagenome (GOLD analysis project Ga0307373, IMG submission 202534) | Soil microbial communities from Risofladan, Vaasa, Finland - OX-2 | ecosystem: Environmental > Terrestrial > Soil > Coastal area > Acid sulfate soil | place: Finland: Risofladan, Vaasa | collected... | reverse complement strand
CGGGGCCAAATCCTGGAACCACGATCCGCTGGCTCCAGGATCGAGCTGGTCGCTCAAGCTCACCGTGGCTGGAACCTATAAGTACTTCTGCATCCCGCATGAGACCCTAGGCATGGTGGGATCTATAACCGTCGTCAGCTGACTCAGGGACCGGACCGTATCGGCCCAGGAAGGAGTTGAGTTTGCAGTTCGCAGCTCGGATGAGCCGACTGGGCACAGAGAGCGCCTTCGAGGTCCTCGCTAAGGCCCGGCGGCTGGAGTCCGAAGGTCGCTCCGTCATCCATCTGGAGATCGGGGAGCCGGACTTCAGCACCCCGGAGAACATCATCGAGGCGGCCCACCGAGCCATGCTGGCAGGAGCTACTCACTACACCCCGGCGGCCGGTCTGCCTCAGGTACGCGAAGCCGTCGCCCGGGCGGTGGCGGAGCGCGGAGGGGTCGAGGTCCGACCTAGCCAGGTTGTGGTGGTTCCCGGAACCAAGAACATCCTCCACTTCGCCTTGCTGGCTCTTATCGAGCCAGGCGATGAAGTCATCCTCCCCGATCCCGGCTATCCCGTCTATCGCTCCCTGGTGGACTTCGTGGGAGCGGCCGCCCGGCCGGTCGCCATCCACGAGGACTCGGACTTCCGGATGGACCTCGACGAGGTGGAGCGGACGATCACCGCTAAGACCCGGATGATCATCATCAACTCACCCCAGAACCCCACCGGCGGGGTGCTCACCGAGGGCGATCTGGACCGTTTGGCGGAGATGGCTATTCGCCACGACCTCTGGGTGGTCAGCGACGAGATCTACAGCGAGATCTGCTTCCAGGAACTGCCCCGGCCGGTCTGGTCGCGACCAGGCCTGGCCGAACGCACCGTGGTCATGGATGGCCTCTCCAAGACCTACGCCATGTGTGGCTGGCGGCTGGGCTACGGGATCATGCCCGAAGCCCTCGCCGAGCGCATGACCACCCTCCTCATCAACACCAGCGCCTGCGCTGCCGCCTTCACCCAGCTGGCGGCGGTCGAGGCCCTGGAGTCACCCCAATCGCGAGTCGCCGTCGCTGCCATGGTGGCTGCGTTTCGGGCCCGCCGGGACATGTTGGTGGCCGGCCTCAACCAGATCCCCGGGTTTCACTGTCATCTGCCGGCGGCCTCCTTCTACGCCTTCCCCAACGTCACCGAAACCGGGATCCCCAGCCGAGAGCTGGCCACCAGACTTCTCGATGAGGCGGGCGTGGCGGCCGTGGCGGGCGAGGCATTTGGCAGGAACGGGCAGAGCCACCTGCGTTTTGCCTACACCGTTTCGGAGGAACAGATCAGCCAGGCACTGGAACGGATCGCTGCCTTCATGAGGACCGCTGCCCCGGCTCCGGTCGGCCTACGCTAGCGGTGATGGCAGACCGCCGAGGCTCCAGCAACCCGGTGATTTTGGTGCCCACCCAAGCCGGGGCGAGGGCCACGGCTGGCGGCGGGGTCCAGGGGATTCAGGCGCTCAATCGTGCCTACGTAACGGCGCTGCAGTCGGCCGGATTGATCCCTCTGCTCATACCTACGAGAACTCCCCTACCCAAGGACCTCTCCTTTGCCGACGGCCTACTCCTGCCCGGAGGTCCCGACGTTGATCCGCTGCGCTACGGTCAGGACCTCGACCCGGCCACAGATCCCGATCAGGAGAGTGACCAGCTGGATTTCGCCCTCCTCGACTGGGCTCTGAACGCGGGAATCCCCGTTCTCGCCATCTGCCGCGGACTCCAGGTGCTCAACGTTGCCCTGGGCGGCTCTCTCTTCCAGGACCTCCCCCGGCATTCCCCCCGACCCAACCCGGAAGAGCCGGTCGCCCGGGACGTGCCCGTCCACACGGTGAGGGTTGAGGAGTCGTCTCGTCTGGGCCAGATCGTGGAGGCCAGGACGATCTCAGTCAACAGCATGCATCACCAAGGTATCGACGAATTGGGCCGCGGCCTGGTGGCCACCGCCTGGGCCTATGACGGCCTGGTCGAAGCGGTGGAAGGGCGCGGCAACACATTTCTTCTCGGCGTCCAGTACCACCCCGAGGAGCTCGTCGATCGTGATCCCACAGCCCGGGCCATCTTTGTCGCTTTCGCCGCGGCCTGCCGGGAGAACAAGTCAGGCCAGACAGGAGAGACGGCGACACCGGAACTGGTCGGCTCCGTCCCCTCCGAAGTGTCAGCCGGATAGGACAGGCTCGCCCTCGAGTTCGGGGATTCCTTCGGGGAGCGGCAGGCCAGCCGCGATGAGACGAGCGTCCTCCGTCGCGATCTTGTCCAGTTCGGCGACCAGGGCACCCACCAGCTCTGCCTCGGGCATGGTGGCGACAACCTTGCCCTTGCGGTAGAGGATGCCCTTCTGCTGGCCCCCAGCGATGCCGATGTCAGCGTGCATTCCCTCCCCGGGTCCGTTGACCACGCAGCCCATCACCGAGACGTTGATGGGCCGCTTGACCCGCTTCAGCGCCTCCTCCACCTCAGCGACCATGGGGACCATCTTGATCTCCAGCCGCCCACAGGTCGGGCAGGCGATCAGGTTGGGTCCGGTCGGCTTCTCCTGGAGGTTGGCCAGGATCTGGCGGGCCACCCGCACCTCCTCTTCGGGCTCGTCCACCAGGGACACCCTGATGGTGTCGCCGATTCCCTCAGCGAGGAGGATCCCGATTCCCATCGCGCTCTTGATCGATCCCGTTTTGGTCGGCCCCGACTCGGTCAGACCGAGATGGAGGGGATAGCGGTTGTCAAGGGATGCGAAAAGACGGTTGGCGGCGAGGTTGGTGAGCACGTCACTGGCCTTGAGACTGACCTTGATGTCCTGAAAGCCAAGTTCCTCGAGGATAGAGATGTGGCCCAAGGCGGCGTCCACCATCCGCTGGGCGACATCCGGGATCCCGCCCTCGCCCCTTCCCCCGGCCAGCTTCTTGCGGTCCGGGAGGCTGCCGGCATTGACTCCGATCCGGATCGGCACACCCAGGGCCTGACAGCGGCGGGCGATCTCGGCGATCTTCTCGGGCTGGCGGATGTTGCCGGGATTGAGACGCAGACATTGGATGCCCGCGTTCAGGGCCATGAGGGCCAGAGGCGCGTCGTAGTGGATGTCCGCGACGATCGGCAGCCTGCTCCCCTTGACGATTTCCCGGAGGGTTTCTCCCGCCTCCTTGGTGTCACAGGTGACCCGGATGATGTCGGCGCCCGCGTCCGCTGCTCTGGCGATCTGCTCCAGAGTGCCCTTGACGTCCTCGGTGGGGGTCTTGGTCATCGTCTGCACGCTGATCGGGGCGGCCCCCCCGATGACCACGTTGCCGACCTTGATGGGTCGTGTCTTGCGCCGCTTGATCATCGGGCCAGCTGGCTGATATCGCCGTAGGTCACATATATGAAGAGCATCGCTATCAAGGCTAACCCAACTGCGTGAACGGCAGCCTCGACCCGGGGACTGATGCGGCGCCGTCGGCCCATCTCGAGGAGCACGAAGAAGAGCCGCCCGCCATCGAGGAAGGGAATCGGCAACAGGTTGAAGAGGCCCAAATTGACGGAGATGAGACCCATCAGGGTGAGGTAGGTGGTGGGCCCAATCTGCGTTGCCACCGAGGTCTCCTCAGCGATACCAACCGGCCCTGACAGGCGGAGGTTGGCGGCGTGGTGGGGACTGATCAGCTTCCAGAGATTGACGAAGGTGGACCCGATCTGGCTGGGCACCGCGTAGAAGCCGGTCCCCAGCGCCGAGTAGATGGGCATGGGAGGACCCCCCAGGCTCGGTATCAAGAGGTTGCCCTCGGAGGCGACGTAGCCGACCAACCACTCCACTTTGAGCTGACTTCGCCTGACCGAAACAACCCCCCTCTTGCCCGAGCTGGTCAGATAGGCGACCCGCAGGGGACCACTGCCGGGAACCGCCTTGGCCATAGCCCCCGGGGTGGCCTGGGGAGCGGGCCGGCCGTTGATAGAGGTGATGGTCGCCTCGACGGGGATCCGGGGACTCTTGTGAAGTCCCACCCAATGCAGCTGAGGACGAACGGTCACCTCCCGGGTGCTGCCCCCAGTCCAAGGTTGCAGTCCGACCTGAAGCGGACGGCCGCGATCAGCCTGGATGCCAGAGCGGATCCCGTTCAGGTCTTTGGTCGGATGATCGGCAATGGAGACCACCTGCCAGTTGCCGTGGACACCCGTCCCCGCCAGCGCTCCGCCGTGCTCGATCTGGGGAGATGGACCGCCAACCACAGCCACGCCGGTGAAGATGGCCCCGGCCAAGAGCATGTTCATGAGACCGCCGGCGGCCAGAGTCAGGGCCTTGCGGCCGTTGCTGGCGTGGATGAAGCCGCGCGCGCCGCCGTCGTCGGGAGGCTTCTCCAGCCCGGTCATTCCCGCCAGGCGGACGTAGCCGCCCAGGGGCAGCAGACGCAGGGAGTATCGGGTCTCGCCGTGCATGCGACTGAAGAGGCGGGGCCCGAATCCGATCGAGAACTCCTGGACCATGATCCCGGCCCGCTTGGCGACCACGAAGTGGCCGAGTTCGTGGATGGCGACCACCACCAGGAGCATCAGGATGATGCCCCCCACCGTCTGCCAGGTGAGGACGAAACCGCCCATTTAGACCGCTACCACGCCCGGGCTGGGCGAGGACGGCTGGCCCACCAGCCGTAGCGCGCGCTCGCGGGCCCAGCGATCAGCCTCCAGGAGCTCCTCCAGGCCAAGTCGCGCCGGCGGCTCGAAGTCGCCGGTAACCTGGGCGACCAAGGTGGCGATCTCCATGAAGGGCAGCCTTTCATCGAGAAAGGCGGCCACCGCCACCTCGTTGGCGGCGTTCATCACGGCCGGAACCGCTCCTCCCCTAGCCCCGGCATCCCGCACCACCTGGAGGGCGGGATAGCGGGCCGGGTCCACGGACTCGAAGTCCATCCTTCCCAGCTCGGTCAACTGAAGTGGCGGGACCACCCCTGGAAGTCGGACCCCATCGCTCAGCGCCAGGGCGATGGGGGCCCTCATGTCAGCCACCCCCAACTGGGCCATCATGGTGCCGTCGACGAACTCGACTGCCGAGTGGATGGCGCTCTGGGGCTGGATCACCACCTCGATCTGCGAGTAGGGGACGTCGAAAAGGAAGTGCGCCTCGATCACCTCCAGCCCCTTGTTGATCATGGTGGCGGTGTCGATGGTGACCTTGGGACCCATGCGCCAGTTGGGGTGGTCCAGGGCCTGCTCCGGGGTGACCCGGCTCAGTTCATCCAGAGGCATTGAGCGGAGAGCTCCCCCACTGGCGGTCAGGATCAAGCGCCGAACACTGTCCCTGTGCTCACCTCGTAGGCACTGCCAGATGGCGCTGTGTTCGCTGTCCACGGGGACGATTCGGGCGCCGTGCCGGCGCGCCGTCTCGGTGACCAGTTCACCGGCCATCACCAGCACTTCCTTGGTGGCCAGAGCGACCAGATGCCCGGCCCGGCAGGCGGCCAGGGTGGGCAGGAGGGCACCCGCCCCGCCACCGCCAACCAGGACCACGTCGACATCCCTGGAACCGGCCAGCTGACAGGAGGCTTCGATCCCAACCGCCATCGCCGGGGGAACTACTCCGTCGGGCTCGATGAGGACCGCCCGAGCATTAGGAAAGGGGCTCAGGGCTTCGCTCAGGGCATCCACTCGACCACCTGCCACCGCCCCGACCAACTCGAAGTGTTGGGGAAAGCGGCTGATGATCTCGAGCGCCTGCTCGCCGATCGACCCGGTGGCCCCGATCACGGCTACCCGCGTTGGCATCGATCGAGCCTCCGATGTGGTTCCAGCCGTGTCCCGCTCGAAGTGGGCGGCCGGTGGTTGGGGGAAGTCAGAGCGCGTGTATCGCCCCCAAAAGCGAGTATACGACCGCCCCCACGAAGATCAGACTATCCATCCGGTCAAGCACCCCTCCATGGCCGGGTAGCAGGCGTCCCGAGTCCTTGACCCTAAGCTCACGTTTGAGCTGCGACTCGACCAGGTCACCCGCCACCGCGGCCACGGCGGCCAGGAATCCGATCCCGAAGGCCCAAGGGTGTCCCACCTTGGGCAAAGCCAGGGGCAGCAGTAAGCCCACCGCCACCGTGGGCGCGATGATCGCGGCCAGCGCTCCCTCCCAGGTCTTGCGGGGACTGATCCGGGCAAAGAAGGGATGACGGCCGAACCTTGAGCCGACCAGGTAGGCCAGGGTGTCCCCCATCACCGATATCCCCACCGTGAGCAGCACTACCTCCACCGCCCGGGGTCGACTGGCGATCCCGTGGTAGAGGAGCAGCAGGAAGCCCGGGCAGAAGCCAAGCCAGGCGGCCCCGCCCAGGGTCAAGGCCCAGCGCATGAAAGGCTGTGCTGGGGGATCGAACCGCAGCGAGTAGGTTAGCCCCGCCACCACCGCAACCACCAGGACGACACCCGCTTGGGGCAGATTGGGATAGGCGTAGCGAAAGAGCCAGACGGCGGCCAAGCCGTAGAGCAGGATGGGATCGAGGCGCAGTCCGGCTCCCCGCCAGAGCTGCCAGTACTCCCAGAGCCCGAGACTTACGACCAGGGCCACGAAAGCGTCTACGAAGGGGTCGCCGAGCCACAGGGCGGCCAGGAAAAGGCCCAGCAGGGCCACCCCAACGGCAGTGCGAACCGCGAGGTTCACCGCTGCTCTAGCACCCCACCAAAGCGGCGGTTGCGGCCCGAGTAATCAGCCAGGGCTGCCCGGAGGTCGTCGGCACCGAAGTCGGGCCAGTAGGTCTCGGTGACGTAGAGTTCGGCGTAGGCCGCCTGCCAGATCAGGAAATTGCTGGTGCGCATCTCGCCGGCGGTGCGGATGATCAGATCCGGGTCGGGTAGCCCGGCGGTGTAGAGGGCCCCTGCCAGCTGCTCCTCCTCGAGCTGGCTCAGGTCGGTGCCGGTCGCTGCCAGGTGGCGCACGCCGTCAACGATCTCTGCCCGCCCACCGTAGTTGATGGCCACGTTGAGCATCCCCGTGGAGTTGTTAGCGGTCAGCCGCTCGGCATCCTCGACCAGCTTCTGCAAGCGGGCGGAGAGCTGCTCGCGGCGCCCGATGACCTTGATCCGCACCCCGTTGCTGTGCAGTTCGTCAACCTCCGCCTGCAGCGTCTGCTCGAAGAGGCGCATCAAAGTGGCCACCTCCTGCCGCGGCCGCGACCAGTTCTCGGTGGAGAAGGCGTAGAGGGTGAGGCAGTGCACTCCGGCCTTGTCGGCCGCATCCATCACCCTACGGATGGCCTGGATGCCAGCCCGGTGCCCGGCGCTGCGGCGGAGGCCACGGCGACGAGCCCAGCGCCCGTTGCCGTCCATGATGATCCCGATGTGCCGAGGCAGGGCCGGGCTGGGCTTAGCCACCCGCGCAGTCTCGGTGGAGGCTCAGACCTCGAGTAACTCGGCTTCCTTTCGCCGCGCCACCTCCTCAATCTCCTCGATGAAGGCGTCGGTGACCTTCTGCAACTGGGCCTGAGCCCGTTGCGCCTCATCCATGGAGATCTCCTTCTCGTGCTCCAGCCCGCGCAACTGCTCCATGTCGTCGCGGCGAATGTTGCGGACGGCGATGCGAGCCTCTTCCGCCCGGTGCTTGACCATTTGCACGAACTCCTTGCGCCGCTCCTCATTGAGGGGAGGGACGGGGAGCCGGATGAGCTGGCCGTCGTTGGCCGGATTGAGCCCCAGATCGCTCCGTCGGAGAACCTTTTCGATGGCGGCGATGTTGTTGCGGTCCCAAGGTTGAACCATGAGCATGTGGGCCTCGGGGGCGGAGATGCTGGCCACCTGGTTGAGCGGCATGTGACTGTCGTAGACCTCGACCTGCAGGTGTTCGATCAGAGCCGGGCTGGCGCGACCGGTTCGGATCGAGGTCAGCTCGCGCTGCAGGGCCTCGACACTCTTGGCCATCCGGTTCTGGGTGTCTCGAAGCAGGTCATCGCTCACGGCGACGGGCTCTGGTCACTGACCAAGGACCCGACTTGCTCACCGCTGACGGCCCGGGCCAGGTTGCCGGAAGCGAAGAGGTCGAGCACCAGAAGCGGCAGGCGATTGTCCATGCACAAGGTGACGGCCGTGTTGTCCATCACCTGCAGGCGCAGGTTGAGCACTTCCAAATAGGTCAGGGCGGGCAGGCGAGTGGCCTTCGGATCCACCTTGGGATCAGCGCTGTAGATGCCGTCCACCCGAGTCGCCTTGATCAAGAGGTCGGCGCCGATCTCGGCGGCCCGGAGTGCAGCTGGAGTGTCGGTGGTGAAGAAGGGATTGCCCGACCCGGCACAGAAGACCACCACCCGGCCCTTCTCCAGATGACGGATCGCTCGGCCCCGGATGTAAGGCTCGGCGACCTGATGCATCTCGATCGCGGTCATCACCCGGGTGGCCATGCCGTGCGCCTCCAGGGCATCCCGCAAAGCCAGCGCGTTGATAACGGTTCCCAGCATTCCCATGAGATCTGCTGTGACGCGGTTCATGCCTCGCTGGGCACCCGCCAGGCCTCGGAAGATGTTGCCACCCCCCACCATCACGGCGATCTCAGTTCCCAGGGCATGGGCTCCCTGGAGCTCACGGGCGACTACATCGAGGACGTCAGGGTCGATCCCGAACTCACCGTCACCGACTAGGGCCTCGCCGCTGATCTTGATCACCACCCGGCGGTAGTGCGGCTGCAGGCCTGGCTCAGGGCTCACCGCTGTACCAGTCAGCTCCAGCGGCTCAAGCGTCATCTGATTGACTCTCATCGGCCAAACCCTTCCCGAGCTCGAAGCGAACGAATCGGGAGACACTGATGTTCTCACCGGTGGCGGCGATCACCTCTTGGATTACCTGAGTCACCGAGCGCCCCTTGGAGCCTTCGTCTCGAAGCCAGGCCTGGTCGTAGAGGCAGGTCTCCTCGTAGAACTTGCGCAGCCGACCGTCGACGATCTGCTCCAAGCGCTCCGCCGACTTGCCCTCTCTTTCCGCCTGCTCGCGATAGACGGCGCGCTCCCGCTCCAGCTGATCGGCGGGGATGTCCTCACGCCGAACCCAGCGCGGCGAGCGCCCGGCGACCTGGAGCGCGATGTCGTGAACCAGAGCCTTGAAGGTATCGGTACGGGCCACGAAGTCGGTCTCGCAGTTGACCTCCACCAGGACACCGATGCCGCCCCCGGGATGAATGTAGGAGTCCACCAAGCCCTCTCGGGTCTGCCGTCCCGAGCGCTTCTGGGCCGAGGCCAGCCCCTTGGCCCGAAGGATGTCCCGGGCGCGCTCGAAGTCACCGTCGGCCTCGGTCAGGGCCGCCTTGCAGTCCATGATCCCTGTCCCAGTCTGCTCCCGGAGCAGACGCACCATCTCAGCCGTGACGGGTTGACTCACCCGGCGACCTCGCTGGCCGCTGGGGACGGCTCCTCGGCGGCCGGTGCTTCGTCGGTTCCGTCCTCCGCTACCGCCTCGACCTCAGCGGCCGCCGCTCTGGCTGCCTCCGCCTCGGCTTCGGCCTTGGCCGCCGCAATCCGAGCCTCTTCGGCCTGGACCTGACGCTCCGCCTCCGCCTTCTGAGCCTGAGCCTGCTCGATCTTCTGGTGCTCCTCGAGGCCGCCCATGACAGCATCGACCAGCCGGGTGACGATCAACCGGACGCTACGGATGGCGTCGTCGTTACCGGGGATGATCTGGCTGATCTCCTCAGGGTCGCAGTTGGTGTCGGTGATCGCGATGATCGGGATCTCCAACTTGCGTGCCTCGGTCACCGCCAGGCGCTCTTTGTGGGGGTCAACGACGAAGACCGCCGCCGGGAGCCGCTTCATGTTGACGATGCCGCCGAAGTTGCGCTCAAGACGCTCCAGCTCGTCCCCGCGGCGGCGCTGCTCCTTCTTACTCATTGCGGCCAGGGCCCCGGAGTCGCGCAGCTCGACCAGCTCGGCCATCCGCTTGAGCTGGCGCTTGACCACCTCGAAGTTGGTGAGCATGCCGCCCATCCAGCGGTTGACTACGAAGGGCTGGTGGCTCCGCTCGCACTGCTCCTGGAGAGTCTCCTGGGCCTGCTTCTTGGTGCCTACGAAGAGGATCTGACCACCCTGGGCCACCGTGTCGTGCGCGAATTGGCAGGCTTGATCCAGCAGGTCGACGGTCTGGGACACGTCGATGATGTGGATCCCGCCCTTGCTGGCGAAGATGTAATGCCGCATCTTCGGGTTCCACCGGCTGGTCTGGTGGCCGAAATGGACACCGTTTTGGAGCAGCTCGGTGAGCGTGGCTACAGGCATGCTCGCCCTCCTATGCAGTTACCGCCTCTGCCTGGCATCAACCGCCTGCCGGCCCTCGAAGGGGACTCCGGGAAGCGTCCGCCGGGCATGTGTATTTGATCGCCGCCGTCATGGTATCCCACCTAGCGTCAGGCTCCAACCGCCTCAACCGGGTTGCTCACCCCGGAAGTTGCCTAGACTCCACCGCCTATGCCCATCTCAGAGAGCCGACTTGCCAGGGACAAGGCCGAGTTCCTCAGCGCCTTCGACGCCCAGATGCGGGGACCGCTAGCCATGGCGATGCCCGAGGGTGGAGCCGAGGAGATGGACGGCCCCATCTATCGCTCCTGGGGCTGGGCCCCTCGCGGCTTCGTCATGCCGAGGGACCTGAGCAGCCTCGACGGTGCTCGGCTCGACGCCTTGATCGAGCGCCAGATCGACTTCTTCGCAAAGCGCCAGCAGCCCTTCGAATGGAAGACGTTCTCCCACGACCAGACAGCTGGTCTGATCGGCCGCCTGGTCCAGGCCGGGTTCCTGGCCGAGGAGAGAGAAAGCCTGGTCATCGGCCGGGTGGCGGACATAAACCTGACCGCCCAAGCGCCACCCGATGTCACCCTCCGGGAGGTGCACACCAGGCTCGACACCGATCGCATGGCCGAGCTCCTCGCCCTGGTCGACGGCGACGACCGCAGCTTCCTCGGCGAGGCATTCTTCAAGGATGTCGCGGCCAATCCGGGTGACGTTGTCCTGCTGGTGGCAGAGACAGCCGGACAGGTCGTCTCCACCGCTCGCGTCAACCTCGTCCCCGGCAGCCAGTTCGCCACCCTGTGGTCCGGCTCGACGCACCCGGAGTGGCGTCATCGGGGGATTTATCGAGCGATGGTCGCCTATCGCGGCCGCCTCGCCGCCGAGCGCGGCCTGCGCTACCTTCAGGTCGATGCCTCGGAGCAGAGCAGACCCATCCTGGAGCGACTCGGATTCCTCACCGTCGCCGAGACCACCCCATATATCTGGTCCCCTCCCGCCTAAGAGTTCTGGGGACCGTGGCAGCGCACTTCTGACGGGCGCTCTGGCAACCGCTCAGCCCGACCAAGGTCGAGGTTGGGGTAGCTTGGAACTACGCCCTGCCGACATGAGTCGCATGCCCGGAAGAAGGACGAAGAGAAGAGCAACTCGACCATTTGGGACAGCCGTCGGTATGGCTGCCCTCGGGGCGCACTCGCCCCCTGCGGTGGAGTCCATGAGGGGACTCTCACCAAGTCAGGTCCTGAGTGCAACGCCTCCCACACCGAGGCCGGACATCTGGTCACCGTGAAGGTCCAGGAGCACGGCCCTGCGACCGTCAAGACGATCGTGACCGATGCCCACGGGAACAAGCACGGGAGCGCAGTTGAGCTCTCCGCGAACCAGTCCGGGGCCACGGTCAGGGTCAGTGCGCCACCTCCGGTGAAGAGGGTCCAGGTTCGGATCTCGGAGGCCTCTGGCACCACTTGGTGCACGGCCGGCCAGTAGAGTCCTGAACCCGGTGCCCGGGGGGGAAACTCCCCTAGGCTCCGGGCCGACGCCTGTCTTAGAGCACGTAGCGCCGGAGATCCTGGTCGCGGACCAGGTCGCCCAGCTTGTCCCGGACGAACTCGCGGTCGATGGTCACCTTCTGGCCCTGGTATTTCTCGGCGGCGAAGGAGACGTCCTGGAGAACCCGCTCCATGACGGTGAAGAGCCGGCGGGCCCCGATGTTCTCGTCTCGTTCGTTGACCAGAAAGGCGTGATGGGCCAGCTCCCCCACGCCTTCCTCGCTGAACTCCAGCTCCACATCCTCGGTGGCCAACAGCTCCGAGTACTGCTTGGTCAGGGCATTGCTGGGCTCAACCAGGATCCGGCAGAGATCTGCCTCCTCTAACGGCTGCAGCTCGACCCGGATCGGAAAGCGTCCCTGGAACTCGGGGATCAGGTCGGATGGTCGCGCCGAGGTGAATGCCCCGGCGGCCACGAACAGGACATGGTCGGTGCGCACCTGGCCGTACCTGGTGCTCACGGTCGAGCCCTCGATGATGGGAAGTAGGTCGCGCTGCACGCCGGCACCGCTCACATCCGGTCCATGGGCCTCGACATAGGGGCCGGCGATCTTGTCCACCTCGTCGATGAAGACGATGCCGTTCTCCTCGACCAGGCGAATCGAGTCGTCATAGACGCGGTCAACGTCGACCATCCGTTCCGTCTCCTCCTGGGTGAGGACGTGACGCGCGTCGGCGACGGTCATCCGCTTGCTGCGTTTCCTGGGCGGAGCCAGCTGGCTGAAGAAGTCGGACAGCGACCATCCGATCTCCTCGTAGCCGCTGCCGGAGAAGACCTCGACCGGTGCCGAGTAGGACTCCTCCACGTCGATCTCGATCTGGCGATCGTCGAGCTTGCGGGCGGCCAGCTTGCGCAGCAACTGGCGGCGTCGGGATCGCTCGCGGCGGGCGTGGGCCAGCTCGTCCTCCCCGGTCGGGGCCGGTTCCGGAGGTGCCTCCGCCGGAGTCTCGGTCGCCGCTTGCGCGGGCGCCGGCGGAGCTTGGTCAGCCTCGATCAGCCGATCGACGATCCGAGCCTCGGCGCGCTGCTTGGCCTCCCCCTCCACGTCCGCCACCCGCTGGCTCTGGACCTGGGTGATGGTCTGTTCCAGGAGGTCGCGGATGATCGACTCCACGTCGCGGCCGACGTAGCCGACCTCGGTGAACTTGGTGGCCTCGACCTTTATGAACGGGGAATGGGTGAGCTGGGCCAGACGGCGAGCGATCTCGGTCTTGCCCACCCCGGTCGGGCCGATCAAGAGGATGTTGCTGGGGACGATGTCCTGGCGCCGCTCCGCCGGCACCTGCATCCGCCGGTGGCGGTTGCGCAGGGCGATCGCCATGGCCCGCTTGGCATCCGCCTGACCGACGATGTAGCGGTCCAGGGAGGAGACGATCTCGGCCGGCTTAAGCTCCGCTTCCAACTGCCTCCCCTTGTGGCGTGTCGGAGATTGTCTCGACCGAGATCTCGCTGTTGGTGTAGATGCAGATCGAGGCTGCGATCTCCAGGGCTCGGCGGGCCACCTCGGCGGCCGGAAGCTCGGTGTGCTGGAGAAGGGCCCGGGCGGCAGCGTGAGCATAGGGTCCACCGCTGCCGATGGCGCCGATCCCATCGTCGGGTTCGATGACGTCGCCGTCCCCACTGAGCAGCAGCATCTGGTTGTTGCCGGCCACCACCAGCATGGCGTCGAGGTGCCGCAGGTAGCGGTCGGTGCGCCACTCTTTGCCCAGGGCGACCGCCGCCCGGAGCAGGTTGCCCTGATGCTGGTCCAAGTGGCGCTCGAACTTGTCGAAGAGGGTGAAGGCGTCGGCCACCGAGCCGGCGAAGCCGACGACGACCTGGTCGTGGTGGATGCGCCGAACCTTCATCGCCCGGTGCTTCATGACCACGTCGCCGACGGTCACCTGGCCGTCCCCGGCGACGGCGATCTCGCTTCCCCGGCGCACGGCCAGGATGGTGGTGGCGCGCGGACCGGCATCGTGAGAAGAGTTCACTCGAATTCGATTCTACCCTCGGCTTGGAATTGGCCCCACCACGATCGGAGGACTCTAGCCACGTCCACTATCCTTGCCAAATGCCCGAGAGGACCCCCGATCCAGCCTTCAACGGAGACGAGCGGACCACCCTGACCGGTTTCCTTGAGGACCAGCGCAAGGTGCTGGCCTGGAAATGCCAGGGTCTCAGTGACGCCCAGCTCAAGGAGGCCTCAGCGCCGCCCTCCAACCTGACTCTGCTGGGCCTGGTTCGCCACATGGCAGAGGTCGAACGAGGCTGGTTTCGCAGGCGGCTCGACCATCAGAAGATCGGCCCCATCTGGTGCACCGACGACCAGCCCGATGCTGACTTCGAGGCGGTAGGCGAAGCAGATGTCGCGGAGTCCGTGAGGATCTGGGAAGAGGAGTGCCAGGACTCCCGGTCGATCCTGGAGAAGCTGAAGTCCCTCGACCTGACCTTCAGAACCGACGAGGTGATCTCAGCTCGCTGGATGGTCAACCACATGATCGAGGAGTACTCTCGGCACAACGGTCATGCCGACCTCCTGCGCGAGCGCATCGACGGTATGACCGGCGACTTTCCACCCGCGAAGAAGGAACCGGCACCGGCCAGCTAGCCCGCCTCGGTCGGCTCCGGTGTGGCCGGGTGCGAAAAGCGCGCCCAGCTCTGTCCGAGCAGTCCCGCTGCCACCAGCAACCACGCTGCGAACCCGATCCCGACGAAGACGCGGGCCAGGATCATCAAGGCCCCAACGTTTAGCACCGGGACCAGAGTCAGGCTGCAGAGGCCGTACATCCCAAGGGGAAAGACGGTGGCCCAGCGCAGGTGGTGGTAGCCCCAACGAGGACTGATCACCTCGCTGACCAGCAAGATCGCGATGGCAGCGCTGGCCGCTCCCCACAGTCCAATCACAACCGCTTCCAGGGGCTGACCGGGCCCGCCCAGCCGGAGATAGATCTCCTCACCAGCCAGGGCGGAGATTGCGAGAGCTCCGCCGGACACCCAGTGGTCGCCTCGGCCCCTCAGCAGTTCAGCGAGATCGAACCAGTTCGCGATCAGACAGTAGGCGACTACTGCTAGGCCCCAGCAGATGCCGGCCGGAACTACCAACCAGGCGAGGTGCCATCCCCGGGACAGTTCGGATGCCGCCACCGACAAGGACGCCACGGCCACTGCCAAGAGAAAGGACACCCCTCGGGCCGGCCTCTGCCACCTTCTCAGAACTGGGCCAACGATCAGGAACTGCAGCCCAGCCGCGAGGATGAGCAGCCCGGCCGACACTCCCAGCCAGCCCAGACTGGCGAAGCCGGTGGCCAGCACCCCCGTCGAGGCCACCACCGACAGGGCCGCCGGCTGATGCAGTTCGGTGCGAAGACGTGGCGCATCTACCCGCATCCGCCGGACCGCGGCCAGCACCATCAGGAGCCAGAGGGCGACCGCAAGGCCAAGCAGGGTGGCACCCAAGGCCATGAGCGAGGTTCGCGACATTCCGATTGCGACCACCGCGGTGGCCATCACCACAGTGCCGATCTGAGATGGAAGTACCGAGCGCAAGAGAATCACCGGCTCAGCATCACACGGTTGCCGGGTGTCGGTGTATGGCGCCGCTTAGCTGGTGCACTCGAACAGACTGGTGACGGACGGGCCAGGTCGAACTACTTCACGGCCGGTACCTTGACCCGCCGCTTGCTCGCCGGCGCACGTGACCGCCCAGCGGCCTTGGAGGTCGGCGACGAACTGTCCTTGGGCGGCCGGTACTTGCAGCCGGGATAGCCCGAGCAGGAGACGAAAGGCCCGAACCGTCCCCGGCGCTGCACCAAAGGCTTGCCGCAATCAGGGCAATTCTCGCCGGTCGGCTCGGCGACCAGGGCGGGGCGAGCGGGGCCGTCGGCTCCCGCCTCAGTGCGGATGAAACGGCAACTGGGATAGCCCGAACAGCCCACGAAGGGACCCCGGCGACCGGTCCGCTTGACCAGGGGCTTGGAGCAGAGGGGACAGGCTTCACCGATCTCTTCGGCCGGAGTCCTCTCCTCCTTGCCCTCGATGAAGTCACACTCGGGATAGCGGCTGCAACCGACGAAGTCGCCGAAGCGGCCGCTGCGCATGACCAGGTCCGCCCCGCACTTGGGGCAGGCACTGCCCGTGGGTTGGGCCTTGATCTTGACCCGGGGCATGCTCTCTTGGGCCGCGTCGAGGACCTTGGCGAAGGGCCCGTACCAGGAGCTGACCACGGGGACCCAGGTGTTCTCCCCGGTCTCGATGGAGTCGAGCTGAAGTTCCAGGGCGGCGGTGAAGCCAAGGTCGACCACCGACGGAAACTGGGTGGTGAGGGCTTCGTTGACGGCCAATCCCAAAGGCGTGGGGTGCAAGCGCCGTTCCTGCTGTATCACGTAGCGCCGGGTCTGGATCAGCTCCGTCATGGAGGCGTAGGTGCTGGGCCGGCCGATGCCCCTCTCCTCCAGCTCCTTGACCAGGCTGGCCTCGCTGTAGCGAGGTGGCGGCTGGCTGAAGTGCTGCTCGGGGATGAGTTCAGCCAATGAGACCACCTGCTCCTGCTGGAGCTCCGGCAGGAGCTCGTCCTCACGGTTCTCCGCAGCGGCGACGCGCAGGAAACCGTCGAAGACGAGCTGGCTGCCGGTGGCCCTAAAGCGGTGCTCCCCAGCCATCACCTCCGCCCGGGTCGAATCGAACTCCGCCGGACTCATCTGGCTGGCCAGAAAGCGCCGCCAGATGAGGCGGTAGAGCTTGGCCTGGTCGGAGGTCAGGTACTGGTGGATCTCCTCCGGGTCCCGCTCCACAGTGGTCGGCCGGACAGCCTCGTGGGCGTCCTGACTGGCGACCACCGCCTTGGGACCCCGGCGTTGAGCCCCTGGTTGACCTATGTACCGGGCGCCGAAGGTTGACTCCACGTAGGCCTTGGCTCCGGCCACGGCGTAATCGCTGAGGCGGGCCGAGTCCGTCCTCATGTAGGTGATCAGCCCGGTCGGCCCGGCGCTGCCCAGCTCGACCCCCTCATAGAGCTGCTGGGCAACCCGCATCGTCTTGGTAGGGCTGAAGTGAAGCTGCGAGGAGGCGTCCTGCTGCAGAGTGCTGGTGATGTAGGGCTGGGGAGGGTTGCGCCGAATCCGGCGTCGATCCACCGAGGCGATCTGGAACTCCGCCTTTTCGACTTCTCCCATCACCCGACGGGCGCTGGCCTCGTTGGCCAGACGCGGAGGCTCGCCATCCCCGTCCTTGGCCTTGCCCCGCTTGGCTTTGGTTTCCAGACCCACCCCCTGGTAGCGGGCCTTGAACTGCTCGCGCTTCTCGGTGAACAAGACTGCATCCAGGCTCCAGCTCTCGACCGACTTGAAGGCCTCGATCTCCTGCTCCCGGTCGCAGACCAAGCGCAGTGCCACCGACTGCACCCGCCCGGCGGAGAGTCCCTTACGGATCTTGCGCCACAGGAGCGGACTCAGCTTGTAGCCGAGGAGCCGGTCGATCACCCTCCTCGCCTGCTGGGCGTCCACCAGACGCTGGTCGATCGGCCGGGGCTGGCTGAGCGCCGTCTCCACCGCCTGCTTGGTGATCTCCCGGAAGACGATCCTCTCGGGATCGGTCAGTCCCAGCTGGTGGGCGACGTGCCAGGCGATGGCCTCGCCCTCACGATCCGGGTCGGCGGCGAGCAGGACCCGCTTCGACTTTCGGGCCGCCGACTTGAGGTCGCGCAGCTGGCCCTCCTTGCCCTTGATCACGGTGTAGTCGGGCTCAAAGTCGTGCTCGATGTCTATGCCCAGCTTGGAGTGGGGCAGATCCACCACGTGACCCATCGATGCCCGGACGTCATAGTCGCTGCCCAGGAACTTGCTGAGCGTGCGTGCCTTGCTCGGCGACTCGACGATGATCAGGTTCGATGCGGGCATCAGCTGGGGGATTTCCTCGGGTGGGCGGTTGGGGCGAGCCGGAATTCTAGCAACAGCCTCCCCGTCCGCCCCCACTTCCACACCTCGGAGGGGTATTGAGCCCTGGCTACACTTGGCCGAGCCAGCCCTTGTTCGGGAGACCCACTGCCTTGGCCATCGACCTATCTGACAAGTACGAATCGGTTGAGATCGTGGAGCGCCGGGACTACGGTCCCGACCTCTGGTCGATCCGGGTCAGTCATCCCGAGCCCTTCGGCTTCCGACCCGGGCAGTACGCCACATTGGGGGTTGAGATCGACGGTAAACCGCTGGAGCGCCCCTACTCGATCGTCTCCGCCCCCGAGGAGAGGGAGTTGGAGTTCTTCGTCGAGCTGATCCCCGACGGGGCGCTCACCCCCCACCTCTATCCCCTCGGGGTGGGTGATCACATGCTCATGCGCAAGCGTCCTAAGGGGCTGTTCCTCAAGGGTGGTCTGGCGGCCGACCGTACCCACCTGTTCCTTGCCACCGTCACAGGAATCGCTCCCTTCGCCAGCATCCTGCGCCAGTTGCGACTGCAGCAGGCCGAGCATCAGACAGTGCCGCCCAAGATCGTCTTGGTCCAGGGGGCCAGCTTCTCACACGAGTTCGGCTACGCCCCCGAGATGGCTCAGCTGGGTGAGGAGTTCCCCAACTTCGAGTACGTCCCCACCGTGAGCCGGCCTTGGGGCGACTCCGGCTGGGAGGGGGAGGTCGGCCGGGCCGAGGACGTCCTCCGCAAGCACGCCGACCGGACCGGTATCAGACCGGGTCAAGGCATGGTCTACCTCTGTGGCCACCCCGGCATGATCTCCACGGGGCGAGCGATGATGCTCCGGGCCGGCCTCCGGGACGAGGACATCCTGGAAGAGCAGTACTGGCCTGAGGGCAAGGCCCCGACCTCAGCCTCCGAGTAGACCGGGCCTGGGCCCAGCCTCAGCTTGCCGCGCCTAGGAGAGCGTCGATCTTGTTTCGCAGTGCCGCCTTGGGCTGGTAGCCAACCACCCGACCGACCTGTTGGCCCTGGCGGAAGACCATCAAGGTAGGGATGCTCATCACCCCGTAGGCGCCCGCCGTTACCGGGCAGACATCGTAGTCGGCCTTGGTCACCTTGAGCTGACCCTGGTACTCGACGGCCAGCTCTTCCACGATGGGGGCGATCATCTTGCAGGGTGGGCACCAATCGGCCCAGAAGTCGACCAGAACCGGCAAGTCGGCCTCCAGGACCTCGCGCTGAAAGCTGGAGTCGGTCACCGCTAGTGTCGCTGTTGCTTCCATCACGTCTCCTTGCCGGGTTTCTGCTGCCACCATCATACATCTTTGTCAGGTATGCTTGACTAATGAGCTATCACCCTGCCAGCCCGGGGGCGACCGCTGCCACCAGCTTGGTGATGGCGGAACTGGACCGTCTCCCCACCGCCGATCGGCTCTTGGCCCTGCGCTCATTGGCGGTGCTGCTGGGCAGCCGCAAGGCCGCCACCGTGATCGCCGCTCGCTCAGAGGGCTTCAGCTGGGCGGAGATCGCCGACCGCTTGGGCATGTCCCGGCAGTCGGTCTGGGAGCGCTACGGCACTGAGGAGGGCGAGGTGCCTCCGCCGGCCCGGGGACGTCGTCCCCGCACCAAGGTACGGCCGGGGTTCTCCAACTGCGCCGCCTACAAGGCGGTGACCTCAAGACCGGAGGCATTGGCCGCCCCTCGTTAGGCGGGCTCGTCGCGCGGTTCAGACCAGGCGCTAGTGCTTGAGCTTGGCTCCCACCGCAGGGGAGATCTGCCCCGCCAGGTTGCGCATGGCCCTGATCCAGCGGTTGGAGGGGTGCTTCCAGGCCAGCGGCTCTCCGCCGCTCAGGGAGCGCACCCCGTCGATGCCCCCGTGGGGAAGCGCCAGCACCGGTTGCTCGAGGACCCGCTTAGCGCGATCGGCGTCGACCTGGTGATAGGGCAGTACGCAGTTGAGAATGACCGAGATCCGGTCTCGGGGGATCTGCAGTTGATCACAAATGCGCAGCCAGCCCCGCAGACCCACTACCCCCGGGTTGTCGGGTGTTCCCACCAGGATCATGTGGTCGCAGGACTCCAGGATGTCGATCCCTCCGTTGTCCAGGCGTCCCCCCTGGTCGACCACCACCAGGTCGGCCAGGCCGGTCAGGCGAAAGATGAGAGCCCCCACCGCCGCCGGAGCCACCGAGTCGGAAAGCTCCGGGCGGCCCGGAGCGGGAAGAACCGACACCCCGCTGGGGTGGCGGGTGAGACGATCGAGGAGATCCTCGTCTCCGGGCAGTCCGGCAAGCTCGACCCAGGTGGGAGTCTGGGGCGGTAGGTCGAACGCCATCAGGGCGCTGCCGAAGCGGGGCACGTTGTCGACGAAGGCCACCCGCATCGTCTCCGCCGCGATCACCGCCAGATTGGTGGCCAGGGCAGTGCGACCGACGCCGCCCCGGGGGCCACAGACGACCCAGAGCTCACCTGCTCCTTTGCGGCCCTTCTGAGCGGGGGTCGCATCTGGCGTTGCCGAGACAGTCGAGGGGGCGTTCTCCAGCATGGTTCGCAGGGTATCCACCACCGTCTGCGTCGAGCTGCTCCGGGGCAGCACCGATGTTGCCCCCGCCTCGGTGGCGGCCACCACCAGGGGCGCCTCGGGGTCGGCCACCACGAGAAGCACCGGCATGGCGGGCCGGCCCGTCCGGCTCCTGACCTGCCGGATCAGGGGAACCAGGTCGGGGTCATCCTCGGCGACCTCGATCAGGGCAGCTTCGGCGTTCGACTGCTCGAGACCGCCGGCGGCGGCGGCGGCGGTCTCGAAAGCCAGCATCTTCAGTCCCCGCTTGTCGAGGGCCTTGGAGATGGTCTCGGACCGTGACGCCTGCCGCGACACAACGAGAACCAGCTTCGATTGATCCGCCACGTTGGCAAGTTTAGGCGTTGCGGCTGGCCGGCAACGCCTAAACCTCAGTCACCCTTGGCCCGTCCCCGGGAGAGGCGGCGCTTGGGTGCCGCGTCGGCGACCACCTGAGCCTCCTCCTCGCTAGCGACCGGGGGCGCTTCCTGGGGAGCCGCGCCCTTGCCTGCGGGGTCACGCCGCTCCCGGATCTTGGCCCGTTTGCCGACCTTGTCACGCAGGTAGTAGAGCTTGGCCCGGCGGACTCGGCCATGACGAACCACCTCAATCTGGGCCAAGCGTGGAGAGTGGACCGGGAAGGTCCGCTCGACACCCACCCCATGAGCGGTGCGCCGAACCGTCATCGAGCGCTGCGCCCCACCCTTCTGAAGGGCGATGACCAGGCCCTCGAACACCTGGATACGCTCCCGAGTGCCCTCCACGACCTTGACGTGGACCCTGACCGTGTCCCCCGGGCTGAGCTCGGGGACATCGTCCCGGAGCTGCTCCTCTTCGAGCAGATCGATGATGTTCACTGCGCACCTCCCAGGGGGAGGCCGGCGAGAGCCGCGCCCTGCCCCTTTTCTTCCTTGCTGGTGGACGGATCGACCGTCCCTTGGTCCTGGAGGAGGTCCGGCCGGAGCCGGACCGCCCTCTCCCGGGCTGCTTCTTTCCGCCAGCTGGCGATCTTCGCGTGGTCGCCGCTGCGGAGCACCTCGGGTACCTCCATACCTTCAAAAACTGCTGGCCGAGTGTAGTGGGGGTACTCGGGCAGCCCTTCGCAGAAGCTCTCGTCCAGGGCTGACTGGGGGTCTCCCAGGGTGCCCGGCAGGCGACGCGCCACCGCTTCGATGAGCATCATGGCCGGCAGCTCGCCCCCACTGACGACGAAGTCGCCCAGGGAGATCTCGTCCAAGTCGAGTCCCGATCTGACCCGCTCGTCCACCCCCTCGTAGCGCCCGCATACCAGGAGAAGACGTGGCTCCCGGGCCAGCTCCTCGATCAGCTCGGTGCCCAGGCGGCGCCCATGCGCCGAGAGCAGAATGCCGCGCGGGGCCGGCTGGCCCAGCTCTTCGATCACGGCCCGCACCGCCTGAAAGAGGGGCTCGGGCCGGAGCACCATGCCCGGCCCGCCGCCATAGGGGATGTCGTCCACCTGGCGGTGAACCCCGATGCCCCACTGGCGCAGGTCGTGGGCTTCGATCTCGATCAGACCCTGTTCCCAAGCGCGCCCCACCACCCCGGCCGCCAGAGGGCCGGGAAAGACGTCGGGGAAGAGGGTGATGACATCAAAGCGCATCGATCCAGGCCTCCAGGTAGGGCTCGGCCACGGTGATCCGCTGCCGCTCCAGGTCGATCCCCAGGACAGCCTCCCGCACCGCCGGCACCCGCAGCTCCGACGCCCTGGTGCGGACCACGTACACGTCGTGGGCGGGGTAGGGCTCGACATCGACCAGCTCGCCTCGACTTCGCCCTTCTTGGTCCTCGACCACCAGCCCCACCAGCTGGAAGTGGAAGAACTCTCCCGGAGGTAAGGGCCTGCGCTGGGCAGCCGCAACCTCGAGATAGGTTCCTGACAGAGGAGCGGCCGATTCTCGATCGGCCACCCCGACGAATCGACAGATGAGTTGGGATCCATCTCCTCGGGCCGCCTTCAACTCGAGCTCACCTCTCTTCGAGCGCAGGAACATACCCGGCACCAGCCGACCCCGCTCCCCGCCGAGGAGCTCGACGGTCAGCTCCCCGGTGACGCCGTGGGGCCGCAGCACCCGAGCCACCCGAACCCACTCCGGCAGCTGGCTCAATCGCTGACCTCGATGTAGACGCGGTCCCGGGGCCGCAAGGAGGCCGAGCGGACCACCATCCGGACCGCCTCGATGTGCCGGCCACCCCTACCGATGAGCTTGCCCAGGTCCTCCGGAGCCGTCTTGATTCGGACCGTGACCCGGTGGCTGCCTTGCTCCACGTCGACCTCGATCGCCTCCGGCTGGCTGACCATCTGCTGCACCATGTAGCGCACTAGCTCCCCGTAGTCGGGCATTACCTCACCCCTCGCCGTCGCTGGCCTCGGCCTCGGCGGACTCGCCTTCAGCCTCCGCCGCCGCCGGCTCGGAACCGTCATCTCCCCCGCCTTCGGAAGCGGCACCGTCCAAGTCCTGCTCGGGGGGTGCGTCAGCCGCCTCCTCAGCGGCGGGCTCCCCCTCACCTGGACTCTCCACACTTGCCTCGAGCTCCTCCGGGGCAGCGGCTTCGACTGGGCTCGCATCGGTCGCCTCGGCGCCCACCGCAGCTGTCTCGTCGGCGGCCGCCACATCCGTCCCGGCCGACGCTGGCGCGGGCTGGGAGGCTGGGGCAGCACCCGCCTTGGCGGGCCGCTTGGGACCGACCTTGGTCCGCACCGGATGGGCCGTCGCCGGCAGCGAACCCTGGCGCTCGAGCAGCTCCCGGACCGCGTCCGAGGGCCGCGCGCCAGTCGCCATCCAGTGCCTGATGCGCTCGTCATCCACCTGAAAAACCTTGGGGTTCTTGAGGGGGTCGTAGAAACCCACCGACTCAATGAAGCGGCCATCGCGGGGTGAGCGCGCATCCGCCACCACGACCCGGTAGAAGGGCCGCTTCTTGGCGCCCATACGCTTGAGTCGAATCTTAACTGCCACTAAAAACCCCTTGTTTCATGGATGGATTGTGCATCACGATGGTCCTCCTCGAGCGCCTCAGCGACGCTTTGGGATCGCCCCTCCCGGCACTCCCTTCAAAAAATCTGCGGCCAGACGGCGCTTCCCGCCCAGCCCGGAATAGCCACGCATCATCTCCTGCATACGCTCGAAAGTCTTGATCAGACGCGACACCTCGACCGGGCTGGTACCGCTGCCGGCGGCGATACGCCGGCGCCGGGAGGCGTCGATGCTGACCGGGCGACGACGCTCCCGGGGCGTCATCGAGAGGACGATCGCCTCGATCCGCCCCAGCTGGGCCTCGTCGGGGAGGGCGCCAGCCTGACGGATGAGGTCGCGGCCCCCGGGCATCATCCCTACGATCGACTCCAGTGGCCCCATCCGGCGCAGCTGGCGCATCTGGACGATGAAGTCGTCGAGGGTGAGCCGGCCTTCCCGGATCCGTTCCTCGACCTCCTGAGCGCCTTCCCGGGTCATCTCTTGGCTGGCGCGCTCGACCAGGGTCAGGACATCGCCCATGCCCAGGATCCGCCGCGCCATCCGCTCCGGGTGAAAGGGCTCCAGGTCCCGCGCCCGCTCCCCCACACCGCAGTACCAGACCTGAAGGCCGATGGCCGCCCGCATCGACAGGGCCGCGCCGCCGCGGGCGTCGCCATCGAGCTTGGTCAGGACCACCCCGTCCACGCCGACTTTGTCCTTGAAGGCGCCAGCGACTCGCACCGCCTCCTGGCCGGTCATGGCGTCAACCACCAAGAGCGCGTGGTGGATGGCGGTGGCACGCCGGACGGCCTGCAGTTCCTCCAGGAGGGCTTCGTCCAGGTCGAGCCGTCCGGCGGTGTCGACGATGACCACGTCCGCACCCCGGCGCCTGGCCTCGGCGACCGCCTGATTGACGCCCTGGGCCAGCCCCTGGTCTTTGGTCGCGACCAGCACGTCCAGCTGCTGCTCCCCCGCCAGCGCCTGGAGCTGGTCGGTTGCTGCCGCCCGCTGTAGGTCGGCGGCAACCAGCATCGGTCGGTGGCCGTCCTGCCTGGTGAGCAGCGCCAGCTTGACCGCGGTCGTGGTCTTGCCGGAACCCTGCAGACCCATGAGCAGCACCGTGGTCGGGGGCTCGGGCTGGTAGGTGAGCGCCGCATCCTGGCCCCCCAGCAGAGACTTCAGCTCCTCGTAGACGACCTTGATCACCTGCTGCCCCGGGGTCAGGCTCTCGAGCACGTCCTTGCCCACCGCCCGCTCCCTCACCCGGTCGACGAACTGCCGGGCGACCTTGTAATTGACGTCCGCCTCGAGCAGGGCCAGACGTACCTCCCGCAAGCCCAGGTCGACGTCGGCCGGCGTCAGCCGGCCCTTGTCGGTGAAACGCTTGAAGGCGACCCCCAGCTTGTCCGTCAGGGCGTCGAACATCTAGTTCCCGACCCCAGACCGGGTGCGAGAGTGGAGCTGGCCCTCCAGCCGGCGCACCCTGCCGCGAAGCCGGGCCAGCTCCCGGTCGGCCGCCTCCAGGCGGCGGCAGAGACCGAGCTGCACCTCCATCTCCTCCATCCGCTCCACCCCCCGGCGCACCAGGTCGTAGGCGGCGGCGCGGGAGGTGCCCATCGCCCCCGCCAATTCACTGAGCGACCAATCCTCTTCCAGGTGCAGGCGCAGGGCCTCGCGCTGGCGCTCGGTGAGAACCGCTCGGTAGACATCGAGGAGACTGATCCGCGCCAGGCGATCAAGAGCTGTAGGTGTCAAGGTCAAAACCTTGACACCCTACTACTTCTGCCGACCGCGATCAAATTGTCTCGGACCCTCAGTCGGAGGCGCCCCCCTCCTCAAGCAGGGCGTCGAGATAGCTGGTCGGATCGAAGTCGGCAAGGTCGTCCACGCTCTCTCCCACCCCGACCAGCTTGACGGGGACCCCGAGCTCCCCCTCGACCTGGAAGACGTAGCCACCCCGAGCGCTGCCGTCGAGCTTAGTGAGGACCAGCCCGGTGGGCTCGACTGCCTCCCCGAAGGCCCGGGCCTGGGGCAAGGCGTTGGCACCGACATAGGCGTCCAGGACCAGGAGCGTCTCCACCGGCTGGCCCGGCTGCTGGGCGCTGATGACGCGGCGGATCTTGTCCAGCTCCTGCATCAGGTTGTGCTTGGTGTGCAGACGTCCCGCCGTGTCCACCAAGACCACCTCGCGGCCCCGAGCCCTGGCCGCGGCCAGGGCATCGAAGACCACCGCGGCGGGATCAGAGCCGATTTGGTGGGCGACGACCTCGGTGCCGCTTGGCGCCGCCAGCAGCCGGAGCTGGTCGATGGCGGCCGCCCGGAAGGTGTCGGCGGCCGCGATCAGCGGTGTCAGTCCCTGCGCTTTGAGCCGGCCGGCCAGCTTGGCCACCGTGGTCGTCTTGCCAGCGCCGTTGACCCCGACCACCAGCCAGACCGCAGGGTCTCCGTTCAGAGAGAGGTCTCGCTGGGCCGTGCCCAGCCGGGCTCCCATCTCCTGGCGCAGTTCCCCCAGCAGCGCTCCCGCGTCGCGCAGCCGCTGCCGGGAAGCCCGCTGGCGAAGCCCCTCAACCAGCTCCTCGGCAATGCGGACCCCGCAATCTCCGGCCAGGAGCATCTCGAAGATCTCTTCGTAGATCTCGTCGCCAACGCCCCGGCCTCGGGCGAGCCGGCTGCGCAGTTGCTGGCCCAGGCCACTCCCCACCTTGTCGAGGCGCCCCGGGACGCGCTTCCACCACCGGCGCCGTGGTGTCTTGACCTCAGGCACTGGTCGCGGCCACTTCCAGCCTGGCTTCGTCCTCGGCTTCCACCGCCTGGCCGTCAGCGGTGAGGCGAACCGAGAGGACGCGGCTTGAGCCTGCCCCGTCCTGGGTAATCCCGTAGAGCATGGAGGCCCGCGACATGGTGGTCAGACTGTGGGTCACTACCAGGAACTGGCTGCGCTCGGCCCGTCTTTGCAAGATGTCGGCGAAGTGGGTGATGTTGGCCTCATCGAGGGCGGCATCAACCTCGTCGAAGACGTAGAAGGGACTGGGCGCGACCTGCTGCAGGGCGAGGACCAATGCCAGCGCGGTCAGGGTACGCTCGCCCCCCGACAGCAGGGCCATGGCGATCACCCGCTTGCCCTGGGGCTGTACCTGCATCTCGACCCCACCGGGAGCGCCGTCCTCGCCGGGAGTTGAAATCAGGGTGGCCCGACCGCCTCCGAAGAGCTCTCTCCAAACCGACTCGAATTCCCTGGTCACCTCGGTCAGCGTCTGCCGGAAGCGGTTGCCGCTGATCGTCTGCAAGCGGCCGAACACCACCTCCAGATCTGTCTTCGCCTGGAGACAGTCGTCGTGAGCCGAGCGCAGTCCCTCGGTGCGGCCCAGAATCTCGGTGAGCTGGCGCGGCGCCAGCTCGTTGATTGGACCGAGCGCGCTGAGACGCCGTTCGGTCCGTGAGATCTCGGCCGCTGCCCGGGCCGGGTCTTGGGGCGGGGACGCTCCCTCGGTCTCGGCCAGGGGATCAGCCCCGACCGCCGCCTCTGCCTGGAGGCGATCGACCTGGTGCGCCTGGACAGCGAGGTCTCGTCGAAGGACCTCCATCTGCTCTGCGGCTGAGCGCACGCCCGCCTCCAGCTCGGCCCGATGGCGCTCCAGCTCGCCCAGGCCGACCAGAGGGTCGGGCGCGTCGACCGCCTCCCTAGCTCGCTGGGCCGCCGAGAGTTCCAACTGCCGCTTGGCTTCGACCGCCTGGTGGCGGACCGACTGGAGCTGCTGGAGAGCCTCGAGGGCACTCCGCTCGGCACCGCGGATGCGCATGCGGGCGTTGTTGGTGCGAGCCAGCAATTGCTCCCGACGTTGCTTCAGTTCCCCGGTTCGGAGCTCCCAGGCCTTGGCCTCGGCCTCGGCTCCGGCGACCGCCAAGCGCGACTCCTCCAAGCGACGGCCAGTCGCCAAGACGAGTTCCTCGGCAGCGGCAAGAGCAGCCCGATGGACCTCCACCTGGGCTGTGCCTTGGGTTCGTGACTGCTCGGCGCTGGCCAGTTCCGCCTCCAGCGCAACCCGAGCGGCCTGGTCGCTCGACATCTGCTGCCGGCGCTGGGAGAGATCGAGCTCCAGGGAGGCGAGGCGGGCCTGGGAACGCTCCGATTCGCCGGCCAACCGGTCTGCCTCGGTCTGCCGGGCCGCCTCCTGGGACTGTGCGGCAGTTACCTGCTGGCGGACCTGATCGACCAGGTCGCGCTGCTGGAGGTGCACCTCTCGGGCCCGCTCCAAGACCTCGTTAGCTCGGGCCAGCTCCGTCCGTTGGCGCTGCACGGTCCGCTCCGCGTCACGCATCTGCTCAACCAGCCGTAGCTCGCCCGCGGCACTTGCGGGCGAGATCTCGAGGCCCCTTCCGAGCACGGTGCCGTCGGGCAGCACCGAGCGACCGTCGGGAAAGCGGACCAGCCAGCGGCCTGCCGCTTCGCGGTCACGGGCCAGGCAGACCAGCCGGGTCAGCCGGGCCGCCACCGACAGAACGGCCGGGTCGCCGACCAGAGTGGTGGCCAATGGACGGCAGCCATCAGGGGGATTAGCTATCGCGGGCTCCTCCGCCAGCGGCCAGCAGACCAGCTCGGCAACGTCACCGGCCATGCCCAGGGCCCGCCGTGCCGCCGCCTCGTCTCCCACCCACGCCTGGAGGAGGAGCCCCAGACCGGCTTCGACCGCCGGGGCGTCGGTGGCCTGGGCCGCCTGGACCCGCTCGGCCAGCCGGCGCAGCCGGGCGCTGCCACGGGCGGCGGCGGCGGCAATGGGCGCTGCCTGAGTCCGGGACTCGATGGCTGCTGCCCGGGCCGCAAGCCGACCCTCCGCCTCGCGGAAGACCACCGTGGCCCGGGAGAGGCCCTCCTCAGCCCGCTGAACCAACTGCTGGCGCGACTCCTCCAGCTTCTGGGCCCGCTCCAGTCCCGCCACCTCCTTGGCGCCGGCCAGATGGGAGGCCTTGGCGGCCTCGACCGCACGAGCCAGGTCTTGGGCCAGGTCCGAGTGGACTGCGGCCTCGGCGCTCCGGGCCGCCTCCGCCTGGCTGCGCCACGCCTCCGCCCCCGCTAGGCGCGCCTCCAGCTCTGACTTCGACCGCCGCGCCGCCGCCACTGCGGCCTCCACCTTTTGCTCATGGGCCTGCGCGGCGGCCAGCTCGAGGCGGCGCTCGGTGAGCGCCTGGCGCAGCGCCTCCAGCTCGCCCTCCAACGTGGCCACGGCGAGCCTACCCTGGGAGAGGGCCCCCTGGTCGCCTGGCGCTTCGGGACCAGAGCTGGGCAGGGCTCGGAGGTCCTCAGCAACCTCAGCCAGCGCCCGGACTGCCGCCGAGCGGGCCTCCGCCGCTTGCTCGGCT
>Ga0307373_10003235_pt1 | contig 28557 bp, 21 predicted proteins | sample OX2MG_FD_202534 | JGI IMG/M metagenome (GOLD analysis project Ga0307373, IMG submission 202534) | Soil microbial communities from Risofladan, Vaasa, Finland - OX-2 | ecosystem: Environmental > Terrestrial > Soil > Coastal area > Acid sulfate soil | place: Finland: Risofladan, Vaasa | collected... | reverse complement strand
GTTCGGCCTCCTTGCCGCGGGTTGCCTGGGAAGTTGAATTCACCACAGGTTTACCCGTTTTTGGCACGGAGGCCGATTTCAATTCGACCGAAATTGCCTGGCGAAAACCGCGAAACTTGAACTAAGGGGCCGCCTCCTCGCCGCGTGGCGGCTTAGGTCGCCGTCGTCGATTAACCTCGCCGATATCCGTAGAGCCAACGCGCGGCGGAGCGACCGATGTTCCGTGCCGAGTGCTTCGCGCCGGCGCGGATCAGTAACTCTTCGCCGGGCGATAGATGCCGGATCGTGCCTTCGACTTCAAACTCCATCTCGCCTTCCAGCACGACGACCAACTCGTCGGCCTTCCTTGCGGTCGCGCTCAGTGCAGCGCATGCAAGCAGCGAAGCGTTTTCGGCGGAGAAGCAGGGCAGAACGAATGTGATCCTGATCCTGGCGGATGATCTCGGCTATGGCGATCTCGGTTGTTACGGCCATCCGGCGTTCAAGACCGCACCGTAACGCTGACTGGATTCCAGCGCCGAGCTTACCCCTGGACGATCGCCAGCGGCTCGAAGTGTTGGCCGAGCACTTTTTCGCTCGGGCAGCCGAGCCAGCCGTCGAGCAGGCTGGCGTAGAGGCGACGGAAGTCCGTGTGGAATTTCAGGTCGCCTTCGCCGTCGAGATCGCCGAGGCTGGGCTGCGCGCCGATCAAGCCCGCAGCTACGCGGCCGCCCGCCAGAAACACCGGGGCGGCCGTGCCGTGGTCGGTCCCCTGGCTGGCGTTCTCGCGCACCCGGCGGCCGAACTCCGAGAACGAGAGCACCATCACCCGGTCCTGGAGACCGCGCTGGGCCAGGTCTTCGACGAACGCCGACACCGAAGCCGAAAGCTGGTTCAACAGCGCCGCCTGCGCCGGCGCCTGGTTCGCGTGCGTGTCGAAGCCGTCGAGCGAGACGTAGTAGATCCGCGTGCTGAGCTTGGCATCGATCAGTTGCGCGATTTGCTTGAGTTTCTGCGCCAAGACAAAGTCGGGATACGCCGCCTCGCTGCGTTCCTCTTTCAACGCCTCTTGCACCTGGGCGCTCGATGCGTACGCGTTCAGCGTACTGCGGCGCAAGAAATCCAACAGCGGCGGCGAGTCGGGCCGGGCCGCTTCGGCCAGTTGGGCCAACGATGCAAGCGGCAACGCCCCGCCGGCGGTTTGCAGCCGAAAGCCGGCCATCGATTCGATCGACGGCACGGGCGTGCGCTGGCTGACCAACGCCAGCGGCAGTTGATTTGGCCCCAGGTGCAAGGCGGGCACGTCCTGCCCGGCTTCGCGCGGATCGGAATCGATCGTGCGGCCCAGCCAGCCGTCGGACTTGTCCTCTCGCTCGGGCTTGGCCGTGTGCCAGATGTCCATCGAGCGGAAGTGCGAGCGATCTGGGTTCGGGTATCCGACGCCTTGCACGATCGCCAGCCGCTGGCTTTCGAACAATTTCTTGAAGCCCTCCATCTGCGGGTGCAGGCCCGTCTGGTCGTTGAGCTTCAGCACTTGATTGTCGGCTATCCGTAGCGTGATGCGGTTGCGGCCGTAACCGTCGTCGGCGAACGGGATCACCGTGTTCAGGCCGTCGTTGCCGCCCGAAAGTTGGATCACCACCAGGATGTTTTCGCCCAGGCCGCCCTTGGGGTTGCTCGCCTCGCTGCTGGCCGCCCACGCGCTGCGGGCCAGAAACGCCGGCACGGTCAGCCCGGCCGACAACAGCGTCGAAGAACCCAACGTGGCCTGCAAAAACCGGCGTCGTGAGGCGAGCATGGCGGATGACCTTTGCTGGAAATGGATGATGCTTTGCGGGGCGAGCCGTGATCTAAAGGAAACGTTCTTAAAAAAGCCCAAATCAATCAAGCGAGCTGAAACTCCGGCAACGTGGCGATCGCTTGCACGGCGCGAGCCAACTGGTTGCCCGATATTTTGTCCGCGGCCACCGCAGCCAACTGCACGTAAACGGCGTCGGGCAGCGGAAAGGCCAGCAGTAAATCTGCCAGCCGCCGGCTGATCGCGGCCGGATCGCCGAGGCCGCTTAAGGCCGGCAAGCAATCGAGCGCCAGCCGCGTGTTGTAGCGGCCGTCGCGATCGCTGACCACATTCCAGACCAGGTTCGCGCGGCCGACCAAGGTCGACGAATTGATCCACGCCGCGCCGCCGTCCCAACCTTTGACGTTCGGGGGAAAGAACACCGCCTGCCCGAGATCGCGCAGATCGTCAGCCAGAGCATAGGTGTTGGCCGAACCTTCCAGCGAGTGCAGCAGTCCGATGGCGAATTCGACCGGCGACTTGATCCGCTGCTGCATCGCGTGCGGCGAGTAGAAAAAGTTCGATCTGAGCATGGTCCGCAGCAGCCAGGTCATGTCGTATTCGGCCGCGCGGAAACCGGCCGCCAGCGGCTCGAGCAGCGTCGCGGGCGGTTCGACCGTTTCGTTCACGATGAAACGGTACAGCTTGCCGACCAGGAAGCGGGCCGTGGCCGGCTGTTCCAGGAGAATCTTCAGTACATCGTCGCCCGTAAACCGCCCGCTCTTGCCCAGCAAGCTTTTTAGCCCGTCGTCGTGCTGATAGCGGTTGAAGCGGAACTGGTCTTTCCGCAGTTCCCAGCCGGTGAAGGCCCGGGCCGCGTCCTTGATGTCGTGCTCGGTATAATGGCCGATGCCCAGGCAGAACAACTCCATCACCTCGCGGGCGAAGTTCTCGTTGGGATGGGCCTTGTGGTTGGTCGTCGAATCGAGCCACACGAGCATCGCCGGGTCTTTCGACAGCTCTTCCAGCAGCGGGCCGAAATGCCCCAAGGCGTGCTTTCGCAGCAAGGCGTGCTGGGCGAACATCATCCGCCCGTCGGTCACCTTGGCCGCCGAGGTGGCGAAATGGCCGTGCCAGAACAGCGTCAGCTTTTCCAACAGCGGCTGCGGCGAGTTCAACATCACGTACAGCCACCAGGCCGAAAGGTGATTGGCATTGCCCGAGGCCAACAGCGCCGCGACCGAGCGATCGGCCTCGCCGTAAAAACTGTCGCTTTGCGGGGCTCGCGAAAGGAGCCGCTCGACGGTGCGATGGCAGCCGTCGGCCACGGCCTCGTCGAGTTCGGCCCAGGTCGCCGAAAAACCGGCCCGCCGATAGAGATGGGCCGCCAACTCGCGAGTCCACGGCCTGAATGCGGGCGTCAAGGGACTCCACGCCCAGACCGGATCGATCTCGGCCAGCGGCGTGTTGGGCGACAACGATTGGGCAGCCATGATCTTCCTCGGCGGCAAATGGTTTTGGCCAGCGGTCATGTTACTATACCGGCTGGAGGTCCGTCCGGTTTCAAGGTATTTCCGTGATCTCGACGGCCTCGTTCTTTTCGCTTGGGCGAAAACCGTGAAACTCTCCGGCCTGGTCTCGGGTATTTTCGAGCGGCGCCCGTAGTAGCGGCATCCCTGCCGCTTCGAAGAGACGCGACAAGGGATGCCGCCTCTACCTGCATGACGCGGCAGGATGCAGCGCCTACAACTCCAAGAGAGAAACTTTCGCCATGAAAAAGCCGTTGCCTTTGTCGCGCGCCCGATTACCGTTCGTTCTGGCCGTCGCTCTGGTCTCGCTCGCCGCCGGCTCGTCCCCTGTCCGAGCGGCCGAACCGGCAAGGCTGATGCCCGAATCGGCCGCGGTCTATGCCGAAATCACGCAGCCCGAAGCGATCCTCGACGCGCTGCTGGCCCCCGCGACCAGCGATTTGCTGGCAGGGCTCGATCCTTACAAAAAGTACCTGGAGTCGAAGAAATACGGTCAATTGCAGGCCGTGATCGGAATTTTGCAGGTGCGGCTGGGCGTGAACTGGCAGGCGGCGCTCAGGGATCTCGTCGGCGGGGGACTGTATCTGTCCGCCGATCCGGCGACTAACTCCGTGTTGCTCGTCGGCCGCAGCCGCAAACCCGAGTTGCTCGCCAAACTGAACGAAACGATGGTCGAGCTGATCGAGGCCGATGCCAAGAACAACTCGCGTCCTTCGCCGGTTAAATCGAAGGAATACAAGGGCGTGACGGGTTGGCAATTCAGCCCGGAATCGGTCCACGCGATCGTCGACGATCTGCTCATCGTCAGCAATAAGGCCGACGGGCTCAAGGCCGCCATCGAGCGGCACCAAGACGCCTTGGCAAAAAGCCTGGCCGACGTGCAGGCGTTTCAGCAGGCGATCGCTCAGAAGAAGCCCGAAGCAGTCGGCTGGGCCTGGGCTTCGCTCGACGCCGTGCGCAAGGCGCCGAACGTCGAAAAGGCGCTGGGCGGCCGCTCGAATAACCCGCTGATCGAACTCCTGGCGGGCGGCGTGCTCGACGCCATGCGGCAGGCGCCGTTCGCCACCGCAAGCTTGTACCTCGAAGGCAACGCCTTGCGGGTGCGGGCCGAGCTGCCGCGAGACGCCTCGCAGACCGCTTCGACTCGAAGCTGGTATTTCGCACCCGACGCTAAACAGGCGGCGCCCGCCGCCTTGCAACCGCCGGGCAGGATCGCCACGCTAAGCTTCTTCCGCGATCTGGCCGGGCTGTGGCTGTCGCGCGAGGAATTGTTCGACGACAAGGTCGTAGCCCGTTTCACCCAGGCCGACACGCAGTTGGGCCTGTTCTTCTCGGGCCGCGATTTCGGCCCCGAGGTGCTCGGCGAATTGGAGCCTGGCTGGCAATTCGTCGTCGCCCGGCAAGAGTACGCCGCCGATCAGCCGATTCCGGCGTTGAAACTGCCGGCCTTCGCCCTGGTGCTGCGGATGAAACATCCCGACGAATTCGCCACGCAATTGCTCGTGGCTTATCAAAAGGTCGTGGGCCTGACGAATATCGTCGGCGGTCAGCAGGGCCAGCCGCAGTTATTGCTGACGACCGAAGACTATCGCGACGCGAAGATCTCCAAAGCAGTCTACATCGTCGAAAAGGACATCGCGCAGGGCCAGGCGAAGGTGAATTACAACTTCAGCCCGGCCTGCGCCCGAGCCGGCGATTACTTCGTCTACGGCTCGACCGCCGGCATCGTGCGGCAACTGATCGATTCGCTGGCCAAGGCCGACGCGGCGCCGCCGACGGCGGACAACGTTTCGCTGAATGTCTCGGGCGGGCCGCTGGAGGCGATTTTCCAAGATAATCGCGAACTATTGATCAGCCAGAACATGCTCTCCGAGGGCCGCACGCGCGCCGAGGCCGAGGCGGCCATCGACGCGCTATTGAAACTGGCCAAGCAAGTCGACCAGGCCGGCATTCGCCTGGCGGTCGAGCCCGATTCGCTGGCGCTGGAAGCGACGATCGAGGTCAAGCCGGCGCGGTAGGGCTTTGGCAGATCTGCCACGCGTCCCGGTAACCCCCATTGAGAAATGAAGGCAGCGCGCTATTGTTGTATTGCCGTCCGCGGTCCAAAACACTTGGCGACAATCACCCTGCCTTTTTTTGGGAGAAACAAGCAAGACGTCAAGCCGGCGAAACTACGGGTTCCTCTTCTCTGTTTCCGCAGCTTCTGACGATTGACCGCTAAATCAGCCGCTAACGAAGAGCCAACGACGAGGCGCCTCTCATTATCTGGGACTCGGAACAGAGAAGAGGAACCCGTAATCCGGGGCAACCGCAAGGACAAGAAAATCACAACTTCGCGAGGATCGTTTCTCCTTGACAATACGGCAAACGGTATCGCTACCAGTGCAAATGCGCGACGCTAAGGGCTGTTGCGCGGCGTGGCGTCGCTAAAGCCGCGAAGTTCGAGAGCCTCGGCGCGCATTTCTCTGCCTTGAAGCAGCCGCGAAGTCCTGTCGTACAACTCTTCCCTCGTTATGTGTATGACTCGCGGCAACCGCGCGCCTATGGCCTGCGTCATTTTCTCGTCTTCGATTCTGCGCCGCTCGCGTTCGAATCGGACGCCAGCAAAAAAGCAAGCGGCCATCAAAGTGAGGGTCAACAGGACTCGCAGGCTGAATTGGGGGCGAAGCTTCATAGGGGCTATTTTAGCCGTTCGCGTGAGAAAAAGTCACATGCTCCGCCGCGTCGTCCATGTTGCCGCCCGCCAGCCGATCGGGTAGAGTGAATCCCATGTACCTCCCGTCCGCGGCGCCCAAGCGAAAGCTCCCGCCCCGCTCGCCGGACGATTGGCCGGCCCCGCCCAACTTGACTGCAAGTGTTGCCGATGACGTTCACGCGATTTCAACGGCTCTGCGCTATCTCGGCCCTACTGTTCGGGACTCAAACGGTTGCGAAAGCAGAGTCGGCCGATGCCGCTCAGCCGCCATCGTTCGAAGTCGACGCCCGGCCGGTCTTCAAGGCCTATTGCTTCGACTGCCACGGCGGCGGCGAAAAGGTCGAAGGCAATCTCGATCTGCGGCTGAAGCGATTTGCCGCCAAGGGGGGCGATAGCGGGCCGGCGATCGTGCCGAGCGATGCGGCCGGCAGCTTACTTTTGGAGCGGATGAAGTCGGGCGAAATGCCGCCCACGGAAAAGAAAGTTCCGCCCGCACAGATCGCCCTGGTCGAACGCTGGATCGCCGCCGGCGCCGCGACGTTGCGCGACGAGCCCGAGCAACTGCCGGCGGGCATCGACATCACGCCCGAAGAGCGAGCCTTCTGGGCCTTTCAGCCGATCGAACGCGTCGAGCCGCCGCAGCTTGCGGACACGGTCAGCGACGAATCGCAGCTAGCCAACCAGCCGCAGGCCGATATCGTGCGCACGCCGATCGACGCCTTCTTGCTGGCCACGCTGCGCGAGAAGAAGCTACGGTTCGCCGCGGACGCCGACCGGCTGACGCTCATTCGCCGCGTTGCCTTCGACCTGATCGGCCTGCCGCCGACGGAGCAGGAGATCGCCGAATTCGTCGCCGACACGAGCCCCGGCGCCTATGAAAAAATGCTCGACCGTTACTTGGCCTCGCCGCACTACGGCGAGCGCTGGGCCCGGCATTGGCTCGACGTGGCCGGCTACGCCGATTCAGACGGCAACGGAACAGACGACACGCCGCGGCCCTATGCATATAAGTACCGCGACTATGTGATCCGCTCGTTCAACGCCGACAAGCCATTTGACCAGTTTGTCATCGAGCAACTGGCCGGCGACGAGCTCGTGCCGCGGCCGTGGAGCAATCTTCCGCCCGAGCAGATCGAAAAGCTGGCGGCCACCGGCTTCTTGCGAACGGCGGTCGACCCGACCGCCAGCGGCGGCGACGTGGCGCTGAATGCCAACCAGGTCGTGGCCGATACGCTGAAGATCGTGGGCTCGTCGCTGCTGGGCCTCACGGTCGGCTGCGCCCAGTGCCACGACCACCGCTACGACCCGATTCCGCAGTCCGATTATTTCCGCCTGCGGGCCGTGTTCGAACCGGCGCTCGATCCGGCGCACTGGCGGGCCCCGGCGCAGCGGCTTGTCTCGCTGTATACCGACGTCGACCGGGCCAAGGCGGCGGCGGTCGAGGCCGAAGTCCAAAAGATGCAGACCGACTTTAACGCCAAGCAAGCCAAGTACGTGGCCGAGGCGTTGGAGAAGGAACTCGAAAAATTCCCCGAGGACCAGCGCGGCCCGCTTCGCGACGCTTACAACACGCCCGGCGACAAGCGGACCGAAGAGCAGAAGCAACTGCTGGCCGCCAACCCCAAGGTGAACATCAATGTCGGCGTGCTGTACCAGTACGACCAGAAGGCGGCCGATGAATTGAAGGCCGACCAGGCCAAGATCGCCGCCAAGCGGGCGGAAAAGCCGGTCGAGGATTTCGTCGCCGTGCTCGACGAAACGCCCGGCACGTTGCCCGAGACGCACGTTTTCTATCGCGGCGATCATCGCCAGCCGAAGCAAGCCGTCAAGCCGGGCGATTTGACGATTCTCGCCCCCGAAGGCCAGCGACTGGAGATTGCCGACAAGGATCCGCAACGGCCGACCTCCGGCCGGCGCCTGGCCTTGGCCAAACACCTGATGAGCGGCCAGCATCCGCTGGTCGGTCGCGTGCTGGTCAATCAACTTTGGCTGCACCACTTCAGCCGCGGGTTGGTCGACACGGCGGGCGATTTCGGCATGCTCGGCACGCGGCCGACGCACCCCGAATTGCTCGACTGGCTGGCCGACGAATTCGCCCGCCAAGGCTGGCGGCTGAAGCAGATGCACAAGCTGCTGATGATGTCGACCGCCTACCGGCAATCGTCGGTTCCGCGGCAGAGTTCCGCTGCCGGACAGACTGCCGGAGTCGATGCGCGGGCGCTCGACGCCGACAACGCCTTTTATTGGCACTTTCCGGTCCGCCGGCTGGAAGCCGAAGTTCTTCGCGACCGCATCCTGGCCGCCAGCGGCAAGCTCGATCGCACGCAGTTCGGTCCGGCCGCGCCGGTCGAGGAAGATTTCGTCGGGCAGGTCGTGGTGAAAGACGACGCCCCGCGGCGCAGCATCTACCTGCAAGTGCGGCGGACGAAGCCGGTCTCGTTCCTGACGGCCTTCGACGCGCCGGTGATGACCTTGAACTGCGAGCGCCGCGTGCCCAGCACCGGCGCCCCGCAGGCGCTGATGCTGATGAACAGCGACTTCGTGCTGAAATACGCCGGGCTATTGGCCGGGCGTTTGCGAAGCGAGACGCCTGCGGACTACGCCTTGGCTCTGGCCCAGACGCTGTCGGCCAAGTATCCGCGGCACGGCGAAGCCTGGCAATTCGGTTACGGGGAATTCGCGGCCGAGGAAAACTGCGTGAAGCAGTTCGCTCCGCTGCCGCACTTCACCGGCTCGGCCTGGCAGGGCGGCGCGGCGCTGCCCGATGCTCAACTCGGCTGGGTCATTCTCAACTCCGCCGGCGGTCACGCGGGCAACGACCAGCAGCATGCGGCGATTCGCCGTTGGACGGCCGCGCGGGACGGCTTCGTAACGGTCTCGGGCAAGCTGCACCACGGCTCGCAAAACGGCGACGGCGTCCGCGGCCGCATCGTATCCAGCCGCTCGGGGCTGAAGGGCGAGTGGTCCGTGAAGGCCAGCGAAGTCGCGACCGACACCGCCAAGATCGAAGTGCAAGCCGGCGACGCGCTCGATTTCGTGGTCGATTGTTTCGGCGACGTCAATTCCGATTCGTTCGCCTGGAAGGTTGACTTGCAACTGGTCGACGCCCAAAACCAGCCACTCGACCGTTGGAACTCGGCGGCCGAATTTCACGGCGCCGCCGTCGTCTCGCTGCCGCAGCAACTCGCCTATGCCTGGCAGATCGCTTACCAGCGACCGCCAACGACTGCCGAGCTAGAGCTGGCTTGCCGGTTCGTCCACGAACAAATGGCGTCGCTCCGCACCAGCGGCGACTCGGGCGCCGACCACGAACTCGTCGCGCTCACCAGCCTTTGTCAGCAGTTGCTCAGCTCGAACGAGTTTTTGTACGTCGACTGATTTCGAGGTCGGAATTCGGAAGTCGGAATGAAGACGCCAGCGGGAATTTGAGTCTTGCCAATTCGCTAAACAAGAGCGCAAACCACAGCACACGATGAATCCAGGAAATCGACGAATGCCGTCTCCATCCCGTTCTGCTGTTCCGACTTCCGACTTCCGACTTGCGAATTCCGCCTCCATTCCGAATGGCTCCCGCCGGCAATTCCTGGCTCAATCGGCCTTCGGCATCGGTTCGTTCGCGCTGGCGCACCTGCTCTCGCAAGATCGTTTGCTCGCCGAAACGCCAAGCAAGCCGGGCGAGAACCTGCCGCTCGATCTGAAACCCAAGGCGCCGCACTTCGCGCCCAAGGCGACGGCGATGATCTCGCTGTTCATGCACGGCGGGCCGTCGCACGTCGATCTGCTCGATCCGAAGCCCGAATTGACGGCAATGAACGGCAAGGATTACGGCGGCGACGTCCATTACAGCTTCGTCAACCGGGCCAGCAAGAAGCTGTTCGGCACGCCCTGGAAATTCGCCAAACACGGCCAGTGCGGCACGGACGTTTCCGAACTGCTGCCGCACACCGCCGGCATCGTCGACGATCTTTGCGTCGTCCGCTCGATGCACACCGGCCACAACGGCCACGAGGTTTCGATCCGTTTCTTTCACGGCGGCATCGCCGGCGTCACCGGGCGGCCGACGATGGGCAGTTGGATCACGTACGGCCTGGGCAGCGAATCGCAGAATCTGCCGGCCTACATGGTGCTCTCCGACCCCGGCGGGCATCCGGTCGACGGCACGCACAACTGGTCGAGCGGCTTCATGCCCCCCTTGTATCAAGGCACGGTGCTCCGCCCGCAAGAGCCGCGGATTTTGAACCTCGACCCGCCGCCGCAACTGCGCGGCAAGCTGCAACAGCAGAACCTGGCGTTGCTGGAAAAACTGAATCGCCGGCACCTGGAGTTGCACCCCGGCGAGGCCGACCTGGAAACGCGCATCTCCAGCTATGAATTGGCCGCCGCCATGCAGATCGAGGCCAAAGAGGCGCTCGACATTTCGCAAGAGCCCGAGTACATCCACAAGCTGTACGGCCTCGACAAGGACGAAACGCGCGAATACGGCACGCGCTGCCTGATCGCGCGTCGCTTGATCGAGCGCGGCGTGCGGTTCGTGCAGTTGTTCCTCGGCGGTCAGCCGTGGGACAACCACACCGACATCCGCTCGGGCCTGGCGGCCATCTGCCGCCGCACCGATCAGCCGGCCGCGGCGCTGGTGACCGATCTCAAGCAACGCGGCTTGCTCGATACGACGATCGTCCATTGGGGCGGCGAAATCGGCCGCTTGCCGGTCTGCGAAGGCGAGCTGAACGGCAAGGTTGGCCGCGACCACAACGGCCAGGGCTTCTCGATCTGGCTGGCCGGCGGCGGCATCAAGCCCGGCATGACCTACGGGGCAACCGACGAAGTCGGCCACAAGGCAGCGGTCGATATCGTGAACCCCAACGACTATCAGGCCACGATCCTGCACCAGCTCGGCATCGACCACTCCCGGCTGGTCTATTACGCCAACGGCCGCGCCCAGCATCTGACCGATGACCGCCCGGCCAGGGTGGTCGAGCAGATTCTGGCGTAGATCAACGCATGGAGGAACGGGCGCCCTCGCCCGTTTGATCGGTAGAACGGTGGAACGGGCGCAGTTTTCGCAGCGACGCGGCGCCATCGCTATTCTAGCGATACAGCTTGACTTCGTCCTTAGGTCCGATGAGCCGAAGCTTTCTGTCGGCGACCCGGGGCTCGCCGCGGATCGCCGGTTCCTTCGCCGGCGCCTCGATGTCCGAAAGTTTGCCGCCTTCCGTCCCCAGGGCGAGCTGAGCCAGTTCGTCGAGCCGCAAATTCCACAGCCGGGCGGTTTGGTCTTCGCCGGCGGAAACGAGCCAATGGCCGTCGGGGCTAATCACCAGCGAATCGATCGATCCCTGGCCGGCGTCGAGCACGATCGGCGTCGCCTCGGGGCCGTCCTTGCCGATGCTCCACAGACGCACGGTTTGATCGCTGCCGCCGGTGGCCAGCCAGCGATTGTCGGCGCTGAAAGCCACGGTCAAAATCGCTTCGCGATGGCCGCCGAGCACGAGCGGATGAGCGGCCGGATCGTCGGCGATCAAATCCCAGACGCGCGCCGCGCGGTCGTCGCCCACCGCGGCCAGCCAGCGCCCGTCGGCGCTGGTCGCCAGCGCGCGAATCGCCGAACCGCGAACCGACAATACGAACGGCTTGGCCGCCGGATCGTCGGCCTTGAGATCCCAGAGCGAGACCGAACCTTGTTTGGCGGCGCCGCCGGCCGTCGCCAGAAAACGACTATTCGCGCTGAACGCCAACAAGCCCAGCCGCCCTGCGGGGCCGCCAAGCGTCAAGGGTTGAGCCTGGGGACCGCGGGGCGTGATCGTCCATAGCCGCACTTGCCCATCGTCGTCGGCGGTCGCCAGCAGGCGATCGTTGCGGCTGATCGCTAGCGCCTGCACGCGTCCGGTTTGGCCTTGCAGCACGCGCGAGGCGGCGGCGGGCTGGGCCGCGGCAAGGTCCCAGATTCGCAGTTCGCTGTCGTCCGAGTTGTAGCCGCTGCTAGCGGTGAACAGCCAGCGCGAATCGGATGTGACGGCGAGGCTCGTGATCCGCCCCTCCTGACCGCGCAGCGCCAAGGGCGCGGCGCCCGGGCGCTCCGCGGCGAGATTCCACAAGTAAATCGCCGAGTCGAAACCGCCCGTCGCCAGCCAGCGGTTGTCGGGGCTGAATGCGGCGGCGCTAACCCGCCCTTGATGGCCGGCCAACACGATCGAAGTTTCCGCCGGATCGGCTGACGCAAGATCCCACAACCGGGTCGTATTGTCCTGGCTGGCGGTGGCCAGCCAGCGGCTGTTGCGGCTGATCGCCAGCGCCGCGATTTTTCCCGTGTGTCCGCAAAGTCGCGTTCCGTCGGCGTCGCCCAACCGGTCTCTCAGAACCTGAGCCGCCGTCGCAATCGGCGGCTCGCCGTCGCGTTCGGCAAGGGTCAACGCCTCGGCCGCCAGCAGTAAGCTGTGCTGAGGGTGCGAATCGCGCAGCAGTTCCGACCGCGCGGCCAAATGCTTGGCGACCGTGCTGCGCACCTTGCGCTCGGCGAGCAGAAGCGCGCTTTCGGCGGTTTGTCGTTCTTGCTCCGCACGGCGAGCAAGTTCCTCGGCCGCGTGCAAGCGTCGCTCGATCTCCAGTTTCGCGGCCCGCTCGGATTTCACGAGCAAGTTTTGACGTTCGAGGCGCCGCGACGTATTGGTCAAAGCGGCTTCGACTTCTTGCCGCCGAGCGTCGGCTCGGTCTCGCTCGGCCCGTGCACCGTCCAAGAGCCACGCCGATCTCGTCCAGGCTGAAAGCGCGGCAAGCGACAGCACGACCAGCGAGATCGCGGCCATCAGCGCGCCGTTGCACGCGGCGCGGTGCCGGCGGCGCCATTGGCCCAGGATTTCCGCGTCGCTGATTTCACGAGGTTGGATCGGTTCGCCGAGCAGCCAGCGATCCAGCACGTCGGCCGGCGCAAGCGCCGGAGCCGGCAAGGGCTCGCAGGACGCTTGCTCGAGGGCTTCCGCTTCGGCCTCTTCTTTCGTAAAGCTGGGCACGAAGGCCAGGCCGCAACTTGGGCAAACGGTCTTGGCGATCGGCTCGGCGCCGCAGATTTCGAATTCATCTCGACACAGCGGGCAATTCACCGCCAGCGTTTGCGGTTCGTCCGTCGGGCTGGGTTCTTCCGGCTCGATGTGCAGCTTGATGACCACCCCTGGATCCATGCGTCTGGCCTTTGAAGCATGCGGATTCGATCGCGTCTCAAGCCGGCGCCCCCTAAAGACGAACCCGTCGGCGCAACGCTCAAGATTCTGATCGGCCCGCCGTTGGGACTTTTCCCTATAATTCGTCCCCGCCGCGCATAGTCGACAAAATCGCTACCTTCCGCAAAGCTTGACCGCCTGCTCGAGCGTTTCAGGCCGCTTTGCGTCGGGGCAAAACCTTGGCCCGCAGGTGCTCGGCGTCATCCATTTCGGAGCGCACGCCGCCCCAGGTTCGCTTGCTCTGCAGCGCCTCGACCAGTTCGCTGAGCTTAACGGTGCGATTCTCGATTTCCAGCGGAATTTCGGCGCTGGGATCGCAGAACACGTCAACCGAGCCGTCTTCGCCCAACAGGTCATCCAGTTCGCGCAACAGCCCGTCGCGGACGGCCTGGCGGACGATATGGCCGCGAGTGGCGGAAATGTCGCTAGCCGATTCGCCCAAACTGGCGTGGGCCCGCTGCGCTAAGGCCGGCAGATATTCGCTCGGCACCTCGATCGTGCGCGGCACGTAGATCTTGACTTGCATGACCGACTCCCCTCCCTGAGATATTCGCCGTTACGTTGGCAAGTGCCGCTCGGCGCCGTGGCGCCCTCAACGACGCCCGGACCTCGGCCGCATCGATACGTACTGCATATCGGCAAAAAGCCCTTGAGCATTGCAACGATTTTATCGAATTTCGCGAATCTCCGGGTTTGCGGGGACGCTGGCAGACAACGAGCGGAAACGCCGGATCGGGTCCCAATCGCGATCAAACGTTACCGGGCGGAAGGAGCCAACTCGTAGCGGAAGATGGCTTCGCAGCGTTTTCCGTGACGAAGCTCCGAACTTGGCACGCTGTAGGCGGCGCCTCGATGTGCGAGCGTCTGCACGATTGCCAGATCGAGCATGTCGTTACTGTCGCCGCGGCGTTCGGGGTCGAGTCGCAGTCGGCGATGTTCGTCGTCCCACTTGCCCCACACCGGCTGTTCGGCATCGACCAGGAGCGACTCGACCTGCCCTTGGCAGGCCGCGCCCAGAATGACCCGCAAGTCGTCCGACTTTAAACCGTCGACGGGGAGTTCCGAGTATCGGGCCAAAGCGGTTTGCTTCGGCTTTTCGAACTGCGGCGCCACGCAATGCCAGGCTTTTTCGTGCAGTTGCTGATCGCTCCAAGTATCGGAGTTGCCCGGAACGTGAGCTTCGGCCAGATGCGGGTACGTATTGGCCTGTTGGTAAATCGGGAAGAGATAATCGACGCCGACGAAGACCAGGGGCGCGCGTTCGTCGCACATCGCCGGATGCAGCGCACGGTCGATCACTCGGAAGTATTCCAGCAACTCGTCCTTTTCGTGTTCGAAGAAATTTCCGCTGCCGTGATACGCGCCCAACTTGCTCATCCCGCGGCCGAGCACCGCGGTATGAAACTGACGCGTGTCGCTGGGGTGGTCGTAGTGCAAGGCCTCTTTTGCGTCGGCCGGCAAGTCGGGCAGAGCTACATCGGCGGCATGCCAACGGTCGGCCTTGAGAAAGCGTGCGCGATTCTCGCTGACCGTGAGGATATAAAAGTCGGTTTCTCGATCGACCAACGGCAGCAGCGGCGCCACGTGGAATCGCGAGTTGACCACCGCGAGTTCATGCGCCGCAACAGGCAGATAATAGGCGCGCGTCGCTTCCGGCGAAGCAAACACCGCCAGGCCCTCGGTTTGGTTCCTCCAGAAGACCTCGTTGCCGACCAGTTCGTTGGCCGATGCCATGAAATCGCGCGCCTCGACCGCTCGCATGCCGCGCGAGACCAATTGCTCCTCGGCCTCGGCGAGCAGGTTCTTCAGGCGAACGCGCCCGGATTGCCCTTCGAAACCGCCTGGGTGCGTGGGCAGATAGACCGATGCACACGGCCAACCCTGATATCGCATCAAAGCATCGAACAAGGTCTTGGTTATGGCTTCCATAGCGGATTCGTCCTTTTTGCGAGCTGACTCTTTTCGTTGGGGGAAACCACCGTTTGGAAAAGGCTGTCTTGTACGGACGCAACAAACCTTTCGAAGCACTTTTCGCAAACCATGTGCCGCACGACATTGCGCACCGCGCGTTCTGCGGACAATGTGCGCAGAGTCCGTAGGCTCAGAGGCCTGCGCGAGCGCGGCCGGTCTCCAACGATCGGCGGCAACCGAGCATTTCAATAAAACGCCCTTCGCTCGTGTGCGAACACGCACGTTCCGCACGACTCGCACACCGCAATCGCCGCCGATAAAACCCCGCCGGCGGCCGTTCTCGAAGGCGAAATCCGATGGATCGAGCGGCGGGCCAATGGGCAACTGCCGCTGAAACGGCGGCGGCGGCAGGCCGAGGCGAGCAGATGCGAAATTCTCGCAGAGCTATGAACATGAGCCAACGTCACGCATTCGCTCGTTTCACCGCCGACAAACTCTCTTAGCCGCCGATTTCATGCGAAGCGGCGATGAGTTCGATGAACGCCCGATTCGACGGCAATCGGGCCAGCTTAGCGGCCAACTCCTCCATGTCCTCGCCGTATCGCAGCGTGCTCATCGATCGTCGCAAGACCGTGACGGCGTGCAACGCGTCGGGGCTGAGCAGCTTCTCTTCTCGACGCGTGCCCGAGCGGCTGACGTCGATCGCCGGCCACACGCGACGGTCGGCTAGCGTGCGATCGAGCACCAGTTCCATGTTGCCCGTCCCTTTGAATTCCTGGAAGATCAGTTCGTCCATCCGGCTGCCGGTGTCGACCAGGGCCGTGGCGACAATCGTCAGCGATCCGCCTTCTTCGAACGCACGGGCGGAAGCAAACAGCTTTTTAGGAATGTCAAGCGCGCGGATATCGAGGCCGCCCGTCATCGTCCGGCCGGTATTGCCAGTCGTCTTGTTGAAGGCTCTTGCCAGCCGCGTGACCGAGTCGATCAACAGGAATACGTCCTGGCCCGCCTCGGCCAGTCGTTTGCAGCGTTCCACAGTCAGTTGTGCAACGCGAATATGGTTGCTTGCGTCGTGATCGAGGCTGCTGGCGATGACTTCGCCTTTGACCGAACGGCGCATGTCGGTGACTTCCTCGGGACGCTCGTCGACTAACAGCATCACGAGCTTGACGTCGGGGTAATTGGTCTCGATCGCTTGGCTGATCTGCTGAAGCAAGACGGTCTTGCCCGTTCGCGGCGGGGCCACGATCAACGCTCGCTGGCCTTTGCCCAGCGGCGCCAGCAGGTCGACGACTCGCGTGCTAACAGGCTGTTGGCCCGTTTCCAATTGCAGCCGCGAGTGCGGCGTGATCGGCGTCAGTTCGTCGAAGCGTTTCGCGGACGCGTAGTCGCCCGGCAAGCATCCGTCGATCTCGTGAATTTCCGCCAGCCGCGGTCCTTCGCAATCGCGAACTTGTTCGGCACGCCCCTTGATCAAGGAGCCCGCGCGAAGCTTGAATTGCTGAACCAGGCTTTGAGGCACGAACGCGTCGCGACCCTGTTGCGCGTAACCGCTGATCGGGTCGCGAAGGAATCCGTAGCCCTTGGGCAACAGTTCCAGAACGCCCGCAGTCTCTTGCTGGCGGCTCGGGCGGTCCATCTGGGGCGACGTCGAAGTTGCGAGCGACGTCGGCTGCGACCGGCGGCGACGCCCTCTCTTACGGGACGTGCGCCGAGACTCCACCTTATTTTGGTCAGATTGTCGTTCAAGACCGGCTCGACGCGAGCGGTCGTTGTGACGAGTAGTTTGCATTTTTTGCATCGATTGCTCCATTGCCAGCAAAGCTGGGCGGAACTGTACAGCGGCATTTGGAATAGGGCATCGCGCCCAATGCAGTGCCGCTCTTCTAGAGGCCCGAACCTGTTAAGATCCGGGGGCCGACGAGCTGTCTTGCGACGAGGCGAGACGCTTGCGCCGGACGAAAGCGAAGAACAAGAGAGGCTGCCGAAATGCGGCAGCGGACTTTAATGTTGAATACGTTCGATGCCGGACGAAGGGTCGCAGCGTCGAGGATTTTTTTTCAAAGATCGCAATTGCTCCGGTCGCAGAACTTATCCAGGCGGAGCCGCAATCCGACGGAAGGCCCATCGTCCTAACCCTTGATGACGCCGATCGGCCGCAGGCGGGCTACCTTGCCGGCCAGCCCCGCCTTGTGAACCACTTCGACCACGAGGTCGACGTCCTTGTAAGCCGCCGACTGCTCTTCGGCCAGGCCTTTCCAGCTTCGGGCGCGAGCGATGATGCCTTGCCGCTCGAGTTCCTCGTCAATCCGCCGGCCCTGCGACTGCCGCACGGCGGCGTGGCGGCTGAGCACCCGCCCCGCTCCGTGGCAAGCGCTGCCGAAGGTTTGCGCCATGCTTCCCGGCTGTCCGACCAGCACCCAACTGGCGCGGCCCATGTCGCCGGGGATAATGACGGGCTGGCCGATTTCGGCGTAGGCGGCCGGAATCTCCGGATGTCCCGGCGGAAAGGCGCGCGTGGCGCCCTTGCGATGCACCCAAACCTTTTTACGCTGGCCGGCGATCTCGTGTTCTTCGAACTTGGCGATGTTGTGAGCGACGTCGTAGATCAACTCCATATCGAGCGACTGCCAGGGACGGCCGAAAATCGTCTCGAATACCTCGCGCGCCTGCCACATGAGCAACTGGCGATTGCACCAGGCGAAGTTGGCCGCCGCCCGCATCGCGCCCAGATAACGTTGGCCTTCCGGACTTTCTACGGGAGCGCACGCCAACTGGCGATCGGGCAGTTCGATGCCGTACTTGGCCGGCGCCCGGCGAAGTTGACGCAAGGCGTCGTCGCACACCTGGTAGCCCAGTCCGCGCGAGCCTGAATGAATCATCACGCAGACCATGCCCTGGGCCAGCCCCATCACTTGCGCCGCTCGCTCGTCGAAGATGCGATCGACCACTTGGACTTCGAGAAAATGATTGCCGGCGCCGAGCGTTCCGCACTGGTCGTAGCCGCGCTGCAAGGCCCGGTCGCTGACGTTTTCCGGCGCGGCGCCGTCCAAACGTCCGTGAGCTTCTGCGTATTCGATATCCCGCTCGATGGCCAGTCCGCGTTCGATCAATCCTTGCGGACCACTCGCCATCAACGACCGCAATTCGCTCGGGCTAAAGCGATATTTGCCGCCGCGGCCGACGCCGGTGGGAACTTTCCGAAACAGTTCGTCGATGAGCGAACTGAGGTGCGGTTCGACATCCGCAAAGAACAGGTTCGAACGCACCAGCCGCACGCCGCAGTTGATATCGTAACCGACTCCGCCCGGCGAAATCACGCCTCCTTCCGCCGGATCGGTGGCGCACACGCCGCCGATGCAGAATCCGTAACCCCAATGAATGTCGGGCATGGCCAGGCTGGCATACTGAATGCCCGGCAGAAAGGCCACATTGGCCACCTGCTCCAGCGCCTGGTCGTTGCGGATCAGCTCGAGCAGAATCTTGTCGGCATAGACCAAGCCGTCCACTCGCATGCCGGGCTTGTAGCTTTTCGGGATGCGCCAACAATAATCGTTGACCCGTTCCAGCGGTCCTTGATAACCGCCCGCTACGGCGGTCGCCCCGGCGGCGGTTTCTTCCGCCGATGCGGCGGTTGCAAATTCAAATTCGGCCATGACAGAAACTCCTCATTTCTGGCCATTGCCCGGTAGTTCTTAAGCCTGATTGACGGCGTGTCCGAGATGCGCCTCGACACGGGCGACCGCATCGGCAAGCGTCTGCCGTCGATCGTGGCAGTCGTCGAGCACGATGCTGGTCATCACCCGTGGATGCTTGGCCGCGATCAGCGCGTGGCAGCGTTGGATCGTCGCCATGACCTGTTCGAGATCGCCCTCGACCGTCGTGGCCATCGGCCCCACGCGAAAATCAAGCCCCGCATTTTCGAGGATCTCGATCACGCTGGCGACGTCTTCGCCCATGTGCGGGCCCGAAGTGGGAATAATGCTGAATTCGGCGAGCATCAGAAGTCTCCTGAGAACTATGGGTGTTGGCGGTTAACGGCCATGACCTTCGACGCCGCCCCGCATCGACTGGGCTCTTGGAAAACGAACCCATTCCGCGCCAAGCGTACTGAGCAAACAACGTGCCTCGTGGAAACAAGCCGAGCGACGTTGCGGAAAAGAAAACCTCGCTTGCAGCGGCGTGCGAAACGGCGCACGACTGTGCCCGACCATCACAAGAAGCGAGCCAAAGCGAGAACAGCGCAAAAAAAGAACCGGAGAAAGCCGTTACGCACTGTTCGGAGGAAGTTTTGCTTCGTCGCCTTGCGGCTCTCCGCCGGGCTGCCCGGGCGGTGGTGGCGAATAAAACCTCTCTTCAAGCAATGCGTCCCGTTTGGCAGATCCTCCGCTTTATCGCGCCTTTCGCCGTGTCAATTGCTTCGGCGAAAGTGGCTCCAATAGGAGTCTGAGGAACATCGGACCCGCCCGGCTTCTCCGGACGCCGAAGGGAGAAGAGCGCCGACTCGGTTTTCAACGCTAACCGCATCCAAGCAGGAGGCTTCGGCTCTTGCCGAACTGCCCGTTAGCGTAATCGAGCTTGCCCGCTCAAGGCTCCTGGCGCCAAGCGGCATCACTTGCGTCGTCGACGCGCCGCTCCGTCCTTTTGGTCGATCGCGGCTTCCGACCGCTACAGCCAATCGGGGGTCAGGGGCCTTTCACCCTTCTCTCTCCACTTTTACTACGCATGAATATGGCCGAGGATCTCGTGAACTGCCGAAAGCCGCTCATTTTATGCCTTGCAAGCCTCAGGATCGCACCGGGCAAAATGCTCGTAATTGGAAACCTGTTCGCCCGAACCCAGGACCAAAGGCTGGTCTGGCATGCTGCCGTAGCGGTAGATCGTGATTCCCTTGACCCCCGCGCGCCAGGCTTGCAGGTAAATCTCGGAAACCTGCTCCTGCGTGCAGTGCTGCGGCAGATTGATGGTTTTAGAGACCGCATTATCGACGTGCTTTTGAAACGCCGCCTGAATCCGCAAGTGGACGGTCGCCGGAATTTCGAGCGCCGTTCGAAACAGCGCGCGAGCTTGCGGCGACACGTCCGGCGCTTCGGCGAGCGAGCCATGTTCGGCGACGTAGCGGGCGATCTCGCTCGAGTTGAACCCGTAGCTGGATGCATGCCGCTCGAACAAAGGGTTTTCTTCCAGCAGCGTCTGTTCGCCCAGCACGTGTTGCCGGCGATAGACCAAGCCGAAGAGCGGCTCGATGCCGGCCGAAGTACCGGCCAGAATGCTGATCGTTCCCGTCGGCGCAATCGACGTGCGCGTTGCATTTCGCAGCCGGCGTCCCTGTTGGGCGTAGCGACTTTGCGGCCAATTGGGAAACTCGCCGCGTTCTTGGGCCAATTCTTCAGAGGCGGCCAGCGCCTCTTCGCTGATCCAACGCATCAGCTTCTCTGCGATCGCCGAAGCTTCTTCCGAAGCGTAGGGGATGCCCAGAAGGATCAGCAGTTCGGCGAACCCCATCGCGCCGAGACCGATTTTGCGATTGGCCCGAGTGATGGCGGAGATCTGCGGCGCCGGCCACGAGGCTTGCTCGATGACGTTATCCAAGAACCTGACCGCGAGCCGCGTCGTGTCGCCAAGCTTCGTCCAGTCGATGGTCCAACCGCTGGGGGCTGCACGGACCATGCGGCTCAGATTGAGCGAGCCCAGATTACACGACTCGTAGGGCAAGAGCGGAACTTCACCGCAAGGGTTCGTGGCTTCGATCGGTCCGAGAGCGGGCAGCGGATTCGCTCGCGCGATGGCGTCGAGAAAGATCAAACCCGGATCTCCGGTTTCCCAGGCGGCTTCGGCCAGGTTGGCGAACAACTCGTCGGCCCGAGCTTGCCGCGTGACTTCGCCCGTCCGCGGATGCCGCAAGGCGAAGCTTTTGCCGGCCACGACCGCCTCCATGAACGCGTCGGTGACGGCAGCCGAGAGATTGAAATTGCGAAAGCTACGTCCGTCTCGCTTGGCGGCGATGAATTGCTCGATATCCGGATGATCGATGCGCAGCACACCCATGTTAGCGCCCCGGCGCCTGCCGCCATGCCGCACGTGCTCGGTAGCGCAGTCGAAAACGCGCATGAACGACACGGGGCCCGACGCGGCGCCGCCGGTCGAGCTGACGAGATCTCCCTGAGGCCGCAGTCGGCTGAACGAAAATCCCGTGCCGCCGCCCGACTGCTGGATCAGCGCCATCAGCTTCAGCGAGTCGAAAATCCCCTCCAAGCGGTCTTCGACGGGCAGCACGAAGCAGGCGCTTAACTGCCCGACCGGCGTTCCGGCGTTCATCAACGTCGGCGAATTGGGGAGAAAATCGAGCCCGTCGAGCAGTTCGAAGAAAGCTTGTTCTCGCTCTGCGGCGGCTTTGCCGTTTACGTAGCGCGCTTCGGGCTCGGCAATGGCGCGGGCGACCCGGCGGCACATTTCGTCGGGGGTTTCGACGACCTGCCCGGCCGGATCGCGCCGCAGGTAACGGGCGTGAAGCACCTTGAGACCGCTTTCCGTCAGCTTCAAGATTTCGGCCTCCGCCGTCGCTTCAATGCGGCGCAACCGGGCCGATTGCGGTCCGCTCGGTCGCTTTAGAAACAGCCTTTTTCGACTTCTTGTGCGACTAATTCCTTGATGTGCTTGATGTTGGCGGTTTCCTGCGCCTTGAGGTCGCGCCACAGTTCGCGCAAGTCAGGCCGTCCGTCCGCATTCGCGATGTACTGGTCGTATCGCCAGAGTGCGTCCAACCGCTTGCCCAGTTCATGGATCAGGTCATGGTCGTGATCTTCGCAACCGCGGCTCTCGCCAATGTGCCGGATTTCTTTTTCCGCCGCCAGTTTCATGGCAATTCTCCTCTGATTTGGATTCCACGCTTCGCCAGCGCGACTCGCCACGAAGGGAGCAGTTTCCGTGCCAACGCTCGAACGCGGCTCTCGACAGAAAACTCGTAGAAACTGGCCGCGAAGGTCGCCATTCTGGCACATTCAGCGCGCCGACCCGCACACGCGACAGTTTAATCCCGCCAATCTATCTCCCATTACGCCTTCTTCGACGTGCGCACGAGCACGGGACTGTAGACGCGCACGACCTGCTTCGAAGCGCATTCAGGGCACTTGATCTGGCCGAGACGCTCCTGTTCGGCCATGCTTCGCATGACGGTGAACGTCGCGCCGCACTTCGCGCACTTGTATTCGTAGTAGGGCATAAACTTACCGCGGGCGTTGCCGCCCAGCGTTTGAGTCAGGTCATTTCCCTCCGGTCGCTCGGCGAACGATTTCGGTTGCAGGGACGCTCCGATGATCAATTCCCCACCGCAAGGCACGTGCCAGCGCAGCGTGTTCTGGTTGAATCAAGGATTCGGTCGTAAAACGCGGATCGGCAATGGCGGGTTTGGCGGGCAGCAGACGCCAACTACCTTTGTGCGATATGGCACACGAGCGCAGGTTCTGCACGTCCTCGGCATTTCATCCGCAAAAGGCCTGCGATTTGCCCTTTCAATTCAAAGCAGCCATAGATTCGCTTGTGGCGCAAATTGAATGCTATCGAGCCGAGGACGATATGACGTACAAGAAAACATGCGGCGCGTCTTTGACGCTTGCCGCCGGAGAAGAGATATCGTTGGGTCTGGCCCAGGGCGGGCGTCAGCTCACTGTTTCGCAAGCGCTTGCGATGCGCCGTTCGACGCGGCAATTCGCCCTGAGACGCATTTCAAGCGATTTCGTCGGGCAGTTATGCTGGGCCGCCCAAGGAATTACCGGTCCGGAAGGAGTTCGCACGGCGCCCTCGGCTGGCGCCCTTTATCCTGTCAGCGTTTTTGTCGTGGACAGGAGCGGCGCATACGCCTACGAACCGGATCGGCACGTTTTGCGGCAGACCCTGGCAGGCGATCTGCGGCCGAAACTGCAAGCCGCGTGTCTCGATCAGGAGTGCGTCGGCTCCGCGCCGCTTTGCTTGGCAGTTGTCGTCGATCCCGCTCGGTTGGCGCCGAAGTACGGCATCCGGGCCGAAAGGTACTGTTTGTTGGAAGCAGGGCATGTCGCCGAGAACGTGTTGCTCCAGGCCACCGCGCTGGCGCTAGCCGCCGTACCGGTGGGGGCTTTCAATGACGGCGAACTGGCGAACCTATTGCAATTGCCGGAAGAAGTATACCCGGTTTACGTTTTGCCCGTGGGCTATCCGCGGGAAGCAGGCTGCGGATGACCACGAGCGGCCCGCGACGGTTCGACGGTCAGCACTTCGCTGCGACACGACAATGCATGAGGTTCGCTGGAAAAACTGCACCACGGCGACCGGTTTGCAACAAAACCGATCAGGCTTCAGGTTCGCCATCCACACGACCGAAAACTGCGGCCCAAAACTGCGATGATACTATCACACGTCGGATTCAATCATGCCGGCAGCGCGTATCCGCTTTGGTATTCGCTCGCCGCGGCGGCGGCAGTCTGCGGAGCGGGCCTGGTCTACTGGGCGATTTGGCTCATGACTCTCGGCGCATCCGAGCCGAATTCGGCGGGACAATCGCGCCAGCCGCCGTCGAGGAAAACTGACGACGCCGACGAGTTCGCAGCAGACCGGCAATCCATGGTGGACCGTCAGCTCCGCGCCCGCGACATCGACGACCCCGAGGTCCTGGCGGCGTTCAACCGCGTGCCCAGGCATCGCTTTGTGCCGCCGATTCTCCAACATCTCGCCTATGCGGACGAGCCCCTGCCGATCGGTCACGCCCAGACGATTTCACAGCCCTACGTCGTGGCCTTGATGACCCAATTGGCGAAACCCAAGCGGCATGGGCGAGCATTGGACGTCGGCGTCGGCTCGGGCTACCAGACGGCGGTGCTGGCCGAATTGTGCGACGAGGTTTACGGAATCGAGATCATCGGCCCGCTGGCCGAGGCCGCCTCGCGGCGCCTGGCCGAACTGGGCTACAAGAACGTCGAGGTTCGTACCGGCGACGGCTATCGGGGCTGGCCGGAACACGCCCCCTTCGATTGTATCATCGTGGCCGCCGCGGCCGACCACGTTCCTCAGCCGCTGATCGATCAATTGGCGCCGGGCGGGCGGCTGGTGCTGCCGGTCGGCCATGGCTGGCAGGAGTTGGCGGTCATCGAAAAGCAAGACGACGGCAGCGTTCGCCGCCTTGACTATGGTCCCGTAGCGTTCGTCCCAATGACGGGCGAAGCTGAACGCAAGTAAATTCTTGCGAACCAAATGAAACTTTCGGCGTCTATGCAGGTATAAGCTAACGGGCGGCGCCGATCACGCACTCGGGTCGTGCCGGTTCTGATGACGGCCTTCCGGGCCAACGAGATATTCCCATGATGACCATACGACCGAGCATCGCCAACGAAAGTAAAGGGACGCGTTTGTTTGTCGGACAACCGGCAAATTCGCTCCCCGCGCATCCATTGCGCTTGTGACGTAAGGCCGTCAGGCCAGCGAGGCTCATCAAAAGGCCCGGCGTCGCGAGACGCCGGGCCTTTTTCGTTGGCGTTTGCAGGTTTCTTGGATGTTTCGCGGGTCGGTAGCTGAGACGGTCTAGCGCTTGGCTGAAAAGTGAGGAGACGAGGATTCGAGCGCCTCCCGACCCACTGACAAAGTAGTAGGCACACTCCGTGTGCCGCAACCTTGTGTCGCTTGGCTTCGCGCGGCAGAAGAGCATCGAGGTCTGAGTAATTGCAGCGACGGCACACGGAGTGTGCCTGCGACTTTCGGCTCGTTCGTCTAGCGGCTCTGGATGCCGGCCCTTCAAGCCGGAGACCGGGGTTCGATTCCCCGACGAGCTGCTGAAACCAGAATGATTGGAAACAACAACGGGATGTAGGGCAATGGCGGCCCGCCGGGTACCGTGCGCAGCATGGTCGTTGGGAGCACGAGCGTGCAGGTTCGACTCCTGTCATCCCGACTTGAAGCAGTCCGGTGTTGTAACGGAAGCATGGCGATCTGATACGTCGCCGGCGGTTGGTTCGACTCCACCCCGGACTATGGCGAAGATACGAAGGAGCAAAACGATGCAGCGATCACAGCGGCTCAAACGCATACGGCCCAACAGCATTTTGGGGTCGTGGCGTAACGGCAGCGCAGCCGCCTTTTAAGCGGCAAGGCGAGGGTTCGAATCCCTCCGGCCCCATTTGGCACGGCACGTAGCTCAGCGGTGAGTAGGTCAGGCTTTCCAGCCCGACACGGCGAGTAGCTCAGCGGCGAGAGCGGGGCTCTTATAAGGCCCTGGCCGAAGGTTCGATTCCTTCCGTGCCGACCGGCGGCGACAACGACGGGATCAAGGTGTTAGCGGCAGCATACCTGGCTCTTACCCAGGTGGTGACGGTTCAAGTCCGTCTGGTCCCACTGATTCGTAGGTCAGGCTTTCGAGCCTGACGGGTTCGTAGGTCAGGCTTTCCAGCCTGACAGACCTACAGGATTCTCGGCCCGACGGGCTCGGCGGCTTTCCACCGTGAGTCAGGCTGGAAAGCCTGACCTACGACAATCAAGCACTGGTCGTCTAGCGGCCAAGATTCCGCACCCGTAATGCGGCGACGTCGGTTCGAGTCCGACCCGGTGCTCTTCGATCCTTGACAATTTGGTTATCACCAGACCGCACCCATGATGTAGCGGAAGCCTATCTGCTTGCCATGCAGAAAGTGCCGGTTCGACTCCGGCTGGGTGCTCTTTTGTGCGGTGTGTAGGATAGCCTGGTATTCCGCGTGCTTCGGGAGCACGAGACCGCCGGTTCAAATCCGGCCACGCCGTGGGGTTGACAAAAGGAGGAATCGCGCCTAGACTCGTAGTTAGTCAACTAACTCAATAAAAATATGGCGAAATCACAGCCCGACAAGCGGACACGGCTGATTGAGACCGCAATGAAGCTGGCGCATAAGCACGGTTTCAGAGAAACCAGCTTGGCGGACATCGCCGAAGCCGCCAATGTCCCGGTAGGCAATGTTTACTACTACTTCAAGACCAAGGAAGAGCTCGGCGAGGCTGTCGTGGAGCGGCGTCTTGCACAGTTTCGAGAATTCCGGGAGGAGACCGACCGGCTGAATTCTCCGAAGGACCGGCTGTTTGCTTTTGTGGACAGCGTTCACCGGAACCGGGAGCAGCTTGCGCGTGGCGGATGTCCCCTGGGCGGTCTGTGCTCCGAGTTGCAAAAGGAGGGGGGCGCTCTTGCGAAGAAATCCGCGGCCCTCTTCACCGAGCCGATGGACTGGCTTGAGGAGCAGTTCCGGGCAGCCGGCCACGAAGAGGATTCACGCGAACTGGCCGCACATGTCTTCGGCGCGTTTCAAGGCATGGCTGCTGTCGCGCACGCAACGAATGACGGCGGGTTGGTGGTTATGGAGGTAAAGCGCCTGAAAGATTGGATCGGCACGCTCTGAGACCGAACGATCGAGCAACAGCTCGAATCGACAGAAAGGAACAGCACGATGAAAGCAGCACTTGATAAAGGGCAGTTCGGACCGTGGGCGCTCGTCACAGGCGCTTCGTCGGGAATCGGTAAGGAATTCACGCGGCAAATCGCAGCGTCGGGGATCAACGTAGTGCTGGTGGCCAGGCGAGACGCATTGCTTGCCGAACTGGGACGCGCAATCTCACAGGAGTTTGGTGTTCAGTACCGCGCCTTGGCTATGGACGTCTCACAAGAGGGATTCATAGCGGGACTCGCCGACGCTACGCATGATATCGACATCGGGCTTGTCGTCTCCAATGCCGGCACGGCAAACCCGGGCGAGTTCCTGAAGCTCGATCGGCAGTTGCTTCAGGCGACTTTGCGGCTCAATACGATGGCGCATCTGGACATCGCCCACCATTTCGGCGCGAAACTCGTGGAGCAACGTCGGGGCGGCTTGATCCTCGTGGGGGCAATGGGTGCGGAAAACGGCATTCCCTGTATAGCGAATGACGGAGGCGCGAAGGCCTATGTACACAGCCTTGGTGAGGCGCTTCACTATGAGTTCAAACCTCTAGGTGTCTACGTCACTGTACTGGCGGCCGGGTTTACGAACACAGAGGTGCTCGAAAAGTTCGGCTTCGATCCGAAGACCATGCCGATGAAACCGATGAGCGTCGAGCAGTGCGTATCTGAGGGCCTCAGCGGTCTGCTCAAAAACCGCTCCAGAGTCATTCCAGGCCGGCTGAACCGCATTATGAACGCCCTCGTGCCCGCTTCTCTTGCACGGAAGATGGAGGCGGACATGATTGGTAAAGCGCTCGCGAGCACGCCCGCGCCGGCAATCGCTCGGGCGGGGGCGTGAGAATGGGCAAGCAATTATGAAACTCACGAGCAATACGATTTTGATCACCGGCGGTGGCAGCGGCATCGGTTACGAACTCACGAAACAACTCACGGCACTTGGTAACACGATTCTTATCACGGGTCGCGATCAAGCTAAGCTGGACCGTGCGAAAGCGGCCTTTCCAAAAGTTCACACCTTTCGAAGCGACGTTTCCGATCCGAAAGCGATCGCCGCTCTTTACGAAAAGGTCACCAAACAATTTCCTGAGCTCAACGTTTTGATCAACAACGCCGGCATCATGCGTGAGATCAATGTTCACGACAAAGTTGGAAGCCTCGAAGACATCACTCGAGAGATTGAAATCAATTTGAGCGGGCCGATTCGCATGGTGAAACAATTCTTGCCGCATTTGAAAACAAAATCAGAGGCCGCAATCATGAACGTTTCATCGGGATTGGCATTTGTTCCATTGCCCATTTCGCCGGTTTATCGCGCCACCAAGGCCGGTCTGCATTCTTTCACCGAGTCTCTTCGTGTGCAACTGAAAAACACCAATGTGAAGGTATTTGAGCTAGCACCGCCGGCGACACAAACCGAACTCTTGGGTGCCTTTAATCCTGAAGACATGAAAGGCATTTCTATCATGAAGGTGGAAGACATGGTTAAAGTCGCCGTCAAAGGAATGCAAACCGATCGATTTGAAATTCGTCCAGGTCAGGCGAATCAGCTCAAAATGATGAGTCGCGTGGCGCCTGGATTTATCTTGAAACAAATGAGCCGATCGGTCGATCGTATGCTCGGAACACAGAATTAAAAAGTGAATAAATAAATCCTGAGATCAGGAACGAGAATGGAGTTTCTATGAAAATTATTTTGATTGGCGCAAACGGAAAGATCGGCGAACTGGTTCAAAAGGCATTGGCGGGTGCTGGCCATGAGATAGTCAAGGTCGGGCACAAATCTGGCGATTTTCAAGTCGAGATCGAGAACCGCGAAAGTGTCAGGAAGCTTTATCAAGCCGTCGGCTCGTTTGATGCCGTGGCCATTGCAGCAGGCGAAGTCGCATTTGCTCCGCTTTCGGAACTCACCGCTGAAAAGTGGCAGTTTTCGTTGGGAAGCAAACTCATGGGTCAGATCAATCTGGTTCAGGAGGCGATCCCGTTCATCAAAGAAAAAGGATCCTTCACTTTGGTTTCGGGCATTCTCA
>Ga0307373_10003234_pt1 | contig 28568 bp, 32 predicted proteins | sample OX2MG_FD_202534 | JGI IMG/M metagenome (GOLD analysis project Ga0307373, IMG submission 202534) | Soil microbial communities from Risofladan, Vaasa, Finland - OX-2 | ecosystem: Environmental > Terrestrial > Soil > Coastal area > Acid sulfate soil | place: Finland: Risofladan, Vaasa | collected... | reverse complement strand
GCTCGGTGATGCTCGACATGCGCCATCTCGGCGCCGAGCGCATCATCGAGCGGCTGCCGGGATCGCGCGAGCTCTCGATGACGTTCGCGGGCGTCGATCCCATCTACGACCCGGTGCCCGTCCGGCCGGGCGCCCACTACCACATGGGTGGCGTCGAGACGGGCAACGACGGCGAGACCGAACTGGCCGGCCTGTACGCCGCGGGCGAGGTTGCCTGCGTGTCGGTGCACGGCGCGAACCGTCTCGGCGGCAACTCTCTGATGGAGACGATCACGTTCGGGCGGCGCTCCGGACGCGCGGCGGCCGAGTGGGCGCTCTCACAGAGCGCCGCCGACGTGCCGGGCAGCGTCAGCGAGGACGCCGAGCGCGAGCTCAAGGGGCTGCTCGACGTGTCCTCCGGCGAGCGCCCGTGGCAGATTCGCAACGACCTCGGCACGTCGATGCTCGAGAACTTCGGCGTCTTCCGTCGCGAGGAGCAGATGACACGTCAGGTCGAGATCATCTCGGAGCTGCGCGAACGCTATGAGCGTGGCGTGGTGGTCGAGGACAAGGGCGAAGTCTTCAACAGCGATCTCACGCAGGCGATCGAGCTTGGAAACATGCTCGACCTCGCAGCGTGCATGTTGCAGGCGGGGGTCGCGCGCAAGGAGAGTCGCGGCGCTCACGCGCGTCCCTACGACTACCCCGATCGCGACGACGAGAAGTTCATGCAGCACTCGATCTCGCGCTGGGTCGACGGCGGCCCGCAGCTGTCATGGAAGGACGTTCGCTACACGAAGTACGACCCCATGGAGCGCAAGTACTAGTGCGCTGCGTCCTTGCGCTCGGCCCGGTCGCGCTGCTCGCCGCAGGTTGCGGAGCCGAGGATCCGGTCGCGAAGACGCTCGCGCAGTCGAGCGAGCACGTCGAGCTCTCGGGAATCGTCACTGCGGGACGCAAGACGCAGCGGTTCCACGCGAGTGGCGATTTCCGCAACCACCCGGACGAGGGCTCGCTGAGGCTGCACGTCGGATCGTCGACCGTGCATGCGGTGATCACCGAGTCGCGTGTCTACCTCAGCTCGCCGTCGTTTCGGCTGCCGAAGGGCAAGCAGTGGCTCTCGGTCAGCGCAGCCAACGCGCCCGCCGGGACGCAGACGCCCGCTCGCGTGCTGCGCGCGATCGGCTCCGGAGCGCACTATCGCACGACGACGGCGAACGGTCTCGTCCGGCACATCGAAATCTCCGATCCGCAGGTCACGATGGCGATTGATTTCTCGCGCTTCGGCGAACCGATCCGAGTGCACATTCCCGCTTCGGCGATGACCGTTCGACAGGGAGGAAGCAAGTGATGCAAGTCGGGCTGAAGATCTGGCGGTTCAACTCGCGCACCGGCGAGCGGGAACTGCAGGAGTTCGAGATCTCGGCGCCCGAGGAGGCGACGCTCCTCGACTGCCTCGACATCGCCAAGGACCAGCACGACGGTACGCTCGCCTACCGCAAGAGCTGCCGGATGATGATCTGCGGCTCGTGCGGCATGCGCATGGACGGTGCGGCCGTGCTCGCCTGCAAGACGCGCATGTACGACGTCGCGCAGGCCGGACACGTGCCCGTCATCTCGGCGATGGGAAACCTGCCGATCGTCAAGGACCTCGTCGTCGACATGGACCCGTTCTGGGAGAAGTTCAACTCGGTGAACCCGTACCTGCAGCCGGGCTTCCAGGAGACGCCGGACGGCAAGGAGCACCTGATCCGCCAGGAGCGGATGAACGTGATCCACAAGGAGGCGCTCTGCATCAACTGTGGGTGCTGCGTCTCGGAGTGCAACGCGATGGAGTCCAACCCGCTCTTCACCGGCCCGCAGGCGCTCGCGAAGGCGATGCGGTTCGTCGGTGACCCGCGCGACGGCCAGAAGATCGCGCGTCTCGAGAAGCTGAACGGCGAGCACGGCATCTGGGAGTGCACGCGCTGCTACTTCTGCAACGAGCGCTGTCCGAAGGGTGTCGACCCGCGTGACGCCATCGCGAAGCTCGGGGCCGAGTCCATGAAGGAAGGCATCGATCGCGACATGGGCGCGAAGCACGCGAAGTGGTTCGTCACCTCCGCCAAGACCACCGGGTGGCTGCGCGAGACCGAGCTCGTGCCGAAGACGCAGGGCGTTGTCGCGGCAATCAAGCAGACGCGCTTCGCCCTCGACCTCGCGCTCAAGGGCAAGGTGCCGCCGCCGTTTCCCCCGCACGTGGCGAAGGACGTGAAGGAATCGCGCCGCCTTTACGACCTCGTGCAGGAGCAGGGCCGCAACGGGTTTGCGGGCATCGTGCAGGGCGAGCGCGCTCTCGGGCGCCTGGCCCACGGCCACGGCGTCGGCGACCAGACGCTCGAGGAGATCTACGACCGGCCCGGTGCCTACCACCGGCCGTTCATTGCAGATGAGGAAGGTGGCGCTCAGTCATGAAGAAGGTCGCGTACTACAAGGGGTGCCTCGCCTCTCTGTCGGCGAAGGAGCTCGATTCGGCGACGCAGGCGCTCGCGCCGAAGGTGGGACTCGAGCTCGTCGAGCTCGAGTCGGTCACGTGCTGCGGCGCCGGCGACATTCACGAGGCCGAACCCGACTACTACCTGCACCTGAACGCGCGCATCCTTTCGTACGCCGCCGCCGAGGGCGTCGACACGCTGCTCACCGTCTGCAACGTCTGCACGCTCAACCTGCGCCAGGCGAACTTCATGCTGCTCGGCGACTCCGAGCTGCGCGCGCGGGTGAATGAGAATCTCGTTGCCGTCGGCGTGCCTGCGTACGAGCGTGACGTGGACGTGCGCCACCTGCTCTGGGAGATCGCAGAGGGCGAGGGGTACGAGCTCTTGAAGGGCGCCGCGCACAAGGGGCTCAAGGGCCTGAAGATCGCGCCGTTCTACGGCTGCCAGATCTTGCGGCCCTCGAAGATCCAGGGCTTCGAGGACCCCGACCGCCCGTGGTCGCTCGAACGCATCATCGAGGCATGCGGCGGCGAGGCCATCGACTACCCGGCGAAGATCAAGTGCTGCGGCTTCCCGATCATCCAGGCACGTGAGGAGACGGCGCTCGGGGAAATGATCCAGCCGATCGAGCAGGCCTACGAGGCCGGCGCGGACGCGATCGTCACGCCGTGCCCGCTCTGCCATCTGTCGCTCGACGCCTGGCAGTCGAAGCTGAAGAAGACCACCGGGCGCGACTTCAAGATGCCGATCCTCCACCTCTCGCAGCTCGTCGGCGTCGCCGCCGGCCTCGAGGAGTCGGAGCTGAAGTTCAAGCGGCACGTCGTCTCGGTCAAGCCGGTCCTCGAGAAGCTCGAAGCCTGACGCTCGCCCTCTGGCTCGTTGTGGGGCTCGTCGCGCTCGCGGCGGCCGTCGCGTGCTACGCGTGGTTCGAGGCGGGGTGGGTGCGGCTGCGGGTGCGGGAGCTCGAGCTGCCCGGCCTGCCACCGGAGCTCGACGGCTTGCGCATCGCGCACCTTTCCGACTTTCATCTTGGCGTGCCGTCGCGCGGCGTAAGAGCCGTTGAGCGCGCGGTCGACTGGGTCGCGGCGCGCGGGCCGGATCTCGTCTGCATCACGGGTGACCTGCTCTCCCGGCCGCGCGGAGAGCGGCAACTCCGCGAGCTCCTCGGCCGCCTGCGCCACCCGTATGTCGTGCTCGGGAATCACGACTATGCGATCTCGCGGGATCCGTTCTCTCGCCGCGTCGAGATCGGGCCGCTCGAGAACGGGACGATCTTGTTCGACTCGTCGGTCGACGTCGAGGTCCGGGGGCGCCGAATCGAGCTCGCGGGTGTCGACCCTCGCACCTGGATCGAGAAGCGGAAGAGCGCGTTTCCCCCCTCTGACGCCGAACTGCGCATCCTCCTTTGCCACTTCCCGCGCGCACTCGACAGTGTCGCCGGTGGACGCTTCGACCTGATCCTCGCCGGCCACCTTCATGCGGGGCAGATCGTGCTGCCGTACGGGTTCGGGAAGCTGCTGCTCGCACACCCGGGGGCCCGCTACCCGGAAGGGGTCTTCGAGCGAAACGGCACAGTGATGCACGTTTCGCCCGGTCTGGGCACGACCTTCGTGCCCTTCCGGTTCTTTGCCCGCCCCGAGGCGACCGAGCTCGTTCTACGATCCAGGATGAGGCACTGATGGAAGGCCATAGCGTGATCTCCCCCGAGGTGCTCGCCCGGTATGCCGCGGACGCCGCCGCCGAGGTTCCCGGCGTGCACCCCAAGCAGCGCCGCGGTGCGCGCGTGAGCGGCACCGAGGTGGAGGTGCACGTCGTCATCGACTACGGCGCCAACATCCCGGAGGTCGCCGCGGAAGTGCAGCGGCGCGTGATCGAGTACCTCGGGCAGATGGCCGATGTCAGGCCGACGTCGGTCGACGTCGTCGTCGACGACGTCCAACGGTAGTTGTGCGCTGATGCCGCCGCGCATCGCCGGCCTGACGAAGCTGACCCTGGAGACGGCGCCGACTGTCTGCCACGACTGCATCTGGTGGCAGACGCGCGGCCGGCGGGTGACCGACAAGGACCGCTGGATGGAGAAGGTGGAGCTCGACTTTGGCGCGTGGGGGACCGTCTACTACGACTCGGACGGCCGCGTGCTCGGGTCGATGCAATACGGCCCCTCGCAGGCGTTCCCGCGCGCGTCCGAGTTGCCCGGCGGCCCGCCGTCGGAGGACGCGATGCTCGTCACGTGCGCGTACCTGGTCGACTCGTCGAACCCGTGGGTGTTGCAGTCGCTTTTTCTGGCCGCGATCGGCGAGGCTCGTGACCGTGGCGCTCGCTCCCTGGAGGCCTTCGCCTACCGCTATCCCGAGGGGGAGTCGGCGTACGAGCGCTTCCGGGTGCACAAGACGGTCTTCCCGCTGGACTTCCTCGCCGATTTTGGGTTCGTCGTCGTGCGCTCGGCGGGTCGCGTCGGGCTCGCGCGTCTCGACCTCGGCGGCCTGCAGCCTGTCGTCGAAGGGGCGCGCGAGAAGGTGCTGCGGGTCGTGAAGGAAGCCTTCGGCGTTCCGGAGCCGGTTCCGGCCCCGCGCCCCTAGCGGTCGACCAGTTCCTTGAAGCCGGGCTCGTCGCGGATCGGATCGAAGTCCGAATCGTCCTTTGCGTACGCGCGAAACTGCTCCGACATGGTGATCGCCTGCCGGAGGTGGTCGAGCGCGTCGGTCGTGCGGCCGGCGAGGCTCTCGCAGCAGGCGAGGTTGAAGAACAACTCGGCGTACTGCGGGTGAGCCTCGATCAGTAGGCGTCCGCGGTCAACCGTCTCGGCGTACTCGCCCGCCTCGTAGAGAGGGCGGAGCGGGGCCCAGAGCTCCCAGCCGGTGGGCTTGTACGCCCTTCCCGGGGTGCCGCCGAGCGCGATGATCGTCGTCTCGGGCTCCTCGGCGACCGCCGTTCGCTTCACGCCGGGGCGGGCGAAGACGAGGGTGCCGGCGGGCGCGACCACCTGGTCGCCGTCGAGTTCGAACACGGCGCGCCCCCGTAGCACAAGGTAAAGCTCCTCGTTCGCGTCCGGCTCCGACTCGTCGTGCTCGTTGATGATCCGGTCGCCCGCCTCACGGGCGGTCCAGGCGTTCACGCCGAAGGCCGTGATGCCGAAGTGGTGCCGGATCGCTCGCCATGGACAGCGCCCGTCGTCCTGCTCGTCGATGTCGTCGAGGTGAGCGACCGCGTAACCACTCATGAGGCCTCCTTCACGTCGTCGTCTCCCGCCGCGATCGCGGCGATCCTTGGTCGAGCCGTCTCGAGTGTTCCACAGAGAACGTGCCCGGACTAGGTGTCCGAAACTCGTGAGCCGTGGTTCGACTCCGCCGAATCACGGCTCAGTGGGGTGGGCGGGATCACCCCCGAGGGATGATCGATCCTGGTTGCCGGCGCAGCCGGAACCAGGATCGTGTCTGAAGCGCTTCGGCAAAGGTCGAAGACGTGAACCTGGTTTCGCCTGCGGCGAGAACCAGGTTCAGCAAGCGTCGCCTGCGCGACCGTCCATACGCCCGGTCCGCCCCGACGGGCAGTTCGGATCTCTAAGCGGCTGCGCGCTTGCGCTTGAGGACGAGCTCCGCGATCTGGATCGCGTTCAGCGCTGCGCCCTTTCGGAGGTTGTCGCTCGCGAGGAACAGGGCGAGGCCGTGCTCCACGGTCGGGTCGCGGCGGATCCGCCCGACGAGCACCTCGTCGAGGCCGGCTGCCTGGCCGGGCGACGGGAACTCCTCGACGCGCACCGACGGCGCCGCCGTGAGGAGCGCACGCGCCTGCTCGGGTGTCAGGTCGTCCTCGGTCTCGATCCAGATCGCTTCGGCGTGGCCCACCAGCACCGGCACACGCACGCAGGTCGCCTGAATCGGTAGGTCCGGGAGCTCCATGATCTTCTGCGTCTCGGCGCGCAGCTTCGACTCCTCGTCGAACTCCTCGCCGTCGAACTCCCAGTCCATCCGCAGGTCGTGCTCCGCCGGGGGCTCCGCGCGGAGGCGCTCCATCGCCTGGGCGCCCGCGCCCGAGACCGACTGGTAGGTCGCGACGCGCACGCGCGTGAGACCGGCGGCGTCGTGCAGCGGCTTCAGCGCGCACGTGAGCGGGATCGTGCAGCAGTTGGGATTCGCCAGGATGCCTTCGTGGTCGAGCGCGCGGGCGCCGTTCACCTCCGGGACGACGAGTGGGATGTCCGGCTCGAGCCGGTAGGCGGACGACTTGTCGATCGCAACCGCGCCGCCGCGAACGGCGTGCGGAACGAGCTCGCGCGAAGCGCTCGTGCCGACGGAAAAGAGGAACACGTCGATGTCGCCGCGCGCGAGCGCCTCGGGGGTCGCCTCTTCGACCGTCCGCGCCCCGAGCGTGGTGCCTGCCGAGCGGGCCGAGGCGAAGACGCGAACGTTCTCGTAACCGCGGTCGCGCAGAATCCCAAGCGTCACCGTGCCGACGGCGCCGGTTGCGCCGACGACGCCGATCCGGGGGCTCTCAGGCATTGACCCGTTCTTGCGCGAAGGCCTGGAAGCGGTCGTGCACGACCTGCACCGCGCGTTCGACATGCTCGGCCCGGATCACGCATGACACGCGGATCGACGACGTCGAGATGATCTCGATGTTGATGCCGGCCTCGGCGAGCGCGTCGAACATGTCGGCCGCCACGCCGGGGTGGCTCTTCATGCCCGCGCCGATCAGTGAGATCTTGGCGATGTCGGGGTCGCGCTCGACGCGGCTCGCCCCGATCTCCTTCGCGGTCGCGTCCAGGATCGGCTCGGCGATCGGCAGGTCGGTCTTCGGCAACGTGAACGAGATCGTCGCGGCGCCGTCCTGCGAGACGTTCTGGACGATCATGTCGATGTTGACGCCTGCCCGGGCCAGGTCGCGGAACACCCTGGCGGCGATGCCCGGCCGGTCGGGAACGCCGATGATCGACACCTTCGCCTCCGACGTGTCATGGGTTACCGCTGAGATGATCGCCTTCTCGAGCATCACGTCGTCCTCCTCGCCGATCCAGGTTCCTTCGCCGCCCTCGAACGTCGAGCGCACACGGAGCTTCACACCGTAGCTACGGGCGATCTCGATCGAACGCGCCATCATCACCTTCGCTCCCGATGCGGACATCTCGAGCATCTCTTCGTAAGTGACCCGGTCGAGCTTCAGCGCGCCCGGAACGATCCGTGGATCGGCGGTGAAGATGCCGGGCACGTCGGTGAAGATCTCGCAGGCGTCGGCGCCAAGCGCGGCCGCGAGCGCCACGGCGGTCGTATCCGAGCCGCCCCGCCCCAGCGTGGTGACGTCGTGTGTCGATGTCGAGACTCCCTGGAAGCCTGCGACGAGGACGATCTTGTCCTCCTCGAGCGCCTCGTAGATACGCTGCGCGCGCACTTCCACGATCTTGGCCTTCGTGTGGCTGCCGTCGGTGACGATGCCGGCCTGCGACCCGGTCAGCGACACCGCCTCGTGGCCGAGGTCGTGAATCGCCATCGCGCAGAGTGCGTTCGAGATGCGCTCGCCGGTCGAGACCAGCATGTCGTACTCGCGCGGATGCGGCTGCGCTGAGACCTCGTGGGCGAGGCGGATCAGTTCGTCTGTCGTCTTGCCCATCGCAGAGAGCACCGCGACGACCTTCGCGCCGCCCTCGCGGGCAGCCACGAGTCGTTCCGCGACGCGCTTCAGCTTGTCGGTGTCGCCGACCGAGCTGCCGCCGAACTTCATGATGACGAGCCCCGGCGTGCGCCGGCGCGCTTCGACTTCCGGCACCGCTTCGAAGTGGAGCGTCGTCATCTGAGACAGTGTAGGCAGGCCATGAGGTTCCCCCCGTCGACACTCCGCGAATGGGTCGTGCTCGCCTTCGGCGCGATCGGAGTGGGCCTGCTGCCCTGGGCGATCTGGCTGTCCGCCTCCCTGAAGCCGCATCATGTGACCGAGCGCTGGGATCTCGCCTGGTCGGGGTTCGACACGGGCCTCGCGGTGCTCTTCCTGGCCACTGCGATCGCCGCCTACCGCCGCTCGCCGTGGGTGGGCGCCTTCGCGGCCACGACCGGCACGCTCCTGATCACGGACGCCTGGTTCGACATCGTGCTCGAGAGCCACGCGGAGGCACTCCGCACCTCGATCATGCTCGCAGTCTTGGCTGAGCTGCCGCTCGCGGTGCTCTGTTACTGGATCGCCTACCGGGCCGAGCGCTTTCTGGCGCAGGTCGTCGGCCAGGCGCTACATCTCTCGCCGGCCGGACAGAGCCCGGCCGAGAGTGACCTCGTCGGCGTACTCCAGATCGCCACCGACGGGCAGCCCGCTCGCAAGCCGGGTGACCCGGACCCGGCCGCGTAGACGGTCGGCGAGGAACGCGGCGGTCGCCTCGCCGGTCATGTTGGGGTTCGTGGCGAGGACGACTTCCTGCACGCCGTTCGCGTCGACGCGCCGGAACAATTCGTCGATGCGCAGATCGCCCGGCTCGACGCCGTCCAGGGGCGAGAGCGCGCCGCCGAGCACGTGGTAGAGCCCGCGGAACTCCGCCGTCCGCTCGATCGAGACGACGTCGACCGGCTGCTCGACCACGCAGACGAGCGTGCGGTCGCGGCGGGCATCGGTGCAGATGCCGCAGAGCTCCTTCTCGGTGAGGTTGCCGCAGTCGCGGCAGAAGCGGACGCGCTCCTTCACCTCCTGGAGGGCCGCGGCGAGCGCCTCCGCCTCGTCCTTCGGCCGCTGGAGGATGTGGAACGCAAGCCGTTGCGCCGTGCGCGAGCCGATTCCGGGCAGCCGGGTCAGCTGCGCGACGAGGTTCTCGACCGACGGGCTGAACACGGCGCCATTGTGCCCGTCCCCTGCGGACGGGCACGCCGAGACGCGTCCGGTGTCAGACACCGTCACAGAAGTGTGACGACCGCCTCGGTGGCCGGCCCCTCGCCGGGAACCACTCGGTGTCAGACACCGCCAACGGACTGTCACGGGCCGTCTGTGGCGGCCGGCCCGGGTGACGGCTAGCCCGTCTGGGCGGCTGCCCAGGCGGCGCGGTCGACGGCGACGAGGCGCACGTCGGACCTAGCGATCACGCGCACCTCGTCGCTGCCGTCGAGCCGCTCCCACTGCCCGACCACGTTTCCGGGGCCGCGCTCGTCCTCTCCCGCGGGCGAGGAGACCGTGAGCACGCCCTGCAGCACGAGCAGCAGGCCGTCCATCGGATTGTCCGGGTCGACCACGACGTATCCCGCTGGGAAGGACAGCTCCGCTCCGATGTCGAGCAGCTTCGCGACGAAGTTCTCGTCGATCTCTAGAGCCCGGGCAAGAGGCCGCCGAGGTCCGGCGGCAGCATGGTCTTCATCTTCGCCTCGACCTTGGCCTGCGCCGAGCGCAGCGCCTCGTTCGCGGCGGCCATGACGAGGTCTGCGAGCAGTTCCGGATCGGCAGGGTCGATCGCCTTCGCGTCGATCCGAAGCTCCTTGATCTCACCGCCGGCAGTTGCGACGACGGTCACCACGCCGCCGCCCGCCGAGGCCTCTGCGGTCTCCTTGGAGGCCTCCTCCTGCAACTGCTCCATCTGCGACTGCATCTCCTGCGCCTGCTGCATCAGCCTGTTCAGGTCAAAGCTCATTCGTCCAGCTCCCTCGCGTCGAAGGTGCTCTTCATCAGTTCGAGGACGTCTTCCTCGCTCGCCGGCGCTTCGTCTTCGGGCATGGCACGGCTCGTCTCGCCGAGCTCGAAGCACACCGCCAGCTTGCGGCCGGTCACCTCGTAGAGCGCGTCGGAGAGCATGGCGGCGTTCTTCGGGTCCGCGGCGAGCTTCAAGTGGAACGACGCAGTCTGCGGAAACTCGAGTGTCAGCGTGTCGCCCGCGAGGGCGGCGGGGTGTGCTTCGGCGAGTGTCTTCCCGATCGGGATCGAGCGCTGCTCGACCGCCGGCAGGATCGTGCGCCGCCACGCCTCCTGCAATTGCCCGAGCTCAACGCGCAGAGGTTCCGTGCGCAACGGTTCCGAAACGGGCTCGGTCGGCGCGGCTGCACTGTCCGTCGCGCTAGAGGGCTTACTAGGCCGTTCGCTCGGTGCGCCTTCGCCCTGTTCCAGCTGCTCGAGGCGAAAGGCCAGCGACTCCCGCGACAGGTCGGAGGCCGGGCGCGTCACCTTCACGAGCGCGAGCTCGAGCGGCAGGCGCGGGTCGCCGCCCTGGCGCATGTCGTCGACGCAGACCGCCAGCAGGTCGATCAGCCGGATCACGGTGGCTGCGGGCAGCTGGTTCGCCTGCTCGCGCAGCCGTTCGCGAGCCTCGTCGGTCACGGGGAGCGAGTCCGGCACCTCGTTCATGTGCTGGACGAGCAGCAGGTGACGCAGGTGCTCGAGCAGGTCGGTGACGAGCCTGCCGAGGTCCTGCCCCTGCTCCGACAGCTCTTCGAGGAAGAGCAGCGCCTCTGCCGTCTCGTTGCCGCTCACCATGTCGCAGAGGCGAAAGAGCACCTCGTCTTCGACCGCGCCGAGGAGTTGCAGCACGTCCTGCACGGTGATCGTGCCGCCGGTGGCCGAGGCAAGCTGGTCGAGCGTCGAGACGGCGTCGCGGTAGGCGCCTCGCGCGGAGCGTGCGACGAGTGCGAGTGCCGCATCGGGTACGTCGATCGCCTCGCCGTCGGCGATCCAGCGCAGCACCTGCACGAGCTCGGCCAGCCGCGGCCGCTGGAAGACGAACGTCTGGCAGCGCGAGCGGACGGTCGGCAGCACCTTCTGCAACTCGGTCGTGCAGAAGACGAAGAGCAAATGGGGAGGAGGCTCCTCGATCAGCTTCAGGAGGGCGTTCCACGCTGCGTCCGTCAACTGGTGCGCCTCGTCGAGGATGTAGACCTTGTGCGTCCCCTCCACCGGCTGCAGCACGACGCGGTCGCGGATGTCGCGGATGTCGTCGATGCCGCGCTGTGACGCGGCGTCCATCTCGATCACGTCGAGCGACGTGCCGGCGGCGATCGAGACGCACGCGTGGCAGGTGTTGTCGGGCGTGGCGGTCGGACCGTGCGTGCAGTTCAGCGCTTTTGCGAGGATGCGGGCGAGCGACGTCTTGCCGGTGCCGCGCGGGCCCGCGAACAGATAGGCCTGTCGCACCTTGCCCTGCTCGATCGCATTCGTAAGCGTTCGCACGACCGCCTCCTGCCCGACCACTTCCTGGAAGGTCTGGGGACGGTACTTGCGATAGAGCGCGGCCACTGGTCGATCTAAGCAGATCCGGCCGCGACGCCCAGGACTGCGGCCGGGGTCGGCCCGGCGGCTTCCACGTTGTCGGCATGCGCTGCCTGCACCAGTGGAAGCCGGAGCTCGAATACCGCACCGGCCTGCTCGTTCGGCCGTGCGGTGCACGAGCCGTGGTGCGCGCGGGCGATCGCGGCCACGATCGCGAGGCCGAGCCCGGCGCCGCCCTCGCGCCGCGATCGCGAGCTGTCCGAGCGTGCGAAACGCTCGAAGATGTGCTCGATCGCGCCGGGCGCGAGCCCTTGCCCCTCGTCGGCGACCAAGATGACCACGTCGTCGGCGTCGGCGTGCGCCGACAGTTCGATTCGCGCGGACTCTTCGGTGTGCTGCACCGCGTTCTCGAGCAGTGCGTCGAGCGCCGTGCGCAGCAGATTGTCGTCGGCGTCGAGCGTGACGTCGACGATGCTGCCGAGGCGCCACGACCGTGGTGCGAGATCCGCCCAGCGCATGAATACGTCCTCGAGAAACGGGACGAGCGGGATCGGCCCGGCCCTGACGAGGCCGGGCCGATCCACCCGCGCCAGCATCAGCACGCGGTCGACGATGTGCTCTATCCGCTCGAGTTCGTCGAAGGCGACGTTCAGCTCGCGGTGCTCACCTCCGAGGCGTCGCCCGAGCAGCTCGAGATGGCCGCGCGCGATCGTGACCGGCGTCCGCAGCTCGTGCGAGACGTCGTGCAGCAGGCGTTCTTCGTGCTCGAGTAGCGACGCCCGCTCGTCGGCGAGCGCTCCGATCGTCCTCAGGGCCTGCACGCGGCGCCGGGCGTGCCAGACCATCGCGAGGAACATCGCCGACATCAGCGGCACCTCGAACAGCTCGCCCCAGAGCTGCAAGTGTTCGAACGCATCGATGAGGATCGACGCGCCCGTGGTGAGCACGACCAGTCCAAGCACGATCCCTGTCGTGAAGAGCGACCACACCCGGAACCCGTAGAGCAGCGTCAGGCTGATCCAGATGACGTGGAACGGAATCGTCTCCCACGACGGCCAGGCGACCATCAGCCCGAGACAGCCGAGCGCCAGGATCCCCCAGCCGAGATCGATCGGCTTAAGCGACTGCGAGCCGATATCCGGCATGCCGCACCGTCTCGATCGGCCACTCCGGGCCGAGCTTCTTCCGTAAGCGCCGCACGCAGACGTCGACCACGTTCGAGCTCGGGTCGAAGCTGTAGCCCCACACCTCCGAAAGCAGGCGCTCGCGGGTGACGACCTCTCCGGCGTGCGACACGAGGTGGTAGAGGAGCCGGAACTCGCGATCCGACAGGTCGGTCGCGCCGTCGGCTGACTGTGCCCGCCTGCGCGCCAGGTCGAGCTCGAGGTCGCCCACACGCAGGCACTTGCCTTCGACCGACTCGTGACCGCGTCGCAGGTGCACGCGAATGCGTGCGACGAGCTCGCCGAAGGAGAACGGCTTGGAGAGATAGTCGTTCGCGCCGAGGTCGAAGCCGCGAAGCTTCGTCGGGAGGTCGGAACGGGCGGAGAGAATGAGGACAGGGATGTCGGTTCGCGTCTGCCGGAACTCGCCGAGCAGCCTGAGACCGTCCAGCCGCGGCAACAGCAGGTCGAGGACGATCAGATCGTATGGTTCGGAGAGCGCGAGCCGCAGACCGGTGACCCCGTCCTCGGCGGCGTCGACCACGAAGCCTTCGGCCTCGAGACCAAGCCGCAGGAATTCGAGAATCCGAGGCTCGTCCTCGATGACGAGGATCCTCATCGTGTTGCCGCTGCCCCCAAGACAAATGCGACGCTACAGCCCCCGGGGGTGGCTGTAAACCGGGCGCCGATGTCAGGTGACGCGGGGCGGACGACCCGCGGGCCGCCTCGCCCCCTGTCACCGGTGTCGCCGTCAGGCGGCGAGGCGGCCGAACCCGGCCGCCGGCCGCGTCAGAAGGCGCTCCACAACAGCGATCCGGTGGTGCCGGTCGGCGTGGATGCCGTGGCCGAGCAGAAAGACCAGGGCGTAGATCAGCACGGCGCTGAAGGCCGCGTTCACCATGAGGATGATTGTCATCTGTGTCATGAGAGAAAGTGTGTCCGGCGAACATGAACGGGCCCTGAGACGAACCTAGGAACTTCCCCAGAATGACGCGGCGATGACACCTGGATGACAGTTTCGTCACCTAGCTCGTCCTCCCGATCGCAGTGCGATATATCCCTGCGACCTGTGAGCGTCACCGCCCGCAAATCCCTCGCCGTGACGGTCGGCGTCCTCATCGTCGGCGTCTTGATCGGTGTCTACGTGGCGTTCCTCACGAACGGCCCGACTCCGTACCGGGTGCCCGTCGCGAGCGCGGCGACCGCGTCGGCGCCGGGCAGCGTCGACCTGACGCTCGAGACGGTCGGGTCGGTCGGCCCGAGCCTCTCGCCGAACCCAACGTGGGTGTCGTACCTCGTGCGCGAAAACGGGGTTTTCCATCGCAGCACGGTCTGGACGCTGCCCGCGAACACGCTCGTCCACGTGACGCTCTACAACTTCGACTCGAAGACCGGTCTTCGCAACCCGTTCCTCGCCCAGGCGCGCGGGCTCGTCGGCGGGACGTTCGGGATCGACGGCAAGCCGACGACGGTCATGAACCCCGACGACGCCTCGCACACGTTCGCGATTCCCCAGATGGGCGTGATCGTCCCGATCGAGGGCGTCTCAAGCAGCGCGAAGAACACGTGCGGCTTTGCGCCGTGTCCCATGTCGACGGCGCACACGACCACCACGTTCACGTTCCGTACCGGGAAGGCAGGGCACTACCGCTGGCAGTGCTTCGTGCCCTGCGCCGCGGGTTTCTTCTACGGCTTCGGCGGTCCGATGCAGACGATCGGCTACATGGACGGGTACATCAATGTTGTCTAGTCACGGCCGCAAGCTCGCCGCGCTGACGGTGATCGGCACGGCGATCGTCCTGCCGCTCATGGTCTTCGTGCTCGGGCCGAACATGCCGCCCGGCAAGGACACGCAGGTTGCCAAGGGCCAGGTCTTCGACAACACCGTGTTGCTCGTCGTGATGACGCCGTTCACCGTCTTCATCCTCGTGTACCTGATCTATGCGCTCTGGGCCTTCCGGGCGCCCAAGGGCGAGACCGAGCTCATTGACGGCCCGCCCATCCGCGGCCACGGTCCGTCGCAGATCGCGTGGCTCGCCACGACGACGATCTCGGTGCTCTTCCTCGCCGTCTTCGGCTCGACCGAGCTCTTGGCCAACAACGGGGCCGGCGGCGGCGGCGGACCGAACCCGGTCGCGAAGCCGAGTGGGGCCGTGCTGCCGATCCAGGTGATCGGCCAGCAGTGGGAGTTCACCTATCGCTACCCCACGTACGGCGGCGTCGAGACGGCGCAGCTCGTCATCCCCGAGGGACAGGAGATCGCCTTCCATGTCACATCGCTTGATGTCATCCATTCCTTCTGGGCCTACGAGCTCGGCGTGAAGGCCGACGCCAACCCCGGTGTCGACAACGTCGCTTACGTGAAGGCCGACCACCCGCAGACCTTCCAGGTCCGCTGCGCCGAGCTGTGCGGGCTCTGGCACGGCTACATGTTCGACACGGGCCTCGTCGTCACCCCGGCGGCGTTCGCCTCCTGGATCGCCGCGCGCAAGAGCCAGTTCGCGCCCGTCTCGAAGTACCTGCCGCCCTACAGCACCACGTACGCCCCCGACCCGCAGCACCGCGGATGAACATGCGCCGCCTCCTCGGGTTCAACCTCCTGACGGCCGTCGTCCTCGGCATCGTCGGGTTCTATGTCGGCTGGTGGCTCGGTCACCAGATCAACGGGCCCAGCGTCGCGTACTTCGCCAGCACCGGGCAGAACGACATCGCGCTCTTCGTCGCCTACATCGTCGGAGTCATCGGCTTCCTGGCCGGTCTCGGGTTCCTCAACTACCCGGTGTCACGCATGCTCGGCAAGCCGCCATCCTTGCGTGAGAAGGAGTCGGAAGGAATCGGCCGCTATCTCGGGCTCTGCACCGATCACAAGGTCGTCGGCATCCAGTACCTGCTCGGGATCGGCGCATTCATCTTCATCGGCGGCCTGAACGCCATGCTGATCCGCCTCGAGTTGATGCGCCCGACGCACCTGGTGTGGAACGGCAACAACTACCTCACGCTCGTCAGCGTGCACGGCACGATGATGATGGGGATGATGACGAGCGGCATTCTCGGCCCGTTCGCCAACTACTTCGTGCCGATCATGATCGGGGCCCGCCGGATGGCCTTCCCGCGGATCGAGGCGTTGACCTTCTGGCTTCTGATGGCCGCGGGCACGATTCTGATGACGACGTTCGCCTTCGGCGGCTTCCCGACCGGCTGGACGGGCTACGCCCCGCTCAGCGAGCAGGCGAACATGGGCATGGACGCCTATGTCGCCTTCTTCGCGCTCGTCGGCCTGTCGATGACGCTGCTCGGCCTGAACATGATGGCAACCATCATCACGATGCGCGCGCCCGGCATGACCTGGGGCCGGCTGCCGCTCTTCGTCTGGGGCACGTTCTCGACCGCCGTCCTGATGGTGCTGGCCGCGCCCGTCCTGATCTCGGTGCTCTTGATGCTGGCGCTCGACCGCACGGCACAGACCGGGTTCTTCAACGTCCAAGCAGGCGGCAGTCCGTACCTGTACGAGAACCTGTTCTGGATCTTCGGGCACCCCGAGGTGTACATCCTCGCCCTGCCGGGCATGGGGATCCTGCTCGAGATCCTGCCGGTGTTCGCGCGCAAGCCGGTTTGGGGCTACCGCCTGGCCGTCACCGGGATGCTCGGCATCTCGCTCATGAGCTGGCTCGTGTGGCAGCACCATCTGTTCGTCAGTGGCATCAACGCCGACCTGCGGCCGTTCTACATGCTCTCGACCGAGTTGATCTCGCTGCCGACCGGGTTCATCTTCATCGCCGCCCTGGGCACGCTCTGGCGTGGTCGGATTCGCCTCACTGTGCCGATGCTCTTCTCGCTCGCCTGGATCTTCAACTTCCTGATCGGCGGCATGTCGGGTGTGTTCCTGTCCGACACTCCGAGTGACGTGACGACGCACGGCAGCTTCTTCTCGATGGCGCACTTCCACTACACGATCATGGGCGGGCTGATCTTCGCCTTCTTCGGAGGCATCTACTACTGGCTGCCCAAGATGACCGGGTTCAACCTGAACGAGCGTCTCGGCAAGATCCATTTCTGGGTGATGTTCGTCGCCTTCAACTCGACGTTCGGCCCGCTGCTCGTGATCGGCTTCCTCGGCATGCCGAGGCGCGTCGTGACCTACGCGGGCTACCTGCAGGGCGCAAACGACTGGGTCTCGGTTTCTGCATTCGTTCTCGGCGCCTCCATGCTCGTGTTCCTCTACAACCTCGTCTGGACGCAGGTGTTCGCCCGCGTCCCGGCCGAGATGAACCCGTGGGGCTCGAAGTCGATCGAGTTCTCTCTGCCCTCGCCGCCGGCGGTGCACAACTTCGACCGGATCCCGACGTTCGGGCCGGATCCCTATCCCTACGGCGATGACGGCGCAGGCATTGGTCAGCGGCCGGTCATCGCTCCTGCGAGGCCGACACGATGAGTGATTACGCAACGCCCACGTCCGCGGTCGGTGGTGACTTCGAGGAGCCGCCGCAGGTGATGGCGCGCAACCTTCGCGTCGCTTCCCAGCTCTGGGCCAGTGCCACGGCGTTCTTCTTCTTCGCGTTCGTCTTTGCGTACTTCTATCTTCGTTCGCTCAACTCACAGAACCTCTGGCACCCGCACGGCGTCTCGGCGCCCACAGGCAGCGGCACGGCGATCATGCTGCTGGTGGTTGTCAGCGCCGCCGCCGGGTACATGGCTGCTCGGAAGCTCGCCGCAGGCGACGCGGCCAGCTTCCGGATCGGCGGCCTCGTTGCCTTGGCCCTCGGGCTGGCGGCGATCGTTGTCCAGATCGTGCAGTGGAGCTCGCTCGGCTTCGGGCCGACGGACGGTGGCTACGCGAGCGTCTTCGTCGGGTGGACGGGCCTGTACGCGCTGTTCTTGTTCGGAACGCTGTACTGGCTCGAGACGCTCGTCGCGACGTCGTTCCGCTCGCCCAAGAACACCGATTCCGCCGCTGCAGCAGCGTTCGCCTTCTACTGGGTGGTGCTCGCCCTCGTCGGCGTCGCCACCTGGGTCGTCCTCTACCTGCTGTAGCGATGGCGTTCGCGCTGCGCTCGTCGAGCTGGCCGCTTCAGTGGCCGCTTGCCGCGATCGCCGTCGCCGCGGTCCTCTACTACCTCGGCGGCCGCGCGAGTGCGACGCCGGCGACCGCGGTCAAGCGGTGGCGCGGCGCAGCGTTCTATGCTGGGCTTCTGGGGCTCGTCGTCGCGGTCGATTCCCCGGTCGACGCGTATGCGGGCCGGCTGTTCTTCGTCCATATGTTCCAGCATGTGCTCCTCGCCATGATCGCGCCGCCGCTCCTCGTGATCGGCCGACCCTGGCCGCGCCTGTCGCGCCCGCTGCCGTTGTCTGCACGTCGCCCGCTCGCGCGCATTATGCTCGCGGGTCCGACGCTCTTGCCCGTGCGGCGGGCCTTCGAGTGGTTGGCTTCTCCGTTGCCCGCATTCGCGCTCTTCAACGGCGTGTTGCTCGCGTGGCACGTTCCGGCGCTGTACGACCTCACCCTCAAAGACGGCCTCGTTCACGATCTCGAACACGGCCTCTTCTTCGGGACCGCCTTGCTCTTCTGGACGAACGTCATTCCCACGACAGGACGGCCCAGGCTCAGTGAAGGCCAGCGCGTCGCGTACACCGTTGCGGGCCTCCTCGTCGGCTGGCTGCTCGCCGTGGTGCTCGGGCTCGCCCCGGACCCGCTCTACACGGTGTACGCCGCGCTCGGGCATCGGCCGCTCGGCCTCTCGGCGCTCTCCGACCAGCACCTTGCCGCGGGCATCATGTGGGTACCCGCTTCGATCCCGTACAGCATCGCCATCTATGTCGCCGCGTATGCGTGGCTCGACCCCGGCTCATCTGTCCGGGGCCAGCGCCGTGCCGTCGTCGTCGACGACCTTCGACCGAGGGAGATCTGATGATTGCTTCGTTCCTCACGGCCTCGCTGCTCACGCTTCTGATGCCCGTCGGGCTGCTGATCGTGATCGGCGTCTGGTGGACGTGGGTCGTGCGTCGCCGCGGCGAGCTCTAGTGTGATGCGGTGGTACGTCCCGAGCACGGCCTGCGTCGCCAATCTGTTCGACCAGCGCAGGGCTGCGCCGGGGGACGCGTGAGCCCGGGGCCCTGGCTTCGGTTGACCGCACTCGGCGCCGTGGCGGGAACGTTGCTCGCCGCCGGTTCGGGCGCGCTCCAGCTCGGTGCGACGCACCGGCTGCTGGCGGCCATCGCGCTGCCGCCGCTCTGTGCGCTCGTCGCCGCGGCACGCGTCACCTACCCGCGCCTCGCTCGCGGTGCGAGTCTCGCGCTCGTGCTGTTTCTCGCGGCGGCGATCGTGCCGAGCCCGCTCTCGCTGCACGTCGGGCTCGCCGCCCTCTCGTGCGCGGCGGCGGCGGCGACCGCGGGAGCCGCTTTTCGCGGCACGCCGGTCGACGGTGGCCCGTGGCGCGACTATGTGACGCTGACCAAGCCGCGAATCATGTCGCTGCTGCTCGTAACGGGTGCGTGCGGCATGATCGCCGGCGCGCACGGTTGGCCGGGGACGTTCAGGTTCGTGGCTGCGATGGTCGGGCTCGCGCTCGCCTGCGGTGGCGCATCCGCGCTCAACCACATGCTCGACGCCGACATCGACAGGCTGATGGGGAAGCGCACCGAGCACAGGCCGGTCGCCGCGGGGCGCGTGCCGCCGGCGCGGGCGCTCGAGTTCGGCCTCGCTCTCTCGGCGCTCTCGTTCGTGCTGCTCGCCTCCGCACTCAACTTGCTGACCGCGGTGCTCGCGCTCGTCGGCAACCTCTTCTACGTGGTCGTCTACACACGCTGGCTGAAGCGCTCGACGCCGCAGAACATCGTGATCGGCGGTGCCGCGGGCGCCGTCCCGCCGCTCGTCGGGTGGGCGGCCGCCACCGGCCAGGTCACGCTGCCGGCGCTCTTCCTGTTCATGATCGTCTTCCTCTGGACGCCGCCACACTTCTGGGCGCTCGCGCTCCTGCTGCGAGAGCAGTACGCCGCGGCGAAGGTCCCGATGCTGCCGGTCGTCCGCGGCGAGCGGGAGACCGTTCGGCAGATCCTCTGGTACACGGTGGTGTTGCTCGCGGCCAGCGCCGTGCCGTTCGCGGTCGGCTCGTTCGGCGTCGTCTACCTCGTGGGCGCCCTGCTCCTGGGCGGCATCTTCCTGGTGCTCGCGGCTCGTCTTCGCCACGAGACGACGAAGCGCGGAGCGGCGATTCTCTTCCACTACTCGCTGCTCTACCTCGCGCTGCTGTTCGTCGCGATCGCGGTCGACCTGTCGCTGTAGGCCGGGCGGCCCGGCCGCCCCTTCTGCTTGAGTTCAGCGCGTGCATCCGGGGTCTCTGACACGCCGTGGGCTGCTGCTCGCGGTTGCGGCGGGCGGTGCGGTGGTTCCCGCGCGGCTTTGGGCTGCCGCCAGGCGTCCCGTACTCGACCGGCTCGAGGTCGCCAACGACGCCGGGGCTCCGTTCGCGGGTGACCGGGCGCTCCTGGCGACGCTCAGCCCCGGCGGCGTGCGCGGGCGCAGCCGCGCCATCGTGCGCTTTCGCCTGGCGCGGGCGGCCCACGTCAAGCTCGAGGCCGTGGCACGCGACACGCCCGCCGAGGCCCAACTCGCCGCGGAGACCGTCGACGGGACATCGTCGGGCCGTCTCGTCTCGACCCAGCGCCGGCTGCTCCTGGCCGGCTCACATGCGCTCGTCTGGCAGCCCGCGGCGTCGCTTGCGCCCGGCACCTACACGCTCCGGCTGACCGTCACCGACGCGCGCGGCGTGCGGACCGTCTACGGCGCCGCGTCGCCGGCCCAGCCCCATCGGCTGCGTGCCCCGGTCGTCCGCCTGCTGGGGATCGATGCCTCCGCCGTCCAGCGGAGCTACGTGTCCGGCGGGAGCGCGCAGCTCGTCGTCGCCGCGGACGCTCTTGCGCTCACCGTGCAGCTCTTTCGCTCCGGAACCGAGGTCGTCCCGACCTACGCGAACGACCAGCTCAACGGCGTAGCCGTCGGCGACCCGCAGTCGCTCGACTGGGCTCTGAATGCCAACGCGCCCGTGGTGGTCGATGTCCCGCTGGCACCCGACCTGCCCTCAGGCGTCTACTACGCGTGTGTCACGAGCGGAGACGGCCGTGTCGGCTACGCCCCATTCGTCGTGCGGCCCGCGCAACCCGAGCAGCGGGTCGCGGTCGTGTTGCCGACGAACACGTGGCAGGCGTACAACTTCTACGACGCCGACGGCGACGGGTACGGGGACAGCTGGTACGTGTCCTGGCGTATTCGGGCGGTCGACTTGACCCGTCCGTACCTGAAACGCGGCGTCCCGTATCGCTACAGGAGCTACGACCTTTCGTTCCTGCACTGGCTCGCCCGCACCGGCAAGACGGTCGACTTCTACGCAGACGACGATCTCGAGCGCTTCGCGAGCGGCGATGCCCTGCGCGCGTCGTATGACCTCGTCGTCTTTCCCGGGCACGAGGAGTACGTGACAGCACATGCCTACGACGTCGTCGAGCGCTACCGCGACCTTGGTGGAAACCTGATGTTCCTGTCGGCGAACAACTTCTTCCGGCGGGTCGACCATGCCGACGCGAGGATCACCCTGGTCGGCCTGTGGCGCGAACTGAAGCGGCCCGAGGCGGGGCTCGTCGGTGTCCAGTACCGGGCATCCGACCGTGGCACGCAACAGAACCCCTTCGTCGTCACCGAAGCGGGTGCCGCGAGCTTCGCATTCGCGGGCACCGGTCTCCAGGCGGGCTCGTCCTTCGGCCTGTACGGGATCGAGATCGACGCCGTTGCGCCGTCGTCGCCACCGGGAACGGTCGTGCTCGCGGAGATCCCGGACGCTCTCGGCCCCGGCCTGACCGCGCAGATGAGCTACTACGAGACGGCGGCCGGGGCACGGGTCTTCGCCGCCGGGGCGCTCAACTTCGGCGGCCAGGTGCTGCTGTGGCCGCAGGCCACCCAGCTGCTCGAGAACGTCTGGTCGCGCCTCGCGCCGGCGGGCTAACCGGGCGAACGTTCGCCTGCACGCACCGGCGCCGCCAGCCGGTTCCCGGGCGGGGCGAGCGGGCACACCCAGCGCGGGTCGTACGCGCACGACGGGTTGTAGGCGAAGTTGAAATCGAGCACGAGTCTGTCGCTGCGCTCCCCGAGATCGGCGCCCTTCACGGTGTCGAGCAGGTAGCGGCCGGCGCCGTAGGTCTCGCTGCCGCTGGTCGCGTCGGCGAAGCAGAGGTAGACGCCGCCGCCGTAGCCGTCGAGCCAGTACAGGTCCAGCGCGTGCTCGTCGGCGAGTGTGAAGCGCACGCGCGCAAAGCGCAGGCACGAGTAGGGATGTTCGCCGGAGGTCGCGATCTGTCGTGTGATCCGCTCAGCCGGGTCGACTGTGCCGAGTACGCGCAGCGCGGGGTCGTAGTCGAAGTAGGGGAGGTGCTCGAACGCGGTCCCGGCGGGGATCGGTGTCTGCGGGTGGGAGCGGAAGAGCTCGTCGCGCACCTCGCGCCAGTGCCGCCACGCTCGCTGCGGGTCGGGCTCCGCGCGCACCTCCGAGTAGAGCTCGAAGACGCGCCGCTTCCAGTCGAGCAGCGTCAGCTCGTGCACGCGATGAGCCTAGAGGCCTAAGGCGGCCAGGACGTCGTCGAGTTGCGCCGTCGCGAGGCAGATCGAGGTGTCTGCGGCGCCGTAGTACAGCTTCAGCTGCCCGCTGTCCTCGTCGTGTACGAGACCGCACGGGAACACGGCATTCGGCACATCGCCGGAGCGCTCGTAATCGGCCTCCGGGCCGAAGACCCACTCGGGAGCTCGCCGCAGGACGCGGGTCGGGTCCGCGAGGTCCGTGAGCGCGAGGCCGACCCGATAAAGGCCGCCTGCGATCGTGTCCTTCACGCCGTGGTAGATGACGAGCCAGCCATGCTCGGTGCGTAGCGGCGGTGGGCCGATGCCGATGCGGCGAGAGTCCCACCAGGCTCCTGACCGCGGGGCGAGCACGCGCTCGGGCGTGCTCCAGCTCTTGAGGTCGGCTGAGCGCGAGAGCACGATCTCGCCGCCCGACCCCACGACGGCGCCGACGCTCGGGCGGTGGAAGAGGATCCATTTCCCGTCGATCCGCTCCGGCAGGAGCGCCGCGTTCTTGTCCTCCGCGCCCATCACGATGCCGCGGCGTTCGACCGTACGGAAGTCGGACGTCGTTGCGAGGTACACGGCAGGGCCCGGCGGCCCGTAACACGTACAGGTGATCGCCCAGCGTTCGAGCTCGGGAACCCAGACCGCGCGCGGATCCTCGAATCCCCACAGCTCGGCTTCGATTCCTTCGGCCGGGGCGAGCAGCGGCTCCGGATTGATCGTCCAGCCGTCGACGCCGTTCGCGGATCGCGCGGCGGTGAGATGGGAGATCCCGCGCAGGTCCTCGACCCGGGCGAGGAGGACCGTCTCGCCGCCGCTGACCGCTGCCGCCGGGTTGAAGACCGAGTTTGCCGGATACGGCCAGCCGGCGGCCGTCAGGATCGGGTTCCCCGGGTGGCGGACGAAGAGCTCGCGGCTGCTCATCGGGCGGCCCCCGGCTGCCCGATGAGCAGCCGCCTCCGCCACCTGTGAGCCTCCGTCAAGCCTACGGCTCATAGGGCAACCTTCGGCTGCCCTATGTGTCTCCGCTCCGGCGCCGGCGAAGCCGGCGCCTCCGCCACCTGTGAGCCTCCGTCGAGCCTACGGCTCATAGGGCAACCTTCGGCTGCCCGATGTGTTTCCGCTCCGGCGCCGGCGAAGCCGGCGCCTCCGCCACCTGTGAGCCTCCGTCGAGCCTACGGCTCATTGCAGCCACCACCGCGGTGCGACGGGGCACGACCGACGGCAGGTTGGAGGAGTCGAGCAGGAGGGCCGCGCGATGAAAGGCGAGCGTCGACTCGGCCCCTTCGTTGAAGTTGACCTCCTCGCTCCCGAGCCCGTCGCTGCAGCCGCCCGTCGCGAAGTCGTAGAGGGGCTTGTCGAGGTGGTTCCTCCCCAGGAACCAGTCGAAGGCAACGCGTGCGCGAAGGCCGTGCTCGCGGTCGCCGGTGACGCCGAGCGCCGCGAGCTCCGCTTCGACGAACGCCGATGCCTCGAGCGGCTGCTCGTCGCCCGAGCCCGGTGCAGGCTCGCCCCGGCTGCGGCCGCGATGGCCGGTCAGCCGCAGCATCCCGCCGGCGAGGCCCGACTCATCGCCGAGCCAGCGCAGCGATTCGAGGCCCACGGCGACGTCGTCTTCCCGGCCGAGGGCCGTGCCGCCTGCGATCATGGCCTGCGGCAAGCGGGCGTTGGCGTAGGCCAGCGCGTTTTCGAACCAGAGCCAGCCGTCCGATGCGGTTGCGCGGTACGCCTCGGCCAGCCGGGCGACCCCTCGCTCGAGGAGCACTCGCGCCCGGTCGTCGAGGCGGTCCGGGTCGAGCCGCGCCAGCCCGAGCACGACATACGCGTCGGTTCGCAGCGACGTCGGCGGAATGAGGCCGGCGACGAGCGAGTCGAGCAGACGCTGGGTCGGGTCGACGAGCGCGGGCGCCCACGCCGTCGACAGGATCTCGCCGAGCGCCCACACCGTGCGACCGACGTGGTCGCCCATGTGTGGCTCGTCGAGCCAGCGGCGGTCGTAGCTCATGAAGTTCCGCATCCCGGGCCGGTCGGTCGTCGCGTCGTGGAGCAATGCGAGAGAGCGGTAGACGATCGACGTCCAGAACTGCTCGTCAGATCGCCGTCCGAGCTCCAACGCAACGACCGAGAGCCGCGCAACATCGTCGACGCAGTAGCCGCTTCGCCGGTTGGGAATGGCGCCGTGGGCGTGCTGCACGATCCCGGCGTCGTCGACCATCGTCAGCAGGTGGTCGTGCCGGAAGCTTCCGGGTTGCGGCTCGACGCTGACGATCGCCTCGCGCCGCGGCGCGAGCTCCACGGCTTCCCTGAGGACGACTGCCGTCGATCGGGCAACCGACGGCCAGCTGAGCCTCTTGCCGATTCGCCGAGCCTCTGCGCGTGCGGCGAGCAGCAGGTCGGGCTCGTCGATGTAGCGGCAGACCGCAGCGCCGAGTGCGGCCGGATCGCCGAAGGGGACGATCGTTCCGGCTCCGGTCGCGAGCATGTCCTCCGCATAGCGGTAGGGCGTCGAGACGACACCGCAGCCCGCGGCGAGTGCGAACGTGAGCGCGCCCGACGACGCCTGCTCGGGGTCGAGGTAGGGAGTCACGAAGACCGAGGTGACGGCGAGCAGGTCGCCGATCTCGTCGATGGTCAGAAAGCGGTCGTCGAACTCGACGTGCTCGGAGAGACCGAGATCGAGGACGAGTTGCAACAACGACAAGCGGTAGCGCTCGCCTTCGCGCTGCGCGACGCCGGGATGTGTGCGGCCGGCGATCACATACAGCGCCTCGGGGTGGTGCTCGACGATCGCCGGTAGCGCCCGCAGGACAGCCTCGACCCCCTTGCCGGGCGACAGCAGCCCGAAGGTCGACAGGACGAAGCGGCTCTCGAGGCGGTCGTCCCGGCCGTGTGGTGTGGCGTCGGCCGCCGCATGTTGGACGAGCGACGCCGGCGCGCCGTGCGGGATGACTCGAAGCTTCGCCTCGGGGCACGTGCCGTTGTCGACGAGCAGGCGCAGCGCCGTGTCGGTCATCACGATCACGAGCTCGGCGTGGCCGCAGAGCGTTTCGAGGACGTGCGCCTGGTGCGGCGTCGGCTGTGACAGGACGGTGTGCAGCGTCACGACGAGCGGTTGGATCAGCTCCTCGGTCAGCGAGAGGATGTACTCGCCGTCGCGTCCGCCGAAGATGCCGTACTCGTGCTGCAGGAGGACGACGTCGACGTCGTGCCGTCCGAGGATCCGTGCCGCGCGGACGTAGTCGCCACGAGTCCCCTGTGAGATCGTCGCGACCACACCCGGCCGCTGGGGGCGCGACGGATCGTCCACGACGACGACTTTTGCGACCGCTTCGATCTCGTCGAGACCCATCAGCGCGATCCGGCTGTCGGCCGCGAACGCTCCGATTCCGCAGGCGCGCGGCGGATAGGTCGAGACGATCGCCGCGCGCATCCCTGCGGGCGCGCCGCCGATCTTGAGAGCCTTGAGCATCGTAACTTCCCCGATCCCTCGTCATTCGCCGGGCGGGACCGCCCTGCGACCTAGCTGCGCTGCGGCCGGCGGTGACGTCGAAGAGGAAATGCGGTTAGCTCGGCGGCTTCGATGCCAGGAGTAACGCAGGCACACGGTAGCCGATCTGAGAATCGGGGAGAACCCTGATGTCCGCACCCCCCGCCGTCCAGGACGATCGTGCCGATGGCCACATGAAAGTCCTGACGAATGTCCTGTCCGGAGCCGGTCGCCTAGACGGCGCGGGCGCGCCGCTCGATCCGCAGCCATGGGAGTGGGCCGGGCCGCACGTGCTGATCGAGCACGCGGACGAGGCCAGGGCGGATGCGCTCGCGGCGGCCCTTCGGCGGGCGGGGTATTCCGTCGCCTGCTGTCCAGGGCCTGCGGCGGGAGGCCGCTGCCCGCTTGCCGACGACGGTTGTGCGGCCGCCGCCGGCGCCGATCTCGTCGTCTCGGGCCTCGGCTTCGAGACGACGGCAGCGCGCGACGCGCTGGGCGCGCTCCGAACCCGGCTGCCGCGGCTGCCGGTCGTTCTCGAGGCCGGCGCGGGCGATGCCGAGCGCTGGCCGGAGCTCGTTGACGGCTGCACGGTCGTTGCGCCGCCGGCGGCTCCCGAGCAGGTCGTTGCGCAGGTGCGGGCGACGCTTCGCGCCCAGGAATCCGATGCGGCATAGGCTCGCCTGGAGCGAGGCCGGGGCGTTCGGCTTTCTGTTGCTGACAGTCGTGGCGTTCGCGGCTGTCGCGGTCGCCGGTCTTGCCGGCGGGTCGGCCGATGCGCTGTGGGTGGGGGCGTTGCTCTCGTCTGTCGTCATCGTGGTCGCGATCACTCGACACCGGCCGGGGCGTGCACTGCGCACGGCTCCGGCGCATCTCGGGGAAGCGGGGGAGCACCAGATCCTCGTGCTCGCGCAGGAGACGCCCTCGGAGGAGTCGCTGAACGAGGTCGGCAGCCGCGCCGATCGGGTCGTCGTCGTCTCGGCGGCGAGCCCGCCATTCCTGCGGCGCTGGACGTCGGACATCGACGATGCACGTGCGCGAGCCGGCAGCCGTGTGGACGAAACGGTTCGCAGACTGCGTGCGGCAAATGTCGACGCAACCGGAGCGATCGGCGACGACGATCCGGTGCGCGCGGTCGAAGACGCCCTGCGAGAGTTCGGCGGCGACGAGATCGTCGTTGCAACCGGTGGTAGCTCGCAGGACGCCGGCGTCGCGGCACGCGTGCGCGCGCGTTTCGCCCTGCCCGTCACGCACGTGACGCGCTGACGGGCTGACGGGCGTAACGAGCGGTACGTTCGGTCAGTCGCGCTGGAGCGTGCGGCCGCAGCGGACCAGCGCGTCGCGAAGGCCTGCGACCTCACGCGCCTCGAGGTCGGCGAGCAGCTCCCGCTCGACCTCATCGACGGCGCGGTCGCAGGTCGCGAGCGCCTGGCTCCCCGACTGCGTCAGCTCGATCCGGATGACCCGCCCGTGGCCGGGCTCCGCGCGGCGGCGAACATAGCCCTTCGCGACGAGCAGGACGAGCACCTCGCTCATCGACTGCGGCGTCACGAGCGAGCGCCGTGCGAGCTCGGCATTCGAGAGCCCATCTTCGGCCCGCAGGACGGACAGGGCCGTGTAGGCCGGCAGAGTGAGGCCCGCCGGCTCGACCGCCGCGGAGAGGCGGCGGCGCAGCACGCGTTCGAGGCGGCCGATCATGTAGCTGAGCCGCGGTTCCATCTACCGCTCGTAGGTCTGCAGGCCGGGCTTGATCTTCTTCTCGTCGAGGAACTGCTCGAGACCCTGTTCGCGGCCGCTCTCGGCGTCGAGGAACTGGGACTGCTCGAGCTTCGCGTAGAGGTAGTCCTCCGCCTGCCCCCAGCTCATCGTGGCGCTGTGCTTGTAGCCGACCTTTGCAGCCCGCAGCACGACGGGGTTCTTCGCGAGCAGCTCGTGCGCGAGCGATTCGACCTCGCGACGAAGCCGCGCGAGCGGAACACTTGCGTTGACGAGCCCCATCGCCGCCGCTTGCTGTCCGTCGAACGTGCGGCCGGTCATCACGTAGAGCAGGCCGGTCCGCGAGCCGACCGTGTCGGCGAGCGCCTTGCTGACGACGCTCCCGGGTGGGATGCCCCAGTTGATCTCGGACAGGCCGAACGTCGCCTCGTCGGCGGCGATCGCGAGGTCGCAGGCGACGAGCGGGGTGAAGGCGCCACCGAAGCACCAGCCGTTGACCATCGCGATCGTCGGTTTCGCGTACGTGCGTAGCAGGCGCCACTGCCAGAGCGCCGCGTCGCGTCGCACCTTTCGCTGGACGTGCTCGGGCCCATGATCGACCTCGCGGAAGTACTCCTTCAGGTCCATGCCGGCCGACCACGCGTCGCCCGCACCGGTCAGCACGACGACGCCGCATTCGTCGTCGGCGTCGAGCGCCTCGAGCACCTCGACCATCTCCGCGTTGAGGGTCGGGTTCATCGCGTTGCGCTTCTCGGGCCGGTTCAGCTCGACCCAGGCGATACGTTTCTCGACCTCGACCCGCACTGTCGTCCAACGGTCCCCGTAGGGCACGGCGTCCTCCCTGTCGCTCGGCCGGCTCACTGTATCAGGCAGCCTGATATCGCGCGCCGTCTTCAACCGCCGGCAGCCGGTGGTTCCCGCCGCTGCCTCGCGTGGTGGTCGCGTTCGAGGAAGGTGTTCGCCCAGGCGCTCGTCCGGGCGAGCGCGTT
>Ga0307373_10003232_pt1 | contig 28573 bp, 30 predicted proteins | sample OX2MG_FD_202534 | JGI IMG/M metagenome (GOLD analysis project Ga0307373, IMG submission 202534) | Soil microbial communities from Risofladan, Vaasa, Finland - OX-2 | ecosystem: Environmental > Terrestrial > Soil > Coastal area > Acid sulfate soil | place: Finland: Risofladan, Vaasa | collected... | reverse complement strand
CACACGTCAATATATGCATACTATACATCAAAAGCGGCGCTCCTAACAAAACAAGCTAGCGCAGATTTTCTTTGACCAGTTTCGCCACCAGATCAAGAGCCGCGCCCAATTCCGCTTTCTGCTTGCCGCCGCCCTGGGCCGACTCTGGCCGCCCGCCGCCTTTGCCGCCCAAACGCTCGCCGACGACGGAGGCAATTCTCCCGGCATGCAGGCCGCGCTTCGTCAATGTCTGCTCGACGCTGACCTGAATGCTGATACGCTCGTCAAACGCGGCGGCCAGCACAACCACGCCGGGACGCTCCAGCTTCACGCGTACCATATCACCCATCTCGCGCAGCACTTTGTCATCCGGCGCAGCCACGGCGGCAGCAACAACCGCCACCCCCGCGACATCCTGCGCTCGCTCAGCGATCTCTTCTGCCTGCCGCAGGGCCGCGTCGCGCTGGAACTGCGCCACCTGACGGCGCGCTGCCGCCAGTTCTTGCGTGAGTTGATCGACGCGCTTTTCCAACATGTCCGGCTGCGTCTGCAACCTGTCCGCCAGGGTATCAACCGCCGCGCTGCGCTGGCGCAGATATGCCTCCGCCGCGCGCCCCGTCAACGCCTCGACGCGGCGAATACCGGCGGCGATGCTCGTCTCCTGCACGGTGATATAGAGGCCGATCTGCCCCGTCGCCGCGCAGTGCGTGCCGCCGCACAACTCTTTGCTGCCGCCCATCGAGACGACGCGCACCAGTTGATCATACTTCTCGCCGAACAGCGCCATCGCGCCGGTCGTCATGGCTTCCTCCAGCGGCATCAGCGTGGTTTTGACGGGATAATCGGCGCGTATCCATTCGTTAACCTGGCGATCGATATGCTCGACATCGTCCGCGCTTAACGCGCGCGAGCTGCTGAAATCGAAGCGCAGTCGCTCCGGTTCGACCAGCGAGCCGCGCTGCTCCACTTGCTTGCCGATGAGGTCGCGCAAGGCTTTATGCAGCAGGTGCGTGGCACTGTGGTTGCGGATGGTGTCTTCGCGACGCCACCCAATAACGTCGGCCTGCACCGCGTCGCCCACGCGCATATAGCCTTCGCCGATGAAACCATAATGGACAATCAGACCTTTGAGCGGGCGCTGCGTGTCCTGCACATGGAATACGCCCACCGGGCCGCTGATATCGCCGCGGTCGCCGATCTGGCCGCCGCTTTCGGCATAGAAAGGTGTAGAATCAAGGATCACCAACGCCTGCTGCGGCGCGCTGACGCTCTCAACTTCCTCGCCATCGACCAGCAGACCGACGACTTTGCCGCTGCCTGTGATGCCATCGTAGCCCATAAACTCGGTGGAACCAACGCGCTTGAGCAGGGCCGCCAGCGCCTGCTCATCCTGCCCCTGGGTAAAGGTTGCGGAAGCGCGGCTGCGTTCCTGCTGGCGCCGCATGGCCTGCTCAAAACTGGAGATATCGACGCTCAGGCCGTGTTCCGCCGCCACTTCCTGCGTCAGTTCAAAGGGGAAACCATGCGTATCATAGAGTTTGAAGGCATCTTCGCCAGGGATGGCATGATGTCCCTTTTGCTTCAAATCGTCGATCAGGGCGGTGAGCAAAGCGAGGCCGGTATTCAACGTCTGGCCGAATTTGCGCTCTTCAAGGCTCAGCAATTCGACGATGCGATCGCGCTGCAAGCCAAGTTCCACGTAGTGATCCTTCATGAGGTTGATCACGGTATCGGCGGCATCTGAAAGGAATGGTTTATCGAGTCCGAGCAGTTTGCCATGACGCACGGCACGGCGCAACAGGCGGCGGAAGATATAGCCGCGCCCCTCGTTGCTCGGCAACACACCATCGGCGGCCAGGAAGACGAGCGCGCGCCCGTGATCGGCAATCACGCGCAGGGAAGCATCTTTCTGCACATCCTGCCCATAGCTCGTGCCAGCCAGTTCAGCGAAGCGGTCGATGATAGCGCGGAACATATCGGTATCGAAGACGGATTCTTTGCCCTGGATAACCATCGAGAGGCGTTCCAGGCCCAGGCCGGTGTCAATGTTCTTCCTGGGTAACGGCGTGCGCGTACCGTCTACGTCCTGGTAATACTGCATGAAGACGAGGTTCCAGATTTCCAGAAAACGCTCGCATTCGCAGCCGGGTTTGCAATCGGCCCGGCCGCAGCCATGCTCAATACCCCGGTCATAGTAGATTTCGGAGTCGGGGCCGCAGGGTCCGGACGCGCCGGGAGGTCCCCACCAGTTATCTTCCAGCCGCACAATGGCCTCATCGGGGAACCCGGCGATTTCGCTCCAGTAGCCCGGCGCTTCGTCGTCCTCTGGATGCACCGTTGGATAAAGGAGATTGGCGGGCAACTGCATGACTTGCGTCAAAAACTCCCAGGCAAAAGCGATGGCCTCGCGCTTGAAGTAATCGCCCACGGAGAAATTGCCCAACATTTCAAAGAAAGTCAACGTGCGCTCATTGCCGACTTTATCGATGTCGGTGGTGCGAAAACATTTTTGCGCCGAGGTGAGCCGGATGGCGGGCGGCGTCTCGCGCCCCATGAAAAACGGGATCATCTGCTGCATCCCCGCCGTCGTCAGCAGGACGGTCGGATCATTGCGCGGCACCAGGGAAGAACTGGGCATTCTGAAATGGCCCTTGCTCGCGAAAAAGTCCAGGAAACGCGCGCGAATCTCTGTACTCGTCAGCTTCATTTCAACAGACACGTCATTATCTCTCTTCTATCTCTATCGTTCGTGTGTATGCCAGTGTTGCGTAATGTTGTAATATAATGCCAGGCTACAACCAGGATCATCATCATCATGAAACAGATGTACACGGTTGCAAGTGCATTATAACAGAGGAGCGCGATCACCGCAACAATGGACGCATCCACCGGCCAGACACCGACCGTCATCCGCCTGCCATTCAGGACGCTGCTCGTATTGTGCGGCCCGGCAGGCGCGGGCAAAAGCACGTTTGTCGCGCAGCGTTTCAGCTCCACCGTCGTTGTTTCATCGGATCATTGCCGCGAGCTGGTCTGCGACGATGCGAGCAACCAGAACGTCAATCGCGACACTTTCGATCTCTTTCATTACATTATCAATAAACGCTTGTGGAATGGCCGCTTCACGGTAGCCGACAGCACAGCGCTGCACGCGGAAGCCCGCCACAAGCTGCTGGGTCTGGCGCGCCGCCACGGCTATTGCGCCGCCCTCCTGATCTTTAACGTTCCAGAAAGCGTCACCAACGAGCGCAACCAGAGGCGCGCGCGCAGCGTCGAAGCCCCGGTACATTCCTATCACGCGCGTTTGCTGCAACAAACGCTGCTCGAAGCGCCCCACGAAGGCTGGGATCGCATCGTTCTTTTAGGTGAAGATACGCGCGATGTAGTAGTCAAAATTGCTACAGGGGTATAAAATCGGTACACAATGATCTATAATGATACATGGTTAGTGATCATGATGTCGCGATGTTTAAGAGAACATCCGTTGCTCCTGAGAAAGTGGGCAGAGATCGATGAATTACCAGCAGCCTGGATATGATTATCCTTTTTATAACAATGCTGCCAGTTATAACGATATCACCGAACCGTTAGTAGCGCGCATTCTGCCCAGCGCGACCGGCCCGCTGCCACCGTTCACCGCGCTGCCCCAGCAAACCTGGGGAGTGCGCACCACACACTGGCTCGGTCGTTTGCTCACGTCCATCGTCAACAAAATCCGCTCATTGCTGGCGCTGGCCTTGCTCGTGGCCTGGCTGCTGCTCGCGGGCCGCTTCCTGTTCATTTTCTTCGCGCTCACACACAGCCTCTTCTCGCAATGGGTCTTCTACGCGGCTTCCCCGCTGATGTTCCCTTTCAACAACCTCATCCCGGCATTCCCCTACAACAGTCACACCATCGACGTCTCGACGCTCGTAGCAATGGCAGTGTATATGGCCGCGGCGCTGATCGTGCGGCGGTTCTTGCGGATATTGGTGGCAGAGGAATAGAGCGGTTTTCGTCAGCTTGACAAGCAGGCACAACTATGGTTAACTGAGATCGAACAGAGGGTTTCCATTCTGACATTCTCTTACAAGGAAGAGCAATCATGACACCCGCCGATAAACTGCCAGTAACATCACCCGCGAACTGGATTCATGGTCCCCAGCAAGGAAATTGGTCTTATGATGATTATGCCGCCCTTCCCGACGATGGAAACCGTTATGAAATCGTTGAAGGGGTGCTGTATATTTCACCTGCTCCAAGTATCAATCACCAAAAAATTGTGGGGCGCATTTTCTACTATCTTTTTACGTATATCGAACTGGAGGGATTGGGAACAGTATTAACTTCACCCATTGACGTAGTTTTATCGCGTCCCAACACTTTGCAGCCTGACGTGCTGGTAATTTTAAATGCCGGGCAAGAAAAACTCCAGGAAGCAAGGATTGTCGGCGCTCCCGACCTTGTGGTCGAAGTAGCGTCGCCAGGTAGCTCCATTAATGATCGAAACAGAAAATATCGTGTTTATGCCAGAGCGGGGGTAAAAGAATACTGGATTGTCGATCCCGGAACACGCACCATTGAAGTTCTCATGCTAGAAGGCGACGATTACCGCTCGCTGGGCGTTTTCCGTGAGAAAGCAACGCTACCGTCACAGATTGTACCAGAATTGCCGGTACAGGTAAAACAATTTTTCCCTCCTGCTCGCAATGTTTCCAAGAACCAGAATTGACGCCTGTATTCGCCAGATGCCCACAAGGAACATTACTCCATCATGTTGCAATAAAATGGAGCGATGTCCTTTGTGGGCGTCCGACTATCTATTTCATTGTTTGTGAAAGGACCACCTATGCACTCTCCGATCTGGCGAAGGCCAGACCTGCGCTTTCCCGTTCCCTGTGATACTATCTTCTTCGATGTTGACGGCGTGCTGATCAAAACCAGCGAGTCGTTTCGCGCGGCGGATATTGCTGTCGCGGAATATGTTGCCGGGACGATCTTCGGCCTCGACTGGGGGCAGCGCGATGGCAAACTACTGGTGACGCTTGAGGATGTGAACGCCTTCAAGCAGGCTGGAGGCTACAATAACGATTGGGATATGTGCTATTTGCTGGCCTCCATCTCGACAGCGCGCCTGCGAGAGTGGCGAGGTACGGCGCTGGCGCAGCGCAGCAGCCAGGAATGGGCGACGTTGTCGCGCGCCGCGAACCTGGCGGGACACGGCGGCAGCAAGTGGGTGAACGAGATCGTTCCCGCCAGCGCGCGCCTGGATTATACACTGATCGGCGACCTGTATCACGAATACTATTGGGGCGCGGCTGAATATCCGAAACGCTTCGGCGAAGCCGCACGCTATCTGCCCGACGCGCCCGGCTTCGTCCACCGCGAAACCATGCTGTTCGCGCCGGATTTTCCCACGCGCTTGCACGATGCTGGACTGCGCCGCCTGGGCATGATCACGGGGCGCGTCGGGCCAGAGGTTGATAGCGCGCTGGAACGCATCGAAGCCTACAGCGGCGCGCGCTGGTGGGACGTGGTGATCTCGGCGACACAATGTCCCAAGCCCGATCCGCGCGCCCTGCAACTTGCTATCGAAGCCGTCGGCGCTCAAGGCGGCATGTATATCGGCGACACGGCAGACGACCACGACCTGGTCATCAACTATTCGGCTATACGAAAACCAGCCGATCCTGCGATACTGGCCGTCATGCTGGTGCATGACGACGAGGTCGCGATTTATCAGCAGCGCGGCGCTGACATGATCATCGGCAAAGTAGAGGATGTGCTGGCGTGTTTGCTTGAAGCGGTATGAAAGGAATGTCACCTATGCGGCAAAAAACCCGCCCACTCTCCGAGATTCAGGATATCATCACACAGTTACCAGAACAATTTGAGCAAGGAGAAGTGGATATCATCACAGCCATGCAGGATGGTAAGCCGGTGATGGATATTGTGCCGCACAAAATATTTGAGGAACTCGTCGAAAGGCTTGATTCGTTGCTGGAAGTTGTACAGGATATGAAGCTAATGGATCGTTTTGACAAGGCATAAAGGATGTAAAGGAAAGCAGGGTGATACCCTGGAAACAAGCTAAGAGGAATCATCAATGGACATAACTTCGCGTCCTTTCAGCGGCTCTCGCGACCTGGAACTCCTGAAACAGTTCGTTATGGAGATCTGGGCTGATGAGTCGTATCGCAGCTATCTGCATATGGGTGATATTATCTGGAACATATACCAGAACACCTTATTTGATCCTTACCGCAATATTCGCCTCTGGCAAAATACACAAAGCAAATTACTCGGTTTCGCGCTATTTGATATCGGCAGAACAGATTTTAGCTCCTGGACACAGATTCATCCAGGCCAACAGGAAAACGCGGCACTATACAATGCGATGTTAGCATGGCTGGACGAGCGAGCTGCTGAGGAGCGAAAAGAAGATCCATCGAAAGATCTGCTGTATAACAACAGCTACGATGATGACGCGCCGCTGCGGGATGCACTCCTTCGCCATAACTACCAGCCCGGCGACATCGGCATGCTGTATATGTATCGCGAACTTGATGGAATTTTGCTTGATCCAGCGTTACCGCAGGGCTGGCAGGTACGGCATGTGGCGGGCGAGCGCGAATTTGAGGAACGGGTGGCAATCCACCGCGATGTCTGGCATCCCTCGCGCGTGACGCTGCAAGCCTATCAGCGCTTGCGTACCATTCCTGGCTACACGCCCGAACTGGACATTGTAGCCGTAGCCCCTGATGGAACCTTCGCCTCTTACTGTATCTGCTGGCTCGATCCCCTCAACCGGTGCGGCGAATTTGAGCCGGTCGGCACACGCGCGGCATTTCGTGGGTACGGTATCGGTAAGGCTGTGATGCTGGAAGGGCTGCGGCGTCTACAGACATCTGGAGCTACCAGCGCTATCGTCAACACCCATAATGGCAACGATCCCGCTCGCCGCCTCTACGAATCGGTTGGCTTCCACGTCATTGCAGAGGATCGCAACTACATCAAACATCTTGATTGATAGGCTCTCATTGTCTGTAGGGGCGTGGGCTTGCCCCGCCCAAAAAAGACGCATTGTCGCGCACAAGGGCGGGGCAAGCCCACGCCCCTACATCTTCTCTTGCGCCTCTTCGATCAGGCTGACCGCGTATTGTAGTTTCTGGATGGCATGTAGCGCGTTCTTCTTGTTGCGATCATAGCCGTCGGGAGCAAGCTGGCGCGCCCACTCGCGGATTTCGGATTCCGAAACGTCATACCATTTGGCGTCGGCGAGCAGGCGCTGGTAGACACGCATCTGCGCATCTTGCTTTTTACGCACTCCTAACTGAAGCGGCTGACCGGAAGGAGCGGCGGCGCTCTCGCTTTCGTCGGCGGCAATTGCCGCCGCTACCGAGGTCTCCGGGTACAGTTCTCCATATAACGCTTCGACTTCCGCCGTCTTGAAGAATGAGTCTTTGCCGACGCCGCGATAGGCTTTGATACGTCCATCGCGTATCCACTGATCGAGCGTGAGGCGGTCAATTTTGAGCCGACGCGCCACTTCGCTGGCATCCATGAAGGCGAAGCGCCCGCCGGGCGTGGGCATGTTCATCATTGTAGCAAATTCCTTTATGAGCGATCTTGTAGAGTGATACCAAAGCCGTCGGGATCGTGTAGCACTGCTACGAAGCGGCCCGTTGGCTGCTTCTGCGGCGGCATGGAGAAATGGACATCCCGCGCTTTGAGCGATTCATAGACCGCCTGGATGTCATCGACGATAAAGCCAAGATGGGCTATGCCCGCTGGGGGCCGTCCCTGGTAAGACGGCTCATTTCCGCCAGCGGGGCCGGTCATGTGCAGCGCCAGGGTGATCGTCCCGGTATCGAACTCGCTCCAACCGGGCGATGTAAATTTCACGGACAGCTCTAAGATGTCGCGGTAGAAGGCAACGGAACGCTGCATATCACTGACGTACACGACAAGATACTCAGGTTTGTGAAGCTGTATCGACATGGGTAACGGACTCCTCATCTTTTTTCGGTTGATAAAACAGTAAGAGCGTGCTACCGTAGCGCCGCTCGTCGGTCATGACCAGGCGTGTGAGCGGAACCGCCACCACGCCGGGCCGCTCTTTGGGGTGAATCTGCACGATAACGATACTCTCCGCGACCACTAGCGGCGCACTATCCAGCAGAGCCAGCGCCAGCGCCGCCATCTCTTGATACTGCGGCGGCGCTACATAGATCATATCATATGGGGCCACCGCTGATTGCAGGAATTTAAAGGCGTCGGCGCGCAGTGTTTCGGCGCGGTCCGCGAGGCCGGTGATCCGCAAATTTTCGCGCACCACCTGCAACATTTTGTGATTCAGCTCGATAAAGGTGGCGCTGGCCGCGCCGCGGCTCAACGCCTCGATGCCGACGCTGCCCGTACCTGCGAAGAGGTCGAGAAAACGCGCATCCTCCACGCGCGCGGAGAGGATATTGAACAACGCCTGCTTGACGCGGTCAATGATAGGGCGCGTCCCTTTATCGACGGGACCTTTGAGCCTGCGACCTTTGGCCTCACCGGTCGCTACGCGCATAGGCTTCCTCCTGCAACAACGTCAAGATCATATCCACCTCGGCAATAAAATCATCAGCATGTTTGGCCCAGTAAATGAGCGCCTCGAGCTGGTCGTTTTTCAACTTTTTGAGCGTCGTCGTACCCCACACACCCGCGATCAATTCCTCTAACTGATCATCGGAAACCTGGTTATTCACCACGTTAGACAGCACCTTCAAACGCGCATCGCTAGCCTGCGAGGAGCCGTGAGCATCGCGCAGCCGACTCAAGATATCGCTCGCGAGCGCGCGTTCTTCGTCGCTCAAATCAGAGAGATAGCCCGCGTCATCATCGTCAGGAAGCACATCTTCCTCCTCGTCGAAACCAGAGGCGGCGGGATAGCCACGCACGATGGCTTCTCTGATCTCCAACACGCCTGCCGGTACGCGCGGCTCCGCCGCGGGAGGCTCCAGCACAGGCGACACATCGTTTGCCGGAGGCGCGGAACGTGAAGTCAAACGCAGCGCGGCGGGGCCGCTGCTGGACGAAGCAGGCGACGATTGCGCCGCGGACCGTGCAGTTCCGGTTAGCTCCGTATCACGCGCAGGCGGGCTGGTCGGCGCGGAAGCAGCTGGCGCTGGTTCTCTCGCGACCAATTGCTGTAACTGCTCGGCCACCTCACGATAATTCAAGCCTTGCAGCGATTTGACTCCCAACAATTCCATCACTTTGCGCGCATCCAGCCCCAACTCCCTATTCGTGTACTGGAGTAATTGGGGCAGACTGCTCACATCGCCCGCTCCAACCGGCATACTCGCGCCGATAGTCGAGCGCGTGGGCGGCATCGTCACTTCGCGCTGCTCAGCGGCAGGCGGAGTCTCCACGCGAGCGGGGATCGGAGCGACAGCGGAAGGCGGCACAACAGGCGGTTTGGGAGACGGCGCTGGCGTCTGGGCAGGCACAGAGGAAGACCTGGACGCTGGAGCAATGCCGGGCGCCGGTTGAACGGGCTGCGTGTGCTGCATCTGCTCCACGCGCCGCTCCATGTGGTCGGCGAGTTGCTCCATACCCACCTCAGCCTCGCGAATCAGTCGCTCGCGCATCTCCTTGCTCGCCCCAATCGGCACCGGAATACCCACCTCAACGGTGTGCGTGCGTTTGCCAGAGGTAAACTGCGTGGTATAGCGCAGCCAGATATGTGTGCCGGAAGTATCCGGCTTATTGCTCATGTCATTTGCCATCTCTACATCCACCTTTCGCTTCTGCAAAAAGCGGGCGGGGCAGGGCCACCGCCTTCACGCGGGCGGAGCAGAGCCGCCGCCTTCACGCTTAAAAATTGTCCAGGTTGGGACACATGCATCTCCATTATAGCAGGTTCGTGCTAGAAGTATCTTGCCAAAAAGCTCGTTGTAGTGTATCGTAGCGCATAGCAACATTGCTTCTGTTACGTGTAATCTACACCTGATCAAGAGTATGCTTTATGACAACAAATACTATGACTACGAACGAAACAAAGCGGACACAAGCCGGGCAGACGTCACGACAATCCGCGCCGCGCTGGCAAACGATACTGACAATTGCTCTCATACTGACGCTGGTGATCATCGCCATCGCCATGCGTCTGTACAACCTGAACAAATTGTTTGACTATGACGGCTACGACGAGGGCGTCTACTGGCAATCGCTGCGCGCGATGAGCGCGGGCAACTCGCTGTTCGGACAGGTATTTTCCTCACAGCCGCCGTTTTTCTTGCTGTCGGTCTATCCGTTCTTCATGCTGCTCGGCCAGACTATCTGGGCAGCGCGAGTTGGCGTTGTTTGTATTTCCTTGCTCGGCTTGCTGGGCGCGTACCTCATGGGCAAAGCCTTCGCCGGACGTGTTGGCGCTATCGCGGCCATGATCCTGCTCATCGCGGCCCCACTCTACCTGGCGGAATCGCAGATTCTGCAAGCGGAAGCGCCGTCAACGGCCCTCATGTTAGTCTCAGTAGGCGCGGCCTGCGCGTGGTGGGAGCATCCTGACGGGCGAAAGGGTCTGGCAATGGCGATCCTGTGCGGGGTCGCGCTACCGCTGAGCATCCTGACGAAGCTGTTGGGAGTAACCGCACTCGTGCCTATTGGACTACTCTTGCTAGCGCGCTTGTGGCAGATACGACAGGAGCAGCCCGGTACGCGCGTAAAAAGCCTGATCCCGATCAGCGCTGCCATAGTGATTTGTCTCGCCACGGCGCTGATCGTGCTGGCTCCCTATTTCGGCTCGTTCAACGCGCTCATCCAACAGGCGATATTTTTCCATACCGCGGCGAAGACGGCGCTGATCAGCGAGGAAGCCGGGAACACACACATGCTGGGCCAGTTCGTGCTGGCGAACGCGGCCTTGTCGCTGGCGGCGGCGTTCGGCGCGCTCGTGGCCTTGCTGCGGCGCGACTGGCGCGTGATCCCGCTGATCGCCTGGTTCCTGGCAACGTTCGTGGTGCTATTAATACAGGTTCCGCTCTTTCCGCGCCACGCAATCGCTCTGCTGCCGCCGATGATCGGTATGGCAGTGATGGCATTGCACAATATTCCCTCGCTCGACGAACTGCGCTCCACTATCCCGACGGCGAAGCTGGCCGCGCCGCTGGCGGCTTTTCTCATTCTGCTCGTTGTCGTATCTGGCCTGATCCCCGATCACACCCGCTACCAGCAGTTATCACAGCAAGCCAGCAGCCCATCGACACAGCTAGTAGCGCGCATAGCTAGCAATCTCCAGCAGGCAACCACGCCGGGCCAGCAGGTGATCACGGACGAGCAATTCATCGCGGCGCTGGCAAACCGCAGCGTGCCGCCATTTCTGGTCGATACATCGATGGTGCGTATCGTGAGCGGCTACCTGACGTTGCCACAGTTGATCCAGGCAGCATCCGCTCCCAACGTTCATGCCGTCCTCTTTTACTCTGGACGTTTTTCCATCAAGCAGGTTGCCGGCTTCCATGCCTGGGTAGCACAACATTTCCACCTGTTGCGCACATATGGCGCTGGCGTTGAGTTATGGACACGATAGGAGCTAGCTCATGCAAAAGAAAACAAGATTCAGCACTATGGAGATCGTGCTGCTTGTGGTGTTAATAGGCTCGCTGCTGCTGGCGTTTCTACAGGCAAGGCGCGAGGAAAACGAGGACATATCTCGCTAAGGTTGAGATTTGTCCTCCAAATGTCCTATACACAAGCTCCTCCTGGCGCCAAAGCTGTATTTTTTTGCTTCCCTGTTCGTTATAATGAAGTGAAACGAAAGAGTTCCTTTGAACATTATCATCTGTATGAGGATATATCCGTATTCTAAGAAAACTGGGGAGATAAGTCACCGCGTACCAATCAGGGCTAAAGGCCGATATATGCCGCCTGGGATTGAATTTGACGATAACTCAGTAAAGCAGGGAGCAAATACATTTTATGAACGATCAACCGCTGCCATCACAACCTTATCAGGGCAACAATGATGCGCCTGAACAAAGATGGGGAAGCGCCTATGCCAATGAGCGACCGCAAGACGCGCCCCCGCCCGGAACTTTTTCCGGATCGGGGTTGCTGTCAAAGTGGAAGGCCAATCAACCCCCGAACAATCCCGGTAATGGGAGTGGCAACCCTGCTGTGACCCCGCCACCACCAATCAATCCCACCGCTTTGCAGCAACCGCCTCTACAAGGGCCAACCACGCCGCCAGCGTCTTTTATGAATGGAGGCGCGACGCAACCATACGCGCAAGGCTATTATAGTGGCCCAGGTATGCCTAACGGCGCGCCGCCAGCGCCGCAGTCCTTCGTCGAGCAGCAGGCTGGCGGCATGAGGACAACGCCTCCGATACAGCAATCGCCAGGGATGATGCCGGGAACCATGCCTTACGGACAATATGGACAGTATGGACAGTATGGTCCGCAGTCGATGCCGCCCAACGGCATGTATCCACCAGCCAACCCAACTGTGAGGCCAATGGCTACCCAGAACGGTCCAGGTATGCCTCCGGGCAACTGGCAGGCTCCAAGAGCGCCTGGCGCGCCGCCGTATATGCAAGGGCCGCCTGACGGCAAAGGGCCGCTGCCCAATGGGCGCAAGAATACGCGCAAAAAGAAACGCCGTTTCCCCATCTGGGCGCGCGTGGTTGTGTGCCTCCTGACTTTCTTGCTCATTGTAGTCAGCGTAGGAACCTACTATTACTACGCCAACTTCGCCAAACCACTCAGCGACATTACCGGCCAGACGGTGACGCGCATCAAGGGCGACGAAAATCCTAACGCCGGGCGCAACGGCAGCAGCAACAGCGGTATCTTGAGCGGCGGCCGCTTCAATATCCTGCTGCTGGGCAGCGACGACGACTATAAGAGTAGGGTTATCAATGGCGGTATCCTGGCGCAGACGGATATCGTCGTCTCCGTTGATCCCACTTCGAAAACTGTTTCGATGTTCTCCATCCCGCGTGACTCCTGGGTCAACATTCCCGGCCACGGCATGGGTAAGCTTGATCAGGCATACCTGCTCGGCGGCGGCGGCTCGAACGGCGCGGCGCTCAGCATGGCAACGATCCACCAGGACTTCGGTATTTACATCAGCCAGTACGCATGGGTTGGCCTGTCCGGCTTCGTCAAAGTGATCGACACCGTCGGCGGCATCGACATCAATGTCCTGCACCCGATTACCGATGACGCTTATCCCGATGATACCGGCAAGGGCGCGACCGATCCCTATGCCTACAAACGCCTGTATATCGCGCCGGGGCCGCAGCACCTCGACGGCCTGACCGCACTGGAATACGTGCGCTCGCGCCACGCCGATCTCGTCGGCGACTTTGGCCGCTCAGTACGCCAGCAGCAAATCCTGTCACAGTTGAAATACAAGCTGGATAATCCCAGCGTGATCGGCGAATTGCCACAGCTCGCGCAAGACCTTGACGGCTCCGTGAAGACAAGTATGCAGTTGCAGGACGTTTTCAACTTGCTGTACTTCGCGAAATCGCTGAACCAGGGGCAGATCGGCCAGTACACGCTCGGCCCGCCCTATTCAACGACGGCCAACATCAACACATCATCAGGAGTGCAGAGCGTGGTTGTCCTGGATTGCGCAAGGGTTGTGCCGCTCATACAGAAAATCTTTGCCATCGGCAGCGCGGCAGCTTGCCAGCAAGTGGACACGAATAACCCGATGACTGCTCGCGGTACGGCAGTGGCCGCAACGCCCGCTAACGTTCCGGCGCAGGCAGATGTACCCGTTACGCCCCCCGGCACGTCGTGGCAGGCAATGCAGGCCAGCGCGCAGAGTCTCTTCAATGGCAATAGTGACCTTCTGGGCATCCATAGTCTGCTGGACCTGGTCTTCCTGGTGGCCTTCGAGTCACCCGCCGCACTCCAGGTATGAAAAAAATGTGGCGGCGCAATTGATTGCGCCCGTAGGGGCCGATTTATCGCGCCCTGGCGCAATCAATTGCGCCGCCACATTGGATGATAATAGGGAAAATAATCATGAAAAAACGCTCTATTCCCTGGCTTACGCTGTGCCTGCTGGTATTGCTGGCCTTCAGCCTGCAATCCTGTCTTGGCATTGGCGGCAGCAGCGGCAATTTTAACACGAAAACTACTGGCAATGGTTCTGTGATCGGCGTCAACAACCAGGTACTGTTCAAGGGCCATATCTACTTCACGCAGAACCGCCATCTCTTTGTAATCGACGGCTCGCGCAACATCACCCAACTTACCACTACCGGCGACGTGCGCGATCCCGCCGTCTCGCCTGACGGCAAATGGATCGCCTTTATCAACCGCTTTTACGACTATTCCAACCTCGATTACATGTCAAGCAGCGGCGGCCCCTGGCACGTCCTGATGAACGGCGTTGGGTACTTTCACGCCAATCCGGGCTTTGCCCCCATAGCGACGCAGCGCTGGTTTGCCCAACCGTCCTGGTCGCCGGATGGCAAAACCATCATCTTCCTGAGCGACCTGCAAAAGCTCTATTATTGGGCAAACTATCCATATGGCGACCTGGGGCCGGATTTCGATCAAGCGCCGTTTCTGGATATGCAGGTGTTCTATATCCCATTCAAACCCAATGAACCTACGATTACAAACGACATCGTTATGAACCATAATCTGGTGGCTCTTGCCAGCTACGGCGACGGCGGCGACCGCGATCCGAGCTTCCGTCCCAACACCGGCAATCTCAACCAGATCATCTACACCCATTACACGTATGACAACACGCGGACGCAGCAATTGATCCAGATCTTCATGGAAGATCCCTATGCGATCAAGAATAATCCGCAGATACATTATCATCCCGGCGATCCAGGGCAGGAATTCAGCCCCGGCATCGCGATCACGCCACCATCGACTGCAACAGCGAACATCGAACCAGCCTTCTCGCCTGACGGCAAGCACATCGCCTATATTCGCGAGATCAGCTCTACGCAGATGGGACTGTACGTCATGCCCACACCGCCAAACAACATCACCGCCAACCCCAACAATTCGACAGTTGAGAATCAGGCGCTACAGGCATACAAGCAATCGAAGCTGCTGGTCGAGGGTGAGTTTGTGAGCCAGCCTGTCTGGTCGCCGGACGGCACGCAGATCTCCTATCTCTTCTACGCCAACAACCAGTTCAACATCTGGATCGCTAACCTGAGCTACAACGCTAAGACCAACAGTTACAGCGTCAAGGGGAGCCTGGTGCCGCTCACCAGCGGCGGCGTCGATGCCGACTCGCGGCAGGACTGGACGGCGTAGCGTTATCCATTATCTCCAAAAGAAGAGGATCATGAGAGGCCGTGATAGGTGGTTTTCCCTGGTAACGACATCAGGAGACCCCCACCACGGCCTCTCCCCAAGAATTTACCCGCTCTGACCCGTTTAGTGTAAAGAGTTGACTGAAAAGGGGCGGATTGGTATACTTTTGTTATAGCAAAAAGCTTCTTAATTCTCCCAGGTTGGTTGAGGTAAAACATTGAGTCAACTTGATGGCAAATACATTGCAGGGCGTTACGAAATTCGCGAACACATCGCCACCGGCGGTATGGCAAGCGTATACAAAACCTGGGATCGTCAGGTGGAGCGCGATGTCGCAATCAAAATTCTGCGTAATCTTGATAAAACCGATCAACATGCCGTGGAGCGTTTCCGCCGTGAGGCCCGCGCCGCCGCCGCGCTTTCCCATCCCAATGCCGTCACGATCTTCGATTTTGTGGAGGAAGAGAATCAGTATTATCTGGTGATGGAGTATATCAACGGGCCGACGCTCAAGCAACTCATTGGCAAGTTCAACCAGTTGCCGCCGCGCCTGGCGCTGGACATCGCCGCGCAGGTCTGCGATGTTCTCCAGGTAGCGCATTCCCGCCGCTTCATCCATCGCGATATCAAGCCACAAAATATCATGCTCGTGTGGAATAGCGGCAGCGATCTTGAGCATTGGACGGGCAAAGAGCGGCCACTTGTCAAGCTGACCGATTTTGGCATCGTGCGCGTTCTGGAGGAAAGCGGGCTAACCAAAAGTGGCATCGTGCTTGGCACCGCTGATTATCTCTCGCCGGAGCAGGCACGCGGCGAAACGCTGACGGACTCGTCTGACCTGTATTCGCTGGGCGTGGTCATGTTCGAGATGCTGGCTGGTCGCCCGCCTTTTGTTGGGCCGACGGCAGTCTCCATCGCCATGCAACATGCCTCGGCCATGCCGCCTTCGCTGCGCTCGTTCAATCCCACTGTGCCGCCATCCGTCGAGGGAATCGTCATGAAAACGCTACAGAAGGAGCCACGCAATCGCTTCCACACGGCAGCAGAAATGCAATTCGCGCTGCGGCAATGCGCGCGCGAGCTGGCGCGCGCGGCGCAGCAGCCCAGGGCATATCCGCGGCCGATACCTTCTGTACCGCCAACACCCAATCCCGCCTTACCGACAGCAGACGGGGCCACGCCGAATGCCCACCCGTTACCCAGGCGCGGCCCGTTTTCGACGTAGGGCTTCTCGACGCAGTTGGTCGCGCTTTCCTTTTTTTATGATGTAGCATAGATACGTAGCATTTTTCTCAGTAGTTTTTGTAGGAATACACACATGCAGCGCAAACAAATCAGTACCAGCGACGCGCCAGCAGCTATCGGCCCTTACAGTCAGGCCATACGCTGCGGTCAGTTTCTCTACACATCCGGCCAGATTGCCCTCGACCCGTCTACGGGAGTGTTAGTCGGGGAGGAGGTGCAGGCGCAAACCCATCGCGTCCTGCAAAACGTGCAAGCCGTGCTTGCCAGCGCGGGCAGCTCCCTTGACCATGTGGTCAAAACGACCGTCTTTCTGGCAAATATGGACGATTTCCCGGCTATGAATGCCATCTACGCCACCTATTTTACCGGCGTCACCCCTGCTCGTTCCACTGTAGCTGTCGCAGAGCTGCCGCGCCATGCCCTGGTCGAAATCGAGTGCATCGCTCTTATCGAAGAATAGTCCGAATGGTCCACCAGGGGAGTATCGCCCATGAATACAACAACGATCTGGCGCACAACGCTTGAGCGACTGGCAACACTGCCCATTGACGAGGTTAGTAAGACCTGGCTGCAGTCCGCCCATCTCGTAGACACTCCTGCGGTGGGAGCAGATGATATTGACGCCGATACATCGTCGACCGAGAACAATGAACTGTCCTTCACGCTCTATGTCAGCAACAATTTTGCGCGTGACGTGATCAATACGCGCTGGCGGCGCTCTCTTGAGGATACCTTGCAGGAGATCACCGGCCAGTCAGTCACGATGACCATCTCTGACGCGGGCAACCAGGAAAATGATGATGACAGCTTCGCTGAACAAGAACTCTTTCCCGCGCACGACACAACTCAACGTAACCCTGCCGCGAACAAACGACCGCCCGCGAGCAACACGTACTTTGATGTGCAGCCCAGCGCCGCTACGCCCCACGCGCGGCCCTATGCCGGCGAAAGCCTCGACGACTGGGACAACGAACAGCGCGCCAATATCCTCATGCATAATCGCCTCAACCCGCGGTATACCTTCGAGACTTTTATCGTGGGCAACAGCAATCGGCTGGCTCATGCCGCTTCGCTGGCTGTAGCCGAGGCTCCCGGCGAATCGTACAATCCGCTTTTTCTCTACGGCGGCGTGGGATTGGGCAAAACGCATCTCTTGCACGCCATCGGCCACCAGGGCGTGCAGACGGGGCTGGTCGTTCTCTATGTCTCGTCAGAGCAATTCACGAACGAGATCGTCAACGCAATTCGCTATCGCAGCACCGACGAATTTCGCGCCAAATATCGCTCCGTCGATATCTTGCTGGTCGATGATATCCAATTTATCGCCGGCAAAGACTCGACCGAAGAGGAATTTTTCCACACCTTCAATAGCTTGTATGAGATGAGCAAACAGATCGTCATTTGTAGCGACCGCCCGCCCAAGGCCATCATCAGCCTGGAAGAACGGCTGCGCTCGCGTTTCGAGTGGGGGCTGATCGCCGATATCCAGCCGCCTGACCTGGAAACGCGCATGGCGATCCTGCGCGTCAAGTCGGACATGCTCGGCTATCCCGTACCCGATGATATCATCGCGTACATGGCTGGGCGCGTGCAAAATAACATCCGCGAGCTGGAAGGCTGCCTGAACCGGCTGATCGCGTACCAGCAGTTACATCGCACCGATTTGACGATGGAGGTTGCGCGCGCCGCTATCTCATCGCTCGGCAACGATACCAGGGAATCACGCCTGGACTGCTCGCAGATCGCCCAGGCCGTCGCGGAATATTATCATCTTCCCCTTGAGGACATGTGTGGCAAACAGCGCGACAAGCATATCGTGATGCCGCGCCAGATCGCGATGTATCTGATGCGGCAGGAAACGCAGGCTTCTTTGCTGGAAATCGGGCAGATTTTCAGCGGGCGCGATCACAGTACGGTCTTGCACGCCTGCGAGAAAATCGACCACGCGCTCAATCTCGATCCGACGCTGCGCCGCGACGTTCTTACAATCCGCGAACAATTGTTACGCGAGTAATAGCAAAACCAGGTGGTGTGGCAGCGCAATCAATGACGCCGCCACATCCCTAGAGATGGCATAACCAATTACAGAGGCACAAGAGGCATTATGTTACCATTCAGCACGTATCTGATTGATTTGGACGGCGTGATTTATCGCGGCAACGAACTGCTGCCGGGAGCGCGGGATTTCCTTTCCTGGCTGCAAGCTAACCAGAAAAAATACCTGTTTCTGACCAACAATTCGGTCTCCGGCGCGTCGGAAGTCTTGTCGAAACTGCAACGCCTCGGCATCCCCTCCGACGCCAGCCACGTCCTGGGCGCGGGACAGGCCACGGTTCAATCGATCGCGCGCCGCTATCCCGGAGCGACAGTCTATCTTGTCGGCGAGCAGCCCATGCGCGATCTGCTCGCACAGCATGGCCTGCACCCAATCGATGACGAGATAGATAGCGATCCAGGGCGCGCTGCTATCGTGCTGGTTGGTCTGGATCGTACATTCGACTATACGAAACTGACGCGGGCCATCCTGGCTATACACGCCGGGGCGCGCTTCATCGCCATCAATCGCGACGCGCTGCTGCCGGTGGCGAACGGCATCGTTCCCGGCTGCGGCACGATGGTGGCCGCCATCGAGGCGGGAGTGGGCATAGCTCCCGAAGTCGTCGGCAAGCCGGAGCCGGGTCTGTTTCATGAAGCCATGCGCCTGCTGGGCAGCCAGCCTGATGAGACGGCAATGATCGGCGACGTCCTCGCCGTGGATATCAAGGGCGGGCAGGCGGCAGGCGTGCATACGCTGCTGGTGCTGTCCGGCAACAGCTCGCGTGCTGACCTGGAACAATCACCAATCAAGCCGGAGTACATGTACCAGGACATCGCGGAGGTGGTAAAGGAATTAAAAAAGATGTGATGTTAATAGAGCCTGATGTCCGCGCGCGGGCATCAGGCTCTATTAACATCACATCTTTTTACTACCCAAAACTGGGCATATCCCGCTTGAGCGGGTTGCCGTTGTCGGGTGGGCGATCTACAATAGCGACGGTGCAGCGCGAGATGCAGATCAGTTTGTCATTCTCGTCGCTAATCTTAATCTCCCAGACGTGCGTGGTGCGTCCTTTGTGGATAGGCATCGCGACACCGGTCAGCATGCCGTCGCGTTTGGGGCGCAGGTGATTGGCATTGATCTCCAGGCCAAAAGCCATTTGCCGATCCATATCGATATTCAGCGCCGTACCAAGCGAGGCCAACGACTCCGCCAATGTCACGGATGCTCCGCCGTGCAAATAGCCGACTTGCTGGCGCTGATTGGGGCCAACGGGCATCGTGGCGACAACCCGGTCTTTGCCGGCGGATACCACAGTGATATCCAGAACGCCCCAGATGGAGCCTTCACGGGTCGCGTTGATGCGCGCGACGATGTCCTCGTTCGATAGTTCCACGAATACCTGTCCTCTCTTCCAACAGCGATGCAGGGAAAATGATTATTGCGCTTCATGACGCGAATCGGCCTGGGATGGGGGCGCGACGAGTTTTGGCCCCAGAGAGGCCAGGCGCGCGAAGACGAGGTAGCCCGCGTAGAACATCACGATCCACATAATGAGATCGAGCGGCACAGCCAGCCAGCTATCATACAGAGGGGTATAGCTCCCACGAGTATAGCCGCCGATGAAGTCAGTAGCGGTGCGAAAGAGCGGGATACCTATCAGCAAGAACAGAGCGAACCAGTGTCCGCGCCCGCGCCAGAAACGGCTAATCAGCAGATAGCCCAGGCTGCCATAAATCAAGATTGGAGTGATGTAAAACGGGATTGGCAGGTGCAAGATCAGCCCATTGAGGGTATAATGCCAGATATGGGTATAATAGGCCAGCAGGTCGAACAGGATATTGATGAGGCCCATGACAAGGCCGCCGAGCAGCGAGGCCAACCACACGTTGCTGGGGGGTTTCAGGTACAACATCAATACCCCCAGATAGAAGACAATAATGAAAGGGATCACTAACGCGATAAAAGCGGTTATCTCCATACTATGGTAAGCTCCTGAATCTCAGAGAAAGGATCAACATGTCTACGCATATTCTACCGCTTCGGGTCGCGCTGGCACAACTGAATGTGACTGTTGGCGACTTGCAAAACAATACTCGGAAAATTCTGACCGCGCTGCGGCAGGCGCACGCGGCGGGAGCGCATATCGTCTGCACGCCGGAACTGGCCCTGACCGGCTATCCACCAGAGGATTTGCTGCTCAAGCCGGGCTTTGTCGCCGATAACCTCGCACAATTACAGGAACTGATCGACGCCAGCCGATCGCTGCCCGAACTGACTGCCGTGATCGGCTTCGTTGACCGCGATCAGGATATCTACAATGCCGCCGCTATCATTAATAATGGGCAACTGGTAGGCGTATATCACAAGCATTATCTGCCCAACTACGGCGTGTTCGATGAAAATCGCTACTTCGAGGCGGGCCACAAAGCGCCGATCTTTTTGATCAACGGGGTGCATGTGGGCGTCAACATCTGCGAGGATGTATGGTATCCATCGGGACCATTGCCCATGCAAGCGCTGGCTGGCGCTGAAGTGATCCTGAACATCAACGGCTCGCCCTATTATGCAGGCAAAGGCATGTTTCGCGAAGAAATGCTGGCAACGCGCGCTGCCGACAATGGCGTGATTGTCGCCTATCTGAACATGATCGGCGGGCAGGACGAACTGATTTTCGACGGAGGCAGTATGGTCTTCGACGAGCAGGGCAAGCAGATCGCGCGCGCTAAACAGTTCGCCGAAGACCTGCTGATCGTCGATCTGGACACGTCGTCGGTGTTTCGCTCGCGCCTGCATGATCCTCGCCGCCGCCAGGATCGCCAGCCCATCGCGCCCAACGATGTGCCATTGATCAAGGTTGACACGGTTCCCTATCCGGCGGAGACGACGCGCGCGTATACCACGCTGGGCGCGCCGCAGCGTATGGAGCCGAAAATGACGCCGCTCGCAGAGATTTACGCGGCGTTGGTGCTGGGAACGCGCGACTACATCCATAAGTCGGGCTTCACGAAGACGCTGATCGCCCTTTCCGGCGGCATTGACTCTTCGCTGACGGCCGTGATAGCCGTTGACGCGCTGGGCGCGGAGAATGTGCTGGGCGTCTCAATGCCTTCCGGCTATTCTTCCACGGGCAGCAAGACCGACGCGCAGGAACTGGCGGAGAATCTGGGCATCCAGTTCATGACCATACCCATCGAGGAGACGTTTCGGACCTCGCTCAAGATGATGCGGCCCGCGCTCGGCGAGGGCGATCCGGGGTTGGCAGCGGAAAATCTACAGGCGCGCATTCGCGGCAATATCCTGATGACGATCTCCAACAAACTCGGCCCCATCGTGCTGACCACCGGCAACAAGTCCGAAATGGCAACCGGTTACAGCACGCTCTACGGCGATATGGCCGGGGGCTTCGCCGTCCTCAAGGACGTCCTGAAAACGCTGCTCTACCAGTTGTGCGCCTACCGCAATAGCCTGGGCGACAAGCCGGTGATCCCGCAGGCTGTGATCGAGAAGCCTCCTTCGGCTGAACTGCGCCCGGACCAGAAAGATAGCGACAGCTTGCCACCGTATGAAGTGCTTGATCCCATCCTCAAGGCATACGTGGAAGATGATCGTACCTTCGCCGAAATGCTGGCAATGGGCTTTGACAAAACAACCGTCGAGCGCGTCATGCGCCTGGTCGATATCAGCGAGTACAAGCGGCGACAGGCTCCGCCAGGGATAAAAATCACGCCGCGCGCCTTTGGACGAGACCGCAGGTTGCCAATTACCAACCGGTACAAAGAAAAGTCGTAATTTGGTAATGGGTGTAGTGCATTTTTCAGCATTCTATGGTACAATGGGATCGTGGTTCAGGACAGATGAGACTCTGCAAGGTAGTGCATACCAGGTTCCGGTTTCGTTCCGCCGCCCGGTCCTCGGAAAGAACTTACCTGACAACCACCGTCAGACAGATTCCTCGGCGAGAGGAGCATCCTCTTAACTAGGCTTTGCCTGTGCGAGCGCACAAACTCATCAACTCACGTTATCTATTGAGAACATTGTCAGGCGGAACGAATACTCAGGAAAAGGAAATAGTACCACATGTACGAAGATCGTATCCTCACATGCCGTGATTGCGGTCGCGAATTCACCTTCACTGCTGGCGAGCAGGAATTCTTTGCCGGCCGTGGCTTCACCAATGCCCCTAGCCGCTGCCCCGACTGTCGCGCGGCTCGCCGCAACGGACAAGGCTCCTCGTCCCAAACGCGCAGCGCCGAATACTACGAAACCACCTGCGCGAACTGCGGTCGTCCCACATCTGTCCCGTTTGTGCCACGCGCAGATCGCCCGGTCTACTGCAACGATTGCTATCAGACGATGCGCCCCCAGCGCGAATCTCACGGCGGCTACAGCCGCACTGGTGGCAGCAGCGGCGGCGGCGGCGGCGGCGGCGGCTATAACCGCTCCGGTGGCAACAGAGGCGGCAGCGGCGGCGGTTACAACGATCGCCCCCGGCGCGACAACCGCTGGTAAGTTCTTAGTCTACAACAGCAGAGTGTCATCGCTCACAGGGCAGGGAAAAATCCCTGCCCCTGTCTGTTTACATCCACATGTATCGATCTATCCCTCACTATACTCCTCAAAGTAACCTTTTCGGCAATATGCGCCACTACTTATATAGAGAAACGTGCCAATCAGCGCGACGTCTTGTAGAATGACAGCAATGATGAGTGAACTATCTGACAGCGCATTACTCGCGTTAGCCCGCGATGGTGACAAGGATGCCTTCGGGCAACTGGTGGAGCGATACCAGCCCATGACCGAACGCATCGCCTTGCGTATGGTAGCAAATCCGGCAATCGCCCAGGAACTGGCGCAGGAAGCCATTCTTGAAGCCTATCTCTCGCTTGATCACCTGCGGGATGATACTCGCTTCGCGAGCTGGCTCTACGGCATCACCTTGAACGTCTGCCGTAACTACTTGCGCGCCCAAAAGATGAATTTCTGCTCGTTAGAAACGCTGGTAGGCGGCCTGTTCATCGATCCCGCGCTGCTTATCTCTAGCGGCGCAATTGATTGCGCCCGAATCGCATGGGCGCGATCAATCGGCCCCTACAAGTGCAATCAATTGCGCCGCTACACTGGCAGATGATATCATGAGGGAAACATCATAGCAGAGGTAGGATTATTGGTATGAGTGATTATACAGCCGAGGCCGCAGCGTGCCTCCAGACGTTGCAGACGTGGTACAACTGGCAAACCGGCCTATGGAATACTATGGGCTGGTGGAACGCCGCTAACGCTCTGGAAACCATCATTGACTATTCGTCGTTGAATAGCACGCAACAATACTATCCCGTGATCGCGAACTGCTTCAATAAACTGAAAGGTACGAATTTTATACGTCCCTGGTACGATGACGAGGGATGGTGGGCGCTCGCCTGGGTCAAAGCCTATGACCTGACTGGCATCGCCGACTATCTCACGATGGCACAATCGATCTTCGACGACATCGCTAAAGGCTGGGATGACAGCGCCTGCGGCGGCGTGTGGTGGCAAAAACCCAACCATTACAAAAGCGCCATCGCCAACGAATTATTTTTCATGCTGGCCGCGCGCCTCTACCTGCGCACCACTACAGCAACCTATCTGCAATGGGTACAAAAAGCCGCGCAGTGGTTCCTGGGTTGCGGGTTAATCAACGCTCAGACGCTCATCAATGATGGTCTGGGCGGCAACTGCCAGAACAACGGCCAGACAACCTGGACGTATAACCAGGGGGTGATCCTGGGCGCGCTGGTAGATAGCTTTAAGTGCGCCAGTACTTCCACCGGCGGCAGCCTGCTCGGCACAGACGGAAGTGACTATCTCGCGCGAGCGCAAAGTATCGCTGACGCTGCGATCACTCAGCTTGTTGACCAGCAAGGCATTCTCGCCGAGCCGTGCGAAGCGCACGGCAATTGTGACGGCAACCAGTCACTCTTCAAAGGTATTTTCATGCGCAACCTGGCCTATCTTTATCAAACCCTCAACGAGAACGCCAGCGCAACTGGCATGTATGATCACTATCAGCAATTCATCGTGAAAAACGCCGATAGCCTGTGGGCCAATAACCGCACCAGCGATTACAAGTTCGGCCTGCGCTGGAGCGGCCCCGTCGATAGCGCCGACGCCTCCCGCCAGACATCGGCCCTGCATTGTTTCAACGCTGCGACGCCATTCAGCGACTGATTTCGTTGATACTATTCGATTGTAACCCGCCTGTACAATAAACCTGTGAGTCGCCCTATCATCGACGACGATGAAGGGCGCTCACAAACAAACAAATGTGTTTGTTTCGGCTATAAGAAAGGATACGTCAAACATGGCTACACAGGCCGAGCATATTTCCACTCTCAACCCGGTTGCACCCATCAGCGCGAAACGCTTCTGGCAGAATCCGCGCTGGCTCCTGCTGCTACCCGTTGTCGCGGTCGTTGGAACCAGCACCTTCCTCATCGTGCGCCGCCGCCGCTCCGGCGCCGCGCACTAGAAGCACGCTTTCAGATTTATTTCAGGTCGCTGCCAGGGCTGTTGCAAGAATGGGCGTTAAACGATATCAGTAGGGGCGGGAGTGGTTGGGCGTGGTGGTGGGGCGCTTGCGCCGCCCGCGTGTCCCACCACCGGGAAGTGGTGGTGGGGGCGCTTGCGCCGCCCGCGTGTCCCACCACCGGGAAGTGGTGGTGGGGCGCTTGCGCCGCCCGCGTGTTCCACCACCGGAAAGTGGTGGTGGGGCGCTTGCGACGCCCGCGTGTCCCACCACCGGAAAGTGGTGGTGGGGCGCTTGCGCCGCCCGCGTGTCCCACCACCGGAAAGTGGTGGTGGGGCGCTTGCGCCGCCCGCGTGTCCCACCACCGGAAAGTGGTGGTGGGGCGCTTGCGACGCCCGCGTGTCCCACCACCGGAAAGTGGTGGTGGGGCGCTTGCGCCGCCCGCGTGTCCCACCACCGGAAAGTGGTGGTGGGGCGCTTGCGCCGCCCGCGTGTCCCACCACCGGAAAGTGGTGGTGGGGCGCTTGCGACGCCCGTGTGTCCCCTCGAGGTGCGTTGGGCGGCGCAAGCGCCCCATCCCCGCGTCCACATCCTCCCCCGCCCCTACGCGCCTGTTCTTGCAACAGATCTGAGGATGCTGCACTATCATTCATACAGCACACCGTATATACTGTAGAATTGGAGGAGGCAGGAAATCCTGCTTGCAATATATAACGATAAAAGGTGTGAATCGATGATACAGAATCCACTCGATAGGCTGCGCGCTATCTGCCTTGCTTTGCCAGAAGCCAGCGAGGAAGGAGGAGTGGGAGATCCGTCCTTCAAGGTGCGGCACAAAATCTTCGCCATGCAACATCGCATGGATAGCCGCATGTCCATGTGGTGCAAAGCGCCGCCTGGAGCGCAGGCCATTCTTGTCGGCTCCAAGTCCGAACGCTTCTTCGTACCGCCTTACGTCGGTCACCACGGCTGGGTCGGCGCGTGGCTTGATGTCGAGATGGACTGGGAAGAGATCGCCGACCTCGTTGAAGAGAGCTATCGCATGACGGCTCCCAAACGCCTGAGCGCTCTGCTTGACCAGCGCGAACCGTAGGGCGTCACTGCGCCGTTCTGCCGCCGTCGATAGGTACAACCTGCCCGCTGACGTAACTCGCGCCCTCGGAGGCCAGGAACAACACCACCGGCGCAACCTCGCCCGGTCGTCCGATGCGCTGCATGGGCGTTGTGGCCGTGTACATCCCCTCGATCCTATCCAATAGCCCCTGGCTCATGCGCGTGCGAAACATGCCAGGAGCGATGGCGTTGACACGTATGCCGCGACTGCCCCACTCGACGGCCAGCGAGCGCGTGAGATTGATGACGGCGGCTTTGCTGGAATTATAGCCGACGGTATTGATCTGCTCCCCGCTCATGCCACCAATCGAGGCGACATTGATGATCGCGCCCTTGCCGCGTTCCAGCATGTGCCGTCCGACGCACTGCGACATTAAGAACGTGCCAGTGATATTGGCCTCGATCACCTGGCGCCAGCGTTCCAACGGCATCGTTTCGGCAGGCGCGCCCCAGGTCAAACCAGCATTGTTGACTAAAATATCGATCTTGCCGCATGTCTCAAGCGCGCGCTGTACCATCTGCTCTACCGACGCCGCGTCGGAAACGTCGCAGATCATGGCGTGGACGGTAATGCCCTGCTCTTTCAACTGCTGTTCGGCCTCGTCGAGCCATTGCGCGCGGCGCGCTGTGATCACGACGGTCGCGCCCGCCGCGCCGAACGCCTGGGCGATCTCCAGGCCCAGCCCGCGCGATCCGCCGGTGATCAGGGCGACTTCGCCCGCAAAATTATATATGACAGTACCCATCAATACCTCCTCTGGAATCGTAGTTCATCAATATCCTCCCATTCTTATACCACACTTCAGGCAATCTTTTTCACCAGCAAATAGACCAGGTACGCGCTGGCGAGCGAGATCAGAAACGCGCTGATGGTTCCCTCTACGAGGCCAATCGTTGGATAGAACAATTTTACGGCGATTGCATAGACTGTGACATTGATGGTGCCGCTGATCATCATAATTTTCAACACGCTAACGGAGAAAGCTCTTCCTTGCGCCAGGTAAGTAATAATCATTGTCGAAAGAAAGACGGCGGGAAATGAAGCAAAAGCTCCTCCGACCAGCGGCCCTCCCAGTTTCGCTAAAGCAACAGCAATGGTAATGATCGAACCGCTTAACGCGCCTCTGAGGATAAGATTCGGCAGGGAAAAGGCATACTTTCGTCCAGCAATAGATTTTACATGCCAGAGGTATTCCATGACCAGGTAGGAACAGCCCAGGAGCAGGACAAAGCACAGCAGCGAAATCCCAAAATTTTGAAAGTGGATGAGAACCAGGCCCAGCGACAGCATAAACCAGACCAGCAGGGAAGCGAGAATGGCAAGCGGGACGTGGAAGCGGGAAACATACGCATAGGTCAGGATAAACAGCCCATCGATGCCCATGATAACCGGAATAACCACCGTTGACGCGGCGGCAACAAGCGGCGACTGCGTCCATCCGATAAAGAATAGGGCAATCACGATAGTCGAAGGCATACCTCCAATCACGCCGCCGATTTTCGATCCGAATTTCTCGGCAACGACGGTTGTCCCCGTGATCCAGAGGCTTCCCACCAGGAAAGTCAGCAGCAACTTGAAGATAAATATGGTATCAAACATTCCTATACTACATTCGCGTTAGCAGATTACTCAAAGTGGACAATATTTTGACGGCTTCTTACAACCATGCTACGATGATAACGAAGCTTCAAACTAATTGCCTGAATCTAACCATATCAGCGAGTGAGATACAATGGGAGTAGTGAACACCAACCGCCATCCGGCAAACAACATACAATTTCAGATGGGGGCCGCTGACCAGCGCTTGCTGGAGGGACTGCCCTGGCACGCGCGACTGGAAGAATGGCCCGCGCAAGGAGTCGTGCCGCTGATGATCCGGCGCGGCTTATCGCGCCACCCGGTGATCTTCGTGGAACGAAACGGGCAGCGCTACGCCATCAAGGAGACCACACCCTATATGGCAGAGCGCGAAATCAATTACCTGCGCGAGATCGAGCGGCGCGGCTTAGCATCGCTTGGCCCGGTTGGCAGCGTTACTGTTTCCGCGCCGCCTATACTGATCGAGGAACAGGCTCCCGGCAGCATCCCTCAATACCTGAGCGGCGACCGGGGCTATACTGTCACCCAACTGGCGCCGCGCGTCATTCCCCAGGAACTGCTCTACCGCATCCCTTTCACGCGCAAGAACAAGCATCACTTATTATCGGCCATCGCCGTTCTCATGATCGAACTGCACGAGCATGGCGTCTATTGGGGCGATCCATCCCTGGCAAACATCCTCATCCGCATCGATGGCAAGCAGATTCTGGCAATTATGGCCGACGCCGAAACGGTGGAATTGTTTTCTGGCGCGGTCAACGATCATTTGCGCGAACAAGATTTGGAGTCATTCAACGAATCTCTACTGTGGGAAGCCGAGGACT